>ERZ1026866.880-NODE-880-length-16876-cov-135.236668_pt1 | contig 16876 bp, 14 predicted proteins | sample MGYA00380163_ERZ1026866 | MGnify/ENA primary metagenome ERZ1026866 (study PRJEB33269, sample SAMEA4719799) | human gut metagenome | biome: human-associated habitat; feature: organic feature; material: feces | place: Cameroon | collected 2013-10 ...
TCCAAGAGTTCTTCGGTAGGGATATAACTGCTGCCGAGAGCGATAAACGTAAGATTGAAGAACAGCAAGGCAAGCAATACGGCTGGACCTACTATATATAATAAGGTGGTAGAACAGATGGCAACTGGCATAGCAAGAACTGCAAGCCATAGAATGATTACACTTGCTCGGGAATATCTTACGTAAGGCAACAAATCCGTTGCCGCCATTGTCTCCAACATATTTTTACGCCTAATCATCTCCTGAATAATCATGTATATGCAATAGAAAACACTTACGCAAAACAGAGTCAGCATCAGATAAAGCCCCTCTCTGATATACAGGCTATGATGAAGACTGATACCCACGCAAAAGACCACAATGATGGCAGCATAAATGCCACTACACATCAGTATCATCTTTCTGAGGTTAGCACGGGTGGTTTCTATGTTGTAGATTCCCATGGAGATGAGCGAGAAGCAGGGGGTATAGAGGAGGATGTTGATGACCGCCCCCAGATTATCGTGCATAGCACGGAACCCGAAAGTCATCTGCAGCACATATTGTATCGCCAGTCCTATCAGGGCAGCAACGATCATCCATCGAGAACGCTCATACCGCTTGTTCTCCCATCTTACATGCAGATGAGAGAGTGCTACGATGAAGGCATTGATGAGCATGAATATAAAACATGCAAACTGAAGTAGAAATAATGAATCCATACGCTTCTTATCTTTTGTTTACTTTCTTGTATTTCTGGTTGCTTGCTGTAGGATTATCTGGATTAGTCATCTGCAAATATCCTGCTGCAACAAGGGATGTAATGTAACGTTCACGATTCTTGGAATGCATACTGACACCAATTCTGTCAAGTATCTCTTTGGTTGTACGAGGTACGGAACAGAAGTTAACAATATCCTTTTCCTTGTTCGTCAATGTTACTCTTTTAGTATCTAAGTCGGTGCCAGAGTGTCTAAGTCCGGTGTCTAAGTTGGTGTCAGAGTGTCTAAGTCCAGTGCCTAAGTCTGTGTCTGAGTGTCTAAGTCCAGTGTCTAAGTCTTCGACTTGGTTACTTTCCCCTCTCCAAACCGTGATGACAAATTCCTGTGCCTTGTTATTATTCATAAATGTGACATTGATGTCTTCATCCAGAGCACGAGTGATACCGCTACCTACACCAGTGTATGGCAGCAAGTATATGGCATTGTTAAAAAGGAACATATTGCGAGGCATGGAAGTTCCTGCCTTGATATCCTCAATAGTAAGTCCATTAGGCAATGCACCAGGACTGTGAATCTCAACACGATTGTCGAAAATGAAAATGCGAACAGGGGCTTTCATGTTCAACGAGCGATGTACAAGGCTGTTTACAGTGAACTCAACCAAACTGGTGTAAGGTATTTCCAACTTACCCATGCTGTTGAATTCATCTCCCACCTGCACATTATGCAGATTACGAGTGAAGAAATCCATGATCGTGTCATATTGATGAAGCAGGTTTCCCTCCATATCTGCATCATTCACCTTGTCACGGAACACCTTGCTGCCAACACTGTTGCCAGCAAAACAGATACACTTGGCTGTCATCATTGGCATCCAGCGTTGGGTATATTTGCCAAACAGAAGCATGGCAGCAACATTCAGTGTGCCATCGGGACGGATAAATCGCAGATTGCGAAGTATCTTCTCACAGTCATGTCCCTTAGCTATGGCAGAGCATATCATATCAAGTGATGCTTCATTAAAAGCGTCACCTGTCAAGCCTTTCTTTTCCAAAACTCTTTCAAAACGGTTGCCAAGAAACTGCTTGATGGTCGTTGCATCAAGGTCGTTGACAGTTGCATCCCTAACACCAGCCTCGTCTGGAGCAAAACTACCGCAGTCGGTCATCATTTCTGCAAGTTCAGCATTATCGAACACTTTACGCTTGTCGGCACCATTCTTCACCCATACGATTCCCTTGTTGTCATGATAAGGCTTGTTGAGTCCTTCCTTCACAGTAGCAATAACCAAGTTGCCAGCCTCGACCTCAACAGTATCTATCTTTATCAGAATGGATGGCACTACGTTTTCTGAAGCAATGTCACTCAACAAGTTGGTTGTTTCTTGTACCTCAGAATACGACAAGGCATTGGTTTCTCCGGTCTTATCCTTTATACCAACTACCAACTTGCCACCATGTGAATTACTGAACGCCACTAACTCACAGGCAATATCATATTTGTCGAGAATGCGTTCCTTGAACTGCACCCCCGACACCTCGCCAGCCTTTATCTGTTTCAATATATCGTCCATCATTCTTTGATACATTCTTTGTTCAACAAATCGTTTACATCCACTTTCAGCAAATCAGAAATCCGTATTAAGGTTTCCAAGTCTGGTTGGCAAGTGTTTGTGCACCATTTAGAAATGGTTGCTTGGTCTTTACCCAACATTTCTGCCAACCACTTGTTTGAGTGCTTGGTTACTGCCAACATTATCTTCAATCTGTTTACATCTTTCTTTGCCATACTATATATATAAAATAGGTAAATACACTTGCAAAAGTACAATAATAATTTTAAATAGAGGTGTAATATTCTCAAAAAAATTACAGAAATCGTAAATAATTGAAAATTTCGCATTATTGTAATAGGCTTTACTTTGAATGTTCTTATCTCATCAAAGCAACATAAAGGGACAAAGCAAGTTATACTTAAAGGTATTTGGGGTGCTACATAAACCGATTCATAAATAATCCTAAAATGAAAGCAGAAAAGTTTGTTTTTAAGAATTTAGTTTTAACTTTGCACTTGTAAAAGGAGTGTTCTTTGCATATTGCAAAATACAGAAATGAGCAGAAGTCCGCTCATTTCCATATTGTTACCTATAAGATATAGGTAAACGCCCAACTTCTTGATATTCAATTAAAGACAAGTTTAGAGCGAGTTATTTTCTTTAACGTTACATTTTCATCATTCCCCCATGCGAAATCAAAATCAGATGCCCTTAGAAACACCACCGTTGATGCTTCTAAGGGCATAGTTTAAGACAGTTACAATCTACTTTATCACCAGTTTATAATTACTTCCGTTGGCTCTACGAACTACGTAAATGCCAGGAGCATTTGGCTGCTCTATCTTCACACCATCCAAGGTGTAATAGCCAATGATAGGCGAATTGCCATCTATCAAAGTATGATTGATGCCCGTTGACTGAGATACGCCTACGGCATAAATCTTCACGCAGTTTTCGGAAGCTGAAGCCGAAAGTGCCGCAGCTCGTGATAATGGGCGGCAAGCCGCTACCTGGTGAGCCTTTGCAGCTTCTGCATCATCAGCCACCTCCTGCTCGGCTCCATAGATATAAACGCAAGTTTCCTTATCTACACGATAAGCCACCTCGATGGTTCCCCTATCCGATTTAACAAAGGCCTGTGGTTCCGCCTCGCCCACCTTTACATTGAGCGTGTTGTTACCCATCGTCTTGCCATCTATCACCATCGTTCCGTCGCCGGCATTCACCTTTACGATTAATCCATTAAAGCGATTGGCAATATCCGATTTTCCTGGTGCCAAGCTGCCTATTCCTGCCACTTCGGCAGTTGTCATGGTAGAATTGAGCACGATACTTCCATCAGTACTGTCGTAGCCATCACCATCGCCCACTGTAACATAAACATCTCCAATCACCGCATCGCCCAAATCAGCTTCTTCTGAAATGCCTGCAGCAAACGAAGTTTTAGAATCCTTATCCATTACACCCACCTGGTTAACTGCCATCACCTTATCAGCAATATCTGGGAACTGAGCCTTATACTGCTCTACCAATTCGGCAGGCACCTTGATGGCAGCAACGCCTACATTCCAACATTCAGCTTGTGGATGAGGTATTGGCGACATGCAAGTTATGACGCAATCACCCCCTTCTTTCTTCAAAAAACTGTAGGTGAAATTATCCTCTACATTAGCCGTTGAAGGAATATAAACCGTCTTAGCGGGGCAATCAGAGAAAGCTCCATCTCCTACACTCGTAACGCCTTCTGGTAAAGAAATGGTCTCTAAGGCTGTTTGTCTAAAAGCCCGACTTCCTATCGTTGTCAAACGAAGTGGCCAGTGGATATTTTTCAGAGAAGAACAACCATAGAATGCATTATCTCCAATATATCTGATGCTATCAGATAAATTGATGGTTGTAAGATTCTTGCATCCATAGAAAGCAAATTCGTCTATTCGCTCCAAGCAAGCAGGAAGAGTTACCTCCGTGAACTCTCTACCAGAGAAAATTCCTCTCGGCAGGCGACGTACCTTATCACCTATGACAATCTTCTCCAGAGGTATATTTGACTCCATTAAACGCTCGCATTCGGCATTGATTGCATTATAGGTAAGGCTCCAAATATTTGAGCAACCATAGAAAGCACCACCACCAATATACTCCACCGTTTCAGGAATGGTTACCTTTTTAAGATTCTTGCATTGATAGAATGCCTCATCACCAATTCGCTTGAGTCCCGGCATTTCAGGCAGAGTCTTTATTTGCGTACCGGCAAAAACCCGGCTACCTATCTGCTCCACAGAAGCTGGGATATGGAATGCATTTCCTTGCGAGCTTTCAAAAAGTTCATCTGCCAATGTTACGGTTCCATCCTTGATAGTATATTCCTCGAGGTCTCTATCCACACACTGATAAGCCACTTTGCCAATATAGCGGATATGATTCTCTGGCTGAATATCGTTGACGAACGGGCAGTAAGAACTATAACCAGTAAAAGCAGTAGAACTGATATCACGAAGTGTAGATGGCAGATTTGCCTCCTTTACAGGCGAATTAGCAAAGGCTTTATCGCCAATATACTTCAAGCCCTCTCCTATCGTAATCTTCGTCAAATTCGGGCAGTCACTAAATGTTCCCCCCAGGATACTATCGCATGGCGTTGCCATCTCGATTTCGGTAATCGGAGTATTAGAAAAGGCGCCTGCACCTATTTCTACTTTTCTATCTAACTTAAGAGCCTGCAACGGAACATAACAGAATGCAGATTGACCAACATGCAGAAGGCCATTTGGAAGATTATCCAGCTCCATTTTTGAACAAAGACTAAAGGCATTATCACCCACAGAAGTAAGTTTCGCAGGGAAATTTATCGTTTCTAAAATAGAACAGCCATAGAATGCTTCTTTATTTATACGGCTCACTCCTTCTGGAATCTTCACACCTCTCAGGTTTTTGCAATCACCGAAAATATCTTCTCCTACTTCGGTCATGTTTTCTGGAAGCTTCACGACCACAAGATTCTCATTCTTGATGAATGCCCATGCCAGGTTATTACGGTAGCAATCGTATCGCTTGTAACCAAATCCTGCAGGTACTTGCTCTGTGCGATTCTCCTTGCTGAAGATATAATTATATATTTTTTGTTCCTCATGGAAACCCTTGGATGGAGAGTATGTTCTGTACACGGTTTCATCATACTCAAACTTCACCTTTTCCAGGTCAAGATAAGCAAGGCTTCCAACGAGTCCTTGGGCATCGGCAAGAAACTTCAGGTCTTCACCATTCATGGTGCCGGTAAGCACAAGTCCGTTTACCTCATCAGGATCCAAATCGAGAAGCTGCTTTTTCAGCTGACCCGGCTTTACCTCTATCTGATAGGTATTCTCCGGCAGTTCGTTGATGTCATATCGCTTCGTCAGGGTATAGGTCATAGGAATATTATACCTCATTGTTCCGTCTGCCAGAATCATGGCTGCACGCACCGTAGTGGTAGAGGCGATATGGATTTTATCCCCCTTATGATAACGCTGGGAATGGCGGTTTGGCATAGAACCATCTAATGTATAAACGGTGATGTTATATATATCGTCGCCATCATCAACCTGAATATCCCATGGATTGAGCGTTAAATCAAATGGGTCGTAGAAAGGTCCTGCCTCGCGCGAGAATCTGATGATTGGATCCTCCCAATTATTCACTGGATAATAAACATAAACATAACGCAGCACAATATCATGCGGTGCTGTAATCTTCAAACGACTATTCCCATCTACGCCATACATGCATAAGCTCCGTTCACATTCGTTGGAACTGAGCTTACCGTTGGAAATAGATACATTTAAAGTTGCTATCTTATCCCAAAACGCAGGATCAATATCATCATAATCCTTATCAGGTTCACGCCAATAAGTCGCATTGATTAATAAACTGGCGTTGCCGATAAGTTCAGGAATCACCGGTAAGGTTATGCTTCCTCCTTCCTTGATAATCAGATTACCCTCGCCGGCATAGACATTATCAAAAGTCCATCCCGAGGGGTTATCCAACTGCGATGGATTCAGCTTTGTCTTACCATCAGAAGTTCCCACTACATTTTCAAAGGTCTCCTTAAAAAGAAGATCTCTTCCCTCTGCCAAAGCTGGCTGTATTCCTATGCAAAACAGGAAGAGGAAAAGGATTAATTTGATTCGTCTCATAACAGTAAATTTATAAGTTATTAATAATGAAGATTATATCACTCTACCTGCAAAGATATAAAAAAAGATTCAAACGGGGAATAGCCCTAGCCGCCTGGGATGAAGATTTATACGCATTGGTGCTTCTTTTTTACACATTGATGCATCCATTTACGCTTTTACGCTTCTTTTTTACGCATTGAAGTGAATTCTTTTAACGCATTAAAATGGTTTTCCGTATTTTTTTTGTACCTTTGCGCCCGGATATTAACTATTATTTTTTAAGTATAAACGTATGAATTCAAAATCAGTAGCAAAATTAGCAGCATGCGCCTCAGCGACGCTATTGTTGTGGGTAAGCCTGACGAGTTTTACGGAAGGTAATACCGAAAGAAATACTATCGGTACTCTTTCTGAATTAAACCAGATTGAATACGAGAAGCATCTCCTGCCTTCCAACAGCATCAGCGCCGGATGCGGATATTCATGGCTCAGCAACGAAATTCTTACGGCTAACGGTGAAAGCCTGAACAGAACGCCAACCGGCTTCGATGTTACCCTGGAATACGCCCATCTGTGGAATCTGTGGAAGCAGCCGAACGCCTACCGCCGTCCTTTTTATATGGGCTTCTCCATCAATGCTGTGGGCAGCAGAACCAAGGTGAAAATACCTAGAAACGGCGGCAATGACGTCAACGATGTAATCATGAACTATTTCGTCGGTGCGGGTTACAAAATGGCCTACAAGACCAACAAGCACTTCATCTGGAATATGGTGCTGAGCCTTGGCTACGCCTGCACAGACGATGATTTCAACACCATGGATGGCTTTGGTGTCTATGCGGAAATGGGATGCGAATACTTGCTCAGCAAGCACTGGTCGGCTGGCGTGAGTTTTGGCGGTATTAGCACCTCTTATAAGCAGCCGGCAGGATGGGACGGCAAATATAGATTCGGCATCGATCACAATGGCTTGCGCGCAAAGCTGGGGTACTATTTCTAAGTTAACAGCAAATTCAGGCACTTTTACTGGGGATTTGCTACCACAAAATAACGCAAAAAGGTGGACTTTTAACTAAACAGGGGGTAAATTCTGTTTTTTATGTGGAAAAATAATAGAATTTATACCACAAAAAGGCAATCTTTACGAAAAGAAGACACAAAAAGTTTGTACCTTTGCATCAGTTAAAACAAAAAGACGTTGTGAAACGTTTTATCATCATCTTTTACTTATACAAATAAATTATGAAAAAAACGAGTTTCCATGGGGATGGAAGCTCGTTTTTTCGTTTTTTAAGTTCCATTGCACCCAAGATATTAACTATAATTCAAGTAATAAATAAATGAATAACTGAGCTTTTAAAGGCAGCGAGGCGATACTCTACCTTATTATTATAGGTAGAATATCGCCTCGTTGCCTTCGTTGAAGAGAAGATCAAGGATGCTCATGTTGGGCTGGAAACCAAATTTCTGCTCATACACCTGATAATAGCGCTTCGATTCGAATTCGGCATCAGGGAGCGGTTTCTTGGGGCGAATGGCTTCGCGGAAATCCTTGATACTTTCAACTTTATGCTTAGTAAAGCTGTTGAATTCTTCACTCTTCACTTTTAGTTCTTCACTTAAAAAGTACTCGTTGGTGATTGAAATCTTGGGACGGATATCCAGAAGTTCTATCATCTTCTCTGTAATCTCCATGTTGAAATCGAAGAGGAACTCGTATTTCTTCTCGTAGAAGGGGCGGATGTCGTCCTGGTAATACTCGAAGAAGGGGCTCTCGCCGTAGGCGGAGAGGAGCGCATTCCAGTGTACATGGCGCCAGTTGGCGTGGTCGGAGATGCGAATGTCTTTCATCGCCAGCGATGTGTTGTGGTTCGTGGGGATGGTGAGGGCGAGGGGGCCGTTGGTGGTTGGGATGAGCATGCGGTTGCGATAAGTTTGCTTGATAAAGCTCTCGTGGCGCTCTATCAGGCACTCGTCGTAGCGGTTCAGCTTCTGATACCACTGAATGGGGCCGAAATAGGTGGAGGATAATAATGCTTTCAAATTCTTATGTATTTATTAATAATGTGTTTATTCTCATTAATAATGTGTTTATTCTCAAAATAGCTTATAGGCTTTGCCTATCATCTGATGCTTGTGAACCAGCTGCTCGCCGGCAGGTGTCTTCAGGAGATAGAAGCGGCAATCCTTGCAGCCGCAGCGCTTGCAGCATACTGTGGGGATGATGTAGCTCGCCTTGCCGATACGGAGGGTATCGCCCGGAAGCTTGTCTATCCTCCCGATGAAATACACCATGAATACATTCTTGCGCCGCTGGTTGCGGAGCGGAAGTGCCACGGAATCGGCATAAACCACTATCTCGCCACGATTGAAAAAATCGCAGTCAATCCTATTCACTATCACCCGGTTGCCCTCTTCCAAATGCGGAGGGAGCCCCCCGGCGGGCACCGTGAAGACAGTGAATGCATAGGTTCGCACCGCCCATACCAGGAGCAGCGACAAGCCTAAAGCTATTAGGAATTTAACTGCGATTTTCAATCTATCTTTCTATTACTTGATGTTATCTACGAAGTTGAAGAGGCGATTCCAGCGGATGCCTGAGAAGCCCGGATGGTCAGGACTGTGGCTCCACCAGATGAAGATTGGCTTGCCCACGATGTGATCCTCTGGCACGAAGCCCCAGTAGCGGCTGTCGGCTGAGTTTTGGCGGTTGTCACCCATCATCCAGTAGTAATCGAGCTTGAAGGTGTAGCTCTTCGCCAACTTGCCGTTGATGAAGATGTTGCCCTGGCTATCTACCTTGAGGTCGTTGCCCTCGTAAACCTTGATGCAGCGCTCATATACTGGCAGGTTCTTCAGCGTCAGAGCGATGCTCTTGCCCTTCTTCGGAATCCATACAGGACCATAGTTATCGCATGTCCAGCCGGTGTAGGCGTTGAGCGGATAGAGGTCGCCGTATCTCGCATCGGTGTTGATGGAGATGCTCTCTACCAGGTTCTTGTTCGCCTTCAGAGCCATGTAAGCCTTCTTGGTGAGTGGAATCACGCCGCTCTGATTATACATCAGCAGGTCTTCGTTGGTGATTCCCAGTTCATCGGCAAGGTCGATTGGGAACTCGCCCTTGAGCTTCATCTTATAAGTATACTGCACGTTATCAGGCTCCTTGTTTGCCTTTCCGTTCAGATAAACGATGCGGTTCTTGATCTGCAGGGTCTGACCAGGCAAGCCCACGCATCGCTTTACATAGTTCTCGCGGCGGTCGGTAGGACGGCTGATGATGTCGCCATATTCGCCCGGCATGCTGGCGATGTAGTTGCGTCCGGCAGCATACACCTTTTCGAAGTAGCTGCGCTGCTGCAATGGGTTCAGCACGCGAACATCCTGCTGCTGGCCGTTCTGCTCCAGAATCTGGTCGCCGATGGAGTAAACCATCTGATAGTAATCATTCGCCTGATAGCGCTCCTCGTTGCAGAGGGTGTCGCCGGCAGGATAGTTGAACACCACGATGTCGTTGAGCTTCACGTTGCCCAAGCCTTTTACTCGGCGGTAATCCCAGTGAGGCCACTCCACGTAGCTCTTCACGTTGACCAGCGGCATGGTGTGCTGGGTGAGCGGCATGGTGAGCGGAGTTTCAGGAATGCGAGGTCCGTAGCTTACCTTGCTCACGAAGAGATAATCGCCCGTAAGGAGACTCTTTTCGAGAGAGGAAGATGGAATCACATAGTTCTGGAAGAAGAAGAGGTTGATGAAATAAACCGCTACGAGCGCGAATACGAGCGCATCAACCCAGCTCATGATGAAACGGATAGGACCTTCCTCATCCTTCCACCACTGCCAGTGAATCTTCTTGGTGATGTAAACGTCGAAGATGAACGGAACCACAATGAGTCCCAGCCAGCTCTCCACCCATATCAGGAAGAGGAGGTAGAGGGCGAGAACCACTGCGAACTTCGCCCACTGCACCTTCATATTGAGGTTTTGTTTCTGTTTATCAATCATATTTATTAGATTTATTAGAACTTAAATAAATCTGATGTGGTGAGCAAACCGGTATGGTTGGCTGTGAACTCAGCTGCGAGAACGGCTCCCAGGGCAAAGCCCTTGCGTGAGTGGGCACTGTGCTCGATGGTAATCATATCAGCATCTGAATCATACATCACGGCGTGGATTCCAGGAACCTCGCCATCGCGTACGCAGTTGATTACCAAATCTTCGTCGGTGATGTTAGCATCGCCCTCATCGTGATGGCCATCCTCTGTCCAGTAGGTTACGCCACGCTTCCAATCCTTCTTTCTATCGATGTTGTCGATGATTTCCTCAGCCAGTGTGATGGCTGTGCCTGATGGCGCATCAAGTTTGTGTACGTGGTGGGTTTCCTGCATGCATACGGAGTACTGTGGGAATCCGTTCATGATCTTTGCCAGATAGCGGTTTACGGCAGAGAAGATGGCTACTCCGATGCTGAAGTTAGATGCCCAGAAGAGGGTCTGCTTGCCGTCAGCGCAGAGCTTCTCCACGTCTTCCTTATGGTCTTTCATCCAACCAGTGGAACCTGAAACCACCTTCACGTTGTGAGAGAATGCCTTCAGATAGTTGCCGTAGGCGGCAGTAGGGTTAGTAAACTCGATGGCAACATCGGCAGAGCAGAACTCCGGACTGTCGATATCCTCAGGGTTATTCACGTCAATCTTACATACGATTTCGTGGCCACGCTGCAGGGCGATCTCCTCGATCATGTGTCCCATCTTTCCGTAGCCAATCAAAGCTATTTTCATCTTTATCTAAATTTTATTTGTTTTTTACTCATTTCTTATGCAAAAATACACATTTTTCTTCGAAAAACCTTGAAAAATACGGGTTATTATTATAATAAATAGAAAATTTTGGTTATTTTTGCAGTGATTTAGGGCTTTTAGCCTCATTTAGTAACTAAAAAAGAGAAAATGATGAGCAAATACATATTCGAGACAAAGATGGAAGTGAGGGATTACGAGTGCGATATTGAGGGCATTGTGAACAACGCCAACTATCTGCACTACATGGAGCATACCCGCCATCTCTTCCTGAAGGAATGCGGCCTCAGCTTTGCCGAAATGCACAACAAGGGCGTGGATGCTGTGGTGGCGAGAATGAACCTGCAGTACAAGGTTCCGCTGCAATGCGATGATGAGTTCTTCTCGCGTTTGTGGCTGGAGAAGCAGGGGGTGAGATATGTCTTCCATCAGGACATCTTCCGTGCCAGCGACGAGAAGCTCTGCCTCAAGGCCACCGTTGAGCTGGTTTGCCTGATTAACGGAAGGCTGGGCAACAGCGAGGAATACGACAAGGCGTTCGAGAAATACCTTGGGGGGAGTTGATAGTTGAGAGTTAATAGTTAATAGTTAACAGTTAACAGGTTAACAGCTGATTTTTCAATACCCCTTCCGCATACGAGCTTCCGAACTTGCGTTCCGAAAGAGGCATTCCTATAAACCCTATAAAGCCGAAACAACATGGAACAACTACTTCACTATGTGTGGAAGCACAAACTCTTCCCACTCTCCCCTCTTTCCACCACCGACCACAGGCAGGTGGAAGTCATCGACCCCGGATTGCACAACCGCAATGCAGGGCCCGATTTCTTCAACGCTAAAATCAAGATTAACGGTACGCTGTGGGTGGGCAACGTGGAGATTCACGACAAGGCGAGCGACTGGTATCTTCATGCCCACGACAAGGATGAGAGATACGACAACGTGATTCTGCACGTCTGCGGCACCATCGATACGGAAGCCCGAAACTCGAAGGGTGCCCTGCTGGTTCAGATGCAGCTCGATATTCCGGATCATGTGCTGAAGCACTATCAGGAGCTGCTCACCATCGACCAGTATCCTCCTTGCTATCAGATTATTCCATCGCTCTCGAAACTCACCGTGCATTCGTGGATGAGCGCTCTGCAAACCGAGCGCCTTTCGCAGAAGACGGAGGCGATAGAGGAGCGTGTGCGACGCTGCAACGGCGACTGGGAGAATGCTTACTTCGTGACTCTGGCCAGAAACTATGGTTTCGGAATCAATGGCGATGCTTTTGAGCAGTGGGCGCTGAAGCTGCCTCTGAGGGCGGTGGATCATCACAGAGATGACCTCTTCCAGATAGAGGCTATCTTCATGGGGCAGGCAGGGTTGCTGGAGCTGAACACCATCCCCGAAAGGTATCAGAAGGATGCCTTGAACGACGGGTATTTTGCGAGATTGAGAAACGAGTATCTTTATCTCTCGCACAAGTTCTCGCTGCAGCCGATGGATTACAAGCTGTGGCGATTCCTGCGACTCCGCCCGCAGAACTTCCCGCATATCCGTATTTCGCAGCTGGCGAATCTTTATTATAACCGCCGTGCGGGATTAAGCCAACTGCTGGAGGCTTCTACAGTGAAGGAGGCAAAGAAGGTGCTCTCAACCAGCGTTACGGAGTATTGGGAAACCCATTATACCTTCGGCAGCACGAGCATCCGTAACGAGAAGCACCTCTCCCCTTTCTCGCTCAATCTGCTCATCATCAACACCGTGGTTCCTATTCTCTTTGCTTACGGAAGACACCGGGGTGAGGAGAAATACTGCGACCGCGCCTTCGATTTCCTGGAGGAGCTGAAGGCTGAGAATAACCATATAGTAAGGATGTGGCAGCAGTGCGGATTGGAAGTGGAGAACGCCGGGGATAGCCAGGCACTTATCCAGCTGAAGAAGGAATACTGCGACAGGAAGGAATGCCTGAGGTGCAGGATTGGGTATGAATACTTGAAGAGATAACTAATTATTTTTTAAGATTATGGGTGACCAACAGGAAATATTAAATACTATCCTCCTAACAAGGCTGAATTATTTCAGCCTTGCGGGAATGCTGGAGCTATATAGAAAGGTGGGCTCCGCCACGCTCATCCTTGAGCATAAGAACGACCTGAGAGACATCCTGCCCGATGCCTCGGATAAACTCGTGAACGCTATCCAAAACTGCGACGAGGCTCGAAAACGGGCCGAGGTAGAACTGGAGTACGACATAAGATATGGTATCGAACCGATAACGATGAACGATGAACGCTATCCGCAGCGACTCAAAAACTGTGATGACGCCCCACTCATGCTCTTCTACAAAGGCAACGCTAATCTCAACCAGCAGCGCATTATCAACATCGTGGGAACCCGCCACTGCACCCCTTACGGCGAAGACCTCATCCGCCGCTTCATCTCCGACTTGAAGCAGCTCTCACCTCGTGTGCTCATCGTGAGCGGCTTAGCCTATGGCGTGGATATCGTGGCTCATCGCCAGGCACTCGCCTGCGGCTACGAAACCATAGGCGTACTGGCTCATGGTCTCGACGACCTCTACCCACGCCAGCACCGGGAAACGGCTGCCAGAATGATAGAGCAAGGCGGTTTGCTCACCGAATTCCTCACCCAAACAAATGCAGATAAAATCAACTTCGTGCGCCGCAACCGCATCGTGGCAGGAATGTCGGATGCCTGCATCCTGATAGAGAGCGCCGCCCATGGCGGAGGTCTCATCACCTGCGATATTTCGCAATCCTACGGCAGGGATGTCTTCGCCTTTCCGGGCAGGATAGGCGATTACTACAGCGAGGGGTGCAACAACCTGATTCGCAACAACGGTGCCACTCTCATCACCAGTGCCGAGGATTTCGTGAAGGATATGCGCTGGCAGGATGATGCCACCCTGATGCGAGCCAAGCAGCAGGGCATCGAACGCAGCCTCTTCCCGGAGTTATCAACAGAAGAGGAGCTCATCATCAGCATCCTCTCGAAGACCAACGACCTGCAGATCAACATCATCAGCGTGAAATCTAATATCGACATCGGTCGCCTCACCTCCATTCTATTTACGCTGGAGATGAAGGGCATCATCCGCACATTGGCTGGCGGAATGTATCATCTTTTGAAGTAACTTTCTATTTATTCATAGATTTTTTATTCATAGATTTTTTATTCATCAGATTTCACGGAGTTATCGGAAACATTCTTGCTCTACGGATTACGCACGGAATTTAGACGGACTCGACCTAACGGTCGTGACAGATACCCCCTAAAGTAGGGGAACGAATGTGCAACATTTACGGCGTTAGCCAATAGCCGAAGGCTAAGTTTCCGTTTAAAATCCGTGAGTAATCAGAGGATGGCGGTTAAGGATCCGTTTCTTCCGTGAAATCCGATGAATAAAAATCAGAATGAATAAATGAATCAGAATGAATTGTTTTTTGGCTATCTCAAAAAAAAGATGTAACTTTGCAGCCGCAAAACAGAACAGAAAGATTCAGATGAAAATAGGAAATATAGAATTTGGGCCTCAGCCCCTCTTCCTCGCTCCGATGGAAGACGTAACGGATATTGGCTTTCGCATGCTCTGCAAGCGATTCGGAGCTGCCATGGTTTATACTGAGTTCGTATCGGCGGAAGCCTTGGTGCGAAGCATCAAGAGTACTGTCAGCAAGCTTACGATAAGCGATGAGGAGCGCCCTGTGGGCATTCAGATTTACGGCAGAACTACCGAGGATATGGTGGAAGCTGCAAAAATCGTGGAACAGGCGAAGCCGGATGTGATTGATATTAACTTCGGTTGCCCGGTGAAGAAGGTTGCCGGAAAGGGTGCCGGAGCCGGAATGCTCCGAAATATCCCGCTGATGCTGGATATTACAAGAGAGGTGGTGAAGGCGGTAAACGTGCCCGTAACCGTGAAAACCCGACTGGGTTGGGATTGCGAGAACCTCATCATCACCGAGCTTGCCGAGCAGCTGCAGGATTGCGGAATCCAGGCGCTCACCATCCACGGCAGAACCCGAAGCCAGATGTACACGGGAGAAGCTGACTGGAGCCTCATAGGAGAGGTGAAGAACAATCCCCGCATCCATATTCCGATTATCGGCAACGGCGATATTACGACCCCGGAGGAAGCCAAGCTTGCTTTTGAAAGATATGGTGTAGATGCAGTGATGATTGGCAGAGCCACCTTCGGAAGGCCTTGGATTTTCAAGGAAATCCGTGATTATCTGGACAATACGGGTGCAGCCCCATTAACCGTAGATGAGAAAATCGACCTCCTGGAGGAGCAGCTTCGCATCAACGTGGAGCGCATCGACGAGTACAGAGGCATTCTCCACACCCGTCGCCACCTTGCCGCCTCCCCTATCTTCAAAGGCATTCCCGATTTCCGCCAGACGAGAATCGCCATGCTGAGAGCCACGACCGTGGAGGAATTGAAAGAGATATTGAAAGAATGCCGAGAGAGAATCAAGGCAATAGAATAATTTTTTAGGCACGACTTATTTTTAGGCACGGATTACACGGATTACGCGGAGGCTTGCGCCATGTATTTTTTAGAAAATCCGTGTAATCCGTGCCTAAAAATCTGACGAGAAACATCACCAAGACAAACAGCTCGCATCATTAACCACATTAAGGAGTTAACAGGTTAACAGTTAACAGCTGTATTTTCTATACTTTCCCAAGGATGAGAGGGGGATGACTCCTCACATTCTGAGGGGGCTTTACTTCTTCAATATCGAAGCACCTTCGAGCAGGGCTAGTGCCTTGTTCTCGTTCTCCTCCATGATTTCACGCTCTCCAGGACCTTTGTCATTGATTCCGCAGAGGTGCAGGATGCCGTGGATGATGACACGGTGAAGCTCATCATCGTAGGTCTTGCCAAACTGCTCGGCATTGGTACGGACAGTATCGAGCGAAATCACGATGTCGCCGTTAATCACATCATCCTCATCATAATCGAAGGTGATGACATCGGTATAGTAATCATGACCCAGATACTCGTTGTTCACTTCGAGAATCTTCTCGTCATCTACAAACATATAGCCTATCTCTCCCACCTTGCGGCCATGAGAGGCAGCTACCTTGCGAATCCAGGCACTGGTGTCGCGCTTCTTGATCTTTGGCATTTTCACGCCATCTACATTGTATGTTATCATACGCTTCTTCCTCCTATTTTTATTTTATTTTTGGTAAAAATTCATCTACTTCTCTTCCGAAGAACCTCAATTCCCTAACCAGCGTTGAGCTGATGCTGCTGTATCTTGGGTCGGAAAACAGCAGGATGGTTTCTACGCCGCCCAACTGCTTGTTGATGTCAGCCTGCTCTCGCTCGTACTCGAAATCCTTGGCAGAGCGGACGCCGCGAACCAGGAACTTGGCTCCCAGGCGATGCGCCAGGTCGATGGTGAGGTCATCGTAGGCAACCACCTCCAGGCGATAACCCTTGGATGCATCCTCCGCATCTACCAGTTCTGCACATTCCTTCGGGAAAACAGCCTTAATATCCTCCACACGCTTCGAGATTTCCTCGCTGGCGTGCTTCAGCTTGCTCATCGCCACTGCAATCACGAGCTTGTCGAACATGGGCAAGGCACGCTCGGCGATGTTCTGATGTCCTATCGTAAATGGGTCGAATGTACCCGTAAATATTCC
>ERZ1026866.882-NODE-882-length-16800-cov-9.675664_pt1 | contig 16800 bp, 17 predicted proteins | sample MGYA00380163_ERZ1026866 | MGnify/ENA primary metagenome ERZ1026866 (study PRJEB33269, sample SAMEA4719799) | human gut metagenome | biome: human-associated habitat; feature: organic feature; material: feces | place: Cameroon | collected 2013-10 ...
CTATCAGATGGCTGATCACCACATCGTTTCTGTTGAGATATGGGTCGCAAATCTGGAACACATTCATGGCCTCTACTATCACCTTCGTGCTGGTTTTGATGAGTTTGGCAAGATCAATGATTTCTGGTGTTTCCGGCACCATGGTGATTGGTGTGAGCTGGAAATAAAGATCGAGGATGATGATCAGCTTGACGGGAGTGAGCGAAGGTTCGGCTTCGATAGGTTCCCAGTCGTGTTCGAATGATTCCCTGATGGAAACCCCCTGATAGAATTGTGTTGCATTTCCACATCCTTCCATTTTCTTGAGCAAATGGATATCACGAGCCAACTTTTTAGGGTTGTCTCCATATTTATCCCAAAGCCTCTTGATGCGTGGGGTGACCATTCTGAGTTTGAACATCTGTTCGTGGAGAACTTCTGGGGCAATATGCAGCTCCAGAGCCAGATTGACCATGCCTTTCGAATAGAGAGGTTTAACGCCCATTGGCTTTTTCTGGTATAATTGCAATAGCAAAAGCCAGTATTCATCTTTCCAAAGAGGATGTTTAGCCATATTACAACACTTTTCTGCAAAAGTACGACTTTTCATCGGTAATACAAAATAAAAATTGGAATTTTTTCCAAAAGAAAGGGAGAAAAATGAAAAATGAGAAATGAGAAATTAGAAATGAGAAATGAGGTGAGAGAAGATAAAAGAAAGTGCGCAAGACTTCTCACGAACTCTTGCGCACTTTTAATGTTATATTCCCAAATTTCTCATAACTCAAAGGAGATAGACTTCATTTTAAGTTCCTCTCCATTTCTGAGCCTGAAGCAGGAATTCTGCTACACAGGCGTCATCATTTGTTAATCCTATAACATTCTTTTTTACCTTTTCAACTTAATCCTATTGAACACTGTTAATCTCTGAATAAACAATCTTTTTTTCTTACCTTTTCTAATACCTGTTACCTAAACTAACAATCTAAAACCTAAAACTAAACCTAAACAACTAACAATCTTAACCTAAAAACCTAATAACCTTTTGTCTTATTGACGATGCAAAGGTACGACGATTTTCGGTATCTTCCAAATCTTTAGAAGAAAAAGTCTCAAATAAGCCCTTTTTTTTGATGTAAATCAACTATGTGTGTGCGCACACATCAAGTATTTAGCTCAAAATTGACCTGTATCAAGCACTTATAAGAATGTAGCAGAAAGCGGCTAATCGCCTTTATACATTATTATATATATAATAGCAGCTTTTTCCTATATGTGATTGCAGCTATTCTATATATTTCTGCTGTTATTTGCCGATATAAGCCTCTTCACTCATATAAACAGCGATGGTTTTGAGCTTGATATAATCTTCTGAGAGATAGATGTGGCCCTGATTGCCCCAGTTGGTGCCCCAGGAGTTGCGGCAAACGTAATATCGCTGTTTGCCCTGGACGAAGGTGCCGATGATTTCCATCACATGATCATCGGTGGTATGCAACTGTTCGAAAGCTTTCTGACGAGACTCCTGGGTGACAGGGCGCTCGGCAGAAGTGATATCCACATAGTTGTCCTTTGGATTCTGGAATCCCGGTTCGCTGATATCGCCTTCCCAACAAACAGGATGACTATTCTCTATCGCCTGCTGGATATGCAGCATCAGTTCGTTGATAGGAATATTGAGGAATTCATCATGCAACTGGTTGTAGGCTACCTCGAGTGAGAAGTATTCACGGAAAGGATGGTGTGTGAAACTTGTCAGGGCCACATATTCTTCCGGATAGCAGACGCTGTGGGCAAATTCCAGAGGAGTATATTCTGCACCGAGCATGTGAATCTGCTGGGCTGGCATATATCCTAATTCTGAATCGAAGAGATCGTTGAGTTCTTCCTTTAGTTTCGCGATACCGGCACCCTTGGCGATAGCACCATTGCAAACCTGCTCTACCTTGCGGCAGAGTACCTTATAGTTGATATCTTTCTTGTCCTCGTAGCTGTCGTATGGTTCTGCTCCATATTTATTGATGTAATGAATGAGCATCGAACTCATACCCCTCATGCTGATAGGTTTTTTACCTTGCGAAAAATAATATTCTAAGGCTTTTTCCTGCAACATCATGCGGGCGATGTAAGCCACGGAGAGGTTGATGGAGTCGCCCTTCATGATATGTTCACTCTCGATGGTAGCCAACATGCCGTATGCCCAGCAGAGTTCACTTTGTCCCTGGTCCTTGACGGGGGTAGTGCCGATGAGTTTGACATGGGCAGGTAAGTTGTTCTTCCCTGTTTTCTCTGATGGTTGGGAAGAAGGCTGACTCTTGTAGTCACAACTGGCAATGAAGAGTGTGGCAAGTATGGCGAAGATAATCTTTCTTTTCATGTTGTCTGAACTTTATTTTGTACAAATTGCTTTTAATTGGCTGCAAAGATACTATAAAAATCTATAGTATTGCTCATATCTCAAAGAAAAAGTGTAACTTTGCATCCTAAAAAGATATATATGACATTCATGAATGATAAAATAAAAGAATTTGAGGTGATGGCTCCTGTGGGATCTCGCGAATCCCTGGCTGCAGCTATCCAAGCCGGAGCAGATTCTGTCTATTTCGGTATCGGCAAGTTGAACATGCGTTCACATTCTGCCAATCATTTTACCATCGATGACCTGCGTGAGATCGCTGCTACCTGCAATGAGCATGGTATCAAGACTTATCTCACCGTCAATACCGTTATCTATGATGATGATATTGCCACGATGAAGGAGATTATCGATGCTGCTAAGGAGGCTGGCATCTCGGCTGTCATCGCAAGTGATGTGGCTGTGATGAGCTATTGTAATGAAGTGGGCGAGGAGGTTCATCTTTCTACCCAGTTGAATATCTCCAATACGGAAGCGCTGAAGTTCTATGCCCGCTTTGCTGACGTTTCGGTGCTGGCTCGTGAACTGAATATGGATCAGGTGAAGCATATCCACGAACAGATAGAGCAGCAGAATATCTGCGGTCCTATGGGCAAGCAGATTCGTATTGAGATGTTCTGTCATGGTGCGCTCTGCATGGCTGTTTCCGGCAAGTGTTATATGAGTTTGGCTAATGCCAACCGCTCTGCCAACCGTGGTGAGTGTGTACAGATTTGCCGTCGCAGCTATACGGTAACTGATAATGAAACGGGCAATCAGTTGGAAATCGACAATAAGTATGTGATGAGTCCTAAGGACCTGAAGACTATCCGCTTCATCGACCGTATGATGGATGCCGGTGTGCGTGTCTTCAAGATAGAAGGTCGTGCCCGTGGTCCTGAATACGTCTATACTGTAGTAAAATGCTATAAGGAGGCGATTGCTTCTGTACTGGATGGTACTTTTACTGAGGAAAAGAAGGATGCCTGGGACGAAAGATTGGCAACTGTCTTCAATCGTGGTTTCTGGGATGGTTATTACCAGGGTCAGACACTCGGCGAATGGAACAAGCACTATGGTTCGGTGGCAACAGAGAAGAAGGTACTCGTAGGTAAGGTGATGAAGTACTTCTCCAAGCTCGGTGTGGCTGAGGTTGCTGTGGAAGCTACTACCTTCAATCAGGGCGATAAGCTTCTGATTACAGGAAATACTACAGGTGTGATGTATCTCAAAGCCGATGAGATCCGTTATGATTTGAAACCAGTTGAGACAGCCAAGCAGGGCTGGAGAGTATCTATCCCTGTGCCAGATAAGGTTCGTCCGAATGATAAACTCTATAAATTAATTACCGTAAACGAAATAAAGGAAATAAAATAATGGCTACAATCAATGATTTGCAGGATGAAGTAGTAGAGGAATTCCAGGACTTCACCGATTGGATGGATAAGTATCAGATGCTCATCGACTTGGGTAATGAATTGGCTCCTCTTGATGAGAAATATAAGAACGAGCAGAACCTCATCGACGGTTGTCAGAGCCGTGTATGGTTGCAATGTGATTATGAGGATGGCAAGCTCGTGTTTACTGCTGATAGTGATGCACTTATCGTAAAGGGTATCATCGCTCTTCTGATTCGTGTATTGAGCGGTCATACTCCTACCGAGATTATGGATGCTGATCTTTATTTCGTAGAGAAGATTGGTTTGAAGGATCATTTGAGCCCTACCCGCAGCAATGGTCTCTTAGCGATGATCAAGCAGATTCGTATGTACGCTTTGGCTTACAAGACCAAGGAGGCTGAGGCTTAATTTCCCTACATGGTATCATCAGAAGTATCATATCATGCGTAAATTAAGAACGATAGAGATGAACCGCCTCACCGTGGAGGAATTCAAGGAGGCAGAGAAGCTTCCCTTGATAGTAGTCTTGGATGATGTGCGTTCATTATATAATGTGGGAAGTGTTTTCCGCTCTTGTGATGCCTTCCGAGTGGAGGCGGTATATCTGTGTGGTATTACCGCTACTCCTCCTAATGCCGAGATTCACAAGACGGCATTGGGTGGCGAGGATAGTGTAGATTGGGAATACTTCAAGACCACCGAGGAGGCTGTGGAGAAGTTGAAGCAGAAAGGCTTTTTTATTTATAGCATCGAACAGGTGGAAGGCTCTACCAAACTCCAGAATTTGCCGGAGGCTCATCATAAGATATTTCATCAGCCATCGGAGCAAGAAAAGCAAGAGAATTCTTCACTCCCTTCCGGCTACGCCGTCATCTTCGGCAACGAGGTGAAGGGTGTGAAGCAGAACATCGTGGATATGAGTGATGGCTGCCTGGAGATTCCTCAGTTTGGAACCAAGCACTCGTTGAATGTCAGCGTAACGGCAGGCATTGTGGTCTGGGAGTTTGCCAAACTCTTGAAGCTATAAGCGGCATTCAAGCTGATTTCGTATTCATATAGACTGCTCTAATCTTTGAATTAAGCAGTCCTTTATAAGTTGAGTTCATGCCAAACTTGGAATTTTTTGCCAAGTTTGGCATGAACTCGTTTGGTAATATCAAATAAAAAGCGTATCTTTGTCGGCAAATAGTTATACTCTTAAATGATACGGCAATGAAGATAATAGGCAGAAAAAAGGAAATAGAATCCTTGGAGCGATATGTTAGTTCTGAGCAATCGGAGTTTATAGCTCTCTATGGTCGAAGACGTGTGGGGAAAACATTCTTGATACGGAATCTCTTCGGCGATAGATTTGCATTTGCGGCTACAGGTATCTTGGAGGGTGAAGCTGCAGAACAAAGGGATAGTTTTATGGCTTCACTGAGAGATTATGGATGCACGGACTATGCGTTTGTTGACTGGATGGAAGCGTTTTATAAGTTGCGCCAACTGTTGGAAACTAAAGGAAAGAATAAGCAGAAACCATTGATTATCTTTATTGATGAATTACCTTGTTTCGATACACAACGGTCAAAGTTTGTACATGCTTTAGGTTATTTTTGGAATAACTGGGCTGCTTGGCAGGGCAATGTCAAGTTGATCGTGTGTGGTTCGGCAACTTCATGGATGACTCGTAATCTCTTAGATAGCAAGGGAGGATTGCATAATCGTTTGACCCAAACACTTTGGCTCAAGCAGTTCTGCTTATCCGAGACAGAGGATTATCTTAAAAATGCCGGTTTTAAATGGACTCGTGACAGTATAGCCCAGTGTTATATGATATTGGGAGGAATACCTTATTATTTGAGTTTGCTTGACAATCGCATGGGCTTACCCCAGAACATAGACCGATTGTTTTTTGCGTCAGATGGTAAGTTGAAGGACGAGTTTCATCGCTTGTATGGATCTTTATTCAAAAATCCCGAAGCTTATTTGAAGGTGATAGACCTATTGGCAAGTAATCATCAAGGTTTGACTCGAAAGGAGTTGGCTCAGAAATTGAAAACGAATGGCAGGTTGACAGAAGTCCTTGACGACTTGCTGCAATGTGGCTTTATCAGTCGACTGGGAGTGCGTGCTCAGAAGGGAGGAATCAAGGCTACAGATGGTATTTATCATCTGACGGATTTTTATACTCGTTTCTATTATGATTTCTGTAGAGGTAAAACTTCTGATGAGCAGTATTGGACTCATAAGTTTACAACTCCGAAGGTAAATACTTGGTTGGGATTAGCGTATGAACGGCTTTGTATGGCGCATATACCGCAAATCAAGACTGCTTTAGGAATCAGCGGTCTTCATACGGAATATTATTCCTGGCGTAGTAAAGAGCATCTGCCTGCAGCTCAGATAGACCTTATTATCGAGCGTTCCGATAATATGGTCAATTTATGCGAAGTCAAGTATTCCAATGGACAATATGTGCTGAATAAGGCTGAATATGAAAAGATTCAGAACCGTCAGATGGCCTTTGTGGATGAAACGAAGTGTAAGCAGGGCGTCTTCTTGACGCTTATTACAACTTCTCTGCCCAAGCAGAATGAGTATTCGAGTATGATAAATGGTGTGGTGGTACTGGACGATTTGTTTAGAAATTAACAGGTGTATAACGCAGAAGGTCAAGCAAGTTTCTCATGAAGGGATTCTTGCTTGACCTCTTTTCGTTTTCGGATGTCAGTATTTGCAGAAACAGGGCTTACTAATTTCCATTTAGTGTTAGTCAATTGACCCAAAGATACTGTTTGTGCATGACATGTCATGCTCAAAACTATCGCAATAATAATTAGAAAAAGTCTTACAAACCTCATATATATATTCCTTACATTACTTGCACCAAAATGTACGGCATGTTTACACATGCCGCACACACCTTAGTTACTTCACTTTTTGGTAAACAGTAGTGATACCAAACTTAGATAATAAAGTTATCTTCGTACTACTAACTTCTACTATCTTGAACCAAAACACAGCATCATCCACAAGCTGGATTATATAACAACCCTTTCGATTTTTCCCGATTTGGGAACTATCGAATGTTTTGGGAATAGAGGGGGAGAGATAGTACTTTAGAGGTAACTTAAATGCCTTGTTAAGCCTCTTATACTTTTCAGTCGTTATACGAGTATCCATTGTAAAAGACATACCTCTTTCACAATAATCACAAACAGGACTAACCAGTGTCCACTTGGTTCCATTAAGTTCTGATGTTGAAACTGTTTGTGCAAAACAAATGTTTACAAAAGCAAATAATATCATTAAAACTATTTCTCTTTTCATATCACTTAAAACTATTAACTTTAGTTACTTTACTTTCTGATAAACACTCGTGTCGCTTCATTTAGACAACAAAATGATTTCCGTACTGCTTATCTCTACTATTTTACGATAAACAAAATTGTAGAATGCTTCATTCGTATAGTCAATCTATTTGATTCTAAAGAAAGAATTTCTCCACAGAAAAAATCCTCATATTCTTTACCTTTGTAAGTATATTTTCGCTCAAATACGATATACTTTCCATTAGTATTGCCCAATAACGAAGCTTCGTACTTTTCGGGGCTATAACTACACAAGTAAGTGTTATAAGTAAACACACTTACCTTATTATCAGACTTTCCTACAAATTTATGTTCTGATGATTTTGCTGAAAATACGATATACCAATCTATATTTCCACATCCATCATAACCGGAATCTGCAACCCATGTCTTACCAACAAGGTCAGACATACTGATTTTTTGAGCATGGCATGTCATGCTCAAAACTAGCGCAATAATAATTAGAAAAACTCTTACAAACCTCATATATACCTTCCTTACATTCTTGTACCAAAATGTACGGCATGTGTAAACATGCCGTACACATCTTATTATTTACTTTATCTTTTGGTAAATGATAGTTTGTCCATACTTAGACAACAATGTCATTTTTGTATTACTTAACTCCACTATTTTGAACCAAAACACTTTGTTATCAACAAACTGAATAATATAAGTGCCTCTTCTGCTTTTTCCTATTCGAGTGCTATCGAAAGTTTCTGGAATAGAGGAAGATATATAATACTTTAGAGGACAATTAAACTCTTTTCCTGTCTTGTAAAACTTGGTACTTGTCGTACGAGTGTCCATTGTAAAAGTCATTCCTCTCTCACAATAATCATAAGTAGGACTAATCTCTTTCCATTTCGTCCCATTAAGTTCTGACGTAGCAATCTTCTGAGCATGGCACACCATGCTCAGAAGAAAAACTAAAGAAATTACCAAAATATTTCTCATCCCTATTGTCTCCATGATTTGTCAGAATATCATACTTTCTTAAATACAAAAGTTTGCCAAAACTTAGTCTTTACCTTCAATTCTGAAGAACTAAATTGCAATATTTGAAACCAAAAGAATTCACCATCCAACTCTTGGATGATATATGTTCCTTGTCCTGATTGCCCTACTTTCTTACCATCGAAGCTACTTGGAATTTGATTGGCTATATAATACAAGTACTTGTTTGTATATTTCTTCTTCAACCCTTTTCTAAACTTAGTATCAGCATAATGAGCATCCGATACATTAGTCAAGACTCTATCTGAAAATTCGAAGTAAGTATCTACATTCGGATTGCTTGGCTCTTTTAAATGCCAAGATGTATTCTTCAATTGTTGAAGAGTAATTGCCTGTGCCTGTATATCACATACACAAAACCATAAAACCATTATTATATAAAGAATTTTTTTCATAGACTACTTTGTCTTTATGTTGTATAAGAATAACTATATTTACGTATTTTTGCAAGCTTTATCGAATCGATAAAACTTGCAAAAAAATTATTACTTAACCTTTTGATAAACCGTCGTATCGCCTAATTTAGACAACAGAGTTATTTTCGTACTGCTTATATCAACTATCTTGAACCAAAACACACTATTGTCAACATACTGGATAATATAACTACCCTTTCGACTCTTTCCTATCTGTGAACTATCAAATGTTTTGGGAATAGAAGAAGAGAGATAATACTTTAAAGGGAATTGAAACTCCTTCTTGTTTTTCTAAAACTTTGCTGTCGTCGTACGAGTAGTCGTCGTGAAAGACATACCTCGTTCACAATAATCAGAAACAGGACTTACTAATTTCCATTTTGTCCCATTAAGTTCTGACGTAGCAATATTCTGAGCATGGCATCCCATGCTCAGAAGAAAATAAATTGCAAAAACTAATATATTTTTAATAGACTTTATCATAAATCAATACATCGCCCTGTGGAGTCGAAAGTTTCAACTGACCACTACTAACACTCAAAATTTTAAAAGGCACAACCCTCTTGCCAACATACTTAATAATATAAGTTCCAGAGTTACTTTTCCCTACTAAGCTTTGATTGAAAGTTGTAGGAATTGCAGTTGCAAGGTAAAATGGATAGGAGTTGCTGAAGAAACGTTTCGTTTCCTTAGTCTCTCCTCGCTTCACATAGTGAGAACTAGAAGTATTCGTCATTTCCGTGCTTGTAAAGGACATTGTCTTATCACAATAACTGAACACTGGTTTGGTCAATTTCCATTTTGTATTAGTCAATTGACCCAAAGATACTGTTTGTGCATGACATGCCATGCTCAAAAGTAAAATAAACAATATTGATAGATACTTTTTCATTTTTTTATTACAAATATTGATTTCAAATAAAATTCATCAAACTTACGAGTTTCATAAGATCCATCGGATGGATCGACTGTTTGAAAATTTCCTGTATCACCAAAATAACCAACAATAAAAACTTCATGAGCCGTACTCCCATCTGAATTATTTTCTGCAGAAGCAATAACAGGATACCCCTCTGATATATACCCCATAATCTCATATGGAAAATAAACATGTTCAACATCAAATCCACATTCGGTAAAAAACTTTTCCATATTTTCAATTAATACTCCATCAATTGTTAAATCACTATTAAACAGAGCAATGTATTGATCTTCAAAACAAGTTCTTTCTGAAAGATAAGAGTCATAAGTTAAACTTCCATATAGATAATTAGAAACATATTCTAATACAGTTGACACACAACCCATTTTTGTATTTTGAGAAGGCCATGAGGCTGGAAGAGTTATAAAACTTTTTCTGTTAATGTCTATTTCATTTTCTGAAGGTGAATGTGTTCCTAAAGGTTTCATAGCTGAAAAATAAAAATTATTTTCGCTATTTCCAACATTAGGAATATCGTCATCATCATCCCACCAACCATCGTCATCATCATCCCACCAATCATCATTTCCACCATCCCATGAATCATCATCGTCAGAATCATCAGTTCTCCACCAGTCATCATCACTTTCATCCCAAGAATCATCATCGTCTGGAGTAATGTCAACTTCTGGTAAATCTATTTCCCAAGCACAATCGTCATCATCATTCCACCAGTCATCATCATCATCATCATTATCATTATTATTATACCAACCTTCATCGTCATCATCCATATCATCATCCCAACATGCGTAGGAATGAATTGGTAGTGACAAAGATATAACTATTATCAATAACTTAATCCATTTCATACGTTAAATTTTATAAATGAATAAATTTTAATACCTCACGCACGCCTTTTCCTTTTACTTTGAGGATATATTCTCCTGCAGAAAGGGTAGAATGGAAAGATAACCTGTTGCTACCAACATTCAATTGATGAGTACCATAATCTGCAACTTTCATTCCTGCAAGATTGAATATCGACACATTTACATTAGTAGCAGAAGTAACACTTAAAGTTACCGTAAAATCATCTTGTACAGGCAATGGAGAAACGCTTACTCTTCCATATAGCAGTACATTACTGATATTAGTTGTTGTCCCATCACGTTGCAATGTCAACATAACTGGCTTCAAGGCACAGTGCTTACTAGCATTCAAACGGTTAACATAGGCGTACAAAGTGTTGTTATCGGATGACTTTTTAAAGGAGATTGACAATGGAATCCATTTGTATATTTTGTCTTCTTTAGTGATATGTTCTTTCTGCCACTTATTTACCAACTGCTTATCAGACCTAAAGACTGATATGATGGAGTCGTTTTGAAGGCAAGTTACCACAAGGCACGTATCTTGTGAGACTTCTATTGCTATAGGTTCTTCTGACAACACTCTTGTTTTTCCCCAATCGTAAAGAGACATCGTACCTTTCCAAGAGCCTATCACATCAGAAGAATTGTCAACTTTCACAGTTGTACTTCTTCCCTGCGCTTTGGCTAAAGAAGGCTTAGATGCAGCTAAGTTATTTTGCTTGATGATAGAATCTAACTTATTGAAAAGAGTCATATCTACAGTCCAGCCATGTCCATTTTGCACAGCCTTATTCAAAAACTCCTTTGCTTTTGAATAATCAGGAGTACCCCCAAATCCATAGGCATAATAGTTGGCCAACAAGAAGTCACACTTCGCATTGCCTTTTTCAGAACCTTTCAGTAATATTTCTTCGGCTTTTTGGTAATTTTGCTTCACACCTTGCCCTTTATACAACATATTTCCTGCTCCATAGCATCCTATAGCATTCCCCATACGAGCGGCACGCAAATACAACTTAAAGGCCAAAGATTTGTTAGTTTTTGTACCTAGACCATACTGATATACATAAGCCATAGCACACATCGCCTTGGTATCATTGGAAAGACAAGCTTTCTTTAACAAAGAATGAGCGACTTTATAATTTTTAGACACTCCTTCTCCATTCAAGAACATACAACCTAGTTCTCTCTGAGCATCAGCATTGCCCTTCTTAGCCAAATAGCTATAGATTTTTGCTGCACGTTCCAAATTTACATCCGTATTGATACCATAACGAACCCTTTTGGCATATCTCAACAACTTGCTCGGACTAATAGAATCCAAACTTACTGCATTGGTGTAAGTAGAAGACAACAGGAGCATGGTCAAGAACAAAAAAACTTTCAATTTTCTCATAATGTTCAATTTTACCAGTTAATACTACCATTTGAAATCTTGCCTTGTCCTTTCTGCTTCTCTCGTATGTTACTTTCGAGAAGAGCCTTCGGGATCAAGTTCTTCAGACGACTGATGTTCTCTTTTTGTTTCTTGATGTCATACTTGTCACGAGCATATACGATTTTCTCACTCATCAGATAGGTAAAAATTGCCTTACGTTTCAGTTTAAGTTCCAAGTCAGAATACTCATTAGCCTCTTTGAGTAAGCCTAACTTATAGTCGGTCTTTGCCTCAACTTCAGGAGTAGAAGTTACTTCGATGTACTTATTGCGCTGTGACTCGGTGAGAGTCGCCATCAAGGTCTTGTTAAATTCCTTACCTGCCTCGTATTTGATACGAGCAGCGGCTTTAGCATCTTTTACTTCATACAATGCAGAGTCAATCTTGACGTTGTAGGCATCATAAGCAGTTCTAATTTGTTGTTCTTGCTTGTTCGACAACTTGACAATCTTGGTAATTTCTAAGATTTTTCTGTCTGAACGCTGACCTTCTGAGGTGAGGTTGCCCGCATTGGCAATGCTTATCGTCATTGCCAATGACATGGTAAAAAACATTTTATTCATTGGTTTATAGTTATTAGTTGTCCACTATAAAGTGAACGGTTTACAAATATAGCTTTCCGGTATAGGTTACAGTCCCATTGGTGATTTGAAGTTCAAACTTGCCTTCCAAATTATCTGGTATAGTTATGGTATTACTAGAAAGGATATAGGCATACACCTCTCCATTCTCGCCCACCAAAGTTAACGTATAACCAAGTACTTGATTTGGTACTGTAATTACTTGATCTGTCAAGTCAATACTCAAAGGACGCTTTGGCATTCTACTACCTCTAGTGCTTAGTTGATTATTATAATCAATACTACTATACAAATAGTATGACATTGCAACTGTTGGGTTAGCCCAAAATAGCATTGCCCCCCCGAATAAAATTAAAATGTACTTTTTCATATTATGTTATTTTTGAAATCTGCCGCAAAATTATAGGTTTCTTTCAAAAACAACAAACAAATGAAGCTGTCATAATTTACAAAAATTTACAAGCATGTATTTGCTTATAAAATATGGTGTATATAGTCATCAAAATCTTTACCATTTCCCGAATTTCCACAAATTTTAGCAAGCATTCTTCGGCGAGAATTTGATATATCAGACAAGGACGTTCCTATTAAAGAACTGATAGTGGAAGGAGAGAAGTGAAGCTTTACCAAGAGACAAATATGATATTCCTTGGTATTCAGTTTTTGCTTTAAATCGGCAAAACCATATACAAATTTTTCTACCGTTTCTTCCAAATTGCTCCAATCATTTTTTGTCATCTTCTCTAAAGGATGATTCTCCAAATAAACAAGTTGTTGATATATAGGTGACTGCTTGAGTTGTTTTTCCAATTCCAAAAGATTGTGTCCTATATTTGCTTCTTCATACTTCTTGACTTCCATTTGCAATTTTTGTATTGTCTCCTCTTTCTCCTTAACAAGAGTTGCTATAGTATTCTCATTCAAATCTTGAAGTTTTAACAATTCTTGTTGAGCTTCATTCAACTGTTGCACACTATCATTATACATCTTTTGTACCATAGCTATTCGCTTATTTCTTAACCTAAGCCTTTTTCTATAAATTGAAATAGAAACAATAAATAACAAAATAGCACAAATGATGACTATATAAATTATACTCATCCGTTGCTCTGCTTTTAACTGCGCTTTGTACGCTATATCTTTATTTCGATTATAATTATACATCGCTTGAACCTGTTGCAACTGCCCCTGCCGTGTTGCAATCAAATCAGAATCATTATACGCAGAACTCAGTAATGCATATTTAGCAGCCAAAACTGGATTACTTGTTTTGGCATAATATTGTGCTAATCCTCTTGTTGAAGCAGCCAAATTACTAAAAGATTTACTCTGTTCAAAACTTTGCTTCAGGCAAGAATAAGCAGAATCCATTTTACCTAATGCCATATAGTACGAACCTCGTTCATAAAGTATATAGGCATAAGCATCCTTCCAGTTATCATTACCATGATAATTGGTCGATAAGTAAGCTTTAAAAGCTTCTTCTGCTTCTTTTAGCATTTTCTTTTTTAAATAATACTCAAAATTACATCCAAAAGCAATATTAGCTTCTTTCAGAGCGCCTATTTGCTTGAATAATTTAGCAGCTTGGTTATTTATGATAATAGCGGAATCCAACTTATTCTGACTTGCATAAATAGCTTGCTTATTTTGGTAATATCTAATCGCATTTAAAGTATCTTTTGCTAAATAAGCATATTTCACAGCTTTGTCTAAAGAAGCTAATTCTTGATGAGGTAGATGTTGTTTGGCAAATAAAAATCCCATTTGACTATATATTCGACAAAGTGTAGCATAATCACAATCTTTGGCTGTTGTATCTGCCAGTTCTGTGGCTTTATTGTAATATTCCAATGCCATTGGTGCCTCATGCATATCTCTATATACACAACCCAAGATATAACATGCTAACATTTTTTCATTAGCAGAACCATGTTGCTCATAATAATCCACTACTTCCAGCATCGTACTATCTGAAGTAAAGTCAATATACGCTTTATTCATCGCCTTATGATAAAGTAATTCATAGCGCTTCTTTTGGCTTTTGGAAAATTGAGATAATTCAGGCTTGATACTTTGCATCATCCGAATTGCGACTTCTGCAGAATCGTCATCTATATTCATGATACTGTCAGCTTTTATAAGTAATTTATCGTAAGCCTTGTTGCCTGTACATGAAACAAACAATATAGGCAAAAGTATCCATGTGAATAATGTATTTAATTTTTTTATCATTCTTTTTAATGATTTTTTTTTTGCAGAGATAGTTCTTTTTCTTGATTTCAAGACTTGACTCTTTCTCTTATTATTCTATCACCCATTCCAGGGTACTTACTTTTTCCTTAATTGTATAGTTGATACCTACTTTCACCACAGGTTTGTTTTGCAGGGCGAAGGCACCGTCTCAAGGAAAGTCTTGAATAACAGTAGTGCTTCGTCCAATTGTCCCAGGTTAATCAGCTTGGACATCTTGGCGATGGTCGTGTTGCCCATAACCGTCTTGGAAGCCAGGTAGTGAGGGAGAAGACTTCTGTATAGGCCGACTCTGATTTCCTTGTTAGGAAGGGCGAGGGTGTATAGTTCGGTGTCCTCATCGTAATCCTTGATTGTGAAGTATCCACTCTGGTAGAGCAAAGGCATGATGGTGGTCATCGTCTCTGTAGCAGCATCAAAGTCATCCTTGCCTGCTTCCATCTTTTCGCCGAGGTCGATAGGGGTGAAAGCATACTTGCGCATCATGTTGATGAGGTAAGTTGGTGAGCCTGAACCGAACCAATAGGAATCCATCTTTTGCTTGGAAAAGCAGTTCAGTAAACTGAATGGATTGAATATATCTGGTGAGGGCCATGCAAAATGATAGCCGTCGTAGTGCTGTTTGAGTCTTTCAAGGGTTTCGTCATGAGACAGGCTTAATTTTTCTGATAGTCTGTCAATATCATCACTCATTTGTGTCATCAACTCTTCCTTGGTTATACCACAGATTCCAGCGTATGGTGTATCCATGCTTATATTTGTGATATTGTTGAGTTCGCTGAAGATACTTAACTGGGAGAATTTGGTGATACCTGTCAGAAAAACAAAACGGAGCATCTTCTCGCAGTCTTTGAGCGGGCTATAGAAGTTTCTCATCACATTTCGCAGAATGTCTAAGGAGGTTCCTTCATGTACAACATCGAGTAATGGCGCATCATATTCGTCGATTAATACCACAGGTTGTTTGCCTGTTTTTTCATATACGGTTTGTATGAGGTTGAGCATACGTATGTTCGGGGCTGGAGAGTCACATGTTATGCCAAACTTCTCTTCATTGGTCTTTAGTATGAAGAGAAGATAGTGCTCCAACTGCTCTTTTTCCATGTGCTTGCCTCCAGCCAAACTGAAGTGGAGCACAGGATATTCATTCCATTCTTTCTCCAACTTTTCGATGGCAAGACCATTGAATAGTTCCTTTTTACCTTCAAAATAGCTTTCGAAGGTAGATACAAGGAGTGACTTGCCGAAACGGCGTGGTCGGCTCAAGAAGAAATATGTACCATCAGTATGGGTCATACGATAGATGTATTCCGTCTTGTCAACATAGAACCAATCTTCTTTGCGGATTCGTTCGAAAGTCTGTATGCCTATAGGATATCGTTTTCTTGCCATAGTCTCTTGTTCTTGATTTCGAAGGCAAAGTTAAGCAAAATAATCGAAAGTACCAAGTTTGCTATTGTGATTTTTTCTGTGTTTTCCTCCTTATGGGTTCTTAACTAACCAGTCTTAGTCCTCAGAATAGAAAAGAAATGGCTTGTCATAATCGTCAAGTACTTAAATTAAAAACGGGGCGTTAAGAATATTAAAAGCCAATGGTAAACTTTCTCCTATCTTAGTTGATTGTTCTTGTTACTATAAGATAATGTTTTGAAGCCTGATGAATTCTTCGTTCAGCGTCTTTGAATGTCCGTTCAAAGACGTTGAACCGCCGTTCAAAGACGCTGAACGGACATTTAACGTCGTTGAACGGAACTTTCTTCTAAGGGCATATACTTTTTATTCGGTTTAATGGTTTTAGTTGTGTGGTTTAACGGTTTTAGTTGACCACTCTCAGCATTATTTTTAATATGAGTTGACTCTGTTGTTGCTTAGTTATAATTTACGTTGACTTACTATTTCTTGTCTGGATGGATTTATCGTGTCCACTTTGGGGAGCTGCTACAACTGAAAGTGTTAAATCTTGGAAAAACGGACAAAATGCCTCCGTTTTATATTAGATAAACGGACAAAGATATGATTACACGCCCTACTTTTAACTAAATTTAAAGTACTTCTTACAAGGTGCTATCGCAATGCATCCTATCCCCCTTACCCCTGCATCATAGGAAAGTTTCCACTAGTGTCCACTAAATAAATTTAAGACTTAATTCTCTTACAGTTTGTAACTT
>ERZ1026866.886-NODE-886-length-16746-cov-6.362471_pt1 | contig 16746 bp, 17 predicted proteins | sample MGYA00380163_ERZ1026866 | MGnify/ENA primary metagenome ERZ1026866 (study PRJEB33269, sample SAMEA4719799) | human gut metagenome | biome: human-associated habitat; feature: organic feature; material: feces | place: Cameroon | collected 2013-10 ...
CACATCATGATCCCGCTGGTCGGCGAGGTCAAGGAGCTGAAGTTCGTCAAGGACGTTGTCGTCAAGGTCGCGGACGAGCTGATCGCTGCTGCCGGCGTTGACATGAAGTATCAGGTCGGTACCATGATCGAGATCCCGCGTGCCGCTCTGACCGCCGGTGAGATCGCCAAGGAGGCTGAGTTCTTCAGCTTCGGCACCAACGACCTGACCCAGATGACCTTCGGCTTCAGCCGTGACGATGCTGCCAAGTTCCTCGGCGCATACTACGAGAACAAGATCTACGAGAGCGATCCGTTCCAGCACCTCGATCAGGTCGGCGTCGGCAAGCTGGTCAAGATGGCTGCCCACGATGGCCGCGAGACCCGCCCCGATCTGGGTCTGGGCATCTGCGGCGAGCACGGCGGCGATCCCTCCAGCGTCGAGTTCTGCCACAACGTTGGTCTGGACTACGTCAGCTGCTCTCCCTTCCGTGTGCCCATCGCCCGCCTCGCTGCGGCTCAGGCTGCGATCAAGAACCCCCGCAAGTAATTGCGTGAGGGCTTGAGAAAGCACGAATAAAGCGAACAAAGCCCTCCGGTTTCTGTGATAGGAAGCCGGAGGGCTTTTTGCGTCTTGTTTTGCGGGCGAAAAGAAGGTACAACAATAGCAAGTGACTCACATCTGCGAGGTGATACCATGCTGAACATCTCTATGACTCGCTGACAGCCAGCAATGTGCAGCTGGAAGGTGTTGAAAAGTTTACATGGATATGATTGATTCGATCTGTGCGCTGTGGTAATATAAGAAAAAGAAAGGCGGTGAGTCTGTGGCAGAAAAAGACGCGTCGGAAAAGATTCTGGAATCCTACAATGACGTATTCTCTGATATCGTAAACGTGCTGTTATTCAACGGAAAGCAAGTTTTAGGCGCAGATGAATTGGAAGATCAGGCTCCACGCACCTATTATAAAGCGGATGGCAGACTCCATGAAATTGAACGTGATGTTGCCAAACGCTGGAAGAACGGTAATATCCGGGTGGCGTGTATCGGCTTTGAAAACCAGACTGCATCCGACCCGGATATGCCGCTCCGAGTGATAGGCTATGATGGTGCAGAGTATCGGGCGCAGCTTCTGGGAGATCATGATACAGGAAGCCGCTACCCAGTCGTGACGCTGGTGCTCTATTTTGGTCATGAGAAACCGTGGAGCGGGCCGCTTTCTCTGAAAGAACGGCTGAATGTTCCAAACGAGTTTGAGCCATACGTCAACGATTATAAAATCAACCTGTTCCAGATCGCGTATCTGAACCGTGAGCAAGTAGAGCTGTTCCAAAGCGATTTCAAGGTCGTTGCAGACTACTTTGTGCAGAAGAGAGAGAATGGCGATTATGTGCCAAGTTCACAGGATCTGACGCATGTGCAGGAGACGCTTCAGTTGTTGAGCATCATGACGAATGACCACCGATTTGAAGACGCATATAATACCAGCACCGATGACAGGAAAGGAGGCCCACGCAATATGTGTGATGTGCTTGATAAAGTGGAAAGCAGAGGCATTGCAAAAGGCGTTGCGAAAGGTAAGGCCGAGGGTGAAATTGAAGGCAAAAATCAAATGGCGCTCCTTGTCAAGAAACTCCTCGATCAAGGCCGTATTGATGATGTCAAGCGGGCTTCTGAAGATGAAGTGTACCGTGATCAGTTGATAAAAGAATTTGGCATTCGATAAGACCGGAGGCCCACGCAATATGTGTGATGTGCTTGATAAGGTGGAAAGCAGAGGCATTGCAAAAGGCATTGTGAAAGGCAAGAGCCGTGGTGAAAACAAAATGGCTTTGCTGGTTAAGAAGCTTCTTGACCAGAATCGCATTGACGATGTAAAGAGGGCTTCTGAAGATGAAAAAGAGCCGCGCGGAATTGATGAAAGAGTTTGGAATTCGTTAATGTAGGTTCGATGAAATATGTGTGATTGCAAAAGGCATTGAAAAAAGCATTCGCCCCTTGGCTGTACCCCCGCCAAGGGGCTTTTTCTGTCCGCCAATTTTTCCTTTGACTTCCAGCAAAATGCCCAGTAGGATCCACCTGAAATTGTCAAATGAAACAAAAATCAAAAAGGGTATTGAATAAACGGTGACAAAATGGTAATATGAGCTTAACAAATCAGGCGAATAGAAAACGCCTGAATGGGTGCAGTGTGAAAACTATTTTGGAGGATACGATTATGAAAATGTTTAAGAAACTCATGGCCGTTGCGCTCGCTGGCGTTATGGCAATGGCAGTCCTGACCGGCTGTGGTTCTTCTCTGAATGAGAAAGAGGTTATTGCTGTTGTTAACGACGCAATCAAGGCAACTGTAGCGGGTGTCGTGGGAGAAGCGACCGGTGTAGAGAAGGAAATCACTTTCAAGGCTGCTGATTCTGAGCTGAAGGATAAGACGAAGGCTGTCGCTGGCATCGTTGAAGAAAAGATTGGCGAGAAAGATACCATTGATTCCATCCTGACGAACAAGAAGGAAGCTATTCTTGATGCTCTGGCTGGCAAGGATCGCAAGGATACTAATATGTACCTTGTGAGCTATGCTACCAAGGTGAAGTATGACAGCAAGCTGTTTAATACTCTGAACGAGGGTATTAATGCACTGGAGATTGCTCAAAAAATTGGGAAGAATAAGGTTGTTCATGTCTCTACCGAAATTAGAAACTACGAGGCTAAGGGCACTGGTATGATGGCTTTCCAAGATGTCACTGTCAATGGTAAGACCTATACCATCGTCGTGATGAAGGTTGATACCCAGAAGAAGGCATAAGTTCCTACAACAAATTGGGCATTGCATCACTGAATATACCCTTTGAACTGCACCAAATGACCCATTGAATCAACGAAGCCCCGGAATGAACATTGCGGTTTCACTCCGGGGCTTTTTGATGTACGGAACATATCATATATGATATTGACAAAAGGCGAACGACCGGATATAATAGTTCATGCAGTAATATTCAAATGAATCGGTATGCAATAAAATGAAAGCGGGGAATATCAAAATGTAAAGGACGGTAATACCTGTATGTTCAATATAATAGTCTATGAAAAGAATAATGGCAAGACCACGGCGCTGGATTTCATGGAAGAACTCCCGGCAAAGTATAGGAGCAAAATTTTAAAAAAACTGGAACTCCTGAAAAAGCAGGGAAATAATTTGGGTGAACCGCATGTGAAACCCATAGAGGGAAAGTTGTGGGAGCTGAGAATCCAGTATAAGACCGACCAAGTGCGCATGATTTATTTTATAGATGAAAATCAAACGATCGTTCTTCTGCATGGCTTTGTAAAGAAGGATCAGAAAATCAGACGATCCGAAATTGAAACGGCACAGAAGAGATTAAAAGAATATAAAAATAAATAAGTTATATATAATTTTCTCGATAAAACGAGAAACGCGAGGTAGTAGAATAAAAATAAATGGATTTGGAGATGAGAAAGGAGAGCGATCATCTCCCCTCGCATAAAGTATTTGGAGGCTAATGATGAATTTCGAGGAGTACAAGCAAAAGGCTCTTGCAGAAAATTCTGATGTGAGAGCTGAGTATGATAGACTTGGGCCCCTATATGAAGCAATTGGTGCAGTTATTGCCAGACGCCGCGAGCTAGGATTGACCCAAAAGCAGTTGGCGGAGAAAATGGGCACTGCACAGGCGAATATATCACGTTTCGAGAACGGTAATGTAAACCCTTCGCTGGAATTTTTACAGAAAATGGCGGCCTGTATGGGCATGCGTGTGCATATCACATTTGAATGATGCGGCCCCGGAAGGAGCCCCACGGTTTCGTTCCGGGCTTTTTTGCGCAAAAAGAAACGCCCAAAGCAAGCCGAACGCTTGACAATTGGACGTAGGAAGGTTATACTACAAGTAGGAAAGGCGCTGGCCCGCAAACGGCTGGCTCCTTACCGGTTTAGTCAAGAAAAAGATGACCGCTCAGGTTGGAAGCTATGAGGCGGTCATTTTTTCTTGTGTTCATCGCTGTGAGAAACGGTCCATGTGATCTGAAATGTAACGTACACTGCCCCGCCGATCAGGCTGAGCAGGAGAACGACCGGTTCAAGGGCGGTAAGCACTAAAAACAGGAAGCCCCTCGGTAGTAGCGATACCGGGGGGCTTCTTGTTTGCTTACGTGTCTCCATGGAGACTTATTCACATTCGTTAATTCTATTATATGCACTTGGGCCTAAAAGTCAAGCGCGGTTTCACATCTTGGCGGCTCTCTGCATAGCCTGTCGTAAACCTTGGGAGGGGGAGCGGGCATGGAGGAACGGAAACGGTTTGCGGTGATCGGCGGGGACGCGCGGCAAGCGGCGGCGGGCCGGGCGCTGGCGCGGGCGGGGTACGAAGTGTGCGGCGCGGAAGAGGTGGCACGAGCGGATTACATCCTGCTGCCGCTCCCGCTGGACGAGGCGCGGACGCCGCTTGCCGCGCTGCTGCGGGCGGCGAAGCCGGGGGCACTGGCGCTGGGTGGGAAATTGTCGGCGGAGGCGCAGCAGATCGCGCGGGAGGCCGGGGTAGAGCTGGTGGATTACTTCACGCGGGAGGAGCTGACCGTGCGGAACGCCATCCCCACGGCGGAGGGGTGCATCGGCATTTTGCTGGCGCGGCGGTCCCAGACGATCTGGGGCAGCGGCGTGCTGCTGGCCGGGTTCGGGCCGGTAGGGCAAGCACTGGGGGTGCGGCTGGCCGCGCTGGGCGCACAGGTGACGGTGGCCGCGCGGCGGGCCGGGCCGCGGGCGCTGGCCGAAAGTCTGGGGCTGCGCAGCATTCCGCTGGCGGCGGTGGCCGGGGCGGCCCCGGCATTTGATACGGTGGTGAACACCGTCCCCGCCCCGGTGCTGACCGAGCCGGTGCTGGCAGCCCTGCGGCCGGGGAGCCTGATCGTTGATCTGGCATCGCGGCCCGGTGGAACAGACTTTGCGGCGGCGCAGCGGCTGGGCCATACGGCGGTCCATGCGCTGAGTCTGCCCGCCGCCTGTGCGCCGGAAACGGCGGGTGGGTTTGTGGCGCAGACGGTCTGCGCGATGATACAGGAGCGGGAGGGGAGAGCATGAACACACCGCGAGGGCGGATCGCGTTTGCGGTCTGCGGGAGCTTTTGTACGCTGGGCACGGCCACGGCACAGGCCGGGCGGCTGGTGCGGCAGGGCTGGGAGCTGCTGCCGGTGATGAGCTTTGCAGCGTCCCGGCTGGATACCCGGTTCGGCACGGCGGCGGAATGGAAGGCGCGGCTGGAGGAGCTGACCGGGAACCCGGTGCTGGATACCCTGCAAGCCGTGGAGCCGCTGGGGCCGAAGCGGCTGGCTGAGGCGCTGGTCATTGCGCCCTGCACCGGAACCACACTGGCCCGGCTGGCGGTGGGCCTTTCAGACACGCCGGTGACGCTGGCGGCGAAAAGTCTGCTGCGGGTGGGGTGCCCGGTTTTGATCGCCGTCTCCACCAACGACGGGCTGGGGGCATCGGGGGAGAACATCGCCCGGCTGCGCCAGCGCAAACATTACTATTTTGTGCCCTACGGGCAGGATGACCCGGCCGCGAAGCCGCAGAGCCTGAAGGCGGATTTCGCCCTGCTGCCCGCTGCGCTGGAAGCGGCGCTGGCCGGGCGGCAGATCCAGCCCCTGCTGCGGGAGAGGATCGGGGCGTGAAGGGGCGCATTTCTCTTTTCAGGCGGGGCAAAGTGTGGTATACTAAAACAGATTAAAGGAACAACGGAGTATACCAGATGAAAAAACAGATCACCGTGCTGTGCGCGGCCCTGCTGTGCCTGTTGGCGGCCTTTGCGCCCGGCGCGGCGGCGGCCCCGGCCCTGACGACCACCGAAGCTTACTGCATCATTGACGCGGACACCGGGCTGGTGCTGGCGCAGCAGAATATGGACGAGGAACTGCACCCGGCGTCGATCACCAAGGTGATGACGCTGGGCCTTGCCTGTGAAAAGGCGCAGGGCCAGTGGGACGGCGTGAAGCTGGCCGTCAGCCACGAGGACGTTTACTCGCTGGCGGGTACTGATTCCAGCCACATCGCATTGCAGGAAGGGGAGGAAGTTCCCCTGACGGATGCGCTGTACGCCACCATGATGGCCAGCGCCAACGACGGCGCGAACCTGCTGGCAGAATATTTCGGCGGCGGCACCATCGCCGACGGTGTGGCCGCGATGAACGCACAGGTAGCGGAGCTGGACTTGCAGCACACCCACTTCGCGAACCCCCACGGCATCAGCGACGAGGACCACTACACCAGCTGCTACGATATGGCGCAGATCCTGCGCTGGGCGCTGACCCAGCCGGGCTTTGAGACCCTTTTCACCCGGAACGAGATGTACACGATGGCCCCCACCAACATCCAGCCCGTGACCCGGTACTTCCACCAGCAGGATAAGATGCGGGTGGGGTCCAGCCGGTACTATATCCCGGCCATTTTGGGCTCGAAGATCGGCTACACCAACATTGCCCGCTACAGCTACGTCTGTCTGGCGGAGCAGAACGGCGTCCGGCTCATCTGCGTGACCATGCAGAGCAACCTGAAGACCGACAAGTACAACGACGTCCGCACCCTGCTGGATCACGCCTTTGCGACCTTTACCGGCTACACCGACATCCCCGCGCAGGGGGTGACGGCCCAGATGGAGGTGGTGGGCGGCGGCAGCGCCATGGGTACTGTGACCGTCAGCGACCCCGGTGTGCGGCTGCTGCTGGCCGACGGCCTGACCGCCGACAATGTGTCGGTGAGCCTTGAACTGCCCGAACGCTATATTTTGGGGGTTGACCCGGAGGCTTACGCGGTGTATACCATTCAGGGCGGCGATGTGCAGGAATCCACCTCCGTCCGGGTCAAGGCGAACATCGAGGGGCTGGAAGAGGTCGTCGCGGCCAACGCGAACGTTCAGCTCCCCGCCTCCCGCAATATCAAGAAAACCGCGGGTGGCTTGCTCGCCATCTCCCTCGGTGCCACGGTGCTGGCGGCGGTGGTGGTGTTTGCAATCATACGCATCCGAGCCAAGAGAAAACGTAAGCCGAGAAGTAAGCACTGACGATAGAGCGCAAGGCCCGGCTGCTGCCGGTATGCGCTCAGACTTGCCCGATATGCCAAGGGCTCCCACTTTGGGGGAGCTGGCACGCGAAGCGTGACTGAGAGGGCGAGCTATCTACCCTGCGCAAAAGCCCTTCGGGACTTTTCATATACAACAAAAAATAATTCTTAAAAGAAAACAGAGAGGAAACGAAATATGGGCAAATTTACTTTTACGCAGACCGAGATCCCCGGTGTCGTGGTCATTGAGCCGCAGGTGTTCGGCGATGACCGCGGCTATTTCATGGAGACGTATCAGAAGGATCAGTTCGCAGAAGCCGGCATCGACAAAGAGTTTGTGCAGGACAACCAGAGCCGCTCCACCCGCGGCGTGCTGCGCGGTCTGCACTTCCAGAAGAACCACACGCAGGGCAAGCTGGTCCGCGTGACCAAGGGCGAAGTGTATGACGTCGCCGTGGACTGCCGCCCCCACAGCGCCACCTTCGGCAAGTGGGTGGGCGTGACCCTGTCCGAGGAGAACAAGAAGATGTTCTATATCCCCGAAGGCTTTGCCCACGGCTTCCTCGTGCTGAGCGATGTGGCGGAATTCTGCTACAAGTGCACCGACGTTTACGACCCCACCAGCGAGGGCGGCATCCCCTACGATGACCCCACCGTCAACGTTCAGTGGCCGGACTGCGGCTGCGAGCACAAGACCAGCGCTAAGGACAAGCTGCATGAGTCCTTTGCAGCCCAGAAGTTCGAATTCTTTGAAAAGTGGTGATCGCCTGTGGCAAAACTGAAAGGAATGCTCAACGGCTTTTGGCGGTACCGCTATCTGCTGTGGAACCTCGTCAGCCGTGACTTCAAGCTCAAATACCGCCGCAGCGTGCTGGGCGTGGTGTGGAGCGTGCTGAACCCGCTGCTGATGTGCCTTGTGTACTGGGCCGTGTTCAGCAGCCTGATGGATATGCGGGGCAGCGGCATCGACAACTTCCCGGTCTTCCTGATGTGCGGCCAGCTGCTGTTCAACTTCTTCAACGAGGCCACCTCAGCCAGCATGTCCAGCGTGCTCAGCGCCGCGCCCCTGCTGAAAAAAGTGTATATCCCCAAGTATATCTTCCCGCTGGAGAAGTGCTGCTTCGCCATGGTGAACTGCGTGTTCAGCTTTGTGGCCCTGCTGTTGGTGATGATCTTCACCGGGGCACCGTTCCACCTGACGCTCCTTGAGGCGCTCTACCCGCTGGTGACCCTCTTCTTCTTCAGCCTCGGCGTCGGGCTTTTCCTCGCGGCGGCAACGGTCTTCTTCCGGGATATCATGCACATCTGGAGCGTCTTCACCACGGCGCTGCTCTACTTCTCCGCCATCTTCTACGACCCCACCCAGATGACCTTCTCCATCGGCGGCTTCAACATGCAGCAGATCATCAAGCTGAACCCGATGTATTGGTATATCACCGGTTTCCGCCGCACCCTGATGTGGGGCATCCCGCTGGACTTCAACATGTTCGCGGTCTGCGGCATCTGCGCGGTGCTGTCCATGGTGGCGGGCGTCTGGATGTTCCGCAAAACGCAGGATCGCTTCGTGCTGCACATTTAAGGAGGGGACAAAATGGAACCGATCATCAAAGTGGACAATGTTTCCATGTGCTTCAACCTCTCCACCGAAAAGCACGAGAGCTTGAAAGAATACCTGCTGGCCATGGTGCAGGGCCGTCTGCAATACGACGAGTTCTACGCCCTGAAAGATGTCAGCCTTGACATCATGCCCGGCGACTTTTACGGCCTTGTGGGCCTGAACGGTTCGGGCAAGTCTACCCTGCTCAAGACCATTGCGGGCGTGTACAAGCCCTCCAAGGGCAAGGTGACCGTCAACGGCACCATCGCCCCGCTCATCGAGCTGGGCGCGGGCTTCGATATGGACCTGACCGCCCGCGAGAACATCTACCTGAACGGCACGGTGCTGGGCTTCTCACCCAAGTACCTCGACGAAAAATTTGACGAGATCGTGGAGTTCAGCGAACTGCAGAACTTCCTCGACGTCCCGCTCAAGAACTACTCCTCCGGCATGGTGGCCCGCATTGGCTTTGCCATTGCCACCATCACCAAGCCCGACATCCTGATCGCGGACGAGGTGCTGTCGGTAGGCGACTTCCTCTTCCAGCAGAAGTGCGAAAAGCGGATGCAGGAGCTGATGGCGGGCGGCACTACGGTCATTCTGGTGTCCCACTCCATCGAGCAGATCGAGCGGATGTGCAGCAAGGTGGCATGGCTGAGCCACGGCCACCTGAAGATGAACGGCGACACCAAGACGGTCTGTGACGCTTACAAGGCGACCCAGCGCGGCGAGGCATGAGATGAATGTACGACTGAAACGCGCCAAGGAGCTGGCGGGCTATGCTGTCCAGCTGACGAAAGATGAGGGCCTCGGCACCATGCTGGCGCGGGGGGCCGGCTTCGTCAAGCGCCGGTGCTTCGGCAAAAAGGCCCGGTATCTGCCCACGAAAAAGGTGCTGGAAGCCCAAAGGGCCGAACTGGCCGGGCAGACGGCGGACTCCTGCGGGCTGCCTACCATCTCGATCTTGACCCCGCTGTACAATACGCCGGAACCATACCTGCGGGAATTTCTGGATTCTTTTGTGGATCAGACAGCTCCCAACGGCCAGCTCTGCCTTGCCGATGCGTCCGACGCGGAACACGATGCCGTAAAACGGATCGTGGAGGAATATCAGGCGAAGAATCAACGCATCGTATACAAAAAGATCGAAAACAAGGGCATTGCGGCGAATACCAACGCCGCCGCTTCCCTTGCCACCGGGGACTATCTGGCCCTTGCGGACCACGACGACATTCTGGCGCCCCACGCGATGTACACGATGGGCAAGGCCATCCTGCAATTGCGGGAGCGGGGGGAGCCGGATGGCTTCCTTTACAGCGATGAAGCGCTCTTCTCCAAGAGCATCCAGCGGCCCATCGTAGCGCACTTCAAGCCGGACTATGCGCCGGATTACCTGCTCTGCTGCAACTACATCTGCCATTTGGCCGTGTTCCAAAAGGCCCTGTGGGATGCCGTGGGCGGCGAGCGGCCGGAGTGCGATGGCAGTCAGGACCACGACCTCTTCCTCCGGCTCATCGAGCAGGTGGGCGGCGCGGCCCATGTGCCGCAGGTGCTCTATTATTGGCGGGTCCATGCGGGGTCTACTTCCGGCGGCACCGAGGCCAAGCCCTATGTGGCAGCAGCAGCCAAAAAGGCGCTGGCCGACCACTTGGCCCGCACCGGCCGCACCGGTACGGTGGAGGACGGCCTCTTCCCCAGCACTTACCGGGTGAAGTGGGACATCGAGGGCGACCCGAAGGTGAGCATCCTCATCCCCAACAAGGACCACACCGATGACCTCGAAAAGTGTCTGCAAAGCATCTGGAAAAAGACGACGTGGGACAACTACGAGATCATCGTCATCGAGAACAACTCCACTGACCCGGCCACCTTTGCCTACTACGAGAAGGCGAAACAGCGATACGACGGCCTGAAGGTGGTCACCTACTCGGAAAAGGGCTTCAACTTCTCCGGCATCAACAACTTTGGCCGGAAAGCGGCAGCGGGGGATTACCTGCTGCTCCTGAACAACGATGTGGAAGTCCGCAACGGGGACTGGCTGACCGAGCTGCTGCGGCAGTGCGCCCACAAGGGCGGTGCGGCCATCTGCGGGGCCATGCTCTACTACCCGGACGAGACGCTCCAGCATGCGGGCGTCATCACGGGCCTTGGAGGCTACGCGGGCCACAGCCACAAGTACAAGCAGAAGGGCGGCAGCGGCTATCTGTTCCGCATCGCCACCGTGCAGGACTTCTCGGCGGTGACGGGGGCCTGTCTGCTGGTCAAGGCCAGCGTTTACGACGAAGTGGGCGGGCTGGATGAACAGTTCGCCGTGGCGTTCAACGACGTGGACTTCTGTCTGCGGGTGCGGGATGCGGGCTACCGCATCGCATGGACCCCCTACGCCGAGCTGACCCACTACGAGAGCAAGAGCCGCGGCGGCGACGAAAAGGATCCCGCCAAGGCGGCCCGCTTTGCGGCCGAGCAGCAGCGGCTCTATACCATCCACGGGAAGGAAAACATCCTCGACGACCCCTACTACAACCCCAACCTGACCCGCGACCGGGAGGATTTTTCGGAGAGTGACGATCTGCGCGGGCTGAAAGCGGGGAAAGTGACAGTGCGTTTTCGCGGAGGCGAAGCATGAACATCCTAGGCCATTTTGAGACCATCACCCGCCACAAGCTGCTGGTGATGAAATACTGCTTTGAATGCGGCCTGTACGAGCAGGGCTTGGCCCACGACCTGAGCAAATACAGCCCCACGGAGTTCATCCCCGGCTGCATCTACTATCAGGGCGACCACAGCCCCAACGAGGCCGAGCGGGACGCCAAGGGCTACTCCTCGGCGTGGCTCCACCATAAGGGCCGGAACAAGCACCACCTCGAATACTGGATCGACTACAGCACCAATAAATCCGGCATGACCGGCATGAAGATGCCGCTGCGGTATGTCTGCGAGATGATCTGCGACCGGGTGGCGGCCAGCCAGATCTATCTGGGCGAAAAATACACCGATGCCTCCCCGTGGGAATACTACGAGCACAGCAAAGATCATTACATGCTCCACCCGGAGACCCGCGCCCTGCTGGAAAAGCTGCTGAAAATGGTGCGCGACCTTGGGCAGGAGCGGACCTTCGCCTACATGAAATTATTACTGGGCTGCTCGGATACCTACTGAGAACAAAAGGAGCTGCTGCACATTCGGCTAAACGATGTGCAGCAGCCCCTTTTTGTTTGTTGAGATCAGTCCAAGGTGACGGGTACTTCCGGTTTGTTGGCGGTACGGGCGCTGGTACGGCCTTCCGGTTCGATCTCACCGGCGGCGGTCAGGCTGAACTTGGTCAGGGTCGGGCCGACCAGCTCATACACGAGCACCGAGAAAAGCACGACGTTCCGCACCATGTGGCCGTCGGAAAGCTCGGCGGCTTCGGCTGCCATGCCCAGCGCCACACCGGCCTGCGGCAGCAGCGTGATGCCAAGGTACTTCTGGATCTTCTCGCTGCAGTGGGTGGCGCGGCAGCTCACGTAGGAACCGCTGATCTTGCCCAGCGAGCGGGAGGTGATGTACACCACGCCGATGAGGAACACCAGCGGGTTCGACAGGATGTTCAGGTCCAGCTCTGCGCCGCTGAGGACGAAGAAAAGGATGTTCACCGGCGACACCCAGCGGTCAAGGCGGTCCATCAGCTCATCGGAAGTGGGGCAGATGTTGCAGAAGACGGTGCCCGTCATCATGCAGACCAGCAGCAGCGAGAAGCTGCAGTGCACCGGCCCGATCTGGAAGGAGAGCATCGAGAGGCCCACCGTCAGCAGGACAAAGGCGACGGAGAGGCTCATGCGCTTGGAGCGGGAGTGGAAATAGACTTCCAGCTGGTTGAGCACGAAACCGGCCAGCGCACCCAGCCCCAGTGAGAAGACGATCTCCACCAGCGGCTCGACGATGACGCTGATGGGGTCGATGCGGCCCTGCTCCAGCGCGTTCGCCACGCCGAAGGAAGCCGAAAAGAGCACCAGACCCACGGCGTCGTCGATGGCAACGACCATCAGCAGCAGGTGGGTCAGCGGGCCGTTGGCCTTGTACTGTTTGACGACCATCAGGGTGGCGGCGGGGGCCGTAGCGGCTGCAATGGCGCCCAGTGTGATGGCGGAGGCCATGGAGATGATGTCCGGGCGGAGAAGGTGCAGGATGACCAGTGCCACATCCGCGAGGCCGGTGGTCACCACGGCTTGCAGGATGCCCACCGTAATGGCCTGTTTGCCCATGCTCTCAAGGGCCGACAGGCGGAATTCGTTGCCGATGACGAAGGAGATAAAGCCCAGCGCCACCTGCGTGATGATGCCGTAGCCATCGACCTGTGCGAGGCTCCCGAAGCCGATGCCCCAGCCGCTCAGGCCAAGCTTACCCAGAAAGAAGGGCCCCAGCAGCAGGCCCGCCACCAGATAGGAGGTGACGGCGGGCAGATGAACGACCTTGGCAAGGCGGGACATCAGGAGCCCGGCGATCAGCGCGAGGGACAGGCAGATGAGTAATTGTTCCATGTGTTGTGTTGGGAGCCCGCCGATACCGCAGCGGCTTCCCGATCCTCCTTTTGAAAACGATGCCTAAAAATTATACTCCATCGTCGAGGAAAAGGCAACAACATTTCGCAAAACTCAACTCTGAAGTTTTCTTAACGAGCTTGTATCCAAATAAAAACCGGGCTGCTGGATGTGACCCAGCTGCCCGGTTCGGCAACATTATTCCAAAAGAAACAACAAGTTTTATTTTAGTTGAATTTGAAGAGCTTCTGCGCGATGCGGTAGCAGCCGATGACGATGGTATCTCCCTTGGGGAAGTTGAGGTTGGTCACGCCGCCGAAGCCGTAGCGGATGGAGTGGAAGACGGTGGGGCTGGTGTGGGCCTTGAGGTAGCTCCACAGGTCGGCCTTCTTGGCCTTGGCCTCGGCGCTGCCGTCCAGCAGCAGGAAGATATCGCTGACGGCCATCATCATGGACAGGTAGTGCAGCATGTAGCTGCGCAGACGCTTCTCGTTCTTGAGGGCGTCGAGGTCCTGACAATCGATCATGTGCTTGGTGACACGGAGCTGCTGGTCTACACGCTTGACCATGACGCTCTCGTTCACGCTCTGGTCGGAGCGGCCGATGAAGTAGCGGTAGAGGTCAAGGTTCATGTAGTACATGCTCTTGACGTAGGGCAGCGGCTGGTAGACGAAGATGTTGTCCACGTAGAAGGTGTGCTTGGGCAGCACCATGCCGCAGTCCCGCAGCACCTGCGTGCGGTAGATGACCGAGTGCATCAGCAGGTTCTGGTCCGGGCGGAAATGGCCCACGTGCATCCAAGTGAAGAGCCGGTTCTCCGGGAAGACGTTGGTGTAGCGGACGGTGTGGCTGGTGTTGTCCTCCACATGCTCGTACACGTAGTTGCAGATCATCAGGTCGGGGGCAGTGCCGCGGGCCACGAGGGTCTGCAGCTTGGCCAGCACGGTCTTGAGGGCGGCGGTGTCGAGCCAGTCGTCGCTGTCCACGACCTTGTAGTACAGGCCGGTGGCGTTCCGGATGCCCTGATTGACGCCCTCGCCGTGGCCGCCGTTCTCCTGATGGATGGCCTTGACGATGGTGGGGTACTTCTCGGCATATTCGTCGCAGATGGCGGGGGTCTCGTCCTTGACGGAACCGTCGTCCACGAGGATGATCTCGGCCTGTTCTCCGGCGGAGAGCAGGGTCTCGATGCAGTGACGCATATAAGCGGCAGAATTATAGCAGGGGACTGCAAATGTGATCAATTTCTGCATGGTTTAAAATGCTCCTTTTTCGTTGGGTCCGGCACAAAAAACAGCCGGGATGGAGATATGTAGTCTCATTATATCATTTTCGCGCCTGAAAAGCTATCAATTGTAAAAAAATCCTTGTGACATTTCGTTCGTTTTGCCAAAAAGGAGGCCCTCCGGCGCGCAAACCGGCGTTTTTTGTGGTATACTGGTAAGGCTCCAAAGGCAGTGCTCATCTATTATAACGGAGGAACTCATGGAAAACCCGCATTCGATCTTAAAAAAAGTGTTCGGCTATGACGGCTTCCGCCCCGGACAGGAGCAGATCGTCTCCCGGCTGCTGGCCGGGCAGGACGTTCTGGCCGTGATGCCCACCGGTGCGGGCAAGTCCATCTGCTATCAGGTGCCCGCGCTGCTGCTGCCGGGCATCACCATCGTGGTGTCGCCGCTGGTCAGCCTGATGAAAGATCAGGTGGGGGCGCTGGTACAGGCCGGCGTGGCGGCGGCGTTCCTGAACAACAGCCTGACCGACAACCAGAAGGCCCTGATGCTCCGCCGTGCGCGGGAGGGCTGGTATAAGATCATCTATGTGGCCCCGGAGCGGTTGGAGATGCCGGGCTTCCAGCGGTTTGCGCAGGAGCGGGAGATCAGTATGGTGACGGTGGACGAGGCCCACTGCATCAGCCAGTGGGGGCAGGACTTCCGCCCCAGCTACCTCCGCATCAAAGAGTTCGTGGAGACCCTGCCCAAGCGCCCGGTCATCGGAGCCTTCACGGCCACGGCCACCGCCCATGTCCGGGACGACATCCGCAGCCATCTGGATCTCCACGACCCCTATGAGGTCATCACCAGCTTCGACCGCCCGAATCTCTACTTCGGCACCCGCCGCGCCCTGCCCAGCGAAAAGCCGCGGGTCCTGCTGGATCTGGTGCTCAAAGAGCGGGACAACGCGGGCATCATCTATTGCAGCACCACCAAGCAGGTGGACGAGACGACCCGTCTGCTCCAGAGCCGGGGCATCCGGGCGGCGGCGTATCACGCCAAGCTCGACCCGGAGACCCGGCGGAAAAATCAGGACGACTTCCTTTATGACCGGGTGCAGATCATGGTGGCCACCAACGCCTTTGGCATGGGCATCGACAAGCCCAACGTCCGGTTCGTCATTCATTACAATATGCCCAAGGATCTGGAAAGTTACTATCAGGAGGCGGGCCGCGCGGGCCGCGACGGGGAACCGGCTCGCTGCACCCTGCTCTACTCTGGCACCGACGTGCGGACCATCCGCTTCTTCATCGACAAGGAGATGGAAGCAGACAACGGCCTCCCGGCGGACGTCAAAGCCGAAGCGGCCCGCAAAGCCGAGGAACGGCTCAAGTACATGACCTTCTATTCCACGACGCCGCGCTGTCTGCGGAGCTTTCTGCTCAACTACTTCGGCGAGACTGCGGCCCCCAGATGCGGCAACTGCTCCAACTGCCGGATGTCGGAACAGGCCGCCGAGGAGATGCAGCAGCAAGCCGCACAGGCCAAGGAGCGCGCCGCCGCCAAGCGTCTGGCCGGTGCCCGCCGCCGCGCAGCCGATGCCGAACCGCTGAGCGAAGCCGACGAAAAGCTGCTGGCCGGGCTGTATGCCCTGCGCAAGCGGCTGGCCGCGAAGCAGAAGGTGCCCGCCTATATGATCTTCAACGACGCCACCCTCCGCGAGATGACACAGAAGAAGCCCCTCAGCCTCGACGAGCTGCTGAACATCACCGGCGTTGGCGAAAAGAAAGCCACCCACTATGGCCGGGACTTCCTCCGCATCATCGAGGACGCGGTGGAGTCACGATAAACGAAAAGCGTTCTGGTTTCCACATTGCCCTGCCGGGCGGTGGAAAACAGAACGCTTTGTTGTTACATCGTATGCGTGGCGAAGACCTTCTCATCCTCCCACCAGACCGGCTGCCCGGCGGCAAGAGACTTGGGCACATCCAGCAGACGCTGATTGGAGCTGCCGCGGAAGCGCAGGGAGATATCGTGCTTTGCCTCGACGAAGCGGCCGTCTACGAGGACGTCCAGCAGGGCCAGCAGCTCGTCGGTGACTTCGCACCGGGCGGGACAAGGGTCCTTGCCGGTGAGCTGCTCCCACGTATAGCCGGAGTAGCACCAAACGGTCTTGTTCGGGTAGAGGGCTTTGAAATTCCGGACGAAAGGGAGAAGCTCCCGCTGGTTTTCCGGCTCCATGGGCTCGCCGCCCAGAAGGCTTAGCCCGGTGATGTAGGCGGGCTGGCAGGAGGCGAAGACCTCGTTGCGGATGGCCTTGTCGAAGGGCTTGCCGTAGCCGAAATCCCATGCCACCTCGTTGAAGCAGCCGGG
>ERZ1026866.890-NODE-890-length-16717-cov-113.337234_pt1 | contig 16717 bp, 11 predicted proteins | sample MGYA00380163_ERZ1026866 | MGnify/ENA primary metagenome ERZ1026866 (study PRJEB33269, sample SAMEA4719799) | human gut metagenome | biome: human-associated habitat; feature: organic feature; material: feces | place: Cameroon | collected 2013-10 ...
TGACCAGCCAATGCAAGTTCTACCGTCCTATCTCGGAATTAGACAATGATGGCGGCTATGCCGACATCTTCCTCTTACCTCTCTGCGACATCTACAGAAGCATGGAAGATTCTTACATAGTAGAATTGAAATATTGCAAATCGAGCACCACGGACGAACAGGTGAAGCAACTCTTCAAGGATGCCTCAGCCCAGATTTGCCGATATGCCGACAGCGACATCGTAAGGGAATCTATCAAGACCACCAAGTTACACAAGCTCGTAGTGATATATAGAGGAGCCGAAATGGTGGCTTGTGAAGAAGCGGAGGAATAAAAAATAACGAGTGGCAGGAATGCAAATAAAAGAAGTCCTCCTTTGCTAAAAACATACGCAAAGGAGGACTTCTTTTATTTTTCCACCAATTTTACTTGATCATTATTTTCCTTCTCATATCACCTACCTTTATGATATAAATACCATCCGATGGTAACAGGATCTGCTCATTATGACCTTTGACATTGGTATCTATTATCTTTCTACCTAACATGTCAAAGACATGGATATTATCGCCAACCTGAGCATTTACTATCTCAACGCTTCTACCATTAACAAGCATACGGATTTCATCTTTGGATATACTATTCACAGCAGCATCCTCGTAATGCAACTTATAAGTTACATCTATCGTCATACTTCCATCTACTTTCAAAGTAAGAACATTGTCTTGAAGTTGATTCGTTACATTGATACCATTGACAAACACTGAGTCCAAATCACAAGGCATATTATCTGAATCTGCACAATAACCCGGCAAGAACTTCAAAGTAACAACATCACCCATATTTCTATAATAATGACATCCTCCACTATAGCCTATTTCTTCACCATCTATTGTAGCTTCAATATGATGGCATCCCCACCAGCCATCATCTCCACAGCCTAAAATAAACAAACTGCACAAGCTATCTTTTTTCATGTCAATCTCTTCTATATGGGCAAACGTTTTCCATCCATCTGCTTTTTCATATGCACTCTTACACCCTACAGGTACACATAATGAAGCTTGACTATAAACAGATTCTTCAAAATTGGAAGGTATATTTATAATAGGATTTGGTGCATTCACCTTCACTTTTCTTAAAGAGAAACATCCTGCAAAAACATTTCCTACGATTTTTTCATATCCCCAGAAAAAATTAAAATTAGACCCCAAACGAACCAGACTGTTCGGCAAAGAAACTTCTTTCAAGTTAGAGCAGTTAGCAAACGCACTATCCCCTATTGCAATAATTCCTGAAGGTATTTCAATCTGCTCCAAGGAAGAACATCCAGCAAAGGCCTTAAATCCTATGTCTGTACATTTTTTCATTTCCACATGTTGCAATTTCACACAACCAGCAAATGCCTCATCTAAAATCAGACCTTCACTACCATCAATAACAACACTTTCCAATTGTGTACACTTCTTAAAGGCTGAATATAAAATTCCCAAAACATTACTAGGCAACTCTATTTTTTCTATAGGATTACCATACAGAAAATTCCAAGGTATTCTATCCAGATTTTTACCTAGAGTCATTGATTTCACACCTGCATTCACGAAAGCACAATAGTTGGAATATAAATCAATAGAGACTGCTCTTCCAAAATAAACATTCTCTATTGAGGCTCCAGGAAGTGTCAATCCTTGTTCATCCTCATCATAGTCTTTGTATGAAGTTCCCACAATATCCTTTCCGTCTTCCAAAACCAGCTTTTTAATCTGTGCATTAGAAAAGAACATACCAATTACTCTATTGGCAATAGTCACTGTTCCCAACTTAGCATCCTTAAAAGCAGGAAATGCGATGGCTTTTACCTGATAAGTATTTCCTTCGAAAACCACCTCATTCGGAATATACAAATCACGTCCGTCTGTAGAATTTTCAATTGCAGTCAAGGCAACACATTTCCCATCATACCAACCTTCCATTTGATCGGTATTATCAAAATAGCTATCCCCCTCATGAATAACCGAATACCCTAAACCATCATCTAAAAAATCCTGTGCAAAGCTAGAAATGCTAGCTACTGCAAAAAACATAAATACAATAAACTTTTTCATACGCAAAAAAATTAGTACCAAACTTCTATCTGCGGTGATTCCTTTACATATCTTGGCATACATCTGCCAACTTTTGCTCCAATATACGTTGGATCACAAATATAATACCGCTTACCACCATACTCATAAAACGTACCATACTCTACAGGCTCACGGAAAGCCACGGCTGTACACTCATGACCCGGATATTGAATGAGATGGACATCCAAGCCCAACACCTCATGCACCAGATAAGCATAGAAAATGGCACGGTCTTCACAATCACATTTCGGATAAAACAGAGTTTCCTCGAAATAGAAATACTTCTCACGATTAAACTGCTCTTCATCCGTAGCATACTGAAATCCCTTCTGTACAAAATGCAAGATACGATTGGCTGCTTCCTGCTCACCCAGTCCCTGCACCTGAGAACGGATTTGCTCTACCACCTGATCCCGAATTCCCCTGTCAACCACAGAAGATGCCACGGTAGGAATATCAACCACAGGATAATGATCCAGAATAGGCATGATACCTACAGGAACTTCACCGCTCACGGTAATTCCTGCTGCCGAAACATGAAAAGGCTTCGTTTCCAAACCCACCATGGTTTTTCCCACGAATCTCAACTCCATATCCTTACCCAGTTCTACATCCTTAGGAAGGTCACAAGAAGCAATCGAGCCATCGCTTTCCAGGTCTGGATAAACATAATATCGCTTGCCATCCATATAGATATATGTTTTCTCAAACACACGTTCCGAATAAGGAACCAGCATAGAAACCTGACTTCCACCCATCGCCAGAAGAACATTATAGCCACAATTGGCAAGCACATATTGCACAGCCAATATCTTCTCGTTCCTACTTGCCTTTGGCATCACCTCATCGATGTACTTCTCTACCAACATGGCCGAAGCCCAATCGCTGAGTCCCATGTTGCGTGATTCCGTAGCAAAGGCCTGGGTCACTTCCTTCAAATCGGAACTCTTGAGCATTTTCCAGAAAGCAGCAACATCCCCGGTAGATTCAATGACCATAGAAGGCAACTTGCTAACTTTCTGCATCTCAACAAGCTTGCCAAAGTAATCTATCCTCACCATTTGTTTGCTTGCAGGCACATGCACCAATGCTACATTTGGCAAAGCTGGCATGATAGGGATTCTCTCTACCGGAGGCATCAAAGGCTGTTCTATACCCGACCCTGCATAATCGATGTCGGGAATTTCCTGCTTGGATTTCTCATCCAAGTCTAACATCTGCTTCGGCAGTTTAACCTGCTCGACGGTTGGTCGTGGCACTACAGGGCTAACTGGCTTCTTCGCTTCTATCACGATATCAACCTCCGGCAGGATATAGTTGGTACATACAGGATGTTCCTTAGGCTTCGGAATGTTGGGACGCTTATCCGCCTTACACAACTTGAACTTCTTCCATTCACTCTGAAGATAGTTGTCGTAGTCCATCAAAGCCGTTTTGCGATACTTTTCGAAGTCATCCAGCATTTCCTGACGTGCCTCCCGAAACGACTTCCAGAAATCGTCATCTTGCGAAAAAGCAGGATTCGAATGCAGCCCCAACACCAGAAGCAGCATGGCAGAAGGATATGTTCGCTTGATTGTAGCCATCAATTCATCCCTTATTTTATTAACAATCATGGCTTTACTTGACACGATTTACAGCCTGCTCCACAATATCCGTCAACTTATTACCCTCGATTTCCAGTTCCTTCTGCATCTTTGCCTTCAAACTTTCTATCAGGTTTTTCTTATCAAAAGCCAAGCGCACCTGTACCTCGAAATAGTTGTTAGGCAATCGGCGATAGATGGTGAGCATCGGAATGGAATTAGTCAATGTCTCGTCAACGATATATCTTGCCTTCTGGTTGAACTTATCCACACTCACTGCATCTATGGCAGATTTACCCTCATTATTCAACTGAGTCTCAATGGCAGCAATCAGGTTCGTCTTCAGCATACCCCCAAGTTCTGTCAAGGCATTGGCACGTGCTGATGCATACCCAGCATTATAGGTATTGGCAGCCTGGATAGCGGTATGGGTAATATAGCGTTTCACAGCATTGCCAGCTCTGTCTGCCATCAGCTCTTCGCCATAAACATGGCTTTCGGTAATCTGCTGTTCGATACTCTTCTCACCGGCAGGCACTGTCCATCCCTCTTTCTTAAACTGTTTAGCCTGTTTCTTGGCATCTTTTGTAGGTTTGGCATTCAACGCCTTCATCTGATAAGCTTTCAGCTCAGCCTGCTGCTTAGCCAATTCCAGCGCACCCTGTGCGAATGTTGCATTGGCAAACATTGCCAACAACGCAATAGTCATAATCTTTTTCATCTCTTTCTAATTTTAAGAAGTTAATATTTTCATGGCTTTAGGCATTTAAAAGCCAGCCAGTTAGTCTTTATAAAAGTCACCTGCATTATACAGTTTCTCCATTGCCACCTCATTAGGTTGCCAGGTACGAATCTTTATCTGCGGTTCATCGTGATTGGTCATATCCACCAACAAGAACAGATAGCCCTTGTCTGCATAAGTTGAGGAGTTATATTCCTGTCCTATCTGGATGGCATAGATTTCCTCGTTCTCATATTTCTCCAACCATTGCACATCATTATGGGAGAAACGCAGGTTCACGAATTCATTGTTATGGAAGCAACGCTCCAGATTGGCAAGATATTGATCTTTGGTATAGCGGTTATAGTGAATCACCTCTTGACCTCTGAGAGATATGTTTCGCTCATTTGCCCCGATAGTACGATTGCTTCTGCGAGCCACATTGCCCACAATGATGACAGCATCATCGGCAAAGATATTCCGGATATAATCCAAGCGACGTAAGTTATAGGCAGTCTTATAGTTCTCCATAAACTCCATGATCATCTCTCGGGTATCATCCTTCCAACCTGGGGCATATTTACACAGAATGTCATTCTCAGCCACCTTTCCCAAGCCAAAGGAAACGTTTTCTATCTTGTTTTCAGGATTGAAGGTAAAGACCACATCCTCTACATACGAGCGTTTCTTACCCGACTTGAAGCAGAAAGACATCTGCAAGCCACGAGCCACGGTTCGGTTCTTGATACCTTTATAATAGGTAATGGTGGGATTGCCTACGATTCTGCCAGTGCCATACGCATTCAATTTACGATAGATATTCAGTCCTTCTACCGTAAAATACTTGCTGACACTCATAAAGTTGCGTTTTTGGATAGCTTCGATTATCTGACCGAGGATGCCTTCTATCTCCTGATAGTTGGTTGCAAGCTGCGATTTCTTTGGCTTAGCCAGAGAAGCAGGTTCTACAGAAGCCAACGCCGATTCCGTTTTCATTGTAACCTGAGCATTGCCTTGGTTTGCGATGGCCAGCGATTCTACATTTTCAGGAGATGCAGCCTCTATTCTCATTTCAGCACGAGAAAAGACTTTCGGTGTAATCACGCCTAATACGCTCTCCATCTCTGCATCTCCACGAGCCTGACCTTTATACTCATATTCCAGATTGATATGATAAACCTGGGTTTGATAGCCTGGTGCCATTTCGATGGAGCCACGACCATCTCTCACAGAACCGAGACAATCCGTGCGACCATCCGAATAGGAGAATTCGAGGCTAGAGATGGGTTGATTCTGATAGGTAAACTGCAAATCCACATGATCCCCTTCCGTCTTTTCAACCTGTACCTTGATAGCCCCCAATATCTCGTTAATCATGACAGGAAGCCAATCGACAAGGATTCTGCCCTGTGCATCCTTCACCTCGTTCGGAAACTGCACTGAACGAACGAGCGAGTAAGCCCAGTAATAGTATTGCAGGCTCATGTCTATCATGTTTTTGCCCAGGCATTCTTCTGCCAGAGCCATCATATCTTTGGCTTTGGCAATACGATTTTCATAGATTCGAGCCAGTTCCGAACGCTTCATATAGCGTCTGACTGTGATATTCGGTTCCTTACCCAGCACCCACTTCTCGGTATTGGTAAGAGTGGATTGAGAGTAGGTTTTCACACAATTCAGCACCTTCGACTTGTGGTCTAACAGCCCATTCTTGTTAACCATATCATCTATCTGCACAAAGTCGCTTGATACATGAGTAGCAATCTGACTTGTGATTTCTGCAAGAGCAGCCTGATCAGCCTCAACCTCCGTCTTTCCCATGCCGATGCCATAGTAGTATTCGCCAGAGGAACGGACGTAATCCCAGTTTTGGGCATGAGATAATTGAGTAATTAGAAACAAACAAGATATAAGAAATAGCTTTACCTTCATAATTCTTCAAACATTTCAAACCAAAATTATTTCATAACTGGCTTAATACATCGAGTACTAGACTTCGTGCCATTATAACCTAAATCCCAAGCAGAACTAGAAAAGAAATATGCTTCTGTACTAGAAAAAGGTGTTGAAGTCCAATATCCATTGCTATAATAAGTATGATTATCTTGCTGGTAACGATCTAGAAAAAACAACACTTCGTCATTTTTACCGACAACTTCAACACCTTTTACCTTACAATAAGAGTTATTATAATAATTCTCATAGCTGATAATAGTTTTTATATTATCTTTGTTTTTCAATTCCTCAAAATCCTTTTTGCTTGGTATACGCCATTTTTTACCCCATGCCTTTGTTACTATATCATCACTGGTTCCTCCAATATCCGTAGTTGAATGACTCCAACTGGTATAATCCACAGAACCCCACATACACTGGTTTCCCAAGAGATATTTACCATCTTCAGTATCTAACCACTCAGATTGGTCAGCTCCAAAATTTTCATCTGCCCATATAGTGCCACTTGGCAAATCCAGGTCTACCCAATAATGCTCATTCTCATCATAACCAGACACTTGCTTCATATTCCAACCATTATGTTGAGATTTGCTAGGCATGTTGACAATTCCACTTTTTCCTACGACAAACATATCTTTTGAACAAATTGCCTTGAAGATATAACTTCCCTCATCAAACCAACGTCCCAACATAATCTGACGATTATTTTCTGTTAAACTTTGCACATAAATATAATCAGATTGCTTATTCTTATCAGTTTTTGTTTTTACCACTTCCTCTGATGTAGTAAAAACGTGAGTCTTAGGATTGTATGCAGTATAGTAAGTCAACCCTATCAGTTTAAAATTCTCATCTGTAGTATCACCCTTGATGCGAACACGGCTAGTTTGTGATTTCAATATTGCCTTTACTTTCAATTTATTTTCAGCATCTAGAATATAGGTTCCATTTTCATCCATATAGACTCCATGATAGCAATCCAATTTTATTATATTGGGATCTGGCACAGTTCCAAATCCTCTTGTCTGCGCATTGTTTTCTTGCTCTATATTATCCAAGAAGACAACAAAGAGCTGAGACTCCACATTCTTATTAAGAGTACCATTGTAACTAACATTCCACATGCCCTTAGAATCATCATAAGTAGCAGTACCAATCACGATACCATTAAAGGTTACAAAACGAAGATACAACTTATCACCATCCTGCCACTCATCCGAAGTAGCACGAGTAGATGCTGAGCCTTTCGCATCAAAATTCTCCTTAGAGATGTTGAGCGACATCACAGCATGATGCCATTGGCTTACACTATTTTTCGTTTTACTTTGCTCAAAACTATTGTCTGAGGTACATGCTGATATTATAAACAACAGCATGATACTAAAAAATAAAGATATAAAATTCTTATTCTCCATAAAAGCCGATTTTTATTATTTTACCATGATTGGTTTTATATAATGCCTATCCCAATTTTTATAATGAGTTAAAATACCACCCCAAGATGTTCCACATGGAGAATAACTAAATGCCTCTGTTGCATTACAAGGAGTTGAAGTCCAATAATAAACGCTACCAGCATCAGGAAAAATTAGCGCCTCATCATTTTTGGAAGCCCATACATAAGCGGTTAAACCTGTTCCATTATCACTCACATAATAAATATTTTTACGTATCTGATTTGTATATTTCATAAGTTCATCTGCTTCTTCACTACTAGGTATTCTCCACTTCTTCCCCCATGCCATAGTCACTAAATCTTCATTTGACCCCCCAATATCAACAATAGATTGACTCCAATTGGAAAAATCAACCGATCCCCATATACATTCTGTTCCCATAACACAATAAACATCACCAGTCGTCTGCCATACTGCCAAATCCTGTCCATAGTTTTCTTTTGCCCATATAGTACCACTAGGCAAATCCAAATCTACCCAACCATGTCCATCCTCATCCACACCAGAAACTTGCTTCTTGCTCCAACCACTATACTGAATTTTATTTGGTATAGTAATAATGCCGCTCTTTCCTACGACAAACATATCGTTACTACATTTTTCCTTGAAGATATAATTACCTTCCTCATAAGCACGCCCAAGCATAATTTGACGATTTTCCTCGGTTAACTGCTGTACATAGATATAATCCGATTGACTATCTGCTTTTGTTTTAGTCCTTACTATATCCGAACCGGTCGTAAAGTTATGATTTTGAACATTATACCCAGTATAATAAGTAAAGCCCATCACCTTAAAATCCATATTAGGCGTATCTCCCTTGAAACGCACACGACTCGTCAAAGATTTCAAGGTTGCCTTGGCTGCTAAATTATCGTCATCTGGATCATACACATAAGTTCCATGCTCATCCATAAAAACTCCATGATAGCAATCCAAAGGTATTACTCCATTCTGTGCAGAATTCTCTGTTTCAACGTTATCCAAGAATATCACAAAGAGTTGAGACTCCACATTCTTGTTGAGTTTACCTTGATAACTAACATTCCACTTACCTTTTTTACCATCATAAATAGCAGTTCCATTCTGTACGCCATAATATGTCACAAACCGAAGATACAATTTATCCCCATCCTGCCATTCATCAGATGTGGCACGAGTAGCGGCAGAGCCTTTCGCATCAAAGCTTTCCTTAGAAATACCAAGCGACATCGTGGTATGATGCCATTGTCCCTCATTCACCTCAGCCTTACTTGTCTCCAGGCCATCATCCGAAGTGCATGCTGATGCTACGAACATCAGCATGACACTTAACAATAAAGATACATACGTTTTCATCTTGTATATATATTCGATTAATCGTTACATATTCCATTCTTCGTCCGCATCGAAGACATCCTTGCTAATATAAACCTGATTAGGCAACTGCTTTACCTGAATGGTTCGCTCCAGCTTTTCACCATTAGCCAAATCTGTCAAGCTTACCACTACGCTACCAGTTCTTGACTCCTCGCCCTCCAGTTTTTCTACCTTTACCACAAAAGTATTGGATGTTTCCTCCACGGTTATCCAACTATCGGATACAGTCACAGAATACTTGCCATCTGTTGTTACCACAATGACATCAGAGTTTCCTCCCTTGGCACTAAATTCCAAACTAGTTCGGTCTACAGTCAAAGTTCTTCCAGGTTGAGTAAAAGACAGAACCTTGGTCTCATTCTCCGTAGCAATGGTAATCTTACCACTGCGAGAATTAACAGATGGGTTATCAGCTACCTCCACTTTCACTTCTGCATTTCCAGTCTCATGGCTAACGGAAGGCTTCATCCAGTCAACATCTGATGATACCGTCCACTCCTGATTAGATTCAATAGAGATACGAACCGTAGAAGGAGTAGATTTCGTCAGCACATCATCGCAAGAGATATTGATATATCTTCCCACCTGCACTACAGATATGCTTCTTGTGGTAAGTCCCACTGTTACATTCACTTGTCCTGATCGAGCTTCGTTATCAGGATTAGCATCAACAGATATATTTAATGTTCCAGGGCCTTCGCCTGAAGTTGCTGAAAGATGAATCCAAGAATCATCCGTAATGGCATCCCATGCACCATCCGTTACTATATTTACAGATTGACTACCTGCAGTATTCTCAAATTGCAATGCCTCTGGAAGTTCACCAAAGCTTTTACCAGCCTGAGACACCTTTATAGTAAGGTTACCAGAGAAGCCCTCCTTACCCAACACAATCGTACCAGTACGCTGCTCCACATTCGGATTATTCTGTACCTTAACATTAACAGTTGCCGCATCAGAAGCCTCTCCTTCCATTGGATCTACGGAAATCCATGAAGCAGAAACCGACTGGACTTTCCATCCTATATTGGATGAAAGAGTCAATTGTTTGGTACCAGCACCAGCAGAAAAGTCCATTTTCTCAACATCGCTAGACAACAAGATACCATTCTGATATACAGGTATAGCAAGTTTATCAGTATTACCTATTCTTATATATACATATCCCGAACGTGACTTCGCCGACTCATTAGCCAATGCAGTAATCTGAACCTTAGAATCGCCCGCATTTCCCTTTTCAGGATTGACACTCAACCAGGAAGCCTCAGAGGCATGGCATGTCCACGATACTTCAGAAGAAAAATCTATCGTCTTTGTCTCACCATTGACACTGAAATTAATCTGATTTTTCTCTCCCGTAACACCAGCCTCAGCCTGAGTTACCGTCAGCGTACTATACACTTCATCACCATTGTTTCCAGAAGCATATAATGAAACCGTTGCAGACCTGGAGCTATTGCTTAGATTTTCCAGAAAACTAATCTTCAGTTTTGAATTATCCACTTTCTCCACCGTCAGCCAAGAATCACTCTCAGAAACTCTCCAATCGACATTTGAACTGACATCAACCATTTTCGTTCCCGAAGAGGCATTGCAGGAGAAAGAAGTAACAGAAGGGGTTATATATTTTTGAGCAGCATTCTGAGTTGCCGTAATTTCCCAATTGTATTTATAGTCCTTTTCTCCAGAAGTAATCTTCAAGAAAGCCATTCGTGCCTCAGAAACAGAAGTGTTTTCCGTTGCAGTAACCTCTACATTGGCACTTTCCCTGCCCGATGTCTTATTCGTAGTCAGCCAGTCTGCAGTGGAAGCTATATTCCAGTTGGTATTGGTGGCGGAAATAGCAAAACTCTTCTTCAAATCCGTATTTGCTCCAAACTGCAATTCCGATGTACCCACACTTATCTGATGTGGGTCCTTGGAGATATTTACATTGCCTCCTCCTTCACTCGAACTGCTACAGGAAGAGAGGAATGAAAAAGCCAAAATTGTATAGGCTAAAGTTTGCTTCATGTTCATATTGATAATCTTTTATGTTTGTTATTCAAATTGGTTATTCTAAAATCATTATTTTGTTACAAAGAGAAGTATATTCCCAATCTAGCCTGAAAGCCAGAAAGAATACTCTTCATCTTTGTTGAGATTTCCGACACCTGCTTTGCCACATCATCCTTGCTCAAAACCATCTGTCCCTCAGGGGTAAGCGACAAACCGAAATGAGGTGTTACGGCATATTCCAGTCTGCCTCCAACGGTAAGAGCACAATTGTTGGAACTCCAACCTCCACCATTAAACATGATGTACTTGAAGCCCACCTGAGGAGTCAAACGGAAATGAGAAGCCAGTCTGATGGCAAAGCCCATCTTGAAAGCAGCAGCGTATGCCGACATGGAAACCTTCTGAGCATCAGTGGAATTATCATAAAACTCCACCTTATCAAGATAATAGAGGCCTTCACCCTCTAAATTAAACTTTCTGATATAGCCACCCAGGCTACCACCTACAGCCATAGTGCTTCCTGACTCTGCCGAGAATTGAGTATAAAAAGAGTATTTCTTGAAAGACTGACGAGAGAGACGCAACATAATGTCTGGTGTAGAACTGTCGAAATGCATACGTTTCACCACGTTATTGTAACCCTCTTTGGTGATACGGACCAAATAGTCACCAGATCCCAACTCTCCAGAATATGGAGTCTTGCCCATTGATTTTCCATTGAGATAGAGAGTTGCACCATCTACTGATGTCTTGATGGTCATCTTGGCTATTTGACTCAATACAAAATCAGCTGTTGAAATCTGATTTTCCTTTATCTCTACAGTCTGCTCTTCGGTTTTGTAGTCAGCCTTGGAAACCGCAATCTTATGGGTACCAATCAGCACCTGTAAGTTTTGAGGCGTTTTGCCATAGTCCTTTCCATCGATCATAATATTAGCACCCAAAGGATTAGATGTCAGTGCCAACGTGCCCAATATCGGTTCCGGACTTTTCAGCTTAATCGTACGATCGTCATTCTCTTCTACATTAATATATTGAGTGGTAGGGAGATGATTCTTCTGTTTGCACTCTACCTGATAATTGCCAGCTTTGAGAATGCCAGACCAGGTACGGGTACCACGCTTTTCACCATTAACATAGATGTCAGCATCAGAATCTACGGAGAAAGTCATTTTCGAAAAGTTAGGTCGCAAAGTCACTTGCTCCACATAGTTCTGCTTTACATCCTTTAAGACAATACGACCTTCCGTAGTATGATAGTTTGGAGCTACTACCTTATAAGTATAAACACCCAGTTCCATGCTCTTCGCCGTACCACCTGTGGCATCTACATATCCAAAAAGCTCCTCTTGTGCACCCTGGGTGGATTTCTTGATTGTCACAACAGCTTTGGAATCGGCAGGAGTTACATTGAATTGCACCATCTGCATCAACACCCTCTTGCCTGCAGAAGACAAGGTAAGCGTATAATTCTTTCCTGCTTCTATCGTAGTATGCAAGTCATAGCGATTAAGCGTCACATATCCAGTACGGCTAATCGTCACCATTTTAGCATTACGCTGCACATAGATCCACAACTCGTTGTCATGCTCCACAACACTGCTACGGAGATTGCCAAAATTAAAACGATACTCCTTCAGGTCATCATCAGGATTGGTAGAAGTCACCTTGATGATGGCATAACGAGATCCGCTTCCGTCCACCTTCTCATATTGCTTGTCACGGGCAGATGTATCAAAAGGATCTTGGTCAAAACTTTCCACGGCAAACTTCAGCTTTTGCTGTGCATACAGTTGGACATTACCAACCAACAAGAAAAAAATCTGATAAAATAGGAATTTGTTTCGTACAATAGCATTCATCTTTATTTTTGTTTTAAAATTCATTCTTAAGTTTACTTGATGCTCTCTATAAATGCCGTCGGCACATACGCCGTACTTACCAGGCACACGCCTTCAACCTCCACCACAACCCGCTGCTGTCCAGCCACTCTTGCCACTCTACCTACTACCCCCTTAAACTGACCATCGATGACTCTCACCATGTCGCCATTCTTGTAATGGCAATTCTCGGGGGCCACCACCCTGACGTGCCTGTTGTCGATGCTTGTCACACGGATGAAGTTCTGCATCGCCTCTTCAGATACAACAAGCGGAGGATTGTAACCATTTTCCTGCAAACGGAAATGGTCATAATAATGATTGAGAAAAGTGAGATTGGGGTCGTTCTTGGAATAAGTCTTGATAACTTCGGGAGTGGCATATACAAAAAGAAAGTTGGGAACCAGGGGCTCGGTAACGATTCTACGCTTACCATCAGCCATCTTTATCCTGCGGCGTAAGGGCAGATATGCCTCTACCCCTTTGCTGACCAGATAGTCGTAGGCTTTCTTCTCGCGATGGTAAGTGGCACGCATTACATACCATTTCTTGCTTGGGTCTGGGGCATACCCTACCGACACCCCATCACAAGAAGTTACGGAGGAGACACAAGGGGTAAGCCCTGTGCAGGGAGGCGATTGCTTGCCTCGCTTGGGTGTCACATTAGACAATGTGTTCATTAATGATGCTCCTAGAAATAACTTAGAAAAGCCATCCAAGAAAAAGACTCTCCGACAGACAACAAAAAAGCGTGAACCGTCCGTTGTCCGATCCACACTCTGAGGCCGTGAGAATTGCCCTATACTGCTGAACGAACAACAGTATAGCCCACGCCGATATGATAAAGTTCTCCCTAAAGCTGGCAATAGCTTCACGGATACCCATAATCACACCCGGAGCATCTACTGCTGCTAAGTCCGAGGCAGTACATAGTTTCTTGAAATTTCTCACGTTTCAGAGTGTCTGCTGAACATAGCGTTGTAAACGCTTTCTAATATGTCTTTAGCTCTCTTATTCCCACCCTATGCCCGCTTCATGCTGCCTGCTCACCAACGAACGTTATGCACTCAGCCCGGCGTGGGCTGTCTCAACTTCTCATTTTCAAGTTCTTACGGCATATTTTCATACGCCATTCAGTCCTTAGAAAAGCATCAAGACTCAAGAGCTATTGCAAATTTAATAATTATTTTCTAAATCCACATCTTTTTCTAAAAAAATCTTTCGGCTTTAACTTTCGTTTACAGATAAAGGCTTCTTTTACCCCATCTCCTATTCAATCCCTGTTTACGAAACTTTTCGGCCTGTACGGTCGAAACGCTTGCAGCGGAAGAAAGGGTCTATATGCCACGATGAACAGGTGGCATATAGACCCTTTATTATATGGTGATATTTGTAATCTACATTTCCGTTATTATTTTTTTATAAATTGCTCAGTTTCTTAATGATTTCCAAAGGTAGCTGGGTAGCTTTGGCAACCTCTTCGGCAGAAAGTCCCATTGCTAACAAACGTTGTGCTGTTTCTGTGTTGGCCTCATGTTTGCCTTCAGCCTTACCCTCTTCCTTACCCTTCTGGTATCTGTCATCCAAAAGGGTTCTTTCAACACTTACAGAATCCCAGAACTTATCATAGGCTCTGAGTTCAGTTTCTGTGAAACCGGAAATCTCCAGCTCCTCTACGGCTTTTCCAATCTCCGGGTCATTGAGCAGATCGGAAGGGACCTTCTTCGTATTGGAATTGATTTCCGTAAGAAAACGGAGCCACAAGACCATCATACGCTTGTCGGCAATAGAATGAGGTGTGAACTTCGGGAGTTCTATAAAGGTGAAATGCAAGCCTTCTATCACCTTATTGCTATCCTTGTCGTGCACGATGCGATAGTTGTGGATGAAATCGGGAGTATCATGCACAAAGATATCATTCACAAGATTCAGGGAATATACAGGTTGGAGTTCGCTGTATTTTCCGCCCTTTTTAGCCTGACTCACATAGAGTTTGGATGCATTGAACAGTACTCGCTGCTGGAAAGCATCAGACCATTCCATCTGCATTTCCACGCAGAACTTCCTGCCTCTGACATCTGTGCAGAGTACATCCACAATGGTGTTTTTGCCCCCTTCGAGCTGGGGCACAAGTTCTGTTGGCAGATACTTGATTTCGTGTATCTGCTCTTCTTCGCTGAGTGGCAGGAGGGCGTTCAGAAGACTGATCAGTCTTTTAGGATGATTGCCGAATATCTTCTTGAACGTAAGGTCTGCCTTAGGGTCTAAGTACTTCATAACCATCTATTTTAAAATTCCATATGGCAAAGTTACGACTTTATTTTCAAACTAGCAAGCTTTTGAAGATATTTTTCCTCCCTTTTCCTTGCCAACATCAAATTAATCCCCCTCCACCAGCCAGTCGAGCACATATATCTGCCTGATTCCATCATGCAGCACTTCAGGGTCATTGTCCATCGTAAGGAGATATTTAGGATAATGATCCTGAATGGCTTGCAGGGGAGCCAGTTCACGATTCATCGTATTCTCATCCCTCACACTCAGCGACACCTGATAATACTCCTTGTACTCACCTTTTATCACAACAAAATCTATTTCGGCATCACCCACTTTACCCACATAGATTTCTCCGCCCCGACGGGCCAACTCCAGATAAACTACATTTTCCAGGAGATGTCCCAAATCGCCACCTTTCGTACCATTGATTACGTTGCGCAAACCGATATCAGCCAGATAAAGTTTCTGGCCTGTCTTCAGCAACTGCTTTCCTTTGGTGTCAAATCGGGAGACGGAATAGAAGATATAGCTATCTATCAATGCTGAAACATAATTCTCTACAGTATGCGAGGTAATCTTGCGCCCCAGAGAAGTCATCGTATCACTGATACGCTTGATAACAGAGATATTACCGATATTATCCGCCAGGAAACGAACCACACTCTGCAACATCATCACATCCGTAATCTTCCTTCGGCTCACCACATCCTTCAACACAATGGTATTGTACAAGCCCAAAAGGTATTCACGTACCATCTCACGGTCGTGGTTAATCTGCAATATATATGGAAAAGATCCGTCCTCAATGTATCGGCGATATGCCCTTTCCAGATTCATATCATCAGGCTGCGCCGTCAGATATTCCCTGAAAGAAAATGGGAACAATTTGATTTCCACATATCTGCCAGTTAACAATGTTGCTATCTCTCCAGAAAGAAGATAGGCATTAGAACCCGTTACGTAGATATCTACATCATCCAGCAAGAACAAACTGTCTATCACTTTCTGGAAATTATCCACCATCTGGATCTCATCAAAGAAAAGATAGTTCATCCTGCCTTTCACCAGATGTTTCTTGACATAAGCATACAGCACCTTATAATCAAGGTATTGTTCATTATCCAAATCCTCGAAATTGAGTTCCAGCACCTGATTCTCGGACACACCTTCAGCCAGAAGCTTCTCCCGAAACATCCTCAACAAAGAAGATTTGCCACATCGCCTGATGCCAGTAACCACCTTTATCACTTTCTTGTCTCTCCATTTTTCCAGAAGAGCCATATATTCCTTGCGCTCTATCATATTTCCAATCGTATATTAGCCAATAAAAAATGCATTGCGCTGCAAATATACGAAACTTTTCTCAGAAATTTGCAG
>ERZ1026866.891-NODE-891-length-16704-cov-95.400565_pt1 | contig 16704 bp, 15 predicted proteins | sample MGYA00380163_ERZ1026866 | MGnify/ENA primary metagenome ERZ1026866 (study PRJEB33269, sample SAMEA4719799) | human gut metagenome | biome: human-associated habitat; feature: organic feature; material: feces | place: Cameroon | collected 2013-10 ...
ACCCCATTCATTTCATATTTACTATAGTTTTCCTTTGCCATAATTTAATATTTAACTTATTGAATTATTAACGAACTATTGTTTCTCTGATGCTACGATTTTTTAATCCATATCTTATGGCTGCCACGTCCCTTGTAGTCGAAGGGAGCGTCCTCAACGTGGGTCAGCTTCTTCAGCTCCAAAGATGCGGTGGTGCGGCTCAGGTTGTTGAGGTTGGCATATTCCTGCAGGGTAATGAAGCCATGCTTTTCCATCCAAGCCGTGGTTCGGGCGATGCGCTCTTCCTGAGTGTATTTCTTCTTGTAGAGACGGCTCACGCCACCCATGTCTCGCTCCAAATCAGTTTTTCGCTTGAGGGCTTTTATGATTTCGGGAGCCGCCTTGAAGTTCATGTCCTTCACTGCCACCTTACGATAAGTCATCTTGTCGTCCTCGCTCTTCATGTTTACCGGCTTCTCGTCGTCGAAGTCGAGTGAGAGGGAGAAGGTGCCTAGACCATCCAGCTTCACCGTGTACCCCATGGACAGCATATCGACAAGGCTGTCGGCAAGGTCGGTGAGCACTGTCGTGACGAGGCTCTCCGGGATTGCTCGGTCGCGATAGTGTGTCATCGCAATAAACTCCTTGGTGCCCAACTGTCTGTTGGTCACCATCTTTGGATAAACTCTTTTCTCGCCTACGCCATTGAGAGTAGGCATCTCTTGCAACTTGTACTTGGTCATCTTCTTGTTGTTATTACTCTTAGGTATATTCTTCGTTCCGAGACTCGGAATGTCCGTTCCGTGTCACGGAATGTGCGTTCCAAGACACGGAATGGCGGTTCCGTGACACGAAACGGAGATTTCTATTAGGCAAAGATACAATTATTCTTAGATAAAAGCAAGACTTTTCCTAAGTTTCTTGACATTTTAAAGAATATTTTTGGAAAACTTGTGAAAAGGTAACAAAAATATAGGCAAAGCCTTGTCGTTTCAAATAAAAAGTGTAGCTTTGCAGCAGAAAATCGTAGATTATAACTTAAGTTCCCCACCCCAAAATAAAGGGGTAAAAATAAGCAATTTTTCAGAGTTATCCATATATAGATAAACTCAAAAACACGAAGAATATTGCATCCATACTGAATAAGGATTCAACAAAATCAAGCAAATCGCATTAAAAAACAGAAGCAAAAGCCACATAAAACTACCATTCTGTGATATTTTTCATCATTTATCCATAAAAAACAAACAAAAGATAGTAGATTATAGAAAAATTTGTGTAATTTTGCAAACGAAAACAAATGAAGGTTATCAGATTCAAAAACTGCATTTTTATAATAATGTATTTTTATACAACATAGAATATAATAGTATTAATTTAATTACAAGAGAGAGATTCTTATGGAAAAAAGACTCATGGTGTTTCTCGCCGGACTGTTTCTCAGTATAGGAATGGCCCTGGCACAAACTCAAGTTACCGGTACTGTTACCGCAGCCGAAGATGGCGCTCCTATCATTGGTGCATCTATCAAGGTGGTTGGTACAAAAACGGGTACTGTTACCGACATAAACGGTAATTTCAAGATGGATGTTCCTGCCAATGCAAAGTTGGAAGTGTCCTACATTGGTATGACCACAAAAACCATAAAGGCAGGTAAAAACTTAAACATTGTTTTGGGTGCCGACGAGCGTTCATTGGAAGAAATCGTGATCAGTGTGCCTTATGGTACACGTAAAAAAGCTTCCTTTACAGGTTCTGCAGGTATTGTTGGTGGAGAGAAGATTTCCTCTTCACAGGTTAGTAGTGTATCCAAGGCTTTGCAGGGTACCGTGGCTGGTCTTCAGTCATTCTCTACCAGCGGTCAGCCGGGTGAGGATGCCAGTGTCTATATCCGTGGTGTAGGATCCGTAAATGCCTCAACTACTCCACTTTACGTGGTAGATGGTATTCCATACGATGGTAAGTTGGCTAACATCAACAGCCAGGACATCGCTTCTGTCACCGTTTTGAAGGATGCTGCCGCAGCATCTCTTTATGGTTCTCGTGCTGCCAATGGTGTAATCATGATTACCACCAAGCAGGGACAGGCAGGCGCTGCTCCTTCTATCGAATTGACTGCCAAGTATGGTTTCTCTAGTCGCGCCGTAGCAGATTACGACCAGCTGAGCACCGACGACTACTTCAAGCTGCAGTGGGAAGGTATGCGCAACAGATACATCAACAATGGCAAGACCGAGGCAGAAGCAGCAACTTTGGCTTCAGCAAACACAGTAAAGGCATTGGGTATCAACCCTTACGGTACTGCTTATCCTCAGCCAATCGACCAGAATGGTAATCTGGTAGCCGGCGCTCACACCCTTTGGGATGACAGCTGGGAGGATGCCATGACCCAGAATGCTCACTATACCGACTTGAGCGCTCGCGTTTCCGGTGGTAGCAAGACCTCTAAATATTACATCTCTTTGGGCTACCTGGATGATCAGGGTGCTTATATCTGCTCAGGATTCAAGCGTTACAATGTACGTACCAACCTGACCTCCGATCTGAAGTCTTGGTTGCAGGTAGGTATGAACCTCTCTGCCTCTCACTCTATCCAGAGTTATCCTAAGCAGAATGATACTCGTACCGACAACGTGGTTTTGTTTGCCCGTCAGTTGCCTTCGTTCTATCCTGTTTATGAGCGTGATCCAGAGACCGGTGCTTATCTCTACGATAACAACGGCAACAAGATTTACGACTATGGTAACTACCGTTCAGGATCATACGCAGGTATGAACCTCGCCCAGTCTATGCTTTACGACAAGCACGACCGCAAGCGTGATGCTGTTACAGCACAAGGTTTCGTTTTGGTGAAGCCGATGGAAGGATTGACTTACAAGATGACGATGAACCTCGACTACAACAGTCTGTTCACTCACGATTATGCCAACCCTACCTACGGCAAGCGTCCTATCGGTTCTTCAGCTAAGGGCAATACCCGTACTACAGGTTTCACCATCAACAACGTGGTCAACTATCAGCATACCTTTGCTGAGAAGCACGACATCACTCTGATGGCAGGTCAGGAGTACTACGAGTACAACACCTCTAACTTCAGCGGAGAACGTTCTAATGTGATTGCCGACGGTTACTATGAGCCAGACGTAGCTTCTACACTGGTAGATTTCGGTGGTAATGCCGACCAGTATAAGCTGTTGAGTTTCTTCGGTAATGCAGAGTACTCTTATATGAAGAAGTACTATGCATCCGTATCTTTGCGTTCTGATGGTTCCTCACGCTTCCATCCAGATCACCGCTGGGGTACATTCTGGTCATTCGGCGGTTCTTGGCGCATCATCAACGAGAAGTTCATGGAGCCTGCTACCAAGTGGTTGAACAACCTGACTCTCCGTGCCAGCTATGGTGCCCAGGGTAACGACAACGTAGGCTACTATGCTTACCAGGCACTCTACAGCATCGGTAAGTTTGATGGAGAAGCTACCTTGCATGCATCTCGTCTGGCTACTCCTAACCTGACTTGGGAGACCAACCTGAACACCAACATCGGTGTAGATTTCAGTATGTTCGGCGATCGCCTCACCGGTACTGTCGAATACTTCGAGCGTGCTTCCAAGGACCTGCTCTTCAGCCGCAGCCTGGTACCATCATCAGGTTTCTCAAGCATCGATGACAACATCGGTAAGCTGAAGAACTATGGTTGGGAATTCACCCTCAGCGGCACACCAATCCATACCAAGGACTGGATGTGGAAACTCTCTGTCAATGCTACCACTTACAAGAACGAGATTGTGCAGCTCCCTACAGAAGTGATGTGGAGCGGCAGCAAGAAATGGGTGAAGGGCGGTTCGCTCTACGACTACTATCTCTATGAGTGGGCAGGCGTAAACCCTGACAATGGTAACCCACAGTGGTACTACTATGACAATGGCGAGAAAAAGGTGACAGAAGATTACAGCAGTCTGACATCAGATGACAAGGTGAAGTCTGGCTCTTCTCTTCCTGATGTAACCGGTGGATTCTCTACTGACATCAGCTGGAAGGGACTCACTCTCTCAGCCCTGTTCTCATACGCTATCGGCGGCAAGCTCTATAATAACGACTATACCGACCTGATGGGTGTTGGCGGCTTGAACGGTAGTTCCAAGAGTGTCGAATTAATCAACCGCTGGACTCCAGAGAACAGAAATACCAACGTTCCGAAGATTGTAGATCAGCAGACCAGCTACTTCACCTCATCATCTACCAGATGGTTGGTTGACCGTAGTTATCTCCGCTTGAAGACCGTGACATTGAACTATTCTTTGCCACACAGTCTCTTGCAGCCACTGACATTGAAAGATGTCAATGTATTCATTCAGGCAGAGAACCTGTTGACATTCAGCCATCAGCAGGGATTGGATCCAGAACAGCCATTGAACGGTACTGTATCTTACCGCTATCCTGCTATGAAGACCATCTCATTCGGTATCAATGTAAAACTCTAAAATAGAAGTATCAAGATGAATAAATATATAACAAGAATGGGTGTGAGCCTCGCTTTGATGGCAACCACATTGTCTTCATGCGACCTGGATACCACCCCTACCACATCACTCGACTCTGATGCGGCTTTCAAGACCACCACATACGCAGAGAATGTATTGAGAGGTGCCTGGAGTTATGCCTTCAATGAAGGACAGACTTATCAGTCTATTGGCATATTCTCTGTTCTCCTGAGCGATGACTTCATGGGCTCAGACTGTGTAAAGGCAAAGAGCTATGGCTACAGTCAATGTTACAATCTGACCGTAGGCTACGGTCGTGGCCAGCACAACTCCGTACTCTGGGATATATGCTACGATGCCATCAACAACTGCAACAACATCATAGCCAACATCGATAAGGCTTCAGGTAGCGATACCGACAAGAGCCGTATCAAGGGTCAGGCATACGCCACCAGAGGATATATGTATATGATGCTGGCATCACACTTCGCCTTCTCTGTAGAAAAAGATCCTAATGCAGTCTGTGTTCCAATCTACACAGAGCCTACAGACATGAACCAGGCATTGACCGGTAATCCTGCTGCCAGCGTCAAGGAGGTATATGACCAGGCATTGGCAGACTTGAAGGAATCGGTAGAATTGATTCCGGAGAAGTATAATCGCGGTGTGAACACTACAGATTATTACAAGATCAACCATACCGTAGCCATGGGTATTCTTGCCAGAACCGCCCTTTATGCACGTGATTGGCAAACAGCTTACGATTACGCCAGCAAGGTATTGGAGAAGAACCCTTATCTGATGACTGAGGCTGAATACAAGAGCGGCTTCAACAACTGCAACAACGGCGAGTGGCTCTGGGGATATTCAGCAACACAGGATGACAGCGATGGTGCCTACACCATGAACTTCAAGGACAAGTCTCTGGATGGTTATGGAAGTCTCTGCGTAGATCCATATTTCGTAGAAAACTATCATGATAACGACTATCGCAAGGATCTGTTCCAGGATTGGGGCTACACCGCACAGGGTGGTAAGGTAGTTCGCCTGCTGAACTCAAAGTTCGCCTTCCAGGATATTGACAATGGAATTACCGATATGGATCTGATGCGTACTTCAGAGATGTATCTCATCAAGGCAGAGGCAGCTTATTATCTCCACCATACCGACGAGGCAAAATCTGTACTCTACACCTTGCAGCAGGCTCGTATGAAAGAGGGTAAGACTGCTCCTGAGATTACTGCAACCGGTGAGGATCTGCTGAAGGCTATCTGGTTGGAGCGCCGCCTGGAACTCTGGGGTGAAGGTTTCGCCATCACTGACATCATCCGCAACCAGCAGTCTATTGAGCGCAAGGAGTTTGAGGGGCCTGTCATCATCAAGGAAGAAGATGAGGAAGGAAACATCACTACCGAAGAAGCTACAGGTACCGGCCACGATGTGCTCAAGTTCAACGATGGTACAGACTTCTGTCCTAATAGCAAGTACTACCTCTACCGTATTCCGCTGAACGAGGAGCTCCAGAACCAGAACCTCTATAAGAATCATGAGAAGTTAGACTTCTATAGATAATACGTTTTAATAAATGAATCTCGTAAAGCTCTATATCCCTGCTCGGATATAGGGCTTTTTTATGTGAGATGCAGTGTGCACCAAACTTGTTAATTATAAGTAATAAAAACAAAAAAACTGTTGTTTTTGTTACTTATACGAAACAAAAAGAGTATCTTTGCGGAAAGTTTTACTCGTATGAAACAAAAGATATTAGAAAGACTAGGGTATTCCAATCGTATCGAACGCATGTTTGGACGTGGAATGATGATTGCATTGACGGGCCAGAGGCGTGTCGGCAAGAGTTGTGTGATGCGGCGAATTTATAATCACATCGCTGAGAATGAAGAAAATCACGTTATCTATATAGATAAGGAGAAAACCTCATTTGATATGATAGCCAACTATCAGGATCTGGAGGCTTATGTAGCAGCCAACATCGTTGAGGGTAAGGAAAACTATCTGTTTATTGATGAGGTGCAGGAAATTTCTGATTTCGAGAAAGCACTCCTCAGTATCCAATCGGATGATACCTGCCAGATTATGATTACCGGCAGCAATGCCAAGATGCTGTCGGGCGAACTGGCAACTCGCCTGAGAGGCAGATATATAGCTTATCGTATTCGAGGACTCTGCTATGAAGAGTTCCTGACGTTCCATGAACTGAAGGATGATGATGCTTCCTTGAACCTGTATCTGCAGTATGGCGGGCTCCCTCAGTTGCGCAGTTTAGGATTGGAAAATACGGATTTGGTAGAAGATTATCTTGACAATGTGTATAATACGATAGTACTTCGTGATATCATAGAGCGAGAAAACATCAGAAACATACCATTGTTGCGAACGCTGCTGAAGTTTGTGAGCGATAATATCGGTAAACAATTCTCAGCAACGAGTATTGTAAAATTTCTGAAAAGCCAGAACACCGAAACGTCTGCCAAGATGATTCTCACGTATTTGGAGTATTTAAGCAATGCGTTTATTATCGATCGAGTTAACAGATACGACATTCATGGCAAGCGACTTTTCGAGTTAGGCGACAAGTTCTATTTCGAAGACCTGGGAATCAGGAATCATATTATAGGTGGCAACAGGCGTTTTGATATCGAAAAGGTGATGGAGAACGCTGTATATATCCATTTGTGCAGGATGGGTTATAAAGTATATGTTGGTCAGATGTATAAGGCTGAGATTGATTTTGTTGCCGAGAAAGCGGATAGTGTGGCGTATGTGCAAGTTACCTATCTGCTGGCTTCTGAGGAAACGGTAGAGCGTGAATTCGGCAATTTGAAATTGATAAAAGACAGTCATCCCAAATACGTGATTTCTATGGATAGGCTTTACAGTCAAACCAATATTGATGGCATTAAGCACATTCATCTGCGAGATTTTTTGAAAATGACAACTTTGGTTTGATGCCATGTAGATTATGAATATTACCATATAATCAAGGGTCTATACGCCATCTGTTCATCGTGGCATATAGACCCTTGTCACAGATTTACACATATATTTACCTTATAACATAAAATATGTGGGTTCCTAACTTTTTCCGTAACATTTCCCAGAAATCTCTTGCAGATATGAAAATAAAGTCGTAACTTTGCACTTGAGAATTTTAAAACAGATGGTTATGAAGTACTTAGATCCTAAGGCAGACCTCACGTTCAAGAAGATATTCGGCAATCATCCCGATCGATTGAAAAACCTTCTGAATACCCTTCAGTCACTCAATGAAAATGAACTGATACAACAGCAACAATATCTGCCGACAACAGAAGAGCTGGAGATTTCTGGTTTCTCGGATGCCGAACTCAGAGCCTACGACAAGTTTTGGGATTCCGTAAGTGTTGAAAGAACCCTCATAGATGACAGCTACCAGAAAGGTAAGGAAAAAGGTAAGGAAGAAGGAATTGCTGAAGGCATGGAAAAGGGCATGAACCTGCGAAGCCTTGAGATTGCCAGGAAGATGCTGGCAAAGGGTATGGATGAAGCATCGGTCATGGATATGACGGGGCTGACGGCAGAGGAGATAAAACTGCTGAAAGCGGAGATGTAGATTACGAATATCACCATATAATCAAGGGTCTATACGCCACCTGTTCATCGTGGCATATAGACCCTTGTAATTTGTTTATCCCAATACAACATTGGCAGGGACGGCAAGGTTGTGGTATATGTTTCTTGCAACAGCAATGGTTTCACACAACATTAAGTACGCAGAAAGGCTCCATAAAGCGGTATGTTGGAGATATTCTCTTGTTGACGATAAGGCAACATAGAATAACGTATGGCAGATATGTCAGGGTGCTCCTTAAGATAGTTATGCAATGAGGTGGCTTTGATGCTTGTACCGCCTTTTACTTCTATAGGCAATAATGCCCCTTCACGCTGAACGAGGAAATCCACTTGCATAAGCAAGATTATCAAACTCTGCACGACCGAATTCTTTAAGAATATAAGTCTTGCCACATTGTCTTACCCCGTTTAATATCAACGGCTTATGACACTCTTGATTTTTCCATTCTACAAGCTTAGCATATATCTTTCTCTTCATACCTTTACACTTTTAGACACAAAAAACAATCAGATCATTACACTTTTCGACATATGATAATGTCGAAAGTTTACACTTTCTGACACGTAATATCAATGCAAAGCTACACTTTTTTACACATACGACCAAATAAACATTGAGCATAAAGCGGGATATTAAGATATTTTAATACAATAGGTACTTCAAACCATGAAAACAGGTAGCACGAAACCACCACACAGCCATATCATCCACCGAACGGGCATCGGGACACGATGAAGGGTCTATACGCCACCTGTTCATCGTGGCATATAGACCCTTTAGTTTTGCTTTTGGAATGTTATTTCATACCCTCCAGAGCATACAGCCATGTCGGGCTCTTTCTCATTATTCTGTTATTCTATTTTGTTACCACTTTCATCCAGTACGGTACATTGACCAATCTTCCAGAGATCTGGGTAATAATAGTCCTTTATCATTGCATCATAGGCCGCTTTGTCTTTTACTGTGAGAGTGCGGGAAGTCACAGCTGTTCCTGCATTACTAAAACAAGATTTAACACCATAAGAAACCCCCATTTGATCGCTTGGAATTAACAATTTGACAGAAGATAAATTTTTACAATAAGCAAACATTTGATAGCAGCTATATTGGTTTATTGTTGTAGCTGAAACTTTCGGACCATTTACAAGTGCCTCACACGATGAGAACATATATTGATAGCAATGTTCTGGCAATTCCTTGACAAGTAAATCTGGAACCTTTGTTAGAGCTGTACAATCAGAAAACATGTCATAATAACAGAAAGGTGCAAATTTTTTGGCAGGCAATTCCGGAGCTTCTGCTATAGATGTACATTTTCTGAACATACTACTATAGCAGTGATCTGCCATTATTTTGGCTGGCAACTCCGGAGCCTCTGCTATAGATGTACATTCTTCGAACATATTACTATAGCAGTAAGCTGCCAAATTTGTGGCTGGCAAATCCGGAACAGAGGTTAATACATCACACTTGTTAAACAGATAGCAGAAACGGGCATTGCTTGTATTAACATTCTTGTAATTTTTGTAGTTGAGCAATGTACGAATGTCACCTGTACATTTCACATTTCCTTTTTGAGAAATACTGATTCTAGCATACTTAGTTGCACTTTCTGCTGTACCATTTTCATTTGTACCACGCAAGCGGAGATTACCATACTTTCCACCAAACGCTACAGAACGTCCGGAATATTCTTTCCATTCTCCGAAGTTTACGGAATACTCAAGACCAGAGTGTACATATCCATTTTCGCCTTTCAGGTAAAAATCATGCCATACATCCGCTGTGAAAGTTACGTAAGGAGGTATTTCTTCAGCCGTTTCCTGTTTTTCGCTAATATTGGCACTCTGCCAATCTGCTACTTTTACGTCAGCTATGGTTACTGCTTTTTTACCCACAATGAGGTTGTAGGTATAGCTCTTGCCTGCCTCTAAGCCTCCAGTCTTGACAACAAGAGGGTCAGAGATTGTTCCTCCATCAGATACCTTGATGTTTGCCTCGATACTTCCTGGAGCAACCAGAGCAGTATAGGTTGAACCAATTGCACCCTCACCAGTCTGCAAAGGAGTGATATTGACAGTAGCTGTCTCGCTGACATCAGTAGTTGCCTTGCTAACAATACTGAGGTTGTTGATCTTTGCACTAGCAGTAAACTGGTCGTTAAAATGCTGTATCTTAAAAATCAGACGGGCGGTCTTGCGTTTCAATTGTACAGTGAGAACTTTATCTGAAGGGATAGTTTCAGGGGTTGTCTCAGCAGCCATATAATCAGACTTTACAATCTTATCTGCATCACTCTGGTCTTCCTGGATATAGCCATACTCAAAGGAGTTCTTGCCATCGGCTGGATACCAGCATTGGAATGTCAGATTCTTAGTATCCCATACCAGATACTCGGAATTACCTGGCGTCCAGTTGTTACCATCGAAGGTGTAAGTGAGCGATGAGCCACTATTGCTTATACCTATCTTATCCCCATTGTTAAAACTCTTCAAGCCAGCATCATCTGTTGCCGTTGGATTACTGCGTGTGGTGGCATTACCCACTGAAGCCGAAATGCGGACTGCATTCGAATCGTTGAACCATGCATTCTGGGTGTCGGTATCTGTTGCACAACCTGCCAGGAACAAACCGGCAGTTGCAACCAAACCTAATATTTTCTGATACTTCATAGTCGTTCTTTTAAAAGTTTATGTTTTTTATTCTGTTTCAAGAGTGCTATCAGGCTTTGTGCCATTGTCCCATGGTTTAGCTGTGATGCTTTCCTTTGTAGTCAATACCACATCATTACCCATGGTAAGCTTGAGAGTATGACTGAATCCGCTCTTCAAGGTGATTTCTTTATCTAAAATCCATTCATAGGCCTTATTGGCAGTCTTCAGTGTAATCTTGAAGTCATTGGCAGCAATGGTTTGCGGAATGACTATGCAGGAGAATCTAGCTGTACAGGACTTTTTTGCATTGTCCTTATCAAAGGTAAAAGTGCCCTGTGTTGCTTTAATATCGGTAGCAACTGCTTTATCTGTAGGGGTCGCGATGGCTGTTGTGCTGGTCACATTTACATTCGCTGCAATCTTAGTTCCTCCTATGGTAACCTCTGTGATAGGAGAAGTTGTTGGAACAGATGGCACGTTGAATTCGGTTCCCAGTGTTACGATGATATCTATCAAACAGAAAGCATGATTGAACGTGATGTTCAGTTTCTGATCCACGAGTTTCTCTCCTGGCACAAAGCCTGGGGAATAACAGTACAGCAAGTCGTTCTTGGCATCAGCTGTCGTCTGGTCGGCAGCTACGCTATAAGAGAAAGATTGAAAACCTTTACTTTTATCATAGACACCATTGAATATTGTTTCCTGTGCAGGAGCCAATGCCACGATATCTACAGGTGTCATCGCATTCTGCCAAAGCAGAGTTTCACCGCAGCTCCATGTGCCGCCGGAAGACTTAGAAAACTTCTTGTTGACATAGGTATATGTAGCAGCCAGAGAGCTCTCAGGATTCTTATTCACGATAGTCAAGAGGAAGTCTTTTTCCATGAGTGAACCACTGTTCTCGTCTGCACGAGTCTTGGCATTGTTCAAATCTGTAGTTACGCGGATGATGTTATCACTAGGATAATTGCTCTGCGCCAGATCTCCATCGTTGGAACAGCTGGTAAACATGGCAGCTGCCATAGCTGTTATTGCGAAAAAATGTATTACTTTCATATTATTCTGTTTTTAGAGTTGAATATTAATTTAATCGACTGCTTCACCGGTAATAGGGGTACTGGTCTCCCAATCGGTAATCTTTACTTCATTCAGGGTAATTGTATCACGACCTACCACCAGGTTGACGGTTGTAACCTTGCCACTCTCAAACTTGAAAGGAGTTCCATTGTCGTAGTTGAAATTCTTGCCGCCTATTACGACGGTAATCTTCTGAACGCCATCCTGCGGGATGATGATGGAAGCATATTGCTTGTTGGCGGTTAATGCCGGCATATCGAAGTTGGCTTTATCTTCTGCTACTGCAGATGGGGTGACAACCTTGGTGAGATAATTGACGGTTGCACTTTTTACGGCATCGCCTACAACTACCTTATCTACGGTAGGTCCCTCTGTTCCCCACTGATTCTTATAGGTAAGGTTTACTAGAAGTTTAGCCATCACATGGGTAAAGGTGAGCGGTACAGCCTGTTTGCCTTCTGCAGTTATTCCGTCAGCATTCACAGCCACCAGCAGGTCGCTTTCCACTTGCTTTGTCGCATCAAATACATATTCACCAGCCGCAAGGTCTGAAATGGCTTTTTTAGGATATACACCGATGAAATAATGCTTGTCGCGGTTGTTCTTCCACAGCATCTGCGGAGTAGATATCCACGAGCCTTTGGTCAGTTTGTTGATGGCATTATCCACCACACGTCCGGTTGCTGCCGGAACTGCAGTTGCATCTCCTGTCCAGGCATACACACTGATTTCATCACCCTCCTCAAAGGTTTGACCGCCCTTCGCATCTGTGGCAACACGGGTCATATTGCCGATGCTGGTAGAAACGGTGATATACTTGGAGGTCTCGCCTCCGATATCGTTCTCGTTGTCAGAACAACTGCCCAATGTCAAAGCCATTGCCATCAGGGCAAAGAGATAAGTCTTTGTTTTCATTGTCTTTTACTTTTTTATGTTTATATTCTTGTTTTGATTCTCATTTGAATGATAGAGCCGCTTAATCTCCCGGATTCAGGATTTCACCACGATATACCCAACCTTCTGTCCAATCATCAATCTTCGTGCTCGTAAGATACATGTAAGGTTTCATCTCCTCATATTCCAAGTTGATCTGGTACTTGCCGCCAGACTTCATGACAGGAGCTTCGATATCGTAGTTTCGAACTGTATCATCAGGACTAATCAGTTGGATAAACAACTTGGTGGTATGAAAACCGTTGGCTGTCGGCATCAAGCGTAATGTTTCCGTTTTTAAAGTTTCGCCAGGCACTGCGATTTTCAAAGGTATATCACACTCCTCCTTGGTATAGCTTGCCGTCCCGAATGTTCCGTCCTCATTCTTTTGCAGGGGTAGGAGTCCGGTTGCAACATTCAATACCTTACCGCTTATTACTGTATTTTCAGGCACACCCTCAATGACAATAGTCAGTTCCGCAAGTATACGGCGCATGTCGCTTCTTGTGATATAGTGCACATCCTCCTTGTCGATGACGATGTCTGTTACGCCATAATAGGCATGTTCGGGTGAAGCACTCGGATCCGACAGTCCGATTGCCAGACTGTTTATGTTGTCAACGGCTCTTGTCTGCTCACTGATGGTGAACGGATCCACCAGATTGGTGGTGATGAGAATGCGGTAGTTACCTTTCGGCAGGTCATATCGCTCTTTTGCCATTTCCTGCGCACTGCCATACTGGCTTTGCGCCACCTGCGTGCCGTCTGTAGCATTCACGATCCATGTCTTCACGTCCTTCACTTCCGTGCCCTCATCGGCTTCATCAGCCCAGGCAAGCGAAACCGACAAGCCTCCATCCCCTTCGCCATCATGGACATCATGATCGCAGCTAGCCAATAGGCATGGGACGCATAGCAGCACCCATAACCCAATATTAAATCTTCTTTTTGCTCTCATTTTCTATCTTGTTTTATGGGTTACTGATGATGATTTGTAGTCTCTACTCGGCGGGCTTTTGGGGCAGTTCTGGAAGCGTCGCTTCCCTTTCCTACTACCGAGATGCGTCTTGCTGCAATACCTCTCTTCACAAGCCAGGTCTTCAGGGCTTGTGCTCGCTGGCGGGAGATGCGTCTGTTGACAGCCACGCTGCCTCTTGTGTCGCACCAGCCAGTCACCATCACCTTCATATCCGGATTCTCCTTCAATATATGGAGGATGCTTTTCAGCTTGGAAACCTCGCTTGGGCGAATGGTGATGCGGTTGAAGCTGAAGTAGATGACAGGGAATGTCACCTTTACAGGTTCTTTAATATCCTGTTCAACAACTTTTGTTTCTGCCTTATCCACCGTTTCTTTTTCTTTCTGATTGACATTCTCCGAAAGAATGGTATCTTGATGTAGAACTTCCATTTGTGGAACTGATGGAGTTTCAACTATCCTGTTTTTCTTTTTTGAGAAGCTGATTCCCAGTCTGATTCCGCTTTCCCATACGAAGTTGTTCTTGTGCAGATGTTCCGGCATTCCGTCCATACGTTCTCCTGAAAGGCGTGTCAAACCGGAATAGATGCCCAGATTAAGATTGGAGGTCAACTGGTAACCAGCCTGCAAGCTGGCTCCATAGCCCAGATGCCAGCGGGTAGAGCCTTTCTTCACCTCGGCATGATCTGCCAGGGTCTGGATATCTGCGCAGGTAGTCACAGCATAGAGATGAGGAGATACGGCTACAGTCCATCGGCTGTGGGCGGTATTGCGTAACAGCCCCAGCAGATTTACGTGAACCCTTGCACCATACCAGCCCATCCTGACATGGCTTTTCAGTTGGGCATATTCCCAGCTATCCATGCCCAGGACACTTGCCTTGTAGAGCATGCCGTCGCTGCCCAGCCAGTAGTTGCGCTCCACGCAGCAGTCTTGTGCCGATAGGTTCACCTCTCCATATCTGGCAGAGAGTTCTGCTGAGAAAATGGGGTTGAAACGATAGCCGCCATAGATGCCGGCAGCCCAGCCCAGGTGGGTCTTGTCGTGTCCGAAACTGGAAAAAGTGGATAAGCCGAAAGGCAATCCGCCATCCACGCCCAGATACCATCCTTTGGAATCTGGCAGGTTACTATCGCTGGCTTCCGCTTTCGCAAAGGAAAAGGAAAGAATGGAAACAAGCACAGCAACCAGTAATCTAATCTGTGTCGTTGAACGATTCATCATATTACTCTACATTATTGTCATTACTTACTACATTATTTTCATTTACTTACTTCAGAAAATATAAGAAGCTTGCCGAAATGATGATTCGGAAAGCCCAATCTTGATTGATGGTATAAGATTCAAATATTTCTTTCGTGCCACAAATTTAGTGTTTTTCACTGAAAAAGGGTGTCGCATTCCCCTGAAAAAGTGTCGCATTCCTACCAAAAAGGAGTAGCATTCCTAGGAATGCTACTCCTTTTTGGTAGATTTTCTCCATTCTGTAGGCGAGCACCCTGCCTTGGTCTTGAAGATGCGGTAGAGATGGGTGCGGCAGGAGAATCCGCACTCGGCAGAAATGATATCGTTGCTGTAGTCGGGATTCTCCAGCATCATCTTCTTGGCTGCATTGAAACGGATCTCGCTGAGCCATATCCTGAAGTTGGAATGCAGACGCTGGTCGAAGAACAGACTCAGTTCGTTCTTCGAGATGCAGAGTGTGTGGGAAAGTGTGAGCATATTCACGTTACAGTCCTTGTAGCCCTGATTCTCACACCAGGCATCCAGGCTCTGCTGGATAAAGTTCGTGCGTTCATCAGAAATAATCTGCAATTGCCTTGGTTTATCATCCGCAGGATTCTGCTGTATGTCAGAATTTTCCTCTGCCCCCCCCATTTCCGGTTTCAGATGGAGGGTTGTTTTCCGCTTCCTTGTCCAGGAGCTCTTCAGTAGGAATATAATTGCTGCCAAGGGCTATGAATGTAAGGTTGAAAAACAGCAGTGCCATCAGCCCCACAGGAGCCAGTATATATAATAAGGTGGTGGAGAACATGGCTACCGGCAAGACGAGAACCGGGAGACAGAGGATGAATATGCTGGCTCGTGAATATCTCACGTAGGGCAGCATATCCGTAGCCGCCATCGTTTCCAGCATCTTCCTGCGCCTGTTCATCTCCCGTATAATCATATATATGCAATAGGATACACTCACGCAAAACAGTACCAGCATCAGATAAAGTTCTTCTCTAATATACAGACTTTGGTGAAGGCTGACGCCCACGCAGAAGATCAGGATGATGGCGGCATAGATGGCACCGCACACCAGATACATCTTCCTGCGGTTGGCACGGGTGGTCTCCAGATTATAGATGCCCATGCAGATGAGCGAGAAGCAAGGGGTATAGACGAGAATGTTGATCACCGCCCCCAGATCATCGTCTATGGCACGGAATCCGAACTTCATCTGTATCACATATTGTATCGCCAGACCTGTGATGGCTGCTGCTATCATCCATCTTGAACGTTCGTATCGTTTGTTCTTCCATCTTACATGCAGACAGGAGAGTGCCACGATGAAGGCATTGATGAACATGAAGATGAAACAGGCAAACTGAAGTAAAAACAATGAATCCATACGCTTCCTATCTTATGTTTACTTGCTTAAATTTCTAATTACTTGCTTTATGTGTATCAAAGTTGTATATCCCAACAGCGTAAGATAACTATTTATATAGTGTAAAGTCTATGTATTATGCGCCGTGCATCGTTCGAAGTAAGCACGTGCATCGTTCGATGTGAGCGCGTGCGTCGTTCGACGCACGTGCTTACTTCATTCGGTGTGAGTCGCAAAACAAATAGGCAATACACCTCTTTCCCTGCAGGAATGAGCGTATATTGCCTATTATGAATAGATGTGATGATATATAGAGTATCATCCTTTCCTTGTTTTTCTATTATCCGTAGATAACCTTACCATTCTCATCCT
>ERZ1026866.892-NODE-892-length-16698-cov-11.703118_pt1 | contig 16698 bp, 17 predicted proteins | sample MGYA00380163_ERZ1026866 | MGnify/ENA primary metagenome ERZ1026866 (study PRJEB33269, sample SAMEA4719799) | human gut metagenome | biome: human-associated habitat; feature: organic feature; material: feces | place: Cameroon | collected 2013-10 ...
TTCCGTATATCAGATTTTTCCGGGAGTTACTGCGGTACCCCCCCCCCCGTTTTCTACGACTCATGTTCCAAACTCTCCCTCAAAATTTATTTACCAAATGCAAACATAAAATGTCTTTCACAGATTTTTCCTACTGCTAAAACAATTAGTCCTGCTACTACAAAAACAATCCAACCTAAAATTTCCATCGGCAGTGGTAATAATCGGACAAGAATCCCGCGCGTTCCCTGCACTATAGAAAAATGAATTACATAAATAATAATCGAATTTTTTCCACACCACTGTAAAAAGGTATTTTCATGCATCAACTTGGCTACATCACTTAAAATATAATATCCTAAAAACGCTGTCACCAAACTAATCGGTACATTGCCATAACTATTTTCATACATCAAAACAGGTTTATTGTACAGCGACAATACTGTTATAAGCGCACAGCTGACAAGCAGTAGAACAATGTTGCCCTTCCTGGTAATCTTTTCACCTATTTGCTTATCCTTAAGGATTGTTCCCGTTTTATGTATCAAGTTCCCTGCAAGATAATACCCAAAGGCAACTGGAGTCACAGCAATATATAATGGACCAGACACTCCCTGTGGAACAACAAAGGTATAAATTAAACAAATACCAAGCAATATACCTTCTGCTTCAATTAAGTGATTTTTACATATACGGATTAACACTTCCCAAGCAATAACCACTTGTGCCATCACTAACAAAAACCACCATCTGAAAAAGCAATAGAAAATGTTAAGTTCCTCAGCTGTAGCTGTGTGCAGTACTAGCTTTCCAATAAAGAAATTATACAAAAGTGATAGAATTGCCAATGTAATCTGTGGTATTAATAGTCTCTTGACTTTTTTCTTTATTACAGTACCAAAATCTCCTGTGATTTTTTCATGAGCCAAATAGCCAGACAATATGAAAAACACTGGCATATGAAATGACAATATAATTTTTGCCAAAAAATTATCACTTGTTCCAAGAGCGTGCTCTAAAACCACAAGAAGGATTGCTCCTCCTCGAATAATGTCGACTTGTTTGTTTCTCTCCATCCTCTTCTCCCCGTTTATTACCTATGTATAATCTGTTTTAACTTGTTCTTCGCCCACGCAAATTCTTCTGTCTTTCTCATGAAAATCAGTTCAACTAAAAGTACTGTCAAACCACTAATCACAACGCGCACGACAAGGCCGATAAACGATTCTGATACAAAAGAGCAGAGCATATATGATATAATTACAATAAGAACATTACTACCAATGATTCCTGCCTGCTGTTTAAAATAATCTGCCAAAGGTCTTTTAAACTTTTTCTTAAACAGAATATATGGTTCCCACCATACAATTGTTAAAACTCTTGCAATTGCCGTCGCTCCAAGAATTCCTGTCATTCCAAAAGGCTTAGCTAATACTATGGACAATAGAATATTAAGAATCGCATTAATCACCATTGCATTTTTACGTTCTTTAAAAAGGCCCATTGTTTCGCAGAACATCCATGTTGGATCAAACGCATGTGTAACATAAAAAGTTGCAAGTATTGCAATCAACACATCTTTTCCCAAAACATATTCACTTCCAACCCAAATCGGTATAAACCCTTGGATTGCATTAAGAACACAGACCGAACAAAAGATTGTTATGACACCAAATAAGTAAACCATGCCCTTAAACACACTATATGAATGTTCTGAGTTATTATCCGCATTCAGATTACCAAGACTTGCAATCAAACCGGTTATCATCAAATTAATAAAAGTTGCAATATAATTGATAATCATGCTGTAGTTAGAATAAAAACCAACATATATTGTTCCAAGTAGCATCGAAATCAGAATATTATCTGTACTCGTTACTACAACATTTGAAACCTTATAAACGAACATAGACTTCACATCACTTATCAATCCTTTTTTGTCTATAAGATTCGTTTCTTTTGTATACTCCTTTAAAAAAGGATAATACTTATTAGCTATTACATTGCAGACAACGTTCTGCATAATTGTAAAAAAGATCTGGATGATTAAATAGGTTGTGTAATTATTATTAACATATAAAAAGGCAATCTGTAATACATACTGAAGTAACAAGCAGATTGTCGCCACAATGTTTCTGATATACTCTTTTTGATCTGCTCGAAGCAGAGTCACCTTAAACATTACAAAATAAGACACCACTGAATTACACAGAAACAATAAATAATATAGAACGACTTCATTGTGAGGCAATGTGCTTTTAACCAGTTGCCCTAAAAACGGAACGATGGCTAAACCAACTACTGTTACCGCGGCTGCTATATAACGATATAATTTTCGATAATAACTTATAAGCTGTTTTAATTTTTCATGGTCATTATCATGTAAAGCACCATATAAACTATACGTTAAAACATTTCCTATTCCCAGTTCCGCTAAGGACAATAGTGTAAGAATATTTGTATAAAGACCGTTTACACCCGTGTACTCAGCACCTAATTTTCTTACAAATATTGTCCTTGTTACAAAAGCTAATACAAGTGTTATTAGCTGCTGTGCAAAACCAAATGAAACATTTCTAACGGAATTTGCACTCCTAGACTTTCCCATTCTTTTTTCCTCGTACCTTCAACCCAATTAATGGCATGATCCAAAGATTGTGTAGCATCGTTGCCACGATATCTGATCTTCTCAGTTCCCACCAAACAGACGCAAACAGAATAATATGCAGAACATAAAAATACGCCAGCTGATTGTTAATCGATGGTTCTCTTTTTGCCTTACGATATATTCTCACAGAAATTCCAGCAATAATCGCAGTAATAAGAACAACACCCAGATAACCAAAATCTTGCATAAAATAATAGTACCATGTTGGGTAGGCATTCATGCTCTGATGAGCACCAACGGCGTAAAACTCAGCAGCATACGCCTGAGTATCATAAAGCTTCAAATAAACTTTCTTAAATGTAACTATCTGCAAAATATAATTGATACATCCAAGAAGGCCTCCAAATATAGCCTGTCCCCAATGCCAAGTGGAAATTCCTGATGACACTGGATTTTTTAGCATAACTTGTAAAAGTGCTGGTCCACAGCAAAAATAGCCAGCAACAATGTTTAAAATTGATTCAAAAATATTTCCAACAACTTTATGCCTTTGGATTGTCACACCGACAAGTGCAATAATCGCTATTGCAATTATCACTCTAATCCTTCTTCGGATTTTTTTCTGTTTTCCTATGCTCATTCCCGAATCACTAGGGTGCTTATTGAGCATGTAAGCACAAAGCATTGCCAATGCAAAATAAAATACTTCCCACCTACCTACTGTTGATACGACAACAATAACCAGATCAATAATACTAGCTATCAAATTCCAGCCCTTTATTTTTCCCTTTGCCCATAAAAACACCTGAATAAAGGAACATGTTTGCATTGCGGGAAAAACGCCTAAATGTAAAAATAGGATTCTTTCGGCCGCTGTCATATATCCCGCTTCCACACTGTTTGCAATAATGTTCCTCATTACAGACATTCCATAGCTTTGCACATAAGATAGCCCTCTGAGAAAAAGTGGGATACTTATAAGCGTCAAGACTAATTGAATCATCAGAAGCCGATTTCCAACTTTTCTATAGTCTATCTCATCATCCTCATATTCTTCAATGTATGTGTTTACATATATTGAAGATTTGTTAATTGTTCCATACCCAATTAGTAATCCCCCGAAATCAAATGAAATCAGTCCAACAAGCAATACCGCATAGACTTCATTTTCTAACGGGTACCACTCCATAGTATTAATCTGTAATACTATGGTCACAATAAGCCACAATGCATTATATAGAAAAATTGGATGAAGCGCCGAGTGATACCTAGCATAACTGGCATAGCAGCCACAAACGGCTAAAAATATAATAGTAAACGCAAGTATTGACACCTTTATCTCCCTTCCAATATACTTTTGAACAGTTCAACATATTCTTTATATTTTTCATTACATGAATATTTCATTGCTCTATTTCTGCATTTTTCTCTTCTAAACAAACTCTCTTTTTTTACTCTGAAAATTGCTTGTTTTAATGCCTCATAGTCATCTTTCTCAACAACTATTCCTGTTTCTTCATCAATAATTTCCGGGCTTCCGCCAGTTTTATAAGTAATAACTCCTGTTCCGCACGCGAGAGCCTCAATATTAGTTGTCGGAAAATTTTCTTCGCGCGTTGGATTCACAAAAACATCTGCCGCCGAATAAATTTCTGCAAGTTCTTTCTGATTGTTAGTATGTGTTATACAAACCACATTTTCCGGTAAGTTATCTTTTTCCCTCTCCCCAATGCCAACGATAACTATTGTGTATTCATCAGGCAATGTTTCGGCCAACTTAACAAATACATCTAATCCTTTGCGTGGTGCCCATGCACTTGCAACACCAAGAATCATAAAGTTATTTTCTATATTATGAACTTTTTTAAATTCAGAAGCTGTTGGAGCAAAAATATTCAAATCTATTCCATTATTAATCACCTTAACAGGGTATTCTGCTAAAAAAGATTTTTTCACCTCCGAACCAAGCCATTCAGAAGGCGTCACAATTGTAATATCCGCACCCGTAAACCATTCTTTCTTTTTTTGAAACATTTCTTTTGTATGGTCAACATCGCTATACGGGTAACCCTTTATTTGCGGACACTTCTGACACTCGCTCTCCCACTTGCTACAATTCACATAATCATAGTATGGACAATGCCCTGTATACGGCCAACAATCATGTAATGTCCATACTATCGGAATATTTCTCTTTTTTATATAATTAAAGAGCATCGGAAGGTTAATATAGCAGTTATGTAAATTGTGAAAATGTATCAGATCCGGCTTTATATCATCTATTTTTTTTAGAAACAGCCCTGTTGTCAAATGGGAAAAACAACCATTGTAGCCGGTCTTTTTTGCCATCAAGAGGTGAAGTTTTTTGTCAAGTTTATTTCCGATATATATATGATTTTGTTCTTCTATTTTCCTTTCATTTCCATGAACTGCTGAACATGTATATACTTTAAAGCCCGCTTTTCTTGCCTCTTTAGCAATCATAAACATGATGCGCCCAGTGCTTCCAACTGTGCTACAATTAATTTCAACTATCGTTTTAGGCATCACTGTCACTTTCCTTCTCTAACCGTCATTTAACGCTGTCCATAATAGGCATTCGGCCCGTGCTTTCTCATATAATGCTTATCAAGAATATATGTTTCCATCTCAGCCTTCGGATTCAGTGCCAGCGTCTTTAAATCCATCTCCGCTACTTTTTCCAGCACAACAGCATTGTATACTGCATTCTCCGGACTTTTCCCCCATGCAAATGGCCCATGATTTTTTACAACGATTCCAGGAATCGCCATTGGATCATATCCGCCATTATCTACTGTTTCAATAATCACTTTACCTGTATTTGCCTCGTAATCTTCCATAACCTCTTGTTTTGTTAGTTCACGAGTGCATGGAATATCACCATAGAAATAATCTGCATGCGTCGTTCCCAAGGCAGGAATTGCACTACCCGCTTGGGCAAATGCCACAGCATTTACAGAATGTGTATGGACTATTCCTTTTATATTTTTGAATTTTCTATATAATGCCAAGTGTGTTTTCGTATCAGATGACGGATTCCATTTTCCTTCCACTCTTAAGCCACTTTCAATGTCAACTACAACCATATCATTAGGACTCATTTTATCGTATTCAACACCAGATGGCTTAATCACCATGTATTTTCCATCACTGGATATCCCACTAACATTTCCCCATGTATAGATAACTACACCTCGTTTTACCAATTCAAGATTGGCATCACACACACTATTTTTTAAATCTTCTAACATTATAATCACTCATCCTTCAAATACGCCAATGTTTCTGTAAGCCCATCTCTAAGCGTAAATTTTCCATTCCATCCAAGTTTTCGCAATTTTGTATTATCCAAAATGCAATTTTTTGAACGCGAAAAACCTTTCTCTTCTATCTCGTCTGGCAAATCAAATACCACTGTTGTCCCTGCAATTTCTGCACACATTTTTGCAACTTCAGCAATAGATGCCACCGATTTTTCATTTGAGATGTTGTAAATTTCACCATTCTTACCAGCAGACAAAATTTTAAATATTGCACTTGCAGCATCAACAACATAACAATATGTTCTTCTTTGGTCACCCTTACTTTTTAGGATTATATTTTCACCATTTAAAGCATTTCGTATAAACTGTGCATGGGCCTTACTATCCGACCTCAGCATAGTTGGGCCATATACACTTGGCAATCTCGCAATAACTGCATTGATTCCAAATTCTTCAACATAACTTCTAACCAGAAGTTCACAGCATCTTTTGCTTTCAGGATAACCATTTCTGAGAATTGTCTGATCTATCATTCCACTCATATTTTCAGAATAAATATCTTGTCCATTCAATTCTCCATAAACTTCAAACGACGAAGTCAGAATCATTTTGGTGATTTCTTTGTGACTCACGCAATAGTCTAAAATATTTTTATTTCCGATAATATTGGTGAGTATTGTTTCAACAGGTTGCGTAGCATAGGACTTAGGATCTGCATTGCTCGCCCCATGGATAATATAATCATACTTAATTTCTTTATCCAAGGGATTCATAATATCCTGAACAATCGGTATAACCGCCGTCCCAAATCTCTTTTCAAGTTTTTCTCTGCTTCTACTAAGTGCATATATTTTTATCCCGGCACCAAATTCTTTATTTGCCACCAGCAAAGTATCTATTATGCACGATCCAATTAGCCCAGTTGCCCCAGTCACTAGAATTGATACATTTCTTAAGTCAATTGCTTTAGCTGTTTCTCTTATACTCTCTCCATACATTAGTGCATCCACTCGTCTTTCTTAGCCATCAATAGTGCTTTGAAGATTTCAATGTCCTCAGATGTTGTAAGTTTTAAATTTTTCTCAGACCCCTGCGACATATAAAGTTTTCTTCCAAGTTCAATGTACATCGTGCAAGAGGCAACAGAATTTGTAATTCCCTTATCAAGTGCTTCCTTATGTGCGTCACAAATGTCCTTTAAGAAAAAGGCTTGCGGTGTCTGTGTGATTTTAAGATTATCTCTTGGAACCTGCTCCACCGTAGAAAGTGCATCATATGTTTTAAGCATCGCCGCCGTACAGGGCACAACAGTGATTGCATTCCCATACTGTCGGCAAACTCTGATGTTGTCCGTAATAACATCTGCACTAACCATCGGTCTGATTGCATCATGAATCAAAACTACATCATCATCATTTTTATATCTTTCCACAATATCGTATAAGCCATTTCTAATTGAATCTTGACCATTTTTTCCGCCAGAAACAATATTCTCCAATTTTGAAATGCCAAACTGCTTGGCATATGCTCTTAAAACATCATGCCAGCCATCCAAACATACTACCTCGATTGCATCAATCTGAGGATGCTTTTGGAAAGCTTCCAACGTATAAATTATAACCGGTTTATCATGAACATTAATAAATTGTTTGGGTATATCTTGTCCCATTCGAGCACCAACACCACCAGCAATAATCAGCGCAATATTCTTCATAATTATTCTCCTTTACACATCCAAATCTGTAGTTTTTGCATGTAATTTCTTTCTAATGCTTTCTGATCCCGGAAGTTTTCTAATAAAGTTTGCTACTCTAAATCGAGCAATTGACTTCATACCCAGCATATAAGCCTGCACAGGGTTCATCCCATTTTTTATCGAAATTTCTATGCCTTCAGGAACAGTTTGTTTTACATAAGTACGTTGGTTAACACCGCCCAATCTCATCATCGCCAAATCTTCATTTAAATATTGAAATTTAGCACCTGCCACATACATTCTTAGAAGCAGGTCACGATCCATTTGGCACTTATATTTCAAATCAAATGTTCCATATCTATCATATGCAGATTTTTTTACAAAAGTTGCGGGATGGACAACTGCCATCCTTTTTCTCATAACTTCTAGCGAATCAGCTGGCTTACAACGATAGTTTGCTTCTCTCCCCCCAAACATAATTGCATTTCCATAAATGACATCTGTTTCCTGCTTAATGTTCTTTGCAATTATATTTAGCGAATTATCTGTTAGCATATCGTCCGAATTGATTATTCCAATCAATTCACCTGATGCAATCTTAATTCCCTTATTAAATGCATCACTAATACCTTTATCTGGTTCGCTAATCCACTTTGTTACAATGTTCGAATATTTTTTTACTATATCCAAAGTAGCATCTTTTGAACCGCCATCCACAATAATATACTCAAGATCCGGATAATTCTGTCGTGCTACACTTTGAATCGTATCTTCTAATGTTTTTTCACTGTTATATGTAATTGTTATTATTGAAATTTTCATTTTTCACTCCGTTATTTCCAGTATGCTGTAAAATGGTGATGTGAAACCTGCTTTTCTTTAGGAGGAAGTTTCATATAATCGCCATACATATTTGAAAGAACATGTTTATAATTTTTCGGCGCACTATATTTTTTCCCTTCAAATTCAAGTTCTACGGCTTCTGCAAAATCTTCACATGGAAAAACCTCTTTCATTCCATAAGTAAAAACTGATATATCTGCAATTCTATTGCAGGTAGCATCATCATTATAAGATGTAGCCAATTTTGCTATTTTACTTATAAGGTGTTGCATCGAAATCGGCTTCAATAAAAAAGAACTTACCTTTAAAACCCAATTTTTCACAGTTGATCTTCTATCACTAACCGGAACCGATTTCAAAACAAGCATTTTGCGATATATATCTATCCGGTGATTTAGCTGCTTTAATTTCTTATCGTCTGCCGGCAGATAATCCATCGGAAACACATCAACATACACGCCAATCGGCATGGCATAATTATTTTCTTCTTCAATAACTGTCGCTGTATCAATCACTTTTCCACTTGCGAGATAATAATCTTTCTCTGTTTCCGTTGAAATAGCCTTTAATGTGTCCTGTCTCTGTTGATTAAATTCTGCAAAGAAACGATCATAATCTTTTCTCTTCATGCAAATGTCAACATCATCATCCCATGGTATGTATCCCTTATGCCTAACTGCACCAATTAGCGTTCCAGAAAACAAGAAATATTGTATTTCGTTTTTTTTGCAAAAATCATCTATCGAATCCAATATTTTCAGTTGAAGCATTTTTAACTCTCCAACACTTATGTTTTTTTTCATTTGCCATTCCTCTTTTTCATCAATTCCTTATAGAGTTCAACATATTTATTAAACTTGATATTCTCATCAAACTCTTTCGCTTTTTTCCTACACATTTCAGACGTAACACTTTCCCATTTCCGGCTCACTATATACTCAGCAAGCTGACTCACGTTGCCTTGATCTATGATTTTTCCGTATTCATTTCCTGCTGCTTCCACAGATCCTCCCGTTCTATATGTTAAAACCGGAGTGCCGCATGCTAATGCTTCTAAATTTGTTGTCGGATAATTATCCTCATAAGTGGGATTGACAAAAATACTTGCCAAGGTGTATAACTCCGCCAGTTCTTGTACACTATCAGTACGTTCAATTCCAACAATGCTATTGGGTAATTCCTCTTTCTGTTGTTTAGTCAACCCGACAAGAACAATCACATATGTTTTGGGCAGTAAACTCGCCAACTGAACGAAATCATCCAGACCTTTTGACTTTGCCCACGTTGAAGAAACACCTAAAATTACTTTTCTGTTCCCTATCTGAAGCTTGTCTATAATAGTTCCAGTCGTTGGCTTAAAATCATTTAAATTTATGCCATTATTGATAACCTCGATTCTACAGTCCTTAAGAAATGATTGCTTTACTAATCCAGCTAGCCACTTAGACGGAGTTACAATTGTTAAATCAGGAATTTCTGTAAATAGTTCTTTCTTTTTTTCCCAATTCCACTTTGAGTTATCAAATATCAAGCTTGTTGGGTGATGTCTTTTTTGTTCACAGTCATAGCATCCAGTTTTCCATTTTTCACAGTGAATAAGATCAAAATATGGACAGTGTCCTGTAAATGCCCAACAATCGTGGAATGTCCAAACGACAGGAATATTTTTCTTTTTAATATACTTAAAAAGGATTTCCAGATTAATATAATACCCATGCATTATATGTAGCTGGATCAAGTCCGGATTATACTCGTCTATTTCTTTCAAAAACTTTTTTGTCGCGATCCTTGAAGCAAATCCGCATTTATCCGTAATGCGTGTATACAAACCATGCATATTTTGATCGAATTTATTTCCGATTTTGATTGTTCTAATATTTTCAGCTGCTGTATTCACTCGTCCCCATGCAATCGCACATTCCTGATTTTGTTTTATCAATGCATTATGGATTCCTACGGCAATCCGCCCTGTACAGCCCCATCCACTATATGCTGTAATTTGTAACACTCGCATTTTAATTTTCTCCTATACTCTCAAGTCTCCCTGTGACTTCATTTTTACTCCTAATTTCTCACACTCGTACAGCTTAGCATCCACCAAATAGCGATACCAATACGCCTGCAGGAATGTATATATCTTTCCTTCAGTACCATCCAAAAAACCAAGTCTAAAATAATATCTGTAAATAAAATACAAATGCGCTCGGAAGAACTTCGGCAAACTATAATAACCGTGGTTCTTCACAAAACGCTTTACCTTCGCTTGCATTGACGTCGAGGTTTCTTCCACAGATTCCTCTCCATTCGCTGCATCCGACTTCATTTGCTGATCCAGCACTTCTTTATTGGAATACCAGTTATGCTTATTGATCCACCATTCCAAAGATTTGTTATTGTTATCGGAAAAGTCATTTTTGAAAGTAACCACATCACCATCCGTAACAATAAGGTGTTCATCCATGAGCTTCATTTCAGACATTCCATGACCCACGCGGAAAATTCTCAGCAAAAGCTCCGGATACTTGCCGCCGTGTTTAAGCCATCTACCCATGAAATAAACTCTACGGCGAAGAATTACACCGTTCACCTTTGCAGGAAGATTATCCAGCTTTTCGTCAATCTCGTCTGCCAGTTCTGAAGTAAACTCCTCGTCTGCATCAACCTTCATCACCCACTCTGTCTGCAAGTTGATATTATTCAATGCCCAGTTAAACTGTGCAGCGTGGTTTTCAAACTGATGTTCATAAACTTCCGCACCGAGTGACTTTGCCAGTTTCACTGTTTTGTCAGTCGAATAAGAATCAACAATCACAATCCGCTGTGCTATGCCCTTAAAGGATTTAATACATTTTTCTAAGTTCTGTTCCTCATTCTTTGTGAGGATAATAATTGTTAAATTTGTCATGCTGCCACCGACCAATCTGTGTTGCAGCATGCACTAAGGTTAGCGGGTGTTACCCCCCCCCGTTAATTATTACAATTTCTTCATTCTGTTTCATCATATTTCTATACTTCTTTATATAATTGTTTGCCATCTGCTGTTTGCTGTATTTAGTAGCAACGTCAACTATTTTGCTCTGTTCAAATATATTACTTGCCTTTTTTATGCAATCGCCTACTGATTTCAAGTCATGTTCTTTAACGACAAAACCGCACTGGTTGTTTACAACTTCTGGTAATGCCGTGCAGTCATAGACAATCACCGGCGTACCACATGCCATGGCCTCAACAGTCGGAAGTCCAAATGTTTCCTCGACACTTGCATTAAAAAATACATCTGCGGCCGTATATATTTCAGCAAGTTCTTCTACGCTGTTTGTTCGTTCTATACCAAGTATAGACTGTGGCAATCTTGCTTTTTCTTCTTTGCTAACTCCAACCAAAACGATTCTATACTCATCGCTTAGCATGGACGATAATTTGATAAAATCATTCAATCCCTTGCGCACATCCCATGTACTTGCGACGCCAAGAACTATAACTTTATCTTCAAAGCCGTACTTTTTTCTAAAATCACTATCAGTTGGTTTAAAAACATTCAGGTCAATTCCATTATAAATCGTTGTACACTGAAGATTCTTTAAAAACGACTTTTTGACCTCACTTTCTAACCATTTAGATACCGTCACAAGTTGCAGGTTAGGCATAGATGTAAATAGCTTCTGTTTTTTTCTATAGTTATTTTTCGAGTTATCGATAAACAAGCTTTTAGGATATGCATGAATTTGCTCACAGTCATGGCAGCCATTAATCCATTTCTCGCATCCCACCATGCTGTAGTAGCAGCAATGTCCCGTGAAGGACCAGCAATCATGTAATGTCCACACAACAGGTTTCCCATATTGCTTTAGAAATTCAAACAAAATTTCAACATTAATATAGTAGCCATGTAAATTATGGAGATGGATAATATCTGGATCATATTCTTGTATTTCTTCAATCAACTTTCGAGTTGCTTTTTGAGAAAAAAAGCCTGCCCTATCAGTTAATCTCGTCAATACCCCATCGCAATAAACACCGAGATTATTTCCAATCTTTATGTATGACACATCATCAGGAACACTATTTCGTGCAAATGCTATCATGCCCTGATGTCCTTCTGAAATTAATGTTCTATAGATATCAACAGCAATTCTTCCTGTACTTAAATTTCCAAATATATTAATCTGAAGAACTTTCACCGCACACTCCTCACAACCTCTTAATAACTCTCGCCGGGTTTCCGGCAATCACACAGTTATCCTCAAACTTTCCAGCAACCACAGCACCGGCACCAATAACGCAGCCATCACCCAGCACTGTACCCTTCAATATGATGCTATTGCACCCGATGAAGCAGTTCTTGCCAATCTTAATCTCTCGGCTCGGAACCAGATCACTGTCGCCGCCGTTTTCATCCCGCAGCAGGTTGTTTCTCGTCTCTGCCTCAATCGGATGGAAGTCGTTGTCCAGAATCTTGCAATTACCACCAATGCAGGTATTCTCGCCAATCGTAATCTTCTTCCGGGCATAAATTGTAGCACCCGAAATTCCTACATTATCACCAATCTCAATCTCTGCTCCCGGAGCACGGGTCACAATGATTGTCCGGCTGTAAAGACCGACCAGATTGCTCAAGAAGCTGCTCTTGATTGTGACGTTCTCACCAATCTTCAGCTTAGCACCACCTTTGTTGAAGATAATCGGCACGCCCTTCAGCAAGAGGTTCTTTCCATATTCGACTTTTGTCATCTTCATAACCAGCTTAAACCAGTTACTGTTCATACCTCTCGCCTCCTTTACAGCTTCAGAATCTCTTCTGCGTACTTTCTCACCGACACATTTCTAGTCAGGTTCTTCTCCAGATTCTCACGACCTCTGGCTCCCATTGTTTTCAGTTCGCTATTTCCAGCGTTATCAATGAACCATCGAATGTTTTCCTCGACCTTGTCATACTCACCCGGCTCACAGCAAAGACCGCCATGTGTATCTTCAATCAAGCAGCGAACCTCGGAGCCTGACTCCAGGACCCCTAAAATTGGCTTCGAAGCGGCCATTATGCCGTATGCCTTCGACGGGCAGGACACTCCCTTAATACCTTTTGCGTTCACGCACCAATGAACATCACCGGCGTTCAAGCTATAAATTAGGTCTGCTTTATCCTGATACGGAATAAAAGTCACATTGTCCATGTGATGCTCATTCACGTAGTTCTTCAGCTTGTCCAGCACGGACCCCGCACCAACAAATGCGAATACAACCTCTCGGCCATCTGCAGTCTTTGTCCCCGGCTTGATTCTCTCCACAACCTTAATCAAATTCTCAAGATCATAGTACAAACCAATGTTGCCGGAGTACATGATGACGAACTTGCCATCCAGACCGTATTTTTTCTTGAAGGCAAGAACCTTTTCATTATTCTCATCCAACGGATAAATCTCGTTTTCATCGATCCAGTTGTTGATCATAACGGTCTTGGGCACTTTCTTGCCCTTGAAGCGTTTTTCCACTGTTTCCACCAGATCGCGGCCAACAGTGATTACAAGGTCGCTGCGCTTGCAGCTGAACTTGTCGAAGCACATCATGGCATCGGTGATAAACTTGCTCTTGGTATATCCGACAGCCAACACCTGCTCCGGGTTAAAGTCCTGAATGTTATAAATGTACTTGGCGTGCTTCATCCACTTGCCCCATACGCCCAGCAGACCGCCAAGAATGGGTGGCTGGGAAATGGAGAACACATAGTCCATCTTTCCGACCTTGAAGGTCGCACCCATTGCTCCAAAGAAATAGGAGACAATGTTCTTCACACGACTCTTCTTATTGGTCTTGCTGAACTCCGGTACACGGATTCGCAACACCTTTACACCATTGATTTCTTCTTCGTAATATTTCTGCGTCTTATACTTATCTTCGATAGTTCCTAAGTAACTTGGCACCACACAAATGACCGTGATGCTAAATTTATCCAGCATACCCTCCGCCAATTCACGGAGAATCTGCCCCGTTGACGCAGTATCTGGAATATAGTAATGAGCATAAATCAGGAGATTCTTCTTATTTGACATTCCGCTATATTCCTCTCACAAGTTTTTATATCTAACCGCCGATGCAGTACACCAGCGGGCTTTATCTATATCAAACAATGTGTTTATCACGTTTCTCACAAAACTGTAGTTATCGTTTTTCTCACCGTGGTCGCCTTCCGCAAACCGATTTTCTGGCCACCACTGAATCTTTTATGTAGACCTGTCATGGGCTACTCACCTATTTTTCCTCAACTGAAACTTTAAGGTAGACACCTTCATGCCAACTCACCAACAAAGTGCTATGTCCTATTGTCATAACTCGCAGTCGCACTTCTCCACTTTTCAAAGTGCTGACCCTTATTGTCATAACCTGTTTGCCAACTCACTTTGTTAAAACTGTACAAGTTCATACCTTCTACTTGTTGCAACATGAACAATCATCTACCCCTCACTACCTCTAATTCCCCAGAAAAATGCAGTTATCATGTCCGTCTTTTCTCTGCAATAAACTTTTCCAGAAAAATAGATTTTGGGCTTTTCAACACTTTCAACCTCCACCTCTAATTCTTCGGAAAAATGAAGGTATCATGTCCCTACCTTGCTCTGCAATAAAACAGGCTCGCAGTAGGGGTATTTTGCATGAGTTTTATACGCCACCGTAGACCATCATGCCGCCACTGAAAGTTTGAGGTAGACATTGTTTGACGCTGCAACGTATTTTTTAGTGCATTTTGTACGTTTTATTGAGCAATTTTTAAAATCAATTTGTTCAACTCGACGAAATTTTTCATTAAGTGATTTTTTCACTCCATTCTCATGCAATATTTCCGGTTCATTAGAGGTATACATATCTCTACACGAAACCTCGTTTTTTTGTATCAGGGTGTAGTGAAAAGCTCACTTATTACCCAAAACTATGTTTTTATGACTCCACCCTTGACCATTCTATTTTTCCGGAGAATTAGACCCAGACATTCGTAGGAGCCGCAATTACAACAAAGTCCGCATCAGAGTATGCAGCCTTTGCATCCAGAGTTGCGGTCAGATTCAGTTCTTTTTCTGCAAGATACTTCTCGATATAGTCATCCTGAATCGGAGACTTATGATGGTTAATCATGTCCACCTTCTCCGGGATAATATCCACAGCAGTCACCTGATGGTGCTGGCTGAGAAGCGTAGCAATTGACAAACCAACATAACCCGTACCGGCTACAGCGATTTTATAATTTTTCATAGTTCTGTTCTCCCTCACTAATTTTTCATTTGATAAAACAGCAAACAAGCCCACGGCGGATCACTCAATGGCAATCCACCGTAGGCTCGATTCGTTCTCCTTAATTTTTTACTTGCTGCTCATTTTGTGGGTCAAAACAGAGCTGCACCAAAGCCTCCCACCTATAACCTCTGGATTTCAGCTTCTCCGCAGCCTGTCAGCAAATAAATACTTTTGTTGAACGAGTCGAGCCGTCAAAACCCTTTAGTTATCGTGGTTTTTCTTGGTTGACCCTATTATATCTCTAGCCCCTGTACCTGCAACAGCAACTTTGTAATTTTTCATCGTTTTTTACTCCTCCCGACCTTTTCAAACTCGCCGTTGAAAAGGAATCTTTCATCTATTCACACATCAACCTGATGTTCCAACTTGCTAATTTTTATTTCAACCAACACAAAGAGCGGATAGGCTCGCTCGCCTGTCCGCTGGCTGTCACCCCACCCTCATGGTCGAGATTTCTTCCTGTGCGGCATTTCTGCCACCCAAAAAGATCCGTCGTTCATTCTTCGGGTAAGAAAATATGAACTTTGGGTCGCGGAGCCTTTCATTCTCTGCCGTACCCTTGTCCCTATTATGACAGCCGCGTATTATTTCACACTCCCCATGGACGGTAACTACAACTCTTTTACCAAACATCTTCGGCAGCCATGTAAAGAAGGCCGGCCCCTCTGCATCGGGTACTCAACAACAGTTTTACGAAGTAGGTGATAAACTCATGGATTCTCATTGTTTTCTCCTGTTTTTCGCCATCTCCTCAAAACTTCTGAAAAAGCTGTGCCAATTTTGTGCCGCAGGGGCCAAAAGTTCAGCGTTTTGTACAAGTTTTCGGCATTTTAGTTCATATATAGTTCATATAGCTGTAAAACACGACCGGTTTTAGCGCCCCATATAGTGTGCAAAACAGTTTTTTTGATGATGCTACGTCAGTATGGTTTATCGGCCGCACATTTCCCTCTTCCTTATCTCCAACAGCACTCCGGTCAAAATCACCAGCGAGCAAAGCAGGG
>ERZ1026866.897-NODE-897-length-16667-cov-5.481459_pt1 | contig 16667 bp, 10 predicted proteins | sample MGYA00380163_ERZ1026866 | MGnify/ENA primary metagenome ERZ1026866 (study PRJEB33269, sample SAMEA4719799) | human gut metagenome | biome: human-associated habitat; feature: organic feature; material: feces | place: Cameroon | collected 2013-10 ...
CAGTTCCTCAACGAGCTGTTCGCTGGCTTCCGCGCCCACGTCGGCAAGCAGGAGGGTGTCTTCGACGTCCTCCCAATCGGCTTCGGAGAGCTGATCCTTGGCGAGGATGTTGAACAGGGCCTTGCCGAACGGATTGCCCGACTTGGACAGGCGCGCCTTGAGGCGCTGCATGCGGGTGCCGGCGGCTTCCGGGGTTTCGACGGCTGGGGTCGCGGATTCAGTTACGGCTGACCCGACCGGAGTTGGTTCAGTTGCCACTGGCGATTCAGGTGTGGCAGACGAAGTCGCGGATTCCACTTCCGTCGCTGCGGATTCCGCGGTTTCCTTGGTTTTCTCAGCGTTTTCGGCACTTGCGGCGGCAGATTGCGCGGCGGACTTCTCCGTAGCCAAACGAGCATCGGCCTTCGCCTTCGCCGCTTCAGTGGACTTGTCCACGGCGGACTTGCGGCTCTTACCGAACCACCATCCGCCAATCGCAAGTAATGCCGCGATAACGACGACCGCGACAATCGCAATAATCACATTCGTATCCATGGTTCCAGCCTAAAAAGCGCAACGGACACGCCACTCATCTCTGCCAGGGCAGGCAATGGGGCTATCCACGGGGCGTGAAAAACTAGGCAGTATGGCCAATACATCCAGAATGACGTCGTACCAGCGGCGCGAACAGCTTATCGAAATCGGTCGATCGCTGTTCGCGGCCAAGGGATTCGAAGCAGTGAGCGTGGAAGAGATCGCCTCGACCGCAAAGGTTTCGAAGCCCATCGTCTACGAACATTTCGGAGGAAAGGAAGGCCTGTACGCCGTGGTGGTGGACCGCGAGATGCGCGCGCTCACCGACGTTCTCATCAACGCGCTGTCCGACCCGCAGGCGCATCCGCGCCAAATCGTGGAACGCACCGCGCTTGCGCTGCTCACCTACGTGGAGGAGAACGCCGAAGGCTTCCGCGTGCTCACGCGCGATTCGCCGAAAACCGACCCATCCAACTCGTTCAATTCGCTGCTTGGAGACATCGCCGTACGCGTCGAGGACATTCTCACCGACGCGTTCAAACGCCAGCATCTGCCGGCCAAAAGCGTGCCGTATTACGCGCAGATGCTCATCGGCATGACCGTGTACACCTGCCAATACTGGGCCGACCAGCGCAAGCTCAGCAAGGAGCAGCTCGCCGCGCACATCGTGAACCTGGCATGGTATGGGCTGAGCCGCATGGAAGCCAAGCCGGAACTGCGCTACGAAAGCGAAAAGGCCGCCCGCGAGGCGGAAAAGCAGGCCGCGCGGGAAGCGAAGGCGATCGCCAAGCAGGAGAAGCAGGGCAAGAAGGCCGCGAAATCGCAGGAGAAGGCGGTTGCTGCGGGAGATGACGCGACGGACGGGACGACCGTGACGGACGGATCGCAAGCAGTAGGCAAATCGCAAGCGGCAGACGAATCAAACGAATCAGACGAGACGAACGAATCGCAAAAACCGCAAAGCCCGCACGAATCGCAAAAACAATCAACAATTGACGAAAACTGACATACCGTCACCCGAAATGACCCTAGGGGAAATTTCAGGTGCAGATTGCGTATTTCAGGGTGCCGTTTGTGCGCAAAACCGCGCCCCGGAACCGCACATGGTGCTACGTTAGTTTCGTTATGCTTTTGGCCGGAGCGGTCGGCCAGCCGCACGGCCCGACACGAGCCCGATCCGAGGAAGAATATGCAGGAGAAGAAGACGCTCACCTTCGTGGTGCCCGCGTACAACATGACGGAATACCTGGAACGGTGCGTCGAATCGTTGATCGCGTCGAAGCGCAACGACGACATCGAAGTGCTGATCGTGGATGACGGCTCGTCCGACGGCACGCTGGAGATGGCGAAGACGTTCGAGGCGCGCAATCCGGGAATCGTGCGCGCGATCCATCAGGAGAACAAGGGCCACGGCGGCGCGGTCAACACCGGCATCGCGGCGGCGAGCGGCATGTACGTGAAGGTCGTGGACGCGGACGATTGGGTAGGCCCGGAATCGCTCGAACAGGTCATGGCCGTGCTGCGCGGCGAGGTCGGCAAGGACGAGCCGCTCGACATGCTCGTCACCAACTATGTGTATGACAAGGTTGGCAAACGCAACAAGCACGTCGTGAACTTCCGTCACGCCATGGAGCCCGGCAGGCGGCTCACTTGGGACGATCTGGGACATTTCGGCCTGACCGAATACATTCTCATGCACGCGCTGATCTACCGTACGGCCGTGGTGCGCGAATCGAAGATGCAGCTGCCGGAGCACACGTTCTACGTGGACTTCATCTACGCGTACCAGCCGTTCCCGTGGGTCAAGTCGCTGCAATACGTGGATACGCCGTTCTACCACTATTTCATCGGCCGCGACGGGCAGAGCGTGCAGACGGACGTGATGATCCGACGCGTGGACCAGCTGCGGCTCGTCAACCAGTGCATGGTGCGCGCCACCCCCGAACGAGGTACGGTGCCAGACGGCCTGTACCGCTACATGATTCATTTTCTGGCGATTCAGAGTTCCGTCGCGAGCGTTTTCATGATTTTGTCGCGCGATCCGGAGAATTACGAGAAGAAGAAGGCCATGTGGGCGGATATCGAGGCGTATTCGCCGACGATTTACAAGGACGTGCGTAAGAAGGCGATGTCGCGCGCGCTGAACCTGCGCGGTTCGGCCGGCCGATTCGTGATTCGCAAGGGGTATTTCCTGGCCGAGCACGTGGTCGGGTTCAACTGATCTTCGTGCGCGAGTTTCGAAGTTCTCGCAGGTTTTGATTCCCGTATAACGTTGAGGGGCCATCGGCACGAGTCGATAGCCCCTCAACGTTTACCGAACGCGCGTTGAACGCTTATCGAACGCTTCAGCGCGCGGAATCACGCTCAGTTCCAGCGGTCGGACATGGCGAAACTGTTGTGCATAAGGTTGCTGGACGTGTATAGCACGTCGCCGAGCAGCTTCGTATTGCGCTTCCGCAGGTAGTCCGCCATCTCGTCATTGGCCGCCGCAAGACGAGCAGTGACGGACGGGGCGTCCGTTGCGCCGGCAGTCGCAAGCGCATCATCCGTACGTTCCACCAGACGATGGCCGAAGGAACGGACATCTTCCGAGAAGCCCTCGACCGCGTTGCTGGTCTCGTAGAAGTGCGCGTCGGCGAGCGTTGCAATCAGGCGGTTCGTCCAATACAGGCAGTCCGTGGAGACTTCCGGCGTGGTGTCGCGCAGGTAGGCGGGGGTGTCGTCGACGTTCGCATAGAACGGGGCGGACGTGGTGAACGCGCCGGAACCGTACGAAATCCACATGATCGAACGGCTTTCGACGGGCGCGTACGGGCGAATCTGCATGGCCACCATGTGTCCGGTGCGGTTGATGCCGATCGGACGGTAGCGATGGCGGCTTTCCTCAGTTCCCTGCGTGCCGTACGGGTCATACGGGGTGCCTTCGAAGTGCGAACCGAGCAGGAAGTCGACATCCTCGACGGTCACGGCATTCTCCGGTTCGAGACACCATGGAATATCGTCCGATTCAGGGGTAAGGTTTTCCGCGTCGGCCGGATCGAGATAGCGGTACATGTACCAGGCGCGTGGCGTGTTGTAGATGTGGTCCTTCGCGGTGGCGGTGCCGAATACGATACGCGGGTTGCAGTGGCCGCCGTTCATGCCGCCCTGCGTACCCGCCGCGCGCCCAAGATGGTGCGTTTCGATGAATTCCTGCAGATCGGCGCTACACATGAATTCACGTGCGTCGCTGAAGGCGTCATCAAAATCGAAATAGTCGATGCCAAGCTGGTTGGGGATGATGGCGCATTTGTCGTCCGGCACGCGGCGGGCGATCCAGTGGTGGCCGCCGATGGTTTCGACGTACCAGATTTCGTCCACGTCGGAAATGATGATGCCGTTCGATTCGTACGTTCCGTACGTTTCAAGCAGTTCGGCGAGGCGCTTCACGCCTTCGCGGGCGGTGCTGACATACGGCAGCACGAGGGTGATGATGTCCTCTTCGCCAATGCCGCCAGGGATTTCCGGCTTTCCTGCGATTTCGTCGGCTGGCTGCAATACGACCAGCGGGTCGGCACCGAGCACGCGTTCGTTGACGGCGATGGTTTCGGTGGCGCTCATGGCCACGTTGCGTTCGCTCACGCCCGCTTCCGCAAGGATTCCACGGTTGGGTAGCACGTTCGGCACGATGCTGTATCGGCACGGGTTGTCGGGAAGATCGATTTCGACGTGGCTGAGCACGCTGCGATAGTGGCGCGGCTGCTCTTGCGGCGCGATAGCGACGAATTTCTTCGGATCGTAACGGCCGGAACCGGAATCGTCGTCGCGGGCGATGATGGTCGAACCGTCGTAACTTGCTTTTTTGCCTACAAGAATTGTGGTACATGACATGGTTTCGATTGTAGGCACACCAACACTCCGAAGGCCATTTCGACGCCCGTCCGACGCCCGTGGTGGCGATTGGTCCGAATATGCTGTATACTGTGTTGCTGTTGCCCCTCTAGCTCAACGGTTAGAGCAGCGTCCTTTTAAGTCGTGGGTTGTGGGTTCGAATCCCACGGGGGGCACAGGTTCGAAGTCCTGGAAGCCGATGGTTCTCAGGACTTTTTCATTTGTTTCGGGATGAGGTCTCAGCACTTCAATACGGAACGCACCATATCGCGCACCCCCCCTTCGCTCACGAATCGCAATTTCGGTCGATTATTTCGCGACGTGCGCCGAAAAGTATGGAAAATAAGGCGATTTATACCCCCTACCGCACTATGCGGCACCACTTTTCGCTCACAATCGTAAGAAAACGAGCGAAATCGCAATATGTGTTCCGAAATGAACGGCGAACAGCCCGCGGGCGATTCGCGGACGGACCATACGCGCGCAACCGGCGTGGCGCAACCGACGATAATGATAGACTCGAATATATCGAACATTTGTTCGTATAGATTCGGTATTACGGGAAATTCCCCACTATATACAGTGGGCGAACGTACGAAACGCCACTACGGGTAGTGTATACTGATGAACGGCCCGAGCAGCCGGGCAAAATCGAAAAACGTGGCCGACAAGATCTTCCGCACCAAAGGAAGCCGATTGCATAGGGAGGAAAAGTAATGACCGTGACCGTCTTCACCAATCCGAACAATCCTCAATGCGAGGCCACCGAACAAGAGCTTTCCAAACTGGGAGTGCGGTACGTGGCGGTCGATTTGACGCAGAATCCGTCCACATTCGAACAGATCAAGGACGCCGGCTTCAAGCAAATTCCGGTCGTCATCTCACCGAATTCCTCATGGAGCGGACATCGCCCCGACCTCATCCGCCAGCTGGCGCAAAGCATCGCGGCGTAGGCGCGGCAACAGCAGTCAAGCATCCAGACAGCCGGAAGGCACGAATCCCAAACGGCAATAATCCGGAAGAATCAAATCCCCCGCGGCAAAACCCGCAACAAAACCCCACTGCAATCGTCCGAAATCGTTCAAAATCAGCCACCCAAAGCAAAGCGGCCAGCCGGAACATCGCCCGACCAGCCGCTTAGCAAAACCCGCAAAACGCAAAAACCAGCCTACATACGACCGGCAGTGGACGGGTCGATCTTCATGGTCTGGAATCGGTGGGCCATGAAATCGTCATTGAAATACGTGGCGAAGAACTGCGAAACGGGCGAATTCTGCGCAACCCCAGCCATGCGGGAATACCAAGCATCAAGGGCCATCAGCGTCATCACACCGTCGACGAAAAGGAAAATGAAGCAGACCAGCGTCAGCGAATAGCGAATCTTCCACGGAATACGCTGGATCAATCGCAACAATCGCGGCAAAATCAACTTGACCCAAATCAAGCCGAGGATACCCCAGAAGAACATGTATTTGCCGGATGTACGCCCGTCAATCGAAAGCCATTGCCCCGTGTAATCCCATGCGCGAATACCGAACGCGGCCTGCATGAACCAGCTGGTGAAATATTCGAACGCGCCGCCGATCACCGCGCTTGAGCAGAAAATCAGCAACCAATTCGACTGCCACAAATGGTTGAGCAACACGGTGACGATCACCACGCCAAAACCATAGATGGGCGAGAACGGCCCCCATAGGAAGCCCGCACGGTCCTGGTATTCGCCAAACAGGATGAAATGGTAGATGGTTTCGATCACCAAACCGAACACACAACCAATGGTGAACAGCCAGAACAGATTGAAGAAATCCAGCGAAATATAGCCTTTGCCGGTCAGGTCGCGGCCGGCCATGCCTTGGGAGGCGGCGTTCTCATACGCGCTGCGGGCGTCCATGCGCCGCAACGCGAACTGCAGCCGGCGCTCCTCCCGCAGCGATGGGTCGGCGGTGATGTGCAGGGCGATCAGCACGACAAGCTGGACAGCCGGGCTGACAAGGTTCAGGCCAAGCCCCTTCAACGCCAGCGACAGCAGGCCTTCGGCGAGCGTAAGCGGAATCAGCAGGTACGTCCATTGCGCGATGTGCCGGCGTTTGTTCCTGAAAAGCAGCACGCCGAACACCGTCAGGCACGCGGTGGTGACCATCAGCACGACCGCGTGAATCGCCGACAGAATCGTGGTGAGGCTCAGCGCGTCGAACGTCATATCGCCGGAAAGCACGGCCTGCACGACGTACAGGCACGACAGCACGATGATCGGCAGCGTCACCACGCCTTCAATAAGCATGACGATGCCGTAAATGCGAACGATTAACGGCAGACGACGGTCAGCGGGATTGCCGACTTCGCCAGTGCCCTGCTTTCCGCCTTCTTCGATAGCCGCGATTTCGGTTTCGGCGGCAATCGCCTTGATTTCTCCCTCCGTCTTGCCCGCGGCGGAATCCTCGGATCGTGATTCAGATTGTGCGGTTTCGCTCATATGCCGCTCCTTCCTTCAGCCCACGCTACCAAACGTAGGCAATATCCGCCGCAAGAAAAGCGGTTCAGGTGCGATTATTGGCGGACGCGAGCAAAAGAGGGGGACGTCAGCTGGCTGCAATCGCCATTCGCACACCACCTTTCGCTCACGTCCGCAAGAAATGGCGATGCATAGCGCATCGTGAGCGAATGGGGGTATAAATACGGACGGAAAATAGCGATTTATTACCACCTTTCGCTCACGGACATACAGAAATGGCGATTTGTCACGGACGTGAGCGGAAGGGGCTACGTCAGCCGGCGATGGTTTTGCCGAGGCTTTGCCGCAGTACTCGACCCGATTTCCGTCATCCATGAAACGCGATGGCGATTGTCCCGGAGCGCGTTATACGATACGTACCGCGTAGCGCTACGAAATACGTATTGCTATGAGAGGAATGATTCACCAACTCGGAGAAACAATGCACAACGTACTGCAGATCCTGCGCCGTGACTTCAAACGATTGGTCACCGTACCCGCCGCGTGGGTGATTATGATCGGCCTGATTCTCATTCCCCCGCTATACGCATGGTTCAACATCTACGGGTTCTGGAATCCCTATGGCAACACGGACAGCATCAAAGTGGCCGTGGCCAACATGGACAAAGGCACAGACAACGCGCTGCTTGGCAAAGTCAATCTCGGCGATCAAATCGAAGGCACGCTGAAGAGCAACGACCAGCTCGGCTGGGAGTTCATGGGCAAAGCCAACGCGATGGAAGCGGTGGAGTCGGGCGACTGCTACGCCGCAATCGTCATCCCTTCCGACTTCAGCGAAGATCTGGCCAACGTCATCACCAACAGCAAGCATCGCCCCACGCTCGAATATTACGTGAACGAGAAGGCGAGTCCGATTTCGCCGAAAATCACCGACCAAGGCGCGACCGTGGTCGACCGCACCGTCAACAACACCTTCGTCTCCACCGTCAGCGACGTGCTCGTCAAAGCCGTCAACTCAGCCAACGGCACCATCAGCGGCAACACCAACACCATCGCCAACGAAACCATCGGCGAACTCGACAACACCAAGCGGAACGTAGGCACGATTCGCTCCGCAATCGCGGATCTCGACACCCAGTTAGCCAATGTGCCACAGCAGACAAAAGCAGCACGCAATGCCCTGAATGACGTGCAGCTGGCCGCGGCGAGCGCAGGCAGAGGACTAGCAGGCGCATCCACCGCCATCGGCACAGCGCAAACCCAGCTCAACACGCTTTCGTCCAACGCCAACAGCGCGCTGGAAACCGGATCCGGACTTGTTTCCCAAGCGACGGCGCAATCCACAGCCAGCATCAACCAGATCTCGTCGGCGGTATCCGCGGCAAGTGGATCGGCGCAGCAGGCGGTGACCGGCATGCAAAACATCACCGACAGCAATGCGAAACTGCTCGAGAAGCTCAAATCCGCCAGCGACAACGCGCAATACCAGCAAATCATCAGCAAACTGGAGAATACCAACAACACGGCAGCCGGAACACTCGCCGACCTCAAAACCCTGAGCGAGAACACACAGGCCACAGCCGGCAGCGTATCCAAACTGTCCACCGATTTCAACATAGGCACGCAGAACTCGCTCAAAAGCGCAGGCACGGCGCGCAACGCCATCAATTCAGGCGCACTGCCGCGACTGAATTCCGCGCTGGGCTCGCTGGCTGGGACGGCCGGAACACTTGCCGGCACCGTGACCAGCCAGGACAGCGTGGTCAGGCAAACCAACATCGTGCTCGACCAACTCGACCAAGTGGCGTCAGACACCCGCATCGGCCTTGAGCAAACCGACCAGCAGCTGGCGAAGATGGAGACGAAGCTCACCACCGTCAGCACCGACCTGAAGGCGCTGGGCACTGCGGATCTGCTCGCATCGTTGACCGGCAGCGGTTCGCTTGACGCGGATAAGATCGCCTCGTTCATGGAGTCCCCGACCGTAATCGACACGAAGAACGTGTATCCCGTCAACTCCTACGGCTCCGGCATGGCTCCGCTGATGACCAATCTGGCACTGTGGGTGGGCGCGTTCGCCTTTGTGGTGATCTACAAAGTGGAGGTGGACGACGAGGGGCTTGAGGGTCTCGATCCGACCGCAACCGAAAAGTATCTGGCCCGATACCTGTTGCTCGGCACGATGGGCGTCATTCAAGGTGCGATCTGCACCGTTGGCGATCTGATACTCGGCGTGCAGACGGCTTGCGCGCCACTGTTCATACTGACCGGCATGATCACATCGCTGGTATATCTGAGCATCACGTACGCGCTGTCCACCACGTTCATGCACATCGGCAAGGGCCTGTGCGTGGCGTTGGTGATCGTGCAGATTCCAGGCGCTTCCGGCCTGTATCCGATCGAGATGATGCCGAAGTTCTTCCGCATGGTCTATCCGTTCGTGCCATTCAGCTATTCGATAGATGCATTCCGCGAGACCATCGCCGGCTTCTACGACGGCCATTGGACCAAGGCGATCGGCACGCTGCTGCTGTTTGCCGGCATGGCGTTCGTCATCGGCCTGGTGGTCCGTCCTCTGTTGGTCAACCTCAACCGACTCTTCGCCCGCGAAATCAAGGAAAGCGACATGATTATCGGCGAGGAAGTGGAGCTTCCGGAACGCGGATACAACATGTCCCAAGCCATTCAGGTGCTGGCCGACAAAGGCGGCTACCGCGAGGTGATCGAGGAACGCGCAAGTCGGTTCGCGGAACTGTACCCGAAACTCAAGCGCGGAGCTCTGGTGATCGGATTCGTAGTTCCGGTAACTCTGGCGGCGGTGTTCTCGTTCACCAACGGAGAGAAAGTGGTGGTACTGGCCACGTGGGTCGTCTGGATTCTGCTCATCATGGGCTTCCTCATGGTCATCGAATACATGCGCGATAATCTGAACCGTCAAGTGGAGCTCGGCCATTTGAGCGATGAATCGATCCAATCCATGCTGGTGGAGCGCCAAGCGGCACGCATCCGTCGCAAAAAGCGGGCGCAACAGGAACGGCGGAACAGACTGCTGCGCAAAACGCGGAGACGCACCAGCGGCAAACGCACGACATCCGATAATCGCAATACCAGCGTCATCAAAGAAACGACGGAAAACGTGACGGGCGTCAACCACAATGAAGATGACGGAATCGCCATACTGGTGCAGAAAATGCAGACGACCGGTCCAAGCGCCGCCGCGAACGATGCCGCCACGGACACCACCGAGACAACCGAGACAACCGAGACAACCGAAAACAACGAGGAAAGGAGCAACGCATGAAAACCATCTGGAAACTGTTCGTCGGCGACATCCGGCGAATCACCAGCAACGTCGTCTCCATCATCATCGTCATCGGACTCGTTGTGATCCCCGGCATCTTCACATGGTTCAACGTGGCCGCCAGCTGGGACCCGTTCGCCAATACCGGCAATCTGAAATTCGCCGTAGCCAATGAGGACGACGGATACCGGTCCGACCTCATTCCAGTGAAGATCAACATCGGCGACCAAGTGGTTAACACGCTGCGTTCCAACGATCAGCTCGACTGGACCTTCACCACCAAAAAAGAAGCCATCAACGGCACCAAATCCGGCAAATATTACGCAGCTGTGGTGATTCCAAAGAACTTCAGCACCCGTATGATGACGTTCTTCGCATCCGATGGCAACCACGCCGAAATCGCCTACTACAACAATGAAAAGAAGAACGCGTTGGCTCCGAAGATCACAGGCCAAGGCGCCGATACGGTCAGCGCGCAGGTCAACGAGACGTTCTCCGAAACACTGACCAGCACCGCGCTGAGTGTGGCATCGCAGCTCGCCAACCAACTCGACAAGCCAGCCGCGCAGGAACAACTCACGCAGTTCAACGGCAATATCAGCGACTTCGCGGAAACGCTCACCGACGCTTCCGGAACGCTCCGCACGTTCAGCACGCTGACCCAAAGCGCACGGCATCTGCTTGAGTCCTCCGACGGTCTGATCGCCAATGTCAGCGGCAATGCGAAAAGCGTAGGAACAACACTCAAGCAAGCCGGCAGCGGCGTGGAGGATCTGACGGGCGCGTTGAAGGCCGGCACCACCGCGCTGGGCACGGCTCTGACTGATTCCGCCAACAGCTTCACAGCCATGGAAGCAGATGTGGACAGCCTATTCGGCAATGCGGGCACGCAGGCCGGCAACACCGCCAACGCATTACGCAACCAGGCCACGAACATCAGCAAGCAGGCGCAAAGCTACCAGCAGATCTATGATTCGCTCGACGCGCTCAGTGCAAACGAAAAGCTGCCGGAAGCGGTGAGGAACGCCATCGACCATCTCAAAACCAACGTCGGCACCACCATCACACAGCTCAACGACCTAGCATCGGCGCTGAATGGCAGCGCCGACAACATCGACGCCAAAGTAAGCGATACCACGGCCGAACGTGCGGAGATCAAGAAACTGGCGCAGCAGGCGGCAACGTCCGTCAGTGGCATCAAAACCGACTATGAGAGCCAACTGAAACCGCAACTTGACGATATCGCCACGTCCATTACCAGCACCACCACCGCGCTCAATGCCACAGCGGCCGATCTGAAAGGCGCGCTGGGCAATCTGAACGGCACCACCAAGACCGCGGATAAGAATCTGACCGCCATCAGCAGCGTGTTGGATTCCACCGCCGATAGTCTGGCCGGCGCGGGCAAAAAACTGGGCGCATTCACAGGAACATTGACCGATGCGCTGAACAGCGGCGATATGAGCGCCGTCAAAGATGTGCTCAGCGATAATACCGACTCGTTGGCCGCCGCGCTTGCAGCCCCTGTAAAAGTGAAACGCAACGCGGTGTTCCCAGTCAAGAATTTCGGTTCGCAGATGGCACCGTTCTACACGATCCTGCCGCTGTGGGTCGGTTCGCTGCTCATGGCAGTGACGCTCAAGACCACCGTCTCGCGTAAGGTGCGCAAGGAACTCGGCGACCCGAAACCGCATCAGCTGTTTCTCGGACATTACGGTGTGTTCGGCGTGATCGGACTATTGCAGAGCACGTTCTCCTTGGGAGGCAGTCTGCTGTTCCTCCATGTCCAGGCGGTGCATCCGCTGCTGTTCATGCTGTCCGGCTGGGTGAGCAGCCTAGTGTTCTCGTTCTTCACCTACACGCTCGTGGCCAGCTTCGGCAACGTCGGCAAAGCCATCGGCGTGCTGTTTCTCGTCATGCAGATCTCCGGAGCGAACGGCGCATATCCGCTGGCCGTGCTGCCGAAAATCATCAGCGGCATCAGCCCGTTCCTGCCTGCGACGCATTCAATCACAGCAATGCGCGCGGCGATCGGCGGAATCTACAGTAACGATTACTGGTTTGCGATTGGCGCGCTACTGCTGTTCATTCCGCCGCTGCTGCTGATAGGCCTGTTACTGCGCATTCCACTGGTCAAGTTCAACCATTGGTACGTAAGCAAGCTGGAAAGCACGAAAGTGATCGCGGCATGATGGGCGGAACCACGCAAGAGGGCACGCGAAAGACGGTGCAAAAAACCACGCAGGAAGACGTCGGCACAGTACGTGGCCGACGTGAGCGATTACGGGAGCAAACCGACCGCAAAATCATGAAAGCCACATTGGGGATAGTGATTTCCGATGGTATCGGAGCGGTGACCATCGAAGAGGTCGCACGACGTTCAGGGGTAGCAAAGACCACAATCTACCGACGCTACCGAAACGCCGACGATTTATTGCAACGCATCCAACCGGAAGTTGCCGGACTACCGAATTTCAACGATTTGAAGCCGTCGCGGAGCGGACTGGCCACCATGCTGCGACGCATCCAGAACTGCTTCGACAGCGAACTCGGATTGAAAGCCGTGGGCGTGGTGCTGTCTTCCGACAACGCCACGCTGAAGGCGATCGCAGCACAAGTTCTAGCGCCGGCCGAAGAACGGTTCGTGGGGTTCATGGAACGTGGCATCGCCGACGGAGTGTTTCAAAACCGTTTGGACTACACGTTCCTGTTCAGCACGGTGCTGGGTTCCATGCTGGCTTGCAAAGCGTTGGCGGGACAGGAAGCCGGAGGGGAACGGCAATCCGGCAAGGAACGCAAGTCTGATTCCTGGGCCGAGAACATGGCCACGTTGCTCTGGCCGAACGTATGCGCCGAATCCGCACGGTAACCACAGGAAAACCGTCCGCACCGACGCAAGACGGACATGCCGTGTCGGTTTCAGAAGGAATGGGCTATTGGATTGACGCTTCCTGACGCGCCACTTCCAACGCCTTGTTGAAGGCTTCGGAGGTCCAGCTGGCGCCGGCGAGCTTGTCTACTTTAAGGTCCTTCAACGGCTTGCCGACCACCGCGTCCGGCACGGCTTTGGCGAAGTCGTTCTGATGCTTTTTGGAGATGGACGTGAACGGATGGCCGACGATCTTCACGGCCGTCACGTTCTGGTCCTTAACGGTCAGATGCACGTCGATGGTGTCCTCGCCGACCGGGCCGTACTGGCCGTTGACCGAATAATCGCCATCCGCGTAGTTGCCGGTGTCCTGCTTGCTGGACGTCGTGGAATTCGCGTCATCGGCATGGTTTTTGGTGGTGGCGTCGCCGCCGGCCGTATTGTCAGCCGCCTTGCCGTCGGTTTTCGACTTATTTTCCTGCGATTGCACGCTTTCGCCGGAATTGCCGGCGTATTCGTCGTCCATCGGCGTGGCTTTCGGCTCGCCGCATGCCGACAGCAGCGCGATGCTCGCCGCGGATAGCGCGATGACTTTGACTGCGTTCGATTGTGCGGTGCTCATGCCTGCTCCCCTTCCGTGCCGTCCGCGTCCGTATCTCCGGTTTTTGCGGCCTTCGTAGGGTCGACGAACAAAATCGCGACACCGCCGTTCTGTGCGCCTTCCTCGGCGGAACCGGTGTGCGCAGGCTTGCCACCGGCCGCCTCGTACGCACGTTTCGCATCCTCGTCGTTCCACTGTTCGCCGACGAGCACGCCGTGGTTGAGCATGATCTCGCGCTGCGCACAGGAGGCGACGAGCGCGTCATGCGTCACGACGATGATCGTGGTGCCCTGCTCGTGCAGCTGGCGGAACAGGTCGAGCACGATCTTCTCGTTCTTCTCGTCGAGGTTGCCGGTCGGCTCGTCGGCGAGGATCAGCTTCGGACAGTTGATGAGCGCGCGGGCGATGCACACGCGCTGCTGCTCGCCGCCGGACAGCTGGCCGGGCAGGTGATGCGCACGCTCCTTCAATCCCACTCGTTCCAGCGCTTCCATCGCCTGCTTCTCGTCGACCACGGAATGGTAGTATTGCGCCACCATCACGTTCTCCACCGCCGTCAGATGAGGCACGAGGTAAAACTTTTGGAACACTAGTCCTATCATGTTCTTGCGCACGTCGGCGAGCTGGCGGGCGTTCAAATCCTCCAATCGCCGGCCTTCAAGCATGACGGAACCCTTCGACGGCGTATCCATGCAGCCGATCATGTTCATCAGCGTGGTTTTGCCGGAACCGGACGAGCCGACAATCGCCAGCCATTGCCCTTGCGGAACGGTCAGACTCAGGTCGTCTACAGCGTGCAAATCACCATAAATCTTGGAAATATGGTCAAGTTCAAGCAACATGTGGTCGTTTTCCATGATTATTCCTCCCTCAAAACGATGGCGGGGTCGATACGGGTGGCACGGCGGACCGGCGGAATGGAGGCGATGACGGCGATCGCCACGCTCAGCAGCAGCGAGCCGGCGCCGAGCAGCCAGTCGAAGCCGATCGCGCGACCGAAGACGGTGGCGCACAGCACACGCGCCAGCACATAGCCGATAGCAGTGCCGAGCAGACCGCCGATCAAGCCGTAGATGGCGGATTCCACGGTGAATTCGGTGCCGATGGCCCGCGATGAGGCACCGAGCGCCTTGCGCAGGCCGATTTCGTTGCGTCGCTGGCTCACGATGGAGCTGATGGTGGTGCCCACGCCGACAAGCGTCAGCACGAGCACGACGAGCGAGACAATCCAGAACAGGGTCTGCAGCATGGCGATGATGCGGGTGTCGGACGAGGTGATTCTGGTGACGGTCTGCGCCTTCACCGCGCTGTTCGGATTGCGGTTGATGCCGTCGACGATGTCGTTGAGCTCGTCGCCCATGGCGTTCACCGAGTATTCGACCACGTCGGCGCCGCGCTCGTGGCCCGTAAGTTTGGACACGTCCGCGGTAGTGGCGTAGATGATGGAATCCTCGTTGCCGCCGGTGTCAACGATGCCGGAGATGCGGAATTCGGTGCCGTTGTTATCCATGATGTCGGACGAGACGCGGCCGTTTTCCGTGGCTTGCGTGGTCTGTTCGCCTTGCGTAGTTTGCGTACTCTGCGTGCCCTGCGCGGACGATTCTGCCGTTTCAGTTGATTCGTCCGAATCGGATTTTGCGGACGCGGAAGAAGACGCTGAAGCAGACGCGTCGGCGGCGCGGTAACCGATGGTGACACGGCTGCCGACCTTCACGCCGAGCGCGTCGGCGACGTCGCGGCCGACCATCACGTTGCCCGAGCCGGGCCAATCGCCCGTCACGTTCCAATGGCGATTGAGCGCGCGGACGGCTTTCACGTCCACGCCGGCGATGGTGTACGGCGCGGAATTGATGCGCACGCTCTCATACCGGTATGCGGCTGATTTCACGCTGTGTCCGGCGCCGATGAGCGCCGTCACGTTGCGTACGGTTGCAGTATCGATGCCTTGCGATTTGCCCGTTGCGGACGCGGGCGTGACGATCAGGTTCGCGCCGTACGCGCGCATTTCCTCGTTCATCTGCTGCGGCACCGCGACGCACACGGATGCAAGGCAGAACAGCGTGGCCGCGCCGACGAGCGACGCGATCACGGCCATCATCGCACGGGAGCGACGGCGGAACACCGCGCCCCACAGCATGGTGAAGAACATCTTGCGATTCGTCATCGCACACCCCCTACGAAAGCCAAGCACAACTCACCTACCATGCAGCACCTCCGCCGGACGCAAGCCCAGAATCGCCCGAATCGACGAAAGCGAGGCCACGAGCACAGTGACCGCCAGCAACACGAAAACCAACACGAACACCATCGGACGCATGGTGATGCCCGAGCCGAACACCACGTGCCCCACGATCTGTGCAACGCCCGAGCCAAGCAGCGCACCGGCAATCGCACCAACCAGCGAAATCACCGCCGTTTCGGCGAGCATAAGGCGCGAAACCGCGCCGTCCGTGGCGCCGATCGCCTTCAACAGCGCCAATTCCGAACCGCGTTCGCCAATCGACGCGGCCATCAGGTTCGCCACGGCGATCGCGGCGGCAACCAGCGACAGCACGGTCATCAGCACCATCACCGCCTGCGTCTTGTTCAGCACATCGCCCTGCAGCGCGGCCACCTGGCGCACCTGCTTGGCCACCGCGCCCGGCAGCACCTCTTCGATCTGGTACGCGATCGACGACGGATACGCGGTGCAATACCACGTCTCCCACTCGTCCTGCGTGAGCGCGTTCGGATTCTTCGACGCCTTGCGCGCGAGGTCGTTGTCGGGCGTGGTGAGCGCCTTGACTTCAATCTTGTCGATGGAATTCGGCAGATTCGCAAGCGTTTGCGCGGCGATGGACGGCATATAAATGGCGCTGTTGTCGGAATCGCCCGAATCGAAGATGCCGACGATTTTCACTTTCACGCGATTGCGTTCGGTGGAGGATTTGCCGGTTTTCCCGGTACCTCCGTTCGTATTGTCGTCCGCACCGACGGCGATCGTCTTGTCGAGCGTAACGCTGTCACCGACGTTCACGCCCAGTTTCGCGGCGAGCGCGCTGCCGACCATCGCCTGCTCGCC
>ERZ1026866.899-NODE-899-length-16661-cov-12.763339_pt1 | contig 16661 bp, 24 predicted proteins | sample MGYA00380163_ERZ1026866 | MGnify/ENA primary metagenome ERZ1026866 (study PRJEB33269, sample SAMEA4719799) | human gut metagenome | biome: human-associated habitat; feature: organic feature; material: feces | place: Cameroon | collected 2013-10 ...
TACCCCACCATTCCGCATCATGGAACCTCGCCTTCACACCTTTAACACCTTAAATATGTCCAAACTGTTAACACCTATTGACTTTACTAACTATAAATGCAATAATATAATTACAGGGTACGGAAGGCACGATGGTGATTCCCTGGCCGTGGTCAAGCGCGTGAAGCGTTACGGAAGGGCTTGCGTGACTGCTAGTCCCATTCCTTACCGCTACCCTGTGCCTGCTGGTTTTGCTTAATGGTAAAGCACCTGTTTTGTAATCAGGTTACAAGGGTTCGATTCCTTTAACCAGCTCCACCTGCTTTTTGTTAGACTTGTTTGTGCTTAAAACAACTATCATTGGGCGCTGTAACGCTTTACAGCTTAACGTGTATTTAGGGTCTTTCCTTATTTCTCCCCTACCTCCAACGTTCAAAAGCCTGAACAGATAACCGTAGGCTCCCAATTTATTATGACCTTGCCGCTCACCTCTTAACAATGTGCATTTTGCGGCCTTTATAGATAGAGCCGGGGCGCCTCTTAACAATGCGTACCATCCCGGGTCATTATAGATTACGGAAGAGGGTGTTATAAATGTCAATGTGGTGGGACTTAAAGAACACGTTGAGTTATAACGCACTCTTTAACTTTGTCGTTGGCTCTCGTGGTTGTGGTAAAACTTATGGTTTCAAAAAGTGGGCTGTTGAGGATTTTCTGAAAACTGGCTCACAGTTTGTCTACATTCGTCGATTTAAGACTGAAATGACGAAGAAGGCTAAGGAAAATTTCTGGGCTGCCGTTGCTAAGGAATTTCCCGACCACGACTTAAAGGGAACACCCGAGGGCGACTATTATATTGACGGGAAACTTGCAGGCGTAACCCGCTTCTTATCTAGTGCTAAATCTGAAGAGTTTCCTAGTGTCAACAAAATTTGTTTCGATGAGTTTATTGTTATGGACACAGTTCATCACAATTACTTAAAGGACGAAGTTACATTCTTCCTAGAGCTATACGAAACTATTTCTCGTATGCGGCGCGTTCGCGTATTCTTCTTTGGTAACGCAGTATCGTGGGCTAACCCATATTTCACATTCTTTGATATTAAGAAGCCTATGAACAGGAAGAATATTTCTCTGTTCCGCGATAACCTCGTACTAGTTCAGATTGCTAACAACGATGATTATATCGCAGCTAAGGAAGCGACCGATTTTGGCCGTTTAACCAAAGGCACAGATTACGGCAACTATGCCGTTCACAATGATTTCTACTCTGATTCCATGGTAGGCGTAGCAAAGAAAACTGAAAAAGCACGTTACTCCATGGCATTCAAGATTCATGAAGATATTATTGGTGTATGGTGTGACTATACAACTGGTTATATCTACCTATCACGCAAATATTCTCCCGGCAGTGGCGTTGTCTATGCGCTAACAAATGACGACCATGATTACAATACAGTTTTGTTAAAGCGCACACCGAAGCCGCCGTGGTTAAGATACATTATAAATATCTATCGTTTGGGGGGATTATTTTGCGAAGATGAAATGATTCGTAAATCCATGCTTGAAATTTTAAAGATTGTGGGTGTGTGAATGACTATGACGCAGATGATTGTGATTGGCGTTCTTATCCTAGCAGACATTGCCACTGGTTTGGTTAAGGCACTGTACAACCACGATTATAATTCTTCCATCATGCGTGAAGGTGCATATCACAAGTTTTGTGAGATTTGTGTTATCGCGCTCTCCATTGGTGCAGATGTTTATCTGCCCACAGTTGGAGTAAATCTGGGCGTTCCTCTTGCCCCGGTTGTTATCACATATTTTGCGCTGATGGAATGCACTTCTATTCTGGAGAACATTGGTAGCATTTACCCTGACGCAATTAAACCTATCACTAAGTATTTTGCTAAGCTGAATGGTGGTGATAATAATGGCAGTAGGAATTGATATTTCTAAATATCAGGGTAAAGTTGATTTCAACAAACTGAAAGCTGTATGCAACTTTGTTCTCATTAGAGCCGGTTATACTGGTTACGGTGATGGCGTACAGCATGGAGACCCCTATTTCCCAGTCAATATGGCAGGTGCTAAAGCTGCCGGTATGCCATGGGGTGCTTACTGGTTTACACAGGCCATTAACGAAGATGAAGCTAGAGCCGAAGCGCGTTATATGATGGGCCTAATTAAAGACCAGAAACCTGAATATCCTATCTATATCGACACAGAATTGGCCGATGGTACTGGCCTAACTGGACGTGCTGACCGTATTAGTAAAGAGCAGCGCACTGCCGTTGTTAAGGCTTTTTGTGATGAACTTGAAGCCAATGGCTACTTTGCTGGGTTTTACTGCTCTGAAAGCTGGTGGCATAATAATATTGACGGTAATGCGCTGTCTCGTTATACTGCATGGATTGCTAAATGGAGTGCAAAAGCACCTAATTGTCCTTATGCAATTTGGCAGTATAAAAACGATGCCAATGTGCCCGGTGTGAAGAACGTGGTTGACATGAATAAAACTTCTGTTGACTTCCCTACAATCATTAAGGCTAAAGGCTTGAATGGTTGGGGTGTCAACGAAGATTTGGGTGATTACATCAAGATTCATGCAACTGGTTCTGACATGAAAATGCTTATCAATGTATGCAACACATATAAACTTACCTATGTAAGAACGGAGGGTTAAAAGATGAAAACCAGAGAAGAGATTTCTGCAATGCTTAACGGCTATGTTGACGCTAATCCTGAAGAACAGGCGCAGCTTATGAGTGGTATTCTTGATGAATACGATACTGCTATCAGCGAAAGTTCTGCTTATACTTCCGGTGTACCTGATGGTGCTAATAATTGGCGTGAAGCCTATGACAATCTGCGTAAAGATTATGTGAAATCTTTTCTCGGTTCTAATCAGCCTAAAACTTCCCCGCAGGAACCTAATTCCACTAATATGTCTGTTGAAGAAGCTGCAAAGGCGTTCGTCAATCAAATGTATGGAAGGAAGTGATAATAATGGCTTTCTCTTATTCTGATAAGAATTTTACCGTTGTTGGTAACTTGTGTTTTGTGCATATTAAAACGGATACAACTGGTGCTAAATCCTTTACCATTCCACCCGCCCTAGCAGATAGAATGCTTGTTGACGATTTTAGTGTTTCAGCTGCTAATGCGGCTGCTGACGGTACAAGCACTGCTGCTATTTATGCTAGTGTTAAAAGCGGTAAGATTACCTATACTCCTACTAAGGCTCTTACCTATCTTAACTTTTCTTTCCCTGTTGACTCTAACAAGTGAGGTATTAAATTATGGCTACATCTGCTGCTGTTGGTATCCTTCAGGCTGTTTTTGGCACCGAAGCCACTTTTGGCGGTGCTCCTGAAATTGAGAATACCACTGAATCTATTAAGAGCGCATGGACATTCCTGAATGCCTATGAGCCGCGTCTTAACTATTTCTGTAACGCTCTGGTTGACCGTATTGGCCTGACCGTTATGCGCTACATTTCCTTTGAAGACCCTTGGAAGGTGTTTGATAAGGGTGTTTTGTCGCAGGGTGCGACCGTTCAGGAAATTTACGTCCTGATGCAGAAGGCTACTCCCTATTTTGCGGCTGACCGGGCTACTAACGATGAGGTTATGAAGGCCGAGTTTGGTAGTGACCCCGCAAAGGTGTTTACTGCTTATCATGCTGTGAATAGCCGTATTAAGTACAAGGTTACCGTTAACCGTGAATCGCTGGAAACTGCTTTCCTTGATGAAGCTAACCTGAATGCGTTTGTGCAGAACATTATCGACCAGATTTATAAGCCCGCTGAGCTGGATGCTTTCATCATGAAAAAATATCTGATTTATAATCTGGTTAAGAACGGCAAGATGAAGAAGATTACCGTTGACGCCGTGACGGATGAAGCTAGTGGCAAGAAGCTGGTGAAGTCCCTGAAGGGCATTTACGGTAAGATGAAGTTCGTCTCTAAGGATTATAATGCTGCAGGTATTCCCATGAATACACCTGCTGACCGGCTGTACACTATTATCCCTGTTGACATTTCCGCTTCTGTTGACGTTGACGTTCTGGCTAGTGCCTTTAACATGGACAAGACCGACTTTGTTGGCCACCGTCTGGAAGTTGATAGTTTTGCCATGAGCGAGTATGAGGTTGAGCGCCTTGAGCACCTGCTTACTGGTAACGACCCCTCTGGTGCTGGTAGTGTTACCGTTGCCGTTGGTGGTGATAGCACCTATACCCATGTTACTCCTAACGATGTTGACCTGGCTGCTGTTCAGACTATCATGGTTGACCGTGATTTCTTCCAAGTGTACACTAAGCTGAACACCATGCGGGAGAATAACCTGGGTAGCACTCTGGACTGGAACTATTTCCATCATGTGTGGCGCATTTACTCCGCTAGTCCTTTTGCTAATGCGGTGTACTTTACCACTAAAGCTTAACAGTCGCGTAGCGGCTTAAATGTAAAGTGGGATGCGCATACTTATCACGCATATCTATATGGCATACAAACAGTGTATCACAGACGGTTCCACCATTAGGGTTACAGCAAGCTACCCTAAATATGAAGATGGAACACGTCACAGCGGTATTGACACGGTACACACAGACCATAAAGCATTTGCCCCATATGGCGGTACTGTTATGCGGGCATGGCATTGGGAAGGTGGCACTGCTGGTCACAATAGTTGGGGCAACCACATTGTTGTTAAGTTCGCTGAAAATCAATATTGGCTAGCGGCACATTTTGCTTCACAGATTTGGAGCGAAGGCGATACAATCACACAAGGCCAATACATTGGCGAACAAGGCGCTACTGGTAACGTTACTGGTATTCACACACATTGGGAATATTGGAATGGCGGGTATTCCGTTAACTATCGTGACAACCCTGCAATTATCCTAAGAATCCCTAATGCTGTTGGTACTTATGATGTTGAATGGGATGCTGGTGGTGAACCGCCTGGCCCTGGCCCCGGCCCTGAACCCGGCCCTGAAACTGAAAAGCGCAAAATGCCTATATGGATGATGTGTGCCCCGGTATGGAGATATAAACGATGAGTACACCGAATACTAGTGTTTGGGTATGCAGAGGTGTTAAAACCGACAAGACATATAACCATGTTCTTCTGTTCGGCTCTGCGTCCGCACGGTTTAACTACTTCACAAGCAAAGCTGTAAGAAGTTTTGATAACTACACTTATCAGCGTGTAGAACGTTATTTGACTGTTGGCGTAAATTCCGAAGTCATTGAAGAATGCAATTATCTGGTATTCATCAACCGCACATTCAGTGATAAAGTATATTATGCATTCATTGACAAGATTGAATATCTTAGTGATAAGACAAGCAGAATCTACTTTACCCTTGATGTGATGCAGACATGGTTTCCTGATTGTACACTTCATCCCTGTTACATTGATAGGCAACACGCTGCTAGTGATAACATTGGTGACAATATTGTATCTGACAACCTTGATTGTGGCGATTATATTGACACGTCAATTGGTGGATTCAGAGTAAACACAAAGATTGCATTTTTGTGTACATTCGATTCTAGTTACAACGATGCTGGCGGTAAAATGGTTAGCGGGTTGTACAGCGGATTGGTAGAAAATTCTTTTGACAGTGCAAATGATGCAACAAGTTTCATTGAAGGCGCTGTTGAAGCCGGTAAGTCTGATGGTATTATTGCCTGCTATATGTCTCCGGGCGAAACTCGCAATTCTTATACATTAAAAAGAACTGACACCGTAAATGGCTACTCGCCAAAGAATAACAAACTATTCACATATCCTTATTGTTATCACAGAATCAGTGATAATGGATATACACTTAATGTTGTGCTAAAGGATGAATATTTTGTTGGAACTCCTACTGTAGATATAGTTACAACTGGTGGGCAGGGTTCGCCTGAAATTGGTGTTATTCCTATTGGTTATAAAAATAATAACGCTAGTACACTAAATTTCAGAGAAGCAATTTATTCTAGGCCCTTCCCCACTTGTGCCTATAACACCGATATCTATAAGGCGTATATGGCACAGAATGCTAGTTCTGTTTTTGTGCAGAATGTTAGTAGTGGTTTTAACGCTGGTATGTCTATTTTTAATGGCGCTATGGGAATTGTTGAAGGTGCTGCTAAATTGTCTAATCCCTTAACTTTCGCCTCTGGCGCAAGTCAAATCGGGGACGCTGTATCCAGTATGGGCAATGAAGCCTTGTCCGTTGCACAAATCAATGCAAAGCGCGAAGATATGGATAGACTACCACCACAGTCTAATGGTACGCCTTCAGTTTCGTTGGCATTTATGCAGGCGTTGGGCGTAACAATCCAAATTGCTTACCACACCGTTACCCGCCAATACGCCAAAATTATTGACGATTATTGGACAGTGTATGGTTATCCTTACCGCTCTGTTCAGACCCCTAACATTACCTCTCGCTCTCAATGGAACTATATCCGTTGTGGCAACTCCTGCATTACTGGCCCCGTTCCTGCTGATGCTCTGCGTTTGATTAACGACATTTTCAATCGTGGCGTAACCTTCTGGCATAACCCCGAAAACGTTGGGCGTTACGAACTTTCTAACAATATTGTATAAGGTGGTGAATACAAATGGCACGTTCTCAAAAACCGCAGCCCCCGTGGTTTAATAGCTATGACCTGACGCGAAGCTATTATAAAAACTGGTTCAACCGCTTTTTCAATATTGCCATTTCTAGGTTTAAGTGGGAAGGTCTGGAAGAACACCCGTTCATTAACGAACGCTTCATTGAACAGTTTCTTTTCTTTGAGCCTTTAATGGTAGGCTTCTCTGACCCTATGATGGGGCCGGTGGTTCTCCCTGCTATGATGGAAAGCAATTTTAACATTATCGGAGACCCCCTGAGCGTTCGCGCGTATGGTTATAATTCTAACTACAATCGTTCTGGTTTGACTGAGGATAACAGCGTTTACCTTTGGGCAAATATGTCCAGATTCCCTGATGCTCAAATTATCCGGCAGTTCGCAAAACGTTTGACAGAGATTGACCGTACAATTGATTTGAACCTTGCTGCACAGAAAACTCCCCGCATTGCTTTTGCAACTGAGGATACAAAGCTGAGCGTACAGAATCTAACCTATCAGGTTGACAAATATGACCCATGGCTTTACATCAAGTCTAAGAATCTGAATGCTGATGACCTTAAAAATATGATTGGCGTTCTGGATTTGAGGGTTGAGTATCTAGGCTTGCAGCTGGAAGCGCAAAAGAAGGAAACGCTTGCAGAAGCCCTTACCTATCTCGGCGTTGAATCCAACTATAACATGAAGGCTGAACGACAGTTCACTACAGAAGTCACTATGACGTTGGGACAGATTGAAGCTGACCGTTATAGCCCTCTGGTGGCACGTCAAGAATTCTGTGAGAAGTTTAATAAAATGTTCGGCACTAACATTTCTTGTAGCCCCCGCTCTGAACTGGCTCTGTCTAAAATCATGGCTGGTGAAGAGGATGCACTCAATCCTGAAGATAAGACTAAGGCTGAACACGCTGGTGAGGATGGTGAAGAGAATGAGTAAATACACAAGTGAAGTATCATTCATCTGCGCCAGCCTTGCAGGGTATACAGATGAACTTACAGCCCCCGGTTATCGTACAATTATTGAAAAAGCGCGCCCCCTGATTTTTGACTTCCCTTATCCTATCTGGGACGAAGCTAAACGTGCAGAGTTTGAGACAAAAATCCTTAAACATTTCTACACCTGTGAAATTGGTTTTGAAACCTATGGTTTGTGGAAACTGCGTCTTGATGATTGGCTGAATACAAATATGCCGTACTTTAACCCTCTGTATGCAGCAGTTGAAAAACAGTATGGTGTATTTACCACAGATGATTTTACCATTGAATCCAAAGAGGATACAAAGCACGATGATGTAAATACGTCTACCCGTGATAAGACTAGCACTGGTAAGGCTTCTGGCGAAGGTACTTCCGATTATAATTCCAACTCTAAGAGCAACGAAGATACAACTACTAGCCATACAGATACCCCGCAGGGTAGCCTGAATAACTTCCTTGCAGGTGAATATCTGAGTGACGCTAGTCACGTTGACGGAAGCAACTCCAACAACTTCACATCTGGTAACAAGTCTAAGAGTAGCAGCACATCTACTCTGACAGATAACACGCAGGATGCAGAAAACCGTAAAGGCGAAGAGAATCGAACCCTTCTGCATACAGAAAAAGGTTTTCGTGGCCGGAGTGCTTCTTCCCTCTTTAAGGATTACATGGAAGCGAACGCAAACATTGACCAGAAGCTATTTGAAGCAATGGCTCCACTGTTCATGATGATTTGGTGAGGTAAAATATGGCTAACACAACTAATACAGACGGTCTGATTACTACACTCCCTATTTATTACAATCAGGTTTTGCCCCTTGTGTTTGACGATAGTATTACCTATTTGCAGATGCAAGCGAAGATTGTACGCAAGCTGAATGAAGTCATTGACTTCACAAAAATCAATAGCATTAAATATGCTGACCCGCTTATGTGGGACATTACTGAACAGTATGAAGCTAATACTGTTGTGGTGGATAAGAGCGGTAACGCATATTTGAGCGTTCAGCCTGTTCCTGCCGGTATCGCTCTGGAACGCACAGATTACTGGACAAAGATTGGTAACTTTGACGTTCTTTGGGATAACGTCAAGAAGGGTATTACCCCTTATGACGAAAAGACAAGCACAACTGCTAGTGGTTCTCGTAAGTCTGGTGATTTGGTGTGGCTTGACAATATTCTGTACCTGGTCACACGGAATATGCAGGCTGGTGATAGATACGTAGCAGGCTCTAACTGTGAAGTGACTAGCGTTTCTGTACGCCTGAATACTATTAAGGATGAACTGAATCAGGCGATTGATGACCTTGATAATTCCCTTACTGCTAAAGTGAATGCAGAAGCTGCTGCTAGACAGGAAGCGGATACTGCCATTAGGGCTGCATTGACTGGTGAAAGCAATACACGGGCGCAAGAGGATACAGCTATTCGTGATGAATTGAATAGTGAAATCACCAATAGAAAAAATGAAGATACAGCTATTCGCAAGGAATTGGCAGACGAAAGTAGTGCCCGGATTGCTGGCGATAAAGAATTAGAAGAAAAAATTAACAACATTGCTGAAACTTATATTAACGTCAAAAAATACGGCGCTAAAGGTGACGGCTCCACAGTTGATTCTGTTGCTATTGCTAGATGTGTTTCTGAAAACGCAGGCAAGTGCATTTATTTCCCTTCCGGCACTTACATGATTAACACACCAATTACTATTCCCGATAACACGGCGTTTATTGGTGACGGTGCAACTTCTATTATTAAGGCAACTCTCGATTTTTCTGGCGCTTGTATGTTGCAAACTAGAATTTGGAGCCCTAATACCGTAAACAATGAGCAGTATGGATATATTCAACTGAGTTATCTTTTCTTTGACGGAAGCTATAAAACAAATTATACAAGTGATACGGAGACAGGTTCTGGTACGTGGGATGGTTTGCACATTGGCGGTTTTGGCCCTGTTCTTGACCATATCACAGTTGTGAATATGCCCGGCTATGGTATTTTCTTGTCTGACTATCGTACTAGTAACCAACCTTTTCCTAGAGCCGAAGCCCTTGTTAGTAACATTACAGTTAAATGGAACGGCGGACACGGATTGTATGTTGGCAATGGTTCTCACGACGGTGAATATGTAAACTGCGTTATTGCTAGTAACTCTCGTTCTTCTCACAATAATTATAGCAATTTAATTTTAGCTGAAAACAATGCTAATGGACGTTTCACGAACTGCCATTTCTATTCTGATTATGGGAATTGTAAAGTTGCTTTTTCTGTAAATATTTCCAAAAACGGCGCACCTAGTCGTTTTGTAAATTGTGATATTGAAGGTGCTGCTAACGCCAATTTGAAAACTGGTGGTACAACTAGCATTTTCATCAATTGTAGTATTTATGCAACTTTCGGTTCTGCGCAGGTTTATGTGGATACTCCTTGTGTGTTTATCGGATGCAATTTTGGTAAACAAGCCGGAGACCCTATTCCTACTGGAAGGCCTGCATATAGTCAAGTCATTAACTTCCGCGATATTTCTACTGAACCGCTTCCTAATGTGAGTTTTATTAACTGCCGTTTGTCTGATTGTGATACACCTATGGTTAGTTATCAGCCGGGCGGTAACAATGCAAAATACTGGATTTTTGACCTTAACGGCTCTAGTACAGTAAACCCCCTTGTGACTACCAACATTCCGCCTACATGGAAAGTGCGTTGGTGTGGTTCGTTCCCCACCCCCCTCTTTACAGATACTAACGCCTAACTAAACTAAAACCCCGTCCCTCTGGTTCGCACCGGAAGGGCGGGGTTATTGTTATTTAATCAGTCGTATCGTACATTTCAGTCATTCTGAAACAGAAAACACGGTATTCATTGTAATCTCTGTACCAGATAATCTGATACAATACTAGTTCTTCTGAATGACCTGCTGTAAAGAAGCACTCAAAATCACCATTTAGCAGCTTATAAGAAGTAAGCAACATACTATCAGGATTAGCATTCCTATCGTACCGTTTTCTATAATGTTTAAGGGCGACTTCACGCATTTTGTAAACAATCGTTTCCATCCTCTTCACCCCCTTCAATATACACAAGAATATCTTCCATGGCGGAAATATACCCCAAATAATAATCGTCGTTCGTTTTGCAATTCTCTTCTGCAAATTTAATTTTAGCCTTCAAGGCAGCCTTAAATGCTTTCATTGTCATAGTTAGTCTCCTTATTCCGTCCACGCAACCCAAATCAAGAATACGATAAGTGCAATCATACCAATAAAATACATACGCCTTAACCAACCCACCCACCCGGCGTTTAACCATTAGAAGGGAATGAATTCATCAACGGCGGCGAAAGCTGCGGTCATTTTTCTCTTCATCCACCTTCTTGTCGTACTCATAAAGCACAGCATTGGTAAGCTGCTCGCGGAACTCATGAGTAACCGGGAAGAAAATGTCGGCGTACTCGTTGCCGTTCTTATCAGGTTTGGACAGTTTACGCTGGGGCATGGATACGAACATACTCTTCTTACCCTTAACAATCCGAAGGCCGGTAAGAACCAGGCAATTGGAAACGGTTACGGTTGCAAGGGCAACGGTTTTGCTGTTGGCATCGTTCAGGGTGTAGACGGACACGGAAGAAATCATAGCGTTAGACATAGTTAGTTCTCCTTTTTGTTTTTGTAGATTTCACAGATTTTCATAATGCGATATTGAGGGCAAGCCTTAAAATCGCCGGTCACAATACAGGTTTGAATCGGATAGATGGAAGCCTGCAACGGCTTCTTTGCACAAACGATACAGTGATGACTGTTAAACTGGGTTCTGCCCTGAAAGTATGGGCAGGGATTCACAATATCATAAGTTTTCATTTCTTCTCCTTTCCATACTTCTGGCAGATTTTCATAATCTTAAATTGTGGGCAACTGCTATGACTATAACTACAACAGTCTCTCCAATTATATTCGTTAAACGGTAAGGACTTCCCACAACACTGGACTTTATACACATAACGCATATACCCACCGTTTCTGCTTCTAGGTCTGCTAACGTCAAGAGCGCCTTCATAATATGGACAAACCTTGTTGCATTCATACCCCATTTTCTTCACCCCCTTCACATTTAGCTTGAAAGATGCTTGCAGGGTTTCCTTCCAGATAAAGGTCGTACTGCTTTTCAGTGTATTCTTTGGTGTACAGAGAATACACAGGTTTATCGTCTTTATCATATGGTACGTGTACAGTTTCAGGAACTTGTTGGATAAACCGTTCGCCCCTTAAATCATAACACATATTGAAATACATCTGGTTCACTGGACTTTTCAGTGAACGCAACGTATAACCACATGGTTCCAGAACAGTTACACTACATTCATTTAACCACCCTTCTTTCCCGAAGTCGTCCTTAAACTTGCCAACGATTCTTGTGCCGGGCGTTTTGCGGATTAGCTTCTTATTAATACTTTCATCATAACTAATGTTAGGGTGAAAATATTCATCAATCAGATAATCAAAACCATTGTCGTTGACAATAGCCGTGAACAGTTTAGATAGCTGTTTTTTGCTTGCACCTGCAACTGTAGCCTTAACGTGAAGTTCTTCACCATCCTTGTAACTAGCAGCATAGCATTTACTTCCCCATGTTACAAAATCTTCATAGTGACCATCAAAATCCATAATACCAAAATTGTAGCATTCCTTATTATCAGAATGTTCCAGAATGTTTGCATTGAATTTATCAATGGCCTTCTGAACCTCTTCATTGTAACCGAGGAAATAGCCGCTGTCTGTATCATGATACAACGGCATAATGTTGCAGCTTAAAGTTAAGTAAAGCATGAAACAGATAATGTGCAGTCGGGAATATGCAACGGTATACAATCCATCCGTGAAAATATTGATTGAATTTTTGGAATCCAGATAATTCAACCCCCCATCTTCCCAGGAAAGATTTTCACCATCCCCCCTTAGTACACATTCATGCCTTAACAATTTCATAGCAGAACAGCCATACTGACCATTTAGCCCGCCCTTGCTTGACATTAGGGCAAAATGTACAAGTTCATCATTGCTTTCGTTAAGGATTTTCTTTGCAACTGTTTCGTCATAAAGCTGCAAGCCTTCAAAGGTGAAGTCTGCCATGGTTGCTGTATGGTTAGATAGCTTCTTTTCCAGCTGCTTAAAGCCCGTTTTCTGTTTGGCAAAATATTTAACGGTGCTTCTCAAAGGTTTGCTGATATGCTTCCGTGACATTGCGACAAGTAAATAGTCACATTTAACAGAATCATAATCATACAGCATATCAATGAGAATAAAATCAATGTCACAACCATAGAATACAAGTTCATCGGCCTTCATGATTTTACCATTATCATATTCACCGTTGACAATAGAGCCTTTTGAGCATTTAGAAACGGAAATGTAGCTATAAATACAGTTCCCAAAATCCTTAACTCTGATATTGGTGAATTTGCAACGTGCTAGGAAATTGTGCCTTAACGGGTTTTCAAAGAGAAGGCTCTCCCTGTATGCTGCTTGTAAGACTGAATCATAGATAGCATTTTTGCATCCAGATAGCTTACATTTTGCATCGGAATACAGGTGTATCCCTCGTCCATCAACATTCTTGCGTCCAGATAGCCATTCCCAGTTTTGGCTTCTGAGTTGTTCAAACCATTCTGCATATCCTTCTCTCCATTCATAAGGAAATTTTCTCCCGTACATTGCTGACGGGTGCATACTACTTGCATCGAAACAATACACATTGGTGAAATGCTTTCCAGTTGCATACGGGTTAGCATGAGTATAACCACCTGCTAGACATTCCTGCATAAATTCCAGAAACGGACGGTTATTCTTGCGTTCTGTGCTAGCTCTAAGTTTAGCACCCTGAACATCTTTCTTGCTGGCAATGTTTGAGTTCTCACGTGTCTCACGTTTAATCATGGACGTGTTAGAAACTGAAATATCGCTAACTTGATTTACGGCAGTAAAGTTAGACATATAACGACATAGAGCATATAAGACTAGCTTACAATCACGTTCGTTATACACGTACTCACTTTCAGGTAAATCTGTCCAGTTATAATAATGCTGGTCATAGCCACCTTTAATCTCTTTAAGTTTAGGGACACCTAACTCATTACCAATAACTTCCAAAGACTTGTTTCCCAAAATCTTGAAGCTATCATAAAATTCTAGGTGGCCACACCTTAACATTAAAGGCTGGTGTGGGGCTACTGCAATGAAGCCTTTAGGGTCAAAACGGTCAATGCAGAAACGAACGTTTCTCATGAGTGCTTCAAACTCATATGAAAGATTGTGAACATATATCTTAACATATGTATCAGAATCTTCTGCCTTCTGGTTAAGACGTGCAAAACAATCACTGATTTGGTCATATGTACGATAAGCCATATATGTCATATCATTTTCAAATAGTTCAAATGGCTCATGGGCGATAGGCCGATACCTGAAACTAGCTAACCCGTGCAGGTAGGTTGATTGTAATTTTTCTGCATCACTCCCTTCTCCATAAAGAAGGCTTGAAGTTTCAATATCGTAACAATAAATAATATCTGAATAGTTACGATAATTATTCCCTCTTTGTCTCACATACTCACCACCTCCCTTATAGATAAGGATTATTAAATGCCCAAACTTGCATACATTTCAAAGAAACGATTAACAAGCTGCATCTGGTGTTCATTCAAGTTACCATCGGAAAGCATTTCTTGAACCTTGTCGTTTGCGTCAATGATATTCTGAACGAACTGGTCACTATCAAAACCACTTGCAGAAATCTTCTCACCTGTACGCTGGATATACTCATAAACTCTGGAATAATCAGCATAAGATTGTTCCATGATTCCCTGCAAGTCATAACCTAACGCTGCAAGAATGTTTTCCATTTCGGTTAGTTCTTGTGGAGACATATCCACAGGACGCACATGGGCGTTACCCATAATGGCTACAATTCTAGCATTGATTTGAGAAGAAGCAAACTTAGTAGGTGCTTTCAAAGCAGCCGTGATAGCTTTATCATAAGACGATACAGAACCAATAGCTGCAATGTATTCTCTTGATTTATGCGTTTTGCGTTCATCACCTGTTTTTACATATTCCTCTTCATACAGACGATTCAAACGGTCAACCTTTTTGCTGAACGTTTTTGCCATTCCTTCATACAGTTCACGGCGCGGCATGGATTTTTGACGTTCTGCTAAGGCTTCCAATTGACGCAAACGTTTTTCTGCTTTTTCAGAATACCAATAAGCACCTGTCGTGATAGCACGTTTAACATCAACGTTAGTTGCGCTATTGTTTTTCTGAGCTTCATAGTTGAGCAGAAACTCATTGGTGATTTCAATGCGGCCACGACTAACATTAGCACCCATCTGGGACAACTTACGATTAGCAGACACTTTTGTAGCATATTTAGGTTCAGCAAAAACAGACTGCTTACTCTTCTTGCCCTTCTTTTTAGGTTTAGCCACGTTTCTTCACCTCCCATGGACGTACAATGTCCATACAGTTTGATAAAGGTTTGTTGCCTTCAGGTTTAATGATTTCTAATGGCTTAATCACTACAAACCTTACTTGATTATCATGCTCAACCACCTGTACAACAACACCGTATCTCTTTTCACGATATTCAGATACACCGCGGGAAGAAATACCGTCTTTGCCGTAAAATTTATCATATCGGCTGAGCATATATACAACATTATCGCCCACTTCCATCATCGTTAAGCCCCTCCGCAGCCCACAGAAGCAATTCCATGGTTACTGCTAGAAATACAAGGAACACCAGGAAAATGATACCAATGAACAGTTCACACAGGAAAAAGATGAATAAGTCTTTAAGGAAAAATAGCATTGTTACACCTGCTTTCAAATCTGGTTACTAATAATCTTACTGATTTCGCGCACAGAACGAGCAATTTTGTCTCTACTCATTCTCCTGCTATCAAGAACTTCAGAAATGTTTGCAAGCTCTTCCTGAATATCAGTAAAGGCAGTTGCATTGCTTTCAAGACTTGCTTCATAAGACGATAAATCGCTATTTGTTTTATCGCTAATAGCACGTACAGCTTCATTAGCAGAAGCAACAATTTCGCCAAAATATGCTGCTGCTTCATCACCCATGTATAAATCAACCATTTTCTTAAAGTCGTCGGAGCTAAGAATTAGTTCATAGTTGTCGTTAATGTTCATCAACATTTAGATAACCTCCATTTCTTTGACGGAAATTTCAATGATTTCCTCTTCACAGATTTTGGTGTTCTTGCGTTCAGCTCTCATGGTGTTGATATACACACCATCGTTCACAAGGCTAACGGCAAAGCCGTCTCTTGCGTAGGTTAAGGCTTCTGCGACCATCTTGTGATTAGCACAAGCACGGTCTTTGAAGCATTTCAGGTTAAAACGCTTCTGAATTTCACCCCAACTGTTATAGCGGGTGAGTTCTACTAGATAAACTTTCATTTTACTTCCCTTTCTTCAACGTATACAACGGAACGGATGTTGTCTTTGCAGACAGATACTGCTACATCTTTACCATCGTAGAGAATTTTACGGTTTGCTTTACCCCAATAGTGTAACCATAGCTTCCATTTTTTGTTTGCTCTAATGTATGTGTCGCACACGTCAATAATGGAATAGTTGCAAACATTGCCTTTTTCATCACGCTGTTCTCTAATGACTAGCCAAACTTTCATTAGAAGTCACTCCCTTCTTTAAGGTTGAACATCGTTTCACACAACTGTTTGGAGTTATAAATAACACCACAACCGTCATACTGAATTTCAAACCCGTACACCGCATAGTTCTTCATTACTTTAACCAAATAACAACAATGTTCCCAAGTAAGAGGCCAATTCAGGTATGGGCCATATTTTATATGCTTCTTGATACCTCTGATTAGTGGCTTCAACTCATAACCATAGCCCACAAACATCTCACTATTCTCTTCCTTATTGCGCAGATACCGCATTGTATTTTCTCCTTTCAATGGAAGGGGGTTTTGATTTTATCAAAATTTGACCCCCGATTTTATTTTGGGTTATTTTTAGCACCCCCGGGTGC
>ERZ1026866.900-NODE-900-length-16648-cov-27.602784_pt1 | contig 16648 bp, 9 predicted proteins | sample MGYA00380163_ERZ1026866 | MGnify/ENA primary metagenome ERZ1026866 (study PRJEB33269, sample SAMEA4719799) | human gut metagenome | biome: human-associated habitat; feature: organic feature; material: feces | place: Cameroon | collected 2013-10 ...
AAACCAAGACAGAACAGCCTTCTCATAACACAGACGGTATCTCTATCTGGGGACAACACATGAACATCTATAACTGCAACATCAGTACAGGTGATGATAACGTGGTTTGCGACAACGATGCACAGTACATCCATGTCTGGAACTGTAAGTTCGGTACAGGACATGGTGCTTCTATCGGTAGCTACACCAAGAACATCAAGCATGTATGGTTCGACAATATCGACATGAACGGAACAACAGCAGGTATCCGTATGAAGACGGGTATCAATAGCGACGGTACACTACGCGGCAATGGAGAGGAAGACTGGAAGTTCAGCAACTTCACCATGACCAACGTGAAGAATCCTTTCTCTATCGACTGCTTCTACGACAAGAACTACAACAGCGATCCTGCGGTAGACAAGGCTAATGCAAGAGCTTTAGATAGCACTACCCCAACCTACAACGGCATCTTGCTTCAGAACGTGAAGACTACAGATGTTTGCGAGGGCAATGCTATCTTCCTGATTGGTCGCCCAGAGAGCCACATCAAGAACGTGACACTCGACAACGTGCAGATTTCTGCCAAGAAAGGTATCGACATCCGTTTCGTAGATAATCTCGTATTCAAGAATAATTCTAAGATTACATGCCAGTCAGGCAAACTTTGGATTCGCCAGTACGATTCTACGGTAGACGACCAATGTGATGCAACAGGGGCAGGTACAAATCCAAATCCCACTCCAAACCCAGGTGAGACAACAGAAGTAAGCTATATTCTGGATGCATCAACCTGCACCTCTTCTTCAAATGATTCATCACCATGGACGTTCAATAACGGTTGCAGCATAGAGAGCAGCAAAGGTTACGCTACAGCTAAAAACAATACCATCAAGTATAGCAAGGGCATACAGTTTACCATCAACCTGCCTGAGAATATTACCATTACATCGGCTACATTTGCAGGATATGCCAATGAAGACAACAAGACCTGTTATCTCGGCGAACTGAACGGAACCACCTTTGCTAGCGATAAATACGTGTTCCCTAGCCGTACAACCCAAACGGATACGAGCACAATGTTTGATATTACTCTAGACACTCCAGCTACAGGCGCTCTTACCTTCACACCACAAAATGCACAAGCCGCTTGGGTTATCACTCTGAAAGGTGTAAAGGTAACTAGTTCCGGTATCAGTAATGTTGTTTTAACCGCCAAGGTAAACAATAACAACATTTACGACCTCAGCGGTCGCATGGTAAAGCTCAATGCCAAGGCAGAAGACCTGCAAGGCCTCAAAAAAGGCATCTACATCTACAACAACAAGAAATACGTAGCTAAATAATTCATTTAAACATCGGTAACAATGAAAATAAAATATCATTCACTCCTGTGCCTTCTCGCAACCATCGCTTTGAGTTCTCCGCTCACAGCGATGGGGGTAAACGCCCAGAAGGCAACATCACATACATGGAATCCGAACCTGAAGAACGGAATGTATCGCAATCCGGTGATTGACGCCGACTACTCTGACCCAGATGTATGTCGTGTGGGCAATGACTACTATATGACTTCCTCTTCCTTCCAGTGCTTCCCTGGTCTGCAGATTCTGCACAGTACCGACCTGGTAAACTGGGAGATTATCGGCGCTGCCCTACTCGACGACTATCCTGTTCTGCCAGAGTATCAGGGTACCGACCTGGACTGGCGCAAGAAAGTTCAGCATGGCAACTACGTATGGGCACCCTCTATCCGCTATCACGACGGATGGTTCTACATCTATTGCGGTGACCCAGACCAGGGTCTCTTCATGACCAAGACTCAAGACCCTCGCGGTCCTTGGGAACCAATTACCTGGGTGATGAAGGGAAAAGGTCTTATCGACTGCTGCCCTCTCTGGGATGAAGACGGCAAGGCTTATCTTTCACATGGATGCGCAGGTTCCAGAGCCGGCATCAAATCGGTGCTTTTCGTGGCTCCTATGTCACCAGACGGAACCAAAGTTATCGGTCCTTCACGCATCGTATACGATGGACATGAAGACCAGCCTACTATCGAAGGTACCAAGTTCTACAAGCGTAACGGCTACTATTACATCATGAGTCCTGCGGGCGGAGTGAAGTATGGCTGGCAGGTAGAACTGCGTTCCAAGAATCCATACGGTCCTTACGAGGAGTATGTGGGTATGGCACAGGGAAAGAACAAGAAGGTGAACGGCCCTCACCAGGGTGCATGGGTAGATACCCAGAACGGCGAAGACTGGTTCCTCCACTTCCAGGATAAGCATGCCTATGGTCGTGTGGTTCATCTGCAACCAGCCAAATGGGTAAACGACTGGCTCGTCATCGGTGACGACAAGGACGGTGACGGATGCGGAGATCCAGTTCAGCAATGGAAGAAGCCAAACTTGCCATCAAGCGGAAACTTCCAGCCTAAGGAATCGGATGATTTCAACAGCTTAGATCTCGGACTGCAATGGCAGTGGAATGGTCCTTACAGTCAGTACTGGTACTTCTGCGATGCCAAGAATTCCAAGTTGCGTCTCTATGGTGTGCAACAGGCAGAAGATGTAAAGAACCTCTATGATCTGCCTAACCTTCTGCTTCAGAAGTTCCCTACAGAGAATTTCACAGCCACAGCCAAGGTTAAGTTCATACCTAACCGCACTGAAGCTTACAAGGAAAAAGATAAGGTGCTGGGCGAAAGTGCCGGTATGATTATGCAGGGCATGGATTATGCAGCCCTCAAGTTTGTTGATACCAAGGAAGAAGGCATTGTATTGCAATACGTAACCTGCGAGAAAGCAGAGAAGGGAAAAGCTGAGAAGGTGGTGAAGCAAGTAGCCATCAAGACCAGCAAGCTGCCTCAGCCTTACACCGTGAAATATGCCGTAGATGACATCCCTTCATCCCGCATCGCCACACAGGACGTATGGCTCCGTGTAAAGGTACACAGCGAGGGCATCGCCAACCAGATACAGGCTATCGCAGAATGGAGCTACAGTCTGGATGGTAAGAAGTTTACCAAGATAGGCAATCCTTTCACTGTGCGTGAAGGCAAGTGGATTGGAGCGAAACTCGGTTTCTTCAATACCCGCACAGCCAAGAAGAACGACGCAGCCTTCTTCGACATCGACTGGATACATTTCGAAAAATAACTCCTATTTACCCCGCAGGCAGATGATTTTTCTGCCTGCGGGGTTTTCTGTACCCTTATTTCGGTACTAAAAAATCTGGTAATTCTACAGAATTACGAAAACGTTTACGTAACAATTTCCATCAAAATCTATACAAGATAACGATATTTTTATTACTTTTGACGGCGAAATCAAAGAAAAAATAAATAATAATCTCTGATTCCTATTGATCTAGAAGAATAATACACGACAACAATTGCCAGTAAATTCAAAAGACCAAGCAAACATTTAAAAGTAATATAACCTATAAAACAACATCATTATGTATCAACAACTTAAACGTGCCAGCATGGCACTTGCTTTAGGCTCTGTTTGTATTGGTGCGTTTGCACAACAGAAAACAATACAGGGTACAGTGAAGGATTCTAATGGCGAGCCAATGATTGGTGTTACCATTACCGACCAAAACGGTAAAGCTGGCGGAATCACAGACTTGGATGGTAACTTTACTATCCAAAACGTAGAACCTAACACGGTTCTTACATTCAGCTATATAGGCTGCAAAACACAAAAAATCAAAGTAGGAGGTCAAAAGTCATGGAACATTACGCTCGAAGATGACAACGCTGCTCTTGATGAGGTAGTTGTCGTTGGTTATGGTACTATGCGTAAAAGAGATGTCACCGGTTCTATCGCGTCTGTTAATTCGGACAAGATTGCAGCTCGTGGTACAACCAATCTTGCTGAGTCTTTGCAGGGTTCTGTACCGGGTGTCAACATCACCCAGTCGGGTAGCCGTGCAGGTGCAGGCTTCAATATCCAGGTTCGTGGACAGGCTTCCATCAACAAGCAGGCTCAGCCTCTCTATGTAATTGATGGTGTAGTTTGCGACAATATGGACTTCCTGAACCCAGACGATATCGACCGTATCGACGTATTGAAAGATGCTTCTTCTACCGCCATCTACGGTTCCCGTGCTTCTGCCGGTGTCATTATGATCACCACCAAGGGTAGCAAGGGTGCAGACAAGGCACAGAAGGCAACCATCTCTTACGATGGATATTATGGTATCAAGAAGTTGGCCCGCATGCCAGAATTTATGGATGCCAACGAATTCATGGATTACCGTTTTGCCAGATATACCACTCTCGATGGAAAGAGCTACGATGGTTCAAGCCGAAAGGGTGTTGACGCAGACGGACATCCACATTACATCATCAAGAATACCGACTTGAATTCAGCCTTCCTTACCCGCAAGGGTGGAACCAGCTACAAGGATTCCAAGCTTTATGAACTGATGATGGATCCAAGCTTCGATGGTTACGACTGGAAGAAGATGGTGACCCGCACAGCTGCTCAGCAGAACCACTTCATCAGTGCTGCAGGTGCTACAGATAAGGTAAACTACCGTGTAGGTATGGGTTATCAGGGCGAGGAAAACGTATTCAAAGGCAATGACTATGAGCGTTTCAATCTGAAGGGTGCCATGGATGCCAAGCTTTCCAAGATATTTGATGCAGGATTCTCTGTCAACTTATCTATGAGCAGTACAGAAGACGTATGTACTGATGGAACTTATTCACCATACGTGAATGCATTCTATTTCAACCCATTCGTATCTCCTACAGATGCAGATGGCAATCTGATTCCTAACCCGGGTGCAAAGGCAGCCTTCGGGTCTGATGCACAGTTCACATCCACCTACAACCCATTGATTGACCTCTATGACGGTAACTATACCAACGAGACCAAGAAATATACTATGATGGGTAACCTGTATCTGCGTGCCAATATCATGAAGGGATTGAAGTTTACCACAACATTCTCTCCAAACTATTCTCACAAGCGCCAGGGCATCTTCTATGCCACAGGTATCAACGAGGGCAACGACGTAGGTTCTACCTACTACCAGAAGAACAAGACCAACTTTGCATCTGTTGCAAACACCAGCCGGATGGATTGGACCTGGGATAACCAAATAGACTATAACGAGACTTTTGGTGACCACAACATTGGTGCCATGGCCCTCTTCTCACTCTATAAAAGCAATACTGAGTATCAGTATGAGGAAGCTAAGGGTATCGCCAACGACCATACCACCTTCCACAACCTGAGTTCTGCCAGCGGTGACAAGAATCTCTCCAGCTCATACAACGAGTCATCTTTGGAATCATTCGCCTTCCGTGCCAACTATTCTTACAAGGGAAGATATATGGCAACAGCTACACTCCGTGCCGACGGTAGTTCCCGTTTTGCCGATGGCAATCGCTGGGGATGGTTTCCATCTGTAGCTGCAGCATGGCGTATTTCTGATGAGGCATGGATGAAGCAATTCAGTTCTTGGCTCGATAATACCAAACTCCGTGTATCCTATGGTGTTACAGGTAACAACAATGTGGGAGACTATGTAACCATCGCCTCTGCTACAGGTCCTACATACGTGACACTCGGTGGTACCGAAGTACAGGGCTATCACCCTAACGGATTGGTGAACACCGCCCTCATTTGGGAGAAGGTAAAGGAATTCGACCTCGGTCTCGACTTGAGCTTCCTAAAGAATCGCATCAATGTAACTGCCGACTTCTACAACCGTCTTTCTGATGGTCAGATTATGTCGCGTTCAGTGCCTTTGGAAACTGGTGAGAAGACATCTACCTTCAATGTAGGTTCTGTTCAGAACAGAGGTATCGAGTTGGGCTTGCAGTTCAATATCATCAACAAAAAGGATTTCTCCTGGAGTGCCAACGTGAACTTTGCCCGCAACTGGAACAAAATCAAGGAGTTGAGTAATGGTAAGATTGATGAAGTTGCCAACAACTGGTTCATCGGCGAGCCATTGAACGTACTCCGCGATTATACCCATACAGAAGTTATCACTGACAAGGGTGTAACCATGCACACTATGAATGGTGACAAGCACTATACCCTAAAGGAATTCTACGACAAGTATGGCAAGAAATACAAGTGGTATGAAGGCCAGGTAGCCGTTAATGACTGGAACGATGACGGTAAGATTGATGACAGTGATAAGCAGATTTATGGTTGCACCGATCCACGCTGGACAGGAAGCCTCTCTACCAATATCTATTTCAAGGGCTTCGACTTCTCCATCATGTTCTATACCAAGAGCGGATTCTGGTCTCGTAGCTATTTCCATGAGAAGTATATGAAGTATAGCGACCGTGGTAATGCCCACATGAAGTTGGATTACTACATCCCTGCAGGAGCACCAATCATCAATCATGAGACAGGTGAGATTACAACCGCCACAGAGACCCACTACGGAAAGTATCCTTATCCAAACAACAGCGATACATCTATGGGTGGTTATTTCGGTGACAAGGGTTCAGCCAAGGGAGAAGGCTTCCAGTATCAGAAGACTTCATTCACCAAGGTAAAGAACATCACCCTAGGGTACACCTTGCCAAAGAACGTAGTGAGCAAGGCTGGAATCAGAACCCTTCGTGTTTACATGAATATCCTGAACCCATTCTGCTTCACCAACTACAAGGGCTTCGACCCTGAGTGGGCTTCACAGAGCTTGCAGAACGGTGGTCCATCATCTGTAACCTATCAGTTTGGTGTCAACTTGAAGTTCTAAGCTTCATCCCAATTAAGTTCTAAACTTCATATAAAAAAAAGGAAACAATTATGAAAAAGATATTATATAGCGTAGCTCTCGCTGCTTGCTGCATGGGCACCATGACCAGCTGTAGCGACTTCCTGGACGCAGAAAACAAGTCGAATGTGAGCGACAAACAAACTTTCGCTACCAAAGATGGCTTCAACACTTTGGTAAATGATGCCTATCAGCGTCTGCAGAACATCTATGCAGCACCTCTGTTCACCAGCTGCTTTTCTGCAGGAACAGATATGTATGCCGATGCTCGAAACAAGATGAATGAGGCATTGAACACTTATGAGACCTTGACTCCTGAAAATGGTGATATTAAGAATCTCTATACTTATCTCTATGCAGGTATCCGTGCAGCTAATTCTGTATCCTACTATGCGCAGAGCGCTAAGATAGATGATGCCTTGAAGAACAAGCTCGTGGGCGAGGCACGCGTGCTTGCAGCATATGAATACTATCTCCTGGTAAACAACTTTGGAGGTGTACCTATAATGAAGGATTTCCTAACTTCTGCAGAAACCGGATATCCTAAGTCTTCTGCAGAAGAAGTATATGACTACATCATCAGCGAATTGGAGGATGTCATCAGCCAGAACGTACTCGAGGCATCAACAGCAACCAAGGGTGGCGGCCGCATCAGTCAGGAAACAGCCAAGGCTATCCTTGCCAAGACCTATCTCTCAGCAGCATGGGACCTCGGCAAGCAGGAATACTTTGCCAAGGCAGCTTCTCTTGCCGATGAGGTAATTGCAGGCAGAAAGTTGACCACACCATTTGCCAGCCTTTGGAAGGCAGATGGTTCTGGCGATGATAACGCAGAGTTCCTCTGGGATGTAGAATATGATCTGGCAACAGCCAATAATACCACATCTGGTGGTACAGAATGGAGCGGCTACTACTGCAACTATCTGGGTGGAGCCGAGGATCCTATCAAGGCAACAACTTCCAGTTATGTACCAACTCTCTATGCCTTGCATTGCTTCCAGAAGGGTGACCTGCGTTACGATGCTACCTTCATGAAGGAATTGCCGGATGTAAACAAGGGCAATGCCGCAGGCACAGGCTACTGGACCTGGTATAAGAATGGTGAGACTCTGAAGGGATATCCTGTAACCCGTTACTATTCTGCATGGTATGAAACTGATGCAGACTTTGCTGCATGGAAGGCAGAAGATCCAGCCAACAGAGCGAATACCTACCGCATCCCGATGGATTCAAAGACCAAGGAGGCACAGAATATGGATGGCAAGGATATGGATTATTACGACAACCAGCAGTTGGTTTACGGTTCAAATCCTTGCAAGAAGTTTGATGACAGCCATACAGCTTCTAACCAGAAGAATACCTGCTATCGCGATATCCATATCATCACATTGCCAGAGATGTTTCTCGTAGCAGCAGAGGCTTACCTCAAGGCTGGCGATAACACCAAGGCATTGGCCCGCCTCAATGAAGTTCACCAGCGTGCAGGTCTTGCTGCACTTACAGGCACAATCACCATCGACAACATTCTTGACGAGAGCGCTTGCGAGAACTTCGGTAACGGGGCACGTTGGATGGATCTCCGCAGAACCAAGACATTGGTTGAGCGTTGCACCAAGTATAACTACGAAATGGGAGATAAGGCAGCCCAGTATATAGGCGAGAAGCTTCTGCGCCCTATCCCACAGGCTGCCATCGATGCCAACGATATGTTGACATCAGCAGACCAGAATCCTGGTTATTAATACAAGGTTTGATGAAGTTTTTTTATAAACACCACGACATACACAAAGAAACTATTTAATTAAAGACTGTAATCTAGGATTAAGAATCTTGAGATTACGGTCTTTTTTCATTTCCTGTCTCCTTTTCGTTCGCTAAACATAAAGAATAGAGTTTTATCACGATTTCCACGTGTAGATATGAAATAGAGATAAAAAAAGCCCAGAGGATAATCCCTCTGGGCTTTTTATTTAAAATAGAACTATGTTATTCTGGCTTAGCTTCGTCCTTCTTGGCAGCTGTTTTCTTAGCAGCAGCTGGCTTTTTGGCAGCAGGAGCCTTCTTGGCTGCTGGCTTCTTGGCTGCAGCAGGCTTGTCGCCACGAAGTTTTACCACTTCCTTCTCAATCTTCTCAATCTTAGCCTGAAGACGTGTAATTTCCTTGTCTCTCATCTCAATCTCCTCGTCCTGGTTGGTGATGGTAGTGAGAAGACTCTCGAGCTGCTCATTATCTACCTCAGCAGGATAAAGGTTGTTGACGCGAGTGAGGAAGTCGCCAAGAATATTCATATAGTTGGTGAAAGCATCGAAAGGACTAGAATAAATACCGCGGTCCAAACCTACGTTACTTGGTTTGGTTGTCATGAAACGGAAGTTGTTGCTAGCCTGGAGATAATCCCAGTCCTGATTGATACGAGGATCGTTGGCAATGCGAACACGGTCGGCTACGCTATAGAGCTTGTTGAAAGCTTCACGCTGCATTGGGTTACCGAGCCATGAGCTGACATCACGCTCCTCGTCTACCCAACTCAATGTATCAGGAACGTTGATTTCGCCTACAGACTTCATCTTCTGGAAAATCTCGGTAGGAGTAGAGAAGGTAATGCCACGGTCCTTAGCACACTGTGGAAGCGCCTTCAGGAACTCGAGAATATTGCTAGACAAAGGCTGGGCAATACCCAAAGCAGAAAGCTCCATGAAGATATTGATAACCTGCTCCTCTTCCGGGAAAGCAGCAATCTGATTCATGTAGTTGTCTGCAAAGAGAGGATAACCTTCCCAATCACTGTTACTGAAACGCAGAGAAATGTCATCGCTCAAACGAACATCGCGAAGCAAAAGCTTCAACTTAGGGTTCATGGCACAATGATAAACATAGTGAGGAGACTTCCAACCCAATACGTGCTTAGCACCCTCGGTCAACATACCCATGAAGCCCATATCAGCTACCTGAGCACCAATCTCGTCACTATAGATGAGAGAAGAGTTGCGGAGAACAGTAGGTTCCTTGCCGAAACATTCCTTGATCTTAGTGCACTGGCGCTTCACCTCATCCTTGAAGCTAGCCTCATTAACCAATGAAGCAAGACCGTGAGAATAAGGCTCTGCGAGGAATTCCACGCAGCCTGTGTTGTTCAACTCCTGCAGTTTCTCCATCACCTGAGGAGCATGGAGTTCCAACTGCTCCATACCCACACCAGAGAGTGAGAAAGCCACCTTGAAAGATTTACCATTCTTCTCAATCATCTCCTGAATGGCATTCAAGGCTGGCATATATGAACGCTCAGCGATATCGTTGATGCTACGATCATTCTCATAATCATCATAGTAGTAATGATCGGTACCGATATCGAAGAAGCGGTAGCGTTTCAGATGGGTAATCTGATGTATCTCGAAATATAAACAAATTGTTTTCATACTTTGAACTTTAAATTTTGAACTTTGAACTTTATGATTAGCCCTTTAACATTAAAAATTACTTCCACCCCAAAGTCTTGAGATAGAGGTCTTTGATGCGGGCTCCCACTTTCTCCCAGGTAATCTGGTCAACTTCCTTCTTGCCTTCCTCAGAGAGATAGTCGAACAGACTCTCGTTGTGGCAGATGCTGTAGATGGCATCGGCAAGGGCATGAATATCCCAGTAGTCAACCTTGATACAGTTGGTAAGGATTTCTCCACAACCACTCTGCTTAGAGATGATAGTAGGTGTGCCACACTGCATCGCCTCCAGAGGAGAGATACCGAAAGGCTCACTCACGGATGGCATCACATAGACATCGCTATCCTTCAGGCACTCATATACCTGCTTACCACGCATGAAGCCTGGGAAGTGGAAACGGTCGGCAATGCCTCTTTCGGCAGCGAGATAAATCATCTGGTCCATCATATCGCCCGAACCTGCCATACAGAAACGCACGTTGCGGGTACGGTGCAATACCATATTGGCTGCCTCTACGAAATACTCAGGACCCTTCTGCATGGTGAGACGACCCAGGAAGGTTACCACCTTCTCCTTGCCCTTATGGTCTGGGCGTGGGATGTCCTGCCACTCCTGCTTCAGTGGATACACCGCATTGTGCATGGCAAAGCACTTGCGTGGATCCTGGTGATACTGGTTGATCACGGTCTGACGGGTCAACTCAGATACACACATAATGCAGTCGGCATTATCCATACCGTCCTTCTCGATAGCATATACGGTAGGGTTCACCTTACCACGGCTACGGTCGAAATCGGTAGCATGTACATGGATGCACAATGGCTTGCCACTCACTCGCTTGGCATGGATACCAGCAGGGAATGTCAACCAGTCGTGGGCGTGGATAATATCAAATTCTTCGCTACGGGCAACTACTCCGGCAATGATACTGTAGTTGTTGATCTCGTCGTGGAGATTAGATGGATAACCACCGGCAAAGTCCATACAGCCGAGGTCATTCACGTTCATATAGTTAAAGTCTGCATAGATGTGGTCACGGTAGCGGAAATAGTCATCAGGATTCATGATGTTGCCCACACGCTGCTGCACATAGTCATGATTGACGTCGCGCCAGGCGATAGGCACACTGTTCATAGCCACAAATTTACATGCACTGCGGTCCTCATCACCGAAAGGATGAGGCAGACACAATGTAATATCGACATCTCCCTGGGCATGCAAGCCCTGGGTGATACCAAAGTTGGCAGTAGCCAAGCCACCAAATACGTGAGGAGGATACTCCCATCCAAACATTAATACTTTCATATAGCGTCCTCCTTATATTAATATTGATATTTTTCTAGTAATTCAAGCGCGCGGAGAATCTCTGCCACATTCATGGCAAAAGAGATAGCACCACGACCTGCGAATGGTGGATTGCCATCGAAGAGCTCACTGATAGTACCGAGACAATGATAAGACATCTCGTCTTCGAAACCTACCATCTGACGCTCTACGAAACTCAAGCGTGTACGCTTATAGAGTTTCAGACTCGCCTCCATATAGAAGCCGCAAAGCCATGGCCATGCTGTACCCTGATGGTAAGCATAGTCGCGCTGGGTCTGAGGTCCTACATAGATAGGATTATAGCCACCGCTCTTTGGAGAAAGAGAACGCAATCCCTTAGGAGTCAGGAGTTCACGGGTACAGATATCGAGTACCTTCTTCTTCTGGTCCTGAGACAATGGTGAATAGTCGAAGGCTACTGGGAATATCATGTTTGGACGAACACTCCAATCCATCATGTTACCATCTACATAATCGTAAAGATAGCCATATTCATTGAGGAATGTATCAACAAAAGACTTCTTGGTAATCTCTGCCTGAGCCAGCAATTTCTGCTGGTCAGCCTCCTCACCTACTGCCCCTGCCAAAGAAGCACAGAAGCACAATGCATTGTACCACAGAGCATTAAACTCAACAATATATCCGGTACGAGGAACCACAGGACGGCCATTGGCGGTAGAATTCATCCAGGTAACAGCCTTGTCTCTTCCATTGGTATAAAGCAAGCCGTTCTCCTTCAATTCCAGGTTAGGATGCTTGTTGTCCTGGATGAAACGAATCACGTCCTTGATAAACTGGCCATACTTCTTATGGCACTCTTCCTTAGAGGTTTCCTTAGCATACTGCTGCAAAGCCCAGACTGCCCAAAGTGGCACGTCAGGCTGCTCTATCTCAGTAATATGAGCGGTAAGAGGCTTACCCTCCATAAACTCATAGTATCCGCGCATGGCAGTCTTCATGACCAACTCAAAGTAGTCATTTTCCTCAATAGAGAGCGTAAGACCAGGAAGAGAAATGAATGTATCACGGGCACGGCACTTGAACCATGGATAACCGGCAAGGATATAGCGGTCATCATTCTTCTCACGACGATGGAACTGATGAGCAGCATTGACCAGACAATGGAAGAAGTTGTCGCGAGGCGAACGCTCGTCAACCTCTGTGTCAAAAAGTTTCTTCAAGCTACTGGTCTTGATTTCAGAAGTAGCTGCAGAAAAGACGATAGTCTCGCCCTTCTTGATACCCATTTCGAAATATCCTGGAACATAGAGGTCTTCATTAGAAGCATAACCTCTCTCCTGCTCCTTTGGATATTCTACTCCACGATACCAGTCTGGGCAGAATTTAAACTCGTTCTTCTTAGAGAACTGCATATAAAGGTCAGGATAACCAGCATACATGCAAGTCTTGATTCCGTTGTCTACAGCAGAATAGTCACGAGAAGCTGTTGAATTCTCATGAGTAAACTGGCGAACGCTACGAAAAGCCAAGAATGGACGGAAACGAAGTGTGGTGGCAGAATGTCCGTCTACCAAAGTATAACGAATCAGAAGACGATTCTCATAATGCTGGAAAACGACCTCTTTCTTGAGGATAACACCACCTACGCGATAAAGTGTAGTAGGCACTTTATCGCAATCAAATTCACGAATGTACTTATGGCCTAGCGGACTAAAATTATTGCCTTGGTACTTGTGCAAGCCGAGATTGAATTCAGCACCATGCTGAATCACCGTAACGTCGAGCGAACTTAAGAGCACATGATTCTCATCGTCCAGTTCTGGAACCGGAACGACAAGCAATCCGTGATACTTTCGCGTATTACAGTCTACAATCGTTGAGCACGAATAAGCACCCGAGCGGTTTGTTCTTAACAACTCCTTTGGCAATGACTCTTGTAAGTTAGTCATTAGGGCCTTTTCGAATTTTAGATAACTCATAGATCTATATTAAGGTTTATAATTTATTGACTTTAATCTATTTTGCATTCAAAGGTAAGAAAAAAGAATGGTATTGCAAAGGAAAAAGCGCGACATTTTCTTAAAATTTTTATTTTATATGTTATAGAACATATTTTTTGCTCATTTTTTTCATTTATATGGATTTTTTTATGTACTTTTGCACACGGTTTTAAACCAATATAAGCAAAACGAACTAGAAGGATAATGGCAAAACATAAGATTTGGAATACAGATAGTGCAGCCAAGGAAGTGGCAAACTTGTGGGGCGGCATCGAGGACGAACTGCTCGCGATGCTGAAAACACATATACAAATTACCAAATACAAGAAGGGTGAAATCATCTATGACAATGGAACGATTCCTAAAGACGCCATGTGTCTGCTTTCGGGAAAGGTGAAGATTTACAAAGATGGAATCAACGGAAAAAGCCAGATTATCCGCGTTATCAAACCCAGTGAATTCCTTGGATTCCGTGCCTATTTTGCCAACGAAGCTTACAGGACTGCAGCAATGGCTTTAGACAACTGTGTAGTGGCTCATTTTCCTATGACGGTTCTCATGAAGATGCTGCAGAGCAGTTACAATATCGGCTTTTATTTTATCAAATACCTGAGTATTGAAATCGGTAAATCAGACGACCGCACTGTCAATCTCACTCAAAAGCACATCCGTGCCCGCCTTGCCGAAGCTCTTCTTTTCCTATTGGATTCTTATGGACTGGCTAAAGACGGTTGCACCCTGGATTGCAGTCTGAGCCGTGAAGATTTAGCCAACATTGCCAATATGACGACAAGTAACTGTATTCGCACCCTATCCTCCTTCGTGACGGAAGGCCTTATCAGTACGAACGTAAGAAAAATAAAGATCCTGAATGAGGAAGAACTGAAGAATATTGCAGAAAGGGGATAAAAAACACAATACGCCTTGAAAGGGCAAAAGCATCAATGAAAGCCATTGACCTCTCAAAGCGTATACAGTTAAATTTTATTCACGACCTTCCTACTACGCAGGAATCAGGAAATTGACAACTTCCTGAATAACGGTAATCTGGTAAGGTCCTACCGGCGTATTCATCAATCTGCCATCAATACCAATCAGGGCATTGGATGAAACCTCCACTTCTCTGGTACGGTAAGGATGCACACTCTTATGATTCAGGAACTTACCTTTCACAAAGAGGTAAATACCCTCAAAGAGTTGCGTCATCTGCGGATGATAAACCACAGAAACATCCAGCAAACCATTGTATGGCACAGCATTAGGAGTTTGTCCGTAACCCGTTGCATTACCGACGCACATAGTCATTACCCTGCGCTTGATGACATCTGAATTGATTTTAATATGCATCTTATAATCCAGACGCTGGAAGATCATCAGGATGAAAGAACACAGGAACGACAGCGTACGGGAGCCAAACATGTGATGAGTTTTCCTTCTCAGGTTCATGATGGCAGCAATCAATCCTATATTGATGCAGTTGAGGAAATAACGTCTGCATTTCTCCCCTTTCTTATTCGTATAACGGATACATCCAAGGTCTATCTTCCTGATTCTTCTTGCTTTAAGAGATGCCACCGTATTTTCAATATCGCTGTCGCTGAATCCCCAGAAATGGGCGAAATCATTCATCAATCCATTAGGAATCACACCCAGCGCCACCTGTTCACGCTCCTCAGTATTCATCTGCATCAAGCAATTGACGGCATCATTGAGCGCAGAATCTCCGCCCACAACAACTATTGTCTTATAGCCATTGTTGACAAACATCTTAATCAGTCGCTCTACGCTTTTCTGATTTTCACTCTGCACAAAGTCATAATCTACATTTTGTGCCTTGAGTACCTTTTCTATTTTTTCCCAGCGCTTATTGCTTCTCCAGCCGCCTCGAGGGCAGTAAAGCAATCCCCATTTATTCTCGTTTATCATTGTCTCTTCTTTGTAATTTGAAAGTTGAATAATATTACCTCAAAAGCCGAGCCACCGTCTCCAAAAGCCTAGCCACCGTCTTCAAAAACCTAGCCACCGTTGCATCCGATTCCATCGGATGCCAGCCCGAGCCAGCTTTCAGGCTACACCTTAGCTCCTCATCAGCTCCAAAACAGCCTCCACCTTTTTCTCCATTGGCTGCAAGGCATCAATCCAGTGGATGGTAAATCCTCTTCGCTCCATACCTCTGAACCAGGTCATCTGACGCTTAGCAAACTGATGAATGGCAATTTCCAGACCTCGGAACATCTCATCATAACTGGTTTTTCCTATCACATACTCCGTGATAAACTTATATTCCAATCCATAATAAATCAGATTCTCTGCAGGAATTCCCGTATCCAGCAAGCCTTTGATTTCATCAACCATCCCCTCCTTCAGTCGCTGTTTCAGTCTTCGGGTAATCTTCTCCCTTCTAGCATCACGGTCTATACTGACACCAATGATGAGCGAATCAACAGCCGGAAGTTCACGTTCGGGCATCGGATGTTCCAGATTATAAGTCTCTATCTCGATGGCACGGATAGCACGCTGTGCAGTATCCACATCTGTGCGATTGTGCATGTTCGACCCTGTCTTAGCCTTCAAATCCTTCAACATCACTGTCAGTTCGTCCAGGCTTTTATCAGCTAACCTATCTCTAAGTTCCTGATTCTGGGGAACCGGGGACAAATGATAACCTTTCAATACCGACTCAATATAAAGTCCTGTACCACCACACAATATCGGCAACACCCCCCTCTCCAGAATATCCTGATAAGCATCATAGAAGTCTTGCTGGTATTCAAAGAGGTTATATTTCGTTCCCGGCTCACAGATATCAATCAGATGATAAGGTATCAACTTACCATCAACCGTATAGTCAGCCAGATCTTTTCCCGTACCAATATCCATGCCCCGGTACACCTGCCTGCTATCAGCGCTGATAATCTCAGCACCCTTCGTATTACCACCCCAGGAAGCAGCATCCAAGCTGTCAATCTTGGCTGCAAGGGCGGCAGCAAGACTTGTCTTTCCGCTCGCCGTAGGACCTAATATGGTTATCATCTTATGTTTCATGCTACAAAGTTAAGACAAATACTTGAAATCACAAAATAAAAAGCAAAAAAAATGCCGCCCAGCATTAAAAATGCTAGGCGGCAATATTTTCTTAATCGTTAAGAGGCAACGAATTAACCGTTGTGCTTCTTCATGATCTTGA
>ERZ1026866.901-NODE-901-length-16636-cov-32.032145_pt1 | contig 16636 bp, 15 predicted proteins | sample MGYA00380163_ERZ1026866 | MGnify/ENA primary metagenome ERZ1026866 (study PRJEB33269, sample SAMEA4719799) | human gut metagenome | biome: human-associated habitat; feature: organic feature; material: feces | place: Cameroon | collected 2013-10 ...
CTTCATTCTGACAACAAGTTGGCTAACCTCGACTAATCTTCGAGATTTTACAACAAAAGATATGAGCGGGAATCCGAAAGGGTTCCCGCTTTTTTGTTCTTACTATCTGTTAGACTATTGGACGGTTTTTGTGCAATTGGTAAGTAATAGTAGCGCATTGTGCGCGACAACATTGTTTCTTTTAAATTTTTTAACTAAAAAAACTTGGAATCTATTTGGTTTTTTCCTATATTTGCATTGTCCAAAAAGAAAAATGGTCTCATCTTAAAGGTTTAACGACCAATAGTAAATGATAAGAAAGATAATATATATAAAGGTGAAATAACCTGTGGTAAATGATAATTGATATATTGAAATACACTTATGGTTCAGGCCTGAATTAAAATACCAGAAGAATACGACTTGAAATATAAGAGACTTTTTGGGGGACAGTTTGTGATGATACTCCAAACATATCATTTGTATAATTGTAGAAGGTGATTTAAACCGGATGGTGTTTGTTTAAGGCATCAGAAGTTTCTTGCCGCAAGGATGGATTTGGAAGATGCCGGGTTTAAATGATAATTATGACAATTAGTAAATGGTATAACTATGAAGAAGATTTTAATGACGGTCATCGCTATGACAATGATGACAATAGGATTTGTAAGTTGCAGTGCATCTGACGATGAATTAGGAGAAGCTGTTAGTCAGGCTACTATTTCTAAAGATAAGTCAGATTTCTCTTTGCTCAGCTACACAATGACTGCGGGCTCTGCGGTAAGCGAGGCTTCCAACAGCAATGCTGAGAACAACGAGAAGTTGGTTTGCAAGATTCTTCCTGCTGGACAGTTAATGCTGACACACAAGAATGTAATCTTCGACGAAGGCACAAATGTAAAGTTTGCAACTAAGTTGGTTGGCAATAAGTTAATCATTACCGAAACAGGTGATTACGGAAAGTCTGGTCAGTATGGTTATTATACACTCGTTGCCAAGGTTGGAATAGTTAAGGATGGTGACTACGTGATTGTAGTAAAGCGAAATGATCACGTACGTGAGGAGTTCTCTTTGAAGTATGACTCTTCTCGCGCAAATAAAGATAATTAATGCAATTACATATTGTAAGTATTTGATAACACAGAAATATAGTAGTAAATGATAACACTAGTTTATAATACAAATAAGTGTCGCTTCTAACGACCAGTCTAGTTTGCTTTTTATTTTTGCTGCACCGTTTCGATGAGTTGTTCTGGAGTGCAGTCTTTTAATATCACCTTATTCCCTTTATCCAGCAGGTAGATAGTTGGCATAGCCTTGAGCCCGTAAATGGCGCTGATGCGATTATCTGCAACAATTCTTATTACCTGTATGTCAGCAGGGATTTCCTGCTTCTTGAGCCATGCAGACACCTTGTGGCAGTTCTCGCATTCCGGGTCATGGAAATATAGGATAATCTTCTTCTCTTTATACTCACTCAGTTTACAGGTTTTACCGTCTTCTTGTGTAAAACTGATGTCTATGGCAGTAGTGCCAGGCAGATTCTTTCTGGCTTGCTTCAGCTTGAAGTTGAGTCTTTCCTTTTCTGTTTCGTCAAAGTATGGTGATTTCGCCATGTCTTCCAAGAAGAGACTGTAGATTCTGTCATTGCGCATGGGTGATTCCGGATTTTCATAATAATGCTCAATGAGAGTCTCGAATTTTTCCTTGGAAGGTTTCTGTATGAAAGCTTTAGCCGTAAAGGCAGCGATGCCCTTCTGGGCAATCTGCTGGTTAAAGCGTGAAAGTATATCAATGAAGTTGACAAAGCCCTGCTCTGCCATTTCCTTATTGCTAAGTTCCTGTGTATCTGCAAAGTTAAAGTTATCCCAATAATGCTCGCTGAGATAAGCAGCACGTAGTTCTACGCTGCGCAAGGTGTCTGGCAGTGTAGGATAAGGAAAACTGTTTTGTGCCTTGGCAGGAGTCAAGGCGTAGGCTATTACTAGATAGCTCAGGAGGATAAATCTTTTGATCATCTTTTCTTTTGCTTTTATTGCTTTCAATCGGTTGCAAAATTACAAAAAATAAATGAATGTGGCAAGGAAAAAGTAATAAAAAAAGTCGCGGAACCATAGAGGGTGAGATCACCTCGGCAACTACAGTTCCAACGACCAGTCTAGTTTATGTCTCCGCAAAATATTTGTTATAGTAAATGATAATTTATTTTATTAATATTCTTGGGGTTATATAAACCTAAACGATATGTCTATTTTAATAAGTAAAAGTATACTCCTTTGCTTGTCCTTGATTGGCATTGTCCATCTTCACGTAGTAGGTAGCATTGCCAGTAGCGTTTTGATGAACGTTTTTCAAGTTCAAGGTATATGTCTTGCCGGCTTCACCAGCCTTGAATACATACCAGCAGTCCCAGGTCTTGTTAAGCTCACTTGTAGAACTGTACTCTATGTCACAGCCCTCGGGAATTACATCGCCCGATGCAAACTTCACGGTTACTGGCAGCAGCTCCTTCGGGTAGTTGGCAGGAACGGTAAAGGTAAATTCCGCCTCGGCATTTGCATTTGTTCCGATGTTGGCAGGAGCATTTACCTGATACTGCACCTCGTTGATGCTGTAGAGATGGATATTGATGCTCAATCCATGCTTTTTCGTATCATAGAGGTGGATGGTTCCTTCTCGCCAGTTATCATCAACGATTCCCAGCTTGTATGTGATGGTACCAGTACCCGTTTGGGTGTTACTATCGTATGAATAGCTTGCAACCACAGGCTGGGCATCTTCTGCGTATGCCAGATTTTCGGTCCATATTGCCTTGAAATCAGAAGCCTGCTTGCTGGCAGCGTCATTACCTTTGTAGGTAAAGCTGATTGTCTGCTGTGTGCCTTCACCCGAATGCACAAACTGATAGGTTCCATCTTCAATTTTCAGCTCTTCATCGCCATTGGAAACCCCAGGCACGATTTGCTGTATGGTAATCCAAGGGTTGTTGACAGGAGCACTTTTCAAGGCATCTTCATGGTTGCCATATCCCCAGCTTTCATCCAGCTTGTTTATGATGATTTTATATTCATAGTTTCGCTTGATATGGTATGGCTTGTTGCTTGCATCCTGCAGGTATATCAGATAATACTTTCCGTTATGCAACAACAGAACCTTTGAAGGTGCTGATGGCAGGTTGGCATCTTCGAATACGCCTGTAGGGTTAAACATCTGGGTGTTATCACCCTTCAGTCTGCTTCCGTCAAGTGGTGGCGTTACATAATCTACATCCCATATCCAGGATGAATTACCCGTTGTGGGTGTAAATGCCAGATGATTTCTGTCGAATGGAGCCAGGGTGCCGTAGGAGAGTCCGTTGACAACGGTCAATTTGAAGTCGTTTACGAGATTGGGATTTTTTGCTTTTGCATCTGCACTCCATTCTGCCGAAATCTTAGCCCTGTCTCTTATGAGATGAATGATATAATCATTCTTTTGTGTATCTTTTCTCAGATATTCTTTCAGCTGTTTAGGATTATCTTTTTTGATATATCCCCAGTAGCGCATGATGACAGACTGGTCTTCCGTGTGATTGGTCTCGAAAGTAGTCATGAGTAGGTTCTCATGCATGCCTGCCCATTTCCACTGATCGCTTTCATTGATGGTCTGGTAAACACTGCTTGTATTCGCCACCAGATGGATACGTGAGGTGTTGTTCGGAATCATTGCCGAAAATTCTTTTGGCTCTGTGCTTCCGTTGACATCAATGCCTCCGCCGCTCACACCTTCTGCTGGGTTATGGGTGATGCTTCCTGTGTGATTGCCATTCTCGTCAACTTCATGATAGTTTCCGTCGTTATCTCTTTTGAATCCAAGAACCGCAGTAAAATCATCCTGTATTTTACCGAATCCCACAAACTGTCCCTTGTTGTCGAAGCAGAACAGCTTCATGGCTTCTTTGTTTCGGATACCTTCATTGAGGAACACGGTGCTTCGGGTAGTGTTCTCTTCGAAACTGGGAATGGCTATTCTGAAACTGGCTTTATAGTAACCTTCTTCTGTTTCACTGGTTGTCGAAGGTTCGTTGTCAACCATAGAATCGGAACAGGCTGTCAACATGGTTGTTAACAGCACTGCTATGATTCCGATATATAATTTTATTTCTTTCATGTTACTAACCTTCTTTATTGTTGATTCTCAATATCTTCAATTTCATCCAGAGTCAAATCGTGGACACAGCGCACGTAGGTGCCATCTTGCTGCTTGTAGTTATTATAATCAGACTTATTTCCGTCTAACGTCCAATAGTTCTCACCCTTCAGTACTTGTTGTCCCACCGCCTTGTCATCTTTAGCCAACTCGTATATTCTCTTCACTTCTTCTCTGGTAGGAAGTCGCCAACCATTAAGTTGAAGCGTCTTGTTGTTCTGGGTTGTTGCACTTTCGCTATACTTACTGCAGTAGTCTATAGCATCTTGATAACTGCCTACCTGATTGCTATTACTCTTTTGGGTTGAAGCAATGATAAACGCAGGTGAAACCGTATTGTCTGTGGATTTATGATTTTCATTAACCACCGGCTTGGCTACGACATAGTCATTTGCCTTCTTGTTGTTGGCAAATTGTACGGTATAAAGACGATTGTCATATTGCCATTCAGCATCAGTGGTTCCGCTGCTTTTTAAATTCATCGAATAGATGGCAGGATACTTTCTGAAAAAGACTTCCTGTTCCTTATCTGAATTAGGGACATAAACCTTAAACGAGCCATATACGATAGTGTTGTTTATAGGTCGTCCTGCATGAAGGTCTATCCAGCCTCTCTTGTTGTCAGTATAGCTACCGTCATGTCCTACCAGTATTTGTCCGTAGTCATATCTGTTTTCTTTACCATATCTGTCGTAATAGTATGCTTTGGCATCCTTGATTTGGCAAGTCTCAGAAGCAAACCATTGGATGGTTTTATCTGCCTGGTTGTCATCCTCTACTCCCTTTATATCCAGCTTCGTAGGATATACCACCAGATAGCTTGCCTTATCAGCATCTACTTCAGTATCTTCTCCCGTAGTCCATTTGGTGATAGCCCATTTCAGATAGCCCAATTCTTCATCGTAATCAATGTTTATACTATCCTTGAGACGCTTGATGTCTGCATTTACCGTATAGATGTAGTTGCGTTCCAGCTTCATTTCTCCCTTGGGGTCACGAACGGGTATGGTCAGTTTTTTTTCCCTTGTATCATTCTTGTTATCTTTGCTTTCGAAAACAACCTTTACGGCAATTTTCGGAGCATCCTCCTGGCTGGTCCAGGTGGTGGAATAACTGTATGTAGTTACAGTACACTTGTTGGCTTCTATTTTATCCACCATGTTATCTGCGTTGTTGCTCACGATGTTTGGCGTAGCTGTCTGGCCTGCAAATACGGCAGTATTGGTGTTGTAGTTGAGAAACTTCCACTTTACGTTTGTGATATTGTAGCCGTTTACTGATGAAGAGAGATTCAGCTTAATCTTGGCAGCCGCTCTCACCAATTCTACGGGAATATCCTGTTCTGCCTCTTCTGTAATCTTGTATGAACCATGACTGCTCATCAGAAACAGCTTCTTGCTGTTGTCTGTAGAGTAAGGCTTCCAGATATCCGCGTCCTGCTGGGTAGCATTCTGAAGTTCATTCAGGCTTTTGCCTTGCAGGCTCTGTTTGGTGTTGGCTGCTGCATAGAATACATAACTTTGACCTGGCTGGAGGTTCTTGCTCTCCTTCCAGTTGCCGGAAGCCAATACCTCTGCCTGGTTTTCTGCCGGACTTGTAAACTGGCAGTCGATTCTACAATCACCATTTGTCGTTTCGAACATTTTAAAGTCAAGAGAAGACAGAGTTTTTTCATGAAGATTCTCTTCTTCCTTCACTCTTGTGGTCTGCAGGTCGTTGACCATAGGAGTGATGCTCAGCTGTTGTGCAGCCGAACCGTTTCCCAGTTCGTCTTCAGCCGAGCATCCTGCCATGAGCCATCCTGCCGTAATAGCCAAGATGCATTTTGCGAATCTTATGTCTTTATATAACTTCTTCATGATGAATATTGTTTTCTTATGTCTTTATAATACTTGTTCGAAGTGAATGTCTTTGCCCGCATCTTCTCCGGTGGTACATCCCATCAGTTTGAAATAAGGATTGATAACAAACCTTTCGTTTGGATTCTTGGTCAGGAACACATGTGCTCTTACGTTGTGTGGCTGAGCCATATCCAGTCGGTTCTTGGGCACTACATAGAAGTAGAGGGTTTTCTTTGCACCTTCCTTGTTGATGATGTAGCTTTCTATCTTGTAGCTGTCGGCCGACTGTCCATCTTTGTAACTTCCATCCGCATTACATTCTACGAATCCGAACAATGGGTTGTCTGTCTGGAGAATCCATGGTGCTCCTTTGGTGTCGATGTCCTTCAGTGTAATCATCGGACCGCGTTGTGGCTGACCATAATATACCTTGTAGCCCCAATCAGTCTTGTCGGCATCAGGAAATATCACTTCTGTTGATGCATCGATGTAATCATACGTTCCACCATCTTGCCATTCTTTTATGGTTGGAGTAACGGTGAGCATGCCCATCTGTCCGTTGAGGAAGTAACCGTAAACTACCAGCTCACGGTTGCGGATGGCTTTACCGTCTGTTGGGATACTGAAGTCAACGCTTTTTTCTTCCGTGCCTAAAGAATAATGAATCTTTCCTTTGATTGCCTTGGTGGTTTCACGGAGATAGCACAGGTTGTGGGAAGCAATTCCTGCTTTTTTAAAGGCATCCAGATAATCCTGTGCAGTTTGAGTTTCGTTCTTCTTGAACTTCTCTGGATCTTCTACTTCCTTGATGTTATCTGTCTCAACACCATTCAGTTTCAAAACAGTTGATACATAGCCGGTACTGTTTACATCGTATTTGTTGCTGGTAACAACCTGGTTGTCATCATTTTCTTTGTATTCAGTCTCATCAGGGAAGATGTAGCTGGCGGTAGGAATGGTGTTTCCTTCCACCTCGATACTGGTAACCTTTACATTTTCTGTGCCCGTTTTTCGGGCAAAGTAGAAGTGGAGCTTGGAAACAGCGCGAACCAGAGGAATCTTGATACCTTTTGTCTTAGCCTCTGCTTCTGTTGTACCAATATGGTTTTCTACTGAAATGTTGGTGATGGCACGAGAGATAGGGAGACCTGTTTCAGGAACTTCTGTGTTCTGTGGATTGCCATTTTCCTGAATGCCAAAAGTAGAGTCAAAGCAGATATTCTGCAACTCCTTGCGGGTGATGCTGCTGAAATCCTTACCGTTCAACTTGCTTTCTATATTGGTACTTTCGGAATTCGCGAGGATGTAGAGGTCGATATCTTCCACCTCTTTACCTGCTATCTTTCTTAAGAAACGTAGCTGCAAATTGTAGCTGCCATTAATATCTTTCAATGCTTCTTCCTTATATGCGATAGGATTGGCATCTTCGTTTGTGCCAGATTGAAACACCCATACCTTGATGCTGTGAATGTCGCTCTCTGAGTTGGGGTCAGCTTTGCTCTCATTATCTGCGAGCACACCTTCCGTACGTCTTTCTCCAGCTCGGGTGCTGTTAGCCGAATTGCTAGAGAAGCTGAGGCTGATATATGCGTCATGGTTCTCAACTGTCTCTGTATCTTGATTCTCTGAGCAAGATGCCATAGTGCCTACCATGAGCAAAGCAGCAAGTGCCGTACAAATCTGGCGGGTCATCTTGGTCAAAGTAGTTTTATAGCTAGTCATCTTTTCTTTCTTTTACTTATACTTATCTTTTCTTATTTTCACAGGTCGGTATTCTGTAGGTTCAGAACCCAGTTGTTTACCTTGATTCTTGCATCCATGCTGTAGTTGGAGCTTGGAGCTGGTACGTAGAACACCAGGGTATAGTGGTCTTGGCGGTCCAGATATTGCTGGTCTGTCCAGTCCTTGCCGTAGCGGTCACTGGCGCAGAGAGAGAGGAACCAAGGCAGGGAGTGGTTGAAAATCACCTTGCCTGTTCGCTTGTCTGTAATGACGATGCGTTTGTCGTCATAATCATTGGTTCCAATAGCCCCACGGCTCTTGTTGTCGTCCTTGGTCTCAAACATACGGGATGATGAGAGGTCGTAAACCAAAGCTTTTTCTACGATTTCGCCTTCCACCTCGGTCTTGCCACTGTGGTTTTCTACCAGTTTCTTGTCGAATGGAAGATATGTGATTGACTTTGGTTTTACCTTGTCGCCCTTATAGTCGAGGAGGGCAGCAGAACCTTTTATCTCTACATCGAAGTTTTCTGCGGTAAAGCCTTTCTGGTCGGGTTCGAATGGAAGCATCACCACTCGGTATGTCTTGGTACACTTCATCAGACTCAGTTTGCCCTGTGCATCGTTTGTGCCATCGAAGCTGACGGTATCCTGGGCTGTATAGAGAGCGGTAAACTGCTTGTCGTTGACCGAAGCATCTCCGTTCTTCTTACCCATTTCCTCTTGCAGATCTTCAATGGTTGAAATACCAGGAGTAAGCTGTGTGAATGTAAACTCAGTCTCATCGTCGTCAGCTCTGGTACCGGCAAGTGCAGGCTGCTTGTCACGAGCCAGGCAGACGAAGGTGTACTTGCCCTTCTGTAGGTCTGTGATTTCCATCTGATGACCTAACTCAAACTTGTCTGCTGACTCTGTATAGGTATCAACGAATTTGCCGTTCTTGTCGAACACATAAACGTTGAGGTTTTTCACTTCTGCAGAGAATGCATCGGCTTCCTTAACATTGTAAGTGTAGTCAAATTTGAGTGACAACTTTGGGGTAGGACAGCCCGTTAGATCGTCCTTCATGCATGATGAAAGCGATGACAGAGCAATGGCTGAGATACAAACCATTTTGCAACAGTTTTTGATGAAATGTATCATATCGTCTGATATATTATGAATTCTTTTACTTATATATGTTGTGTGCCTTGTGACTCACGGCAGTTTGTCTTCCGGCATCTTATTTTTCTACTTAAGAGGTGCTTAAAAGCACAATAGGGATTCCCGTCGTTTCACCTTTTATATATAAAAGCAATCATAGAGTTCTTCCTTCAGTTCTGCGACGGCTATATTTTTCCTAGATGATTGTTATTTGGTAATCTCTCGGAGATGATTTCCATCCCCGAGAGATTGATAGAATTATTTTATGCGTATTACTTCCTGTAAAGAATGTATGTTCTTTAGCTTGTGATACTTTGGTGCTGATTACTGCAAGTTAACGTCGTAGCTGTTGAGAACCCAAGGGTTGACAGAAACCTCAACATCGAGATAGTACAATGTACGGTCATCTGGACCACCATTAGGAACCTGGGCACCAACATTAAATATGTTCTTTACATTTAACAGGTAGATGCTGTTACGCTGAATAGTATTCTCTACACCGAGGTACTGATCCTTGATCTTCTGAACATAGTATGTCTTACCAGCGTTGAAGACCTCGATATCATACTTCTTGCGGAATTCATCCAGCTTAGCCTCTCGATCTGTTGTGTCATCTTTAGCTGCTTTCAATTCAGCAATAACTGTGGCTGCGTCCTTACCATCAAAGATAGCCTTTTGGTCTTGGTAATCGTTGATGATGTCCTGGATGTTGCTATAGATGACCTTGTTGTAACGATAGAATGTACCATCCGAGAAGTCGGCCTTGTTCTTATAGACATCATTGAGAGTTACTGTGTACTCGAAGTACATAGAAGTTGCAGCATCAGAATTATTGTTCTCGAAGATATAGTCTTTATGCTTCTTTCCCTCTTCTGTTGTTACAGCATTGAAGTAACTATAGTTCTGGAGCAATGTCTTTGTACCAAACTCAGATGTTGGCTGGAAGTAAGTGATACCTTCTGGGATAAAAAGGTTTGTGCATTTTGCATCAGCCCACTGCTGCATCACATTTGTCTTGTTGGCAACATTTGAGATTGCATAACTTGTTAATGCTACTTTGCTTACTGCCTTTTTTGCATCTTCATTTGCTTTCTTTTCAGCTTCTGTAGCTTCTGCATCTTCAGCGTAAGCCTTGATTTCTGTTGCCTCAGATGTTGGCTCGTCAATACGTGCGGTAAGACGATCAATCTTAATGATGTCGCTAACCTTTGCTGCAGAATTTGAGTCTTTGTTGTCTGATGTGAAAACAACAGTATGGCTGTTTGCCTTTACGTCTGCATCGTTCTGGTTGAACATTGCGAATTTGTTATCAGCAGAGTATGCTTTAGCAAACTTGTTATCTAAGTCAGATGTATAAACATCAGTAAGTGGTGATGCACTTGTCGCGTTAGCCAAGAAATATACGCTGTATTTAGTACCTGCAGTTACATCTTCAACAGGAATCTGAAGTGTTGTCTTACCATCGTTACCTTGCTGAGGAATTTTAGCATCTGCCCATGCCTGCTCATCAATTGTGATTGATTTTGCAATCTTACCATTTGCTTCAACCAGATAGAATGTACCACTTGTTACATAAGATTCCTCTTTTGAAGCTTCATGAGGATTCTTCTGTGCAGTTCTTGTACCATTGCTGGTAGGAGTCTGAACGGTCAAAGTCATGTAGAACTTGTCTACCTTGTTCTGGCTGTTACTAGCCAAATCCTCACTGTCGCTGCAGCTTGTGAAAGACAAAGCTGCGGCTGAAACCAAGCTCATTACGAGCAAATTCATTTTTTTCATAATCTTTTACTTGTTAATTTGTTAAAACGTTATTAATATTTTATTCTTATTTATTTCCTAAAAATGTTTCGCATACAAATGGTTGGGTTCTGTTTTTAAACCAATAACAATCCTTATTATCTATAACTTATATCTTTTTATGAACAAATCTGATAGTATGCTTACAAGATTGGAAGAATCTTTTCCAAGTTTTCTTGTGCGCCCTTGAGACCTGCAGCAGAAGCTTTCTCAAAGAAAGTCTTTGCCGTCTCATAATCCTCATTCATGACTGCCAGACAACCACGGGCATTATCTGCTTCAGCACCGTTGCCTGCCTTCTTGAGATATTTCTCTGCGCTGACCTTGTCACCACGTTCGATGGCAGCATAGGCAGCATTTAGGTTGGCAAGCTGGTCTTCAGGGAACATTCTTACAGCAACATCGAAGACATTGTTGAATTCATCGCTGCCCTTAGGATAACTCTCTGCCACCATATACATCTCCTGCAGCGAAAGCTTCTGAGGACGTGTTTTGATGACCTTGCGAGCTTCTTCCAGATTGAAGGCCTTTACATCATACTTGATGGTGTAGTCCGTACGGCGCAGTCCAGGCCATACATTCTTCACAAGATAGCGGAAACCTTCTCCTGCTTTTGAAGCGATAGCCTTTTCTGTTTCGTCAGGAGTCAGGTTGCTGTTCATGATGCTCAATACTTGCTTTTTGGCTGGCATGTCATGGCTTTCTACAAAAATTCTGGTTCCTTCCCAATCCTCAGCTGTGCTTGTTATCGCAAACAGTTTTTGATCAATAGGATAGGTCTTCAACAGATAATTCCTGAGAGCCTGTGTACGGTTGTGCGCCAGTTTCTCGTTGTTGGCGTATCTTCCGTCTGGTGAAGCATAGCCGTGGAGAATAATAGATGTAATTGTAACATCCGGATCATTCTTGACGAGATCAATCGTCTTGCGGATTGTTTCAAGCTCAGAGGCATTGTTGCCCAAGTCGTAAACGATATCCCATTTGTTGATAGGGAAGTTCAGTTTTGCTGAACCGTTTTCCTGTCTTCTCTTGATAGGCTCTGCCTTTGGCTCTATATAGGCATGATAGAGTTTATCTGGGGTAGAGAGTGCATTGCCCAAGGAGTTGAGGATGCTTTCGTCCAACAGTGTCTGGTTACAACCGCAGGCGTCGTGAGCCACGAGCATCTGCGAGTTCTTCATCCAGCTGCTGTAAGGAACGGTGTAAGCGTAGTGGATGGTTTGTGGCTTCTTGTTGTTGCGCTGTGCCACAACGAGTGGGTTTGGGGTTGCTGTTTGCTGGTTGCGCAGATAGTAGATGTATCTTTTGCGTCCCATCACTTCTACCGCCGGCATCTTCAGCGTATCCTCTCCACTGACAATCATCGGTGTATAAACCAATCCCTTGTTGCTGCCAAGCATCACCTTGTCAAGGTTGAGGTCCATCTGTACACTAACCTTGTTGCCTTTTTTCTTGATTACCTTATTGGTTACCTGGATATTCTTGCCTTCCTGAATCTCATTTGCGCTTCTGTTGTCTGCTGAGGCAGGCAAAGCAAGCATCAGCATGAAGGCTCCGAGTAAGTTTTCTGTTATCTGATATGAAATCTTCATAGGTACTTTCCTTTAAATGTTCTATTGTTGAATTTAGAAAACATACACTAAGTTGAGTGCGGCTTTGGTTGGTCCCACGTAATGATGGGTCTTGTCATCCTCCAACTTTTCTCCGCAACTGGCACATTCAAACTTGTCAGATTTACTGTAAGTATATCCAACGCCTAGTTCAGCTTCGAGGTTCCAGTGCTTGGACAGCACCCAGGAATATCCGTAAGCAACGCCAGCTCCCACAAACCATCCTTCATACCGATAATCTTTCAGCTTGGAAAAGTCCGTGCCCAGAAACTTAAAGTCTGCATTGACGTTACCTATATTATAGGAACCAGCAATGGTATGGAATCCTATAAAATGTCCCATCATCTTATTACAGAACCAATATCTCGCCTCAGGTTGTACTAACCAATGTTTCCATTTCTTATTATTAGAATAGGTCCAAGGATTGTAATTGGCAGAGACGTCAAGGGTCCATTTGGGTGATAGCCCAAATTCTGTTCCAAGATTGATGGTGCTTGTTGCATCATACAGCAGGTTGGTCTTTACGGCCACCTTTTGTGCCATGGCTGGGCTTATGAAGCCGATGAAAGCCAACAGCACAAATAAAATCCTTTTATTCATGATTTCTTAGTTAAAACTTAATAATATTATGGGCGACTTTTCATCACCTTTTACTCATTTACTTTTACTTACACTTAAAATTTGGATAAATGTAGAGACACTTCAAATCCTTTTCAATTTACTTTTCCTCTACTTTCTGTTGATGATTTATCCTCATCGTTCTGAAATCCGGTGCAAAAGTATATGAAATTCGCATAACCTCCAAACTTTTTTACCCTGAAAAATACTGAAAAATGCTTTTTCTTATCATTTAAACCACTGATTTATACTTAAAGTTGTTAAATTCTACATTTTTTCTCTTTTTTATGATTGATTTATGATTGAATGTTGTAATTTTGCAGCGATTTATTCTGGAAACGGATAAAATGTTAAAAAGAGCATGAATCCGTAACTTTGTGTATAAGTAAACGAAATAAATGCATACCAAGCCAAAATGGAACTAAAAATTCGTATTATAAATCTGATATTGAGAGTTGAGCACCATCTGTGCCCGATTTACTGCGGTGTCATCGATCGTCACCGTGTCATTGCTTTCCTGTTGCTTACTTTAGCTGAGATGTTTATCATCCCATTCCATCTATCTTTGTTCATCGTGTTGGGTGAACCATGGGGACTTAGCCTTACTGTCATTCATGCTTTGATATTGCTGGGCTTGCAGTTTGCCATTTGGAAAAGAAAGCTCGCTTTCTCTATAGGTATATCTTCCGTTTATCTTTTGTTGTTTGCCAAACTGGCTATTGATACAGTTTTCTGTTCTATTTTTGGATGCGAAACGGATGAAGTGAGCATTATCAGTAACATATTTATTATGTTCATACTTGCCATTACTGCCCTTACGCAACAGTTGAAAAAGACTTCTTTGGTAATTGTTATTGGTATGCTGCCGGTCATCTCCTTCTTTTTTGCCCGCAATAATTGTATGTCTACGCTATTTAGTGTCAAGGCGATTTTCCTTGGCTTTATACTGGTGACTTATGCTGCAATCTACCAAATGAAGGAAATTACCCGAAACCTGCGCCAGCCTAAGCGAATTACCAATATTGAAAAGAAAGCATTGGATATGATTGCCAATATGGAGGATTCAAAAGTAGATAAAACCGGTAGCCTGATGGAACATCTGACACCGGAATTACGTGAACGTATTATTAATAAAGCAACAGAGCATATCCGTAAGGAAGAAACTGATAAAATATTATGGAATCAGGTTTGCGAAGGCTTTACCAATAGTGAAAAACAAATCTGTAAGCTGGTTTATGAGGGAAAAACACTGAAGGAGATGTGCGACTTGCTGAATAAATCAGAGTCGAACATCACCAGTCAGCGTAGCCATATCCGTAAGAAATTGAATATGGATAGAAAGGACGATTTGCGTCAGGTCCTGGAAGCGAGAATCTCCCAGATGAGGGAGACCTCTCCTATATCTTAGTCTTCCATTCTCAGGAATGCCTTTGGCAGATATTGTATGATATCGCTGGCAATGAGACTTTCCTTGCCCAGGTCTTTTGCGGCAAGGTCGCCTGCCAGACCGTGTAGATGCATTCCCAATCGGCAGGCATCTGCCTGCTTGTATCCTCGTGCCAGGAGGGCTGTGATGATACCTGTAAGTACATCACCGCTTCCGGCTGTTGCCATGCCACTGTTGCCGGTAGAGCAGAATTCTACTTTTCCGTCCGGATGGCAGAGGGCTGAATAGTGTCCTTTTAATATAATGTACGCCTGAAGTCGTTCAGCCAGTTCGCAGGCTTTTGAGAGTCGTTCGCTGCAACTGCTGCTGGCATTGCCTGCCAGGCGGTCCAGTTCTTTTGGATGGGGTGTGAGGATGATGTCCTTTGGAAGTTGCTGCATCCAGGCACGGTGGCTGGAGAGAATGTTCAATGCATCAGCATCTACGACTACCGGACAGCTGGCACGGCGCAGTTGCGCTATCAGGGCGATGGCGGTAGTCTCGTTGGTTCCCAGTCCAGGACCGATGCCCATGGCATGGAAGTTCTCTGTTTCCACCGGCTCGCTGAAGATGGTTTCTTCAGAATCCATCTGAAGTACCGCTTCCGGTACGCTTATCTGCATAATCTCGTAGTTGCGTTTGGGCGTATGTGTAGTCACTTTGCCCACACCGCTTCTCAAGCATGCCTTGGTAGCAAGGACCGATGCACCGCACATGCCATAGCTTCCGGCAATGATGAGTGCATTGCCCATGTTGCCCTTATGCGCAAAATCATTACGGGGATGCATCAGTAGTCTGATGTCCTTTTCCTCAAGGATGCTGTATCTGCAATCTGTATTCTTGATATATTCTGTAGAAAGTCGGATGTCAAGTACTTTCAGATGCCCCAGGTATTGCTGGTTGTCTGCCATCAGCATGCAGAGCTTTTTCTGCTGAAGGGTAAGAGTCTGGTCAGCTCGGATAATGTTGGAGTGGATGTTGTAGGAATTATCTTCGGTCATCAGTCCCGAAGGAATGTCGATACTTACCACCTTGGCAGCACTCTGGTTGATGTATTTTACCATAGCAGCAAAACCTCCAGCCAGCGGTTTGTTCAGTCCGCTGCCAAAGAGACCGTCAATCACAAGCGTACCTGCTTCGAGCTGCGGAGGATCGAAGTTGAGAACGACTTCCGTGAATTTCACTTTTTTTGCTTCCTGGAGCCTTTTCTTGTTGGCTGCACAGTCTGCTGAGAGTTTATTGTGTACGTTGAACAGATATACATTCACCTGATATCCATCCTCGCTGAGCAATCTGGCAACAGCAAGGGCATCGCCACCATTGTTGCCGGGACCGGCGAAAACGACCACGGGTGTGCGGTTGGTCCATTCTTCCTCGATGGCACGAGTCAAAGCTTTGGCAGCACGTTCCATGAGGTTGAGCGATGAGATGGGTTCATGCTCAATGGTGTATTTGTCTAGCTCATGTATCTGAGCACTTGTAAATATCTTCATACTTCGATTTATGTTAAAACTATGATGTTTGGGTAAAAACCTTGACATTTATTGCTTTCTAAATGCAAAAGTACTAAAAAAAGGTGGATGAAAGCATGATGTTTCATGTTTTTTTCGTATTTTTGCAGAAAATATTATATTTAAAGACGATGGGCATAGTAAAAATCAAGGATAAGAGCTTCAAAACATCGATTCCTGAAGCTGAGATTCTGAAGAAAGTACAGGTCGTAGCCGACCGTATCAACAAGGATTACGAAGGTAAGAAGCCGGTATTCCTGGCAGTGTTGAATGGTGCGTTTATTTTCGCAGCCGATTTGATGCGTATGATTACGGTACCGAGCGAGATTTCGTTTGTGAAGTATGCTTCCTATGAGGGTACCACCTCTACTGGCAGCATGAAGACACTCATGGGCATCAACCAGGACCTGGAAGGCCGTGATGTCATCATTGTAGAAGACATAGTTGACTCTGGTTTTACCATGGTCCACATGATAGATGAACTCAAGAAGAAGAATCCGGCTAGTATCGAAGTCTGCTCTTTGCTCGTAAAGCCAGGCAACCTGAAGGTAGACTTGGATATCAATTATACCGTGATGGAAATTCCTAACGATTTCATCGTAGGATATGGATTGGATTATGATCAGGAAGGCAGAAACCTCCGCGACATCTATACGATTGTAGAGTAATACAACATATAATTTTATATATATATTTAAGGTAAAAATGAAAAATATCGTAATTTTCGGTGCTCCAGGTGCAGGTAAAGGTACACAGAGCGACAAGATGATCGAGAAGTATGGTCTCGGTCACATTTCAACAG
>ERZ1026866.909-NODE-909-length-16601-cov-7.860631_pt1 | contig 16601 bp, 10 predicted proteins | sample MGYA00380163_ERZ1026866 | MGnify/ENA primary metagenome ERZ1026866 (study PRJEB33269, sample SAMEA4719799) | human gut metagenome | biome: human-associated habitat; feature: organic feature; material: feces | place: Cameroon | collected 2013-10 ...
TTACTCGGGACTTGCACCCGTTAGACAATGCTCGTGCCGAGCATACTACCAAAAGAGCCGTGGAGATTTCCCTTCTCCACGGCTCTGCTATTTGTTATCTTGTTTTTTACACTTCCTTGCAAACTACCATCTCTGCTCCACGATACATCACGACAATCTTGTGGAGAGTGGTCGTTTTCACAGCCTCCCTCACCATATCGCTATCAGCATATCTGTTTACCTGTGCGGTGGCTGTCTCCAATAGATGTTGCACTTGCTCATCGCTGATGCCCGACTTGCAATACTTCAACTCTATGATGTAACAGTCCTTCATGTCCTTGTATATGTCACAGAGAGGGGAGAGGAAAATGTCGGCATATCCTCCATCGGTGTCCAACTCGGAGATAGGGCGATAGAACTGGTTCTGACAAGTCATCGCCAGAGTGAAGCCATGCACGAATGCCTCGCCCTTCTGTTTGTCTCGCTGCGAGGAATGACGCTTGAGGGTGTCGGCGATGAATTCGAAGTAGGACTTATATTCGCCATCATAGGCTAGACGACTTTCTAGTTTTCCCTTGCCGTATGTATCGTAAGCCAGATCGTTCTCCTTGTAGGTGTCAAGCAGATAGGTGTAGATTTGGTCACGAACCACCTCGTTAGGGATCACGAACTTGGTCATTCCCTGATAGGTTCCATCTATCGTCACCATTCCGAAGTAGAAGAGAAGGCTCAGAAAGTTGTCTGGGTCATTGATGCGCTCTGCAGGGAAATGCTCCACGAGCTTGCCCGTGACGTATCCCTGGGTGACCAACTGCTGGATGATGCTGGCATCGTGGGCAAACTCCTTGTCATGACGGATGAGCATACGGAGCTTGTCATAGTCCATGCGCACATTGCTCTCCACCATGGCGTCTGGAATTTCATAATCGTTGCGTATGTATTTGTCTAGGAAGTTGAGTACCATCACGGAGTTGTACATCGTGGTCTTCCCATAACGTTTAATGGCAAAGCAATAGTTGTCATACCATGGCTTCATCACCTCGATGAGTTCATCCACCGTATGATTGAATGGTAACACACTAGAATAGTACTCCAGCATCTCTCTTACCTCTTCTTCGGTAAAGCCAGTCATCTCGTTGAACTCGGGATTCAGCGAGTAATTGGTGCCAATATTGAAACCGCTGGTCAGGTCGTCCATCGTCACGGGACTCACGCCTGTCACGAATACACGCCCAAGGCTGTTGACCGAGGCACCCTTGATGGTGTCGAAAAACTTGCGAAGGTATCCCTCGCCGTGAGTCTGTTTCAGGTATCTGCCCTCGTGAGCTTGGTTGGCAAGAATCTGATTGGTGAAGTGGTCGTACTCATCGATGAAGAGATAGATTTTCTGACCTACCTTCCTACATTGAGAGCATAGGTAGTCCAGCTGCTCTACAGCGTCTTTCTTGGCATTTAGCCCCTCCTTGGTTCCTTCGGGCAACAAATGCTCATAGACATCCACAAAATAATTGAAATGCGTGTTGCAATAAGCATCCATCCCTCGTTGGTAGTTGTCGAGAGCACCCACAATGACGGCAAAGTTGAGATCAAGAACAAGGTATGAGTTGCGCTCCGGAGTCGGGTTCTGACCGATATAGAGGTTGCCGAAGAGCGTCTCAAAGTCGTCCTTCCTATTGATGTCGTAGTAATGCTCCAGCATGTTCATGGTGAGCGTCTTGCCGAAGCGGCGAGGACGGATGTAGAAGAAATACTTGTTGGCTTCTTCCACGTCCCAGATGAAGGGAGTCTTATCTACATAGTAGCAGTCTTCCTTGATGATAGCCTCAAAATTTTGCATTCCGTAAGGGATGCGCTTGCGATAGATTCGCTTTTCTCTTTGTCTGATTGCCATAGTGCCATTTTTATTTATTGCAAAACTACAACTTTTATTTGTAACCTCCAAATTTTTAGGAGGAAAAATGAAAGGAATCTACAAAGGTGGACTTATGACTCTCTGTCACCCCATAAAAAAGAGCCGTGGAGATTTCCGATCTCTTCTTGTTGTTTTCTTTTCATTTTATTTGTTGTATATCATTGTTTCGCATGATGAAAATTGTTATTCGTAAGATAAAAAACTATGTCAAAGTTTTGCCGATTTCGACAGAATTTTATACTTTTGCAGAAAATTCATCATTTAAAGCTAAATCTCATGAGAAATTTAACGTTCAAATCTTGGGTTCTCTTGCTGATGTTGTCGTTTTGTGCTACCCATGCATGGTCGCAAAACGAGTTGATCAGCTATAAGCTCAATCTCGTCAAACACCCCTATACCAAGAAGTGTGGGTATGCTTTTAAGGAGCAAAACATCAATAGTCCGATACATGGCACTACTTCCACAGCCATCAACTGGTTTGGAAAGGCCGGTTCAGTGTTGATTTCGAAGTCGGAGGCAGACCAGATAGATTGGGCGATTCCTCCTCATTATGACAAGGCTGCCAATAAGTTCCGTGAAAACCTTGCTATGGTGTCGGTTGCGGGAAAGACGGGCTTTATAGATATGTATAACCGTTTCATTATTCCTCCCATTTACGACAAGATGGATGATCTTGATGGTTTCCACCAAGGATTGGCGGCTGTCTCCAAGAATGGAAAGTGGGGGTACATTGACAAACAAGGCAAGGTGGTGATACCTTTCGAGTATGAGGATGCTGATGCCTTTACTGATGATATGGTAGCTGCGGTGAAACAAAATGGTAAGTGGGGAGCCATCAACGTGCAAGGCAAGGTGGTGGTTCCTATTGACAACAAGGTGAAAGCGGCGATGATAACTGTTCCTATCAGTAACAAGGCTTGGAGGGCTGCCTCAAAGGAGGCAAAGGAAATGAAGAACAATGGTTCTTTTGACAAACTCTTGGATGCTATTCATCAGGCTTCTGCTGCCACTAATGAGAAAATAGCCAAGAACTGGCGTCAGAAACTGATATATAATAAGGTGGGAACTGCTGACTCTCTGGGTTATAAGGACGAGTATGAAAGGATGATTGTGCCACAAGGTTATGACAAGGTGGTACTCGACAAGGATGATGCGGTATTCTTGGTTTCCAAGTCTGGACTTTGGGGGGCTTACCTTTACAATGGAGCCAAGCTTATCAATCCTTGTTTTGACTCGATGTCGTCATTTAGCCAGGGAAAATCTGATGTCACGGCATTGAATGTCAAGGGATGGATTGACTTGGAGGGAAACCTTGACCCGAATTTGCTGTACGAGATGGTGAATATGGGCATACAACAGGAGGGAAATAGTAAAATTGCCGCAAGAAAAACCTACGAAAGGGTGCTGAGTATCAACCCAGAGTATGCGTCGGCGTACAACAACCTAGCTTTGATAGACATCGAAAATAAGGACTATAACAAAGGTATGCGCAAATTGAAATTGGCTCACGAGTTGGTACCCAATGATAGTGTCATTGCGAAAAACCTACAATGGGCTAAGGACTCTCGAAAGGAGAGACGTTCGGAAAGATGGTCGAAAGGCTTTGAGATAGCTGGTGCCATCATCGGCGTCGCAAGCACTGCATATAGTACCTATTCGTCTATCAAGGGAGGCGGAACAGCTACGGCTGGTGATATGGGCAGTGTGGCGAGTGCTGGAGGAACATCGTCATCGTCTGGAAATCATAGTTCGCATGGTGGGGCATCTACAGGCAAGTGTAAGCATTGTGCTGGCTCTGGCACTTGTAGTCCTACTGGCTCCAACAGAAAGTCGTATTGTAGTGGCTCTGGCTTGTGTGGTTACTGCCATGGTACGGGCTGGAACTCAGCTGGAGGAGATAGGGCAAAATGTACTGCCTGCAATTGGTCTGGCAAATGCAAGTCTTGCAATGGTACGGGCAAGTGCAAGTATTGCCATGGAACAGGCAAGGGCTAGCATCGTCTTTTCCTCTAGATATACAAAATCGCCGCATATCCTATGTGTGGGGATATGCGGCGAATCTTATGATGGGATGTTGGATTTTACTTGAAAAGCTCTGCCAACTTGGCGGCAAGTTTCTCGCCACGAGCATCGTCGCTCTCGGCTACTACCTTGCCCTCGCTATCGAGTAGATACATCGTAGGTACTGCCTTGACACGGTATTGGTCGGCTACGGCAGGAGAGAGGAAGTTAGGCCATTGCAATTGCTCTTCCTTGACCGCCTTCTTCCAAGCATTGGCGTCCTTGTCGATGGAGATGCTTACCACCTGCAGGCCCTTGTCCTTGTAGAGCGCATACTGCTTCTTCACGTTAGGGATCTCTCGACGGCAAGGTCCGCACCAAGATGCCCAGAAGTCCAAGACCATGTATTTCTTGCCCTTGAGGAGGGATGCCAAGGTGTGGGGCTTGCCAGCCTCGTCCTTCACGGTGAAATCTGGTACCTTCTGACCTACCTGTCCGGCAGGGTACAATTCCTGATAGAGTTTCTTGCCATAGTAGGAGTTCTTGGCTTCATCAGAGAGCATCTCATATTGTGGACGCTGCTGAGGAGTGACATAGCTGTAGAGGTTCAACATCATCAGTGGCCCCCAGAAGCTATCCTTGTTGTCGGTGAATACCTTAGTGTAGGATTTCTCCACGGTATCGAAGAATACCTTCTGGTCGGCAGCCAAGTTCTTGTAGGTTTCTGTGCGTCTCAATTCTCCCATCTTTGCGGTGTCTTTCTTGGAGTATGCCTCGCCATACGCCTTTTGATAGTCGGCGTATTTCTTTTCGAAAGCGTCGTGGAGCATATTCATGGAATCACGCACGGAGGTGAGCGACTTCAACTTGTCGGTGAGGGGAGAGCCAGAAATTTTCACCTTGGTATAAGTGTATAATGGGTTGCCATCATACGCCTTGCCTACAGTAGCCGTCGCCTGTACGGTGGAAGTCTCACCATCCACCATCATCTGGATATATCCATAACTGCCATCTACCATCAAGTTGACGCACATAGGGGCAGGTACGCTGCCTGATAGCGAGAACTTTCCGCCTTGTATGGTGCCTGTCGCTACTGGTGTCTCCTTGGAGTAACTCATAGGGGAGAGCACTAACTTGGTACCATCAGGAAGACCTTCGATACTACCGCTAACCTTAAAGTCGCCTGCCATAGTTGCCATAGCCACCATGGAGGCAAACATTGTCATCATCAATTTCTTTTTCATCATTTTATAGTTTAGTTGTTTTGATTCTCAGTGAGGGCACAGAGCTTGTTACTCTGTGCCGATAGGTTTATTCTGCTCCCAGGCAAGTCATTCCTACGATTTTGCCCCATCCTGTGGTAATGACAGGGTTCTCTGTCGATCCGAACATAGGTCCCCACATGCTCTGGGCGACACCATAGTTGTTGTCCACCTCATACTGGATGAGCTTGCCTTCTTTCTTTCCCTCGTTCCAAGTGGCTATCCAGAAGCAGCAGCTGCTGGTAGGGAATCCACCGCCAACGCTTCCCCATGCGTAGATGGCTGTAACAGTTTCGTCTGACTCACAGGTATAGACCGTGTTGGATGTCGTCTGACCACTCGATGTGGAGAAGGAATACACAGCTTTGTCCGTGGCATAATAAAAGGCGTAGCCACCCGTGCAAGCGGCAAACAACTTAGCGTTCTCGATGTCGGTGCAACCACTTAGGCTAACCTTGCAGCGTTCGCCACCTGATGAGAGGTCGCCGTCATCGACTACATTGTAGAAGAGGTAGCGATAAAGCCAAGTGCCCTCTCCATCCTCCATGATGCAGAGGGTCTCGTTGCCTCCGCCATTGAAAATGAACTTAGGATTGGATGGCAACTTGTTGGCATTCAGGTAAGCGTCTCCATCTGTGCTCTTGAACGATGTCACAGATGTGGCATTGCTGAAGTATGGGCGGAAACGCTTGTTCTTCTCATCATAGATCACATTGTAGGCACTGATGGCTCCTGTCACTGGTCGCCATGATGTCATTGTATTGTACATCAGGTAAGGTGCAGCCGTGTAGTCGCCGGCGATAGGAGCGGAGAACTTGCGGTCATTAGACTTGTTGGCATAGAGCACATGCAACTTGCCGTTGTTGATGAGGAAGTCGCAGTTGTTGGTGTAGAAGGATGCTTGCGGGTCGAAGGTCTCTGGGGTGTCGTAGAACATGGTGCTCCAGTCGTTCATAATGTCAAGTCCTACGGAATTGATGCGATACAAGTTCTTGTCAGTGGCTACAAGATAGCCGTTTCTTTGGGTCTTGCCTGTGTGAGTGCCGTGAATCCATCGAGGCTTGCCCTCTAGGTAGGTACCCTTGTTCTTGTGGTAAGCGTCATACATGCAGGTGTCTGGATAGATGAGCATCAAAGGAGAACCATAGAACTCCAACGTGGTGTTGCCGTCACGCTCACTCAACAGGCACAAGCCTTCTACTTTTTCACTCTCGTTGACGGATGTGTATTGTTCCTCTGCCTGATAATAGGCTCTCATGCCTGTGATGGAATCCTCTGCCATCATATAGAAGCGATAGGTGCCAGGCTTGAGGTTGACCACCCAGTCGAGTTTCTTGGTGTAGGCAATAGTGTCGGCAGGTGGGTACTCCATGATGTTGCCGTTCTGTATGGGTTGGTAGCTACCTTGGTTGAGGGTGAGCACGAACCAGCGGTAGCGCAATCGCTCGGGGTGAGCGTAGGTGACGTTAGGCTCAAACTCTATGTGGTCGCCAGGGTTGAGACTACGCTGTAACGCCAAGCGATTTTCGATGCCGATGGTGTCGATGACAATCTTGCCGGCTTCCTCCTCTGTCTTATAGTCGTAGTTGCCCTCGTCGCTATAGCAGGATGCAAGTGTTCCTGCTGCTATCGTGGCGAAAGCAATGATGAAATTTCTGAATCTTTTCATTTCATTTTGATGTTTAATGGTTGAGATGTTCTATCAGACGAACTAGTTTGCCTGTAGAACGTAAGATTTGTAATCTTTAGAAGGTAACGAGTACGCCGTTCTCATCACGCAGTGGAGCGTCTGGATGCTCCTCGTTGTACTTGTTGAGGGCGTTGACAAACTTGATCTTGTAGCTCTGCAACTCTGCCCAAGACATCGCATCGGTGTCGAAGCCTGTGATACCACCTGCATTGGCAATCATAAAGCGGTACTTGGTGGTGCTGTAGTCGCCAAAGAACTCCTCCAGTTCGTCCCAGTTGGTAGGCTTCGACACCATGTCGTTCCAAATGACGAGGATGTGGTTCTCCTCGTTGACACCCGGTGCGAAATCATTAGATGGTTGCACTTTGATGTAGAGTTTCACGGATTTCTCTTGCAGGAGGGTGCTTCTCTTCATGGTGATAGGGAGGATGCCCTTGCTTTCGCCAGCCTTGACCACCACGCTTGTCGGGAGGACATAGAGGTCGGAGGATGCGGTCGATTGAGACTCATCGATTGTCACGTTGGCGGTACGGTCGTGGTCAGCCACTGTTCCCATCACGCATACGTCAATATCCATGGTCATCTCAGTGGTCTCCTCAGTATAGGTGGCAAAGGAAAATTTGAGCGAGTCGGTGCCCGATGTATAATTCTTAGGTCCCACGAGTCTGACTCTCGCCTGGTCTTGGTACAGAAAGTCATCGTCGGAGCAACTGGCGAGGCTGAGCGTCGCCAATGTCATCAGAATCAGATAATATATATTCTTCATTTTCATTGTCTTATGATTGATTCGTTAATGTGAAATCTTAAGCGATAGAATTCTTCACTCTTCACTCTTCGTTCTTCACTCTTCGTTTTTCACTAGCTTTAGTTCTCATATCCTCCAAACTCTTGGTCGCTGCTAGGGATAGGCAATACGTAGATGCTCTTGCCTGGGCGTACGCTGGCTCCCTTGATTTCGGAAGCGTTGAGACGCTTGTAGTAGAAGAAGAGTTGACCACCTTCGCCCACAAACTCCTTGCGATACTCCTTGTAGATTTCGTTTTGGATGTCATCGGCTGTCATAGTGGTGTGGTCGAGAGGGAAGAGGCTGAGGTTTCGTGCCTCCCTTACTTTGTTGAGCAATTCGACAGCCTTCTCTGGGTCGCTGTCCTTCAAGCACTCTGCTGCGATATAGTATGCCTCGCTTATACGGAGCATCGGGTAGAGGTCGTTGTAGGCGCTGCCTTCCACATACCAAAGCTTGCACAAGTATCGCTTGCTGCCTTCTTGCTCATATCCCTTGAGGTATCGCCAGTCATTGCCATATCCCTTGCCGAGTTCGTAGATTTCCTGAGCCTTGGTCTCGGAAGGAGTGAGGGCAGAGGAACCACCCTTGGAAGTGAAGTACTTGTTGGCTGTATCCTCCCAGTCGTTGATGGTGAGGTGGAAGATATGCTCAGAACTGAACGACATATCGACCTCGTTCAATTTGCTGCTCTGCATAACAGTCTGGTCAACGAAACGGAATGGAGTGCTATAGGCACCCGACTCATTGGTGTCGATGATCTCCTGTGCGTACTTCAAGGCATTTGTCTTGTCGCCCATCCAGAGGTAAACTCTCGCCAGAGTGAGGGTGGCAGCGTAATAGTTGAAGTATGGCACACGTTCGCTGCGCTGGTAATATGGACTGTAACCTATTTTAAGCGAATCGTGCTTTAAGTCCTCACGTGCGGTGAGCAAGTCGTTGACGATGAACTGCATAGTCTCGCCCACAGTCTTCTGTTCCTTCACCTGTGTGGAATACTCGGTGACGTAAGGTACTCCCTTGGCGTTGTTGTCCATTGTTGGTGCACAAGCGAAGAGGCGCATCAGGTCGAAGTGGAGGAACGCACGGAGTCCATATGCCTCGCCACGATATACGTAGTAGTTGTTGTCGGAGAATCGGGTGGAATCCGCCTTGTCGATGTTGCGTATCATGATGTTGAGGTTGGCGATGGCATTGTAGGTGCTGTTCCAAATACTGCTGATGGTACTCTCCACGCTGCTGTTGGCATAGTCGTACTGTGAGGCGTATCGCCAGTCGCCGTCGCCATCGACATCATAGCTCTGTGACAATACCTCTGTGAATCCGATACCCATGTTGAGACCATACATTGAGGTGCTGCTCATAGCGGTATAGACACCTGTGAGCTGGTCTTTGTATCCGCCCTCTCTGCAGAACTGCTCTTCCTCCTTAATCTGTGACTTCGGACTCACGTCGAGCCAATCGTTGCAAGAGGTGAGTGCCATGAGAGATAGGGCTATGTATATGATTTTTCTGAATGTCTTGTTCATATATCTTTTGTTGTTTCTTGTTACACATTAATATATTTAGAAAGTAACCTGCGCCGAGAGCGAGAAGGTACGTGCGAAAGGATAAGTGGTGCCTCGCTCTGTCTTCACGGATGAAATGGTGAAGAGGTCGTTGGTGTAGGCACTGACTTTCAGACGCTCCAAGAAGGAGTTGCGCACAAACTTGCAGTTGCGGAAGTCGTAGTACAACGTGATGGATGACATCGTGAAGAGACTGTAGTCTTGCACGAAACGTGAGGTAGGGTAGGTGACGCTCTGGTCGCTGATAGACTTGTAGAGAGCCATGTCGCCTGGCTTCTGCCAACGGTCGCTATATACACGGCGATCCACATTGTACTGGAGTGAGGCATTCTCCACCTTGTCAACGAGGGTGGAGTTATAAATTTGGCCTCCCCAACGAAACGATGCACTGACATTGAATCCCCATCCGTTGATTTCGCCATTTACACCAAAGTTACCATTGTATTTAGGTTGGGTGTCACCACAAACCACCTGGTCGCTGATGTCGTAGTCGTATGTCACCGAACCGTCTTTCTTGACGAAGATTTCCTTACCGTTCTGTGGGTCAATACCAAGAGAAGGAACCGCCCAGATGGCGTTCATGGAGCAACCCTCGTAATATTTCACTGATGGTGTGGTCGTCTTGTTCTCCATCATACTCTTGTCTTGCTCGTCGTTCCAAGCGCGGAGAGAGTTGGAAATTTTCTTGAGTGTGTTCTTATTGTGAGCTACATTGGCGAAGATGTTGATGTAGTCACGTCCCTTGTTGGCAGAGAACACACGGTAGTTAAGGTATAATTCTACACCCTTGTTCTGTGTCTCGCCGAGGTTATCTACGTATGTGGAGAAACCTGTGGTGCCTGGCACGGTGACATGGGTGATCATACCCTTGGTGTTGGCTACGTAGTAGTCGAAGCGGCCAGAGAGGCGATTCTTGAAGAGGGCGAAGTCGAGACCGATGTTGCTGTCATACTTCTCTTGCCAACGTAGATTCTCATTGGCGAGTCCCTTGATGTAAGATCCAATGTAACCATTGTAAGATGAACCATTGTAGTACATGAAGGTAGCCATCGCATCGTAGGAACTGAATCCTTGGCTACCAGTATATCCGAAGGAAGCACGGAGTTTCAGGCGGTCGATGAAGCCCAATTTCTTGATGAACTTCTCATTGTGGATGTTCCAGCCGCCACCGACAGACCAGAAGGAACCCCAGCGGTTGTTGCTACCCGTCTCGGAAGAACCTGTGAGACGATAGTTGGCATCGAAGAGGTAACGCTCGTCGTAGCTATAGTTGACGCTGAGCAAACCACCGCAGTTGCGCGAGATGCCCTCGGTACCAGTAGGACGGCTATTCTTGGCGTACTGTACGGCGAAGGTGATGTCGTCCATGAAGTCGTTAGGGAAACCTTCGGCTGCTATGCCTACCGTGTTGTAGCTATTGTTTGCCATGCTCAACTGGGCATTGCTGAAGATGAGGTGCTTGCCTATCTGCTTGGAGTATTGTGCACCTAGCTCTGCGTTGATGTCGGTATATTTTCCGTTGGACTGATTGTAGGTACCCTTGCGATACACGTCGGTCATGGATATAAAATCGGTGTGGTTGGCAGGTTTGAATACATCGCTCGTTGTCGTCTTGCGGATGATGCCAAACTTGCCTGTCATTCTCCAGCTAGGGTTGATTTGCCATTCCAAGTAGAAGTTGTTGGTGATGGTCGTGTAGGTGGAGTTGTCTATCGTGTTGAGAGTGGTATTGTAGAGCGGATTGTAGTAGTCGCCTACACGTCCTGCATTATTGGTGTAGGAGTAGGACTTGATCAGGTTACCCTTGTCATCGTAGATGCGGCTGTATGGGTTCATCTGATAATAAGAGGAGAACGAGCCGTATGGGGAATTGTTGCTATTGTTGTAGTCGATGGTGAGCTTGTTGCGGAATATCAAGTTCTTGAGGCGATAGGCGAGCGTGATGCCGCCAGAGAAGGTGTTGCGGTCACTGCCCTTCATAGCTCCCTAGATGTTGTTATAAGAGAGGTTGACACCATATTGCAGATTGTGCTGACCTCCTTCGAGATAGAGGGAGTGCTTGTGCCCCACTCCTGTATGAACTGGTTGTGCGAGCCAATCGGTGTTAATGCCACGTAATACATCTCGAAGCTTGTTGGCGTATGTTTTGTCGAGTGCAATCTGGGTGACGGCATTGTCGCTGCTGAAGAGTCCTGCCATCTTCTCCACCTGTAGTTTTTCCGAGGCGTTGCAGAGGTCATAGCTGCTGAGGTCTGGCACTTCAAGGTCGATGCCGCCCGTATAGGTGATGCGCATTTTACCCTGCTCAGGTCGCTTGGTCTCGATGACAATCACACCATTGGCAGCCTTTGCACCATAGATAGCCTTGGCAGTGGCATCCTTGAGCGATGTAATGCTCTCCACCTGGTTCATGTCAAGGTCGAGAATCTTGGTTAGCTCTGTCTCGAAACCATCGAGGATGAAGAGAGGTTGGTTGGCACTGGAGGCATATTCGCCTTGTACGCTGGAGATGGTGGAAGCACCACGCATCTGGAAGTCTGGCAAGGCGTTCGGGTTACTACCGGCACTCAGGTTCTCTATCTGCATGAATGATGGGTCGATGTTCTTGAGACTCTGGAGCACGTTGGAGTTGCCGACACGTTGGAGCTCATCGCCCTTGACGGTTGTCACAGCACCAGTAAAGGTATTCGCCTTTCGGGTGAAAGTACCATTGACCACCACTTCCTCTACAGCTTTCGCATCCGGATTGAGCACGATGTGCATGTTGGAAGTGGCACGCACGTTCTGCTGTTGCATGCCGATGGAAGAAACAACGAGGCGTGCGCCACGAGGCCACTTGCTGAAAGAGAACTTACCATTGATGTCCGTTACGGTGACATCCTTGGATCCCATGATTCTGACGGTCGCACCAATCACAGGAAGTCCATCCTCCGATGAAGTCACGATACCAGTAATGCTGCTGCGATTCTCATCGTATGATTCCTTGTGCTCACGCAATGTGACGTTCACTAGGTTGCCTTCCTTGGAATAAACCAAAGGCTTTCCATTCAAGAGCATCTGGAGTACACCCTCGAACTCCTCGTTCTTAACGGACCCATTGATTGTGTAGCCCTCGACATCTTCGAAGGAAAACAAAATCTTGTAACCACTTACTTTCTCTAGCTTTCTCAGCGCAGAAGAGAGTTCCTCCTGCTTAAAGTTCATTGTCAACTTCTTGCGAATCTGGGCGTATGACGGTGTCAGTCCCAGACTGGCGGCAAGCAACAATGCAAACAGTCTGCTTTTTGCCATAAACTTTCAGTTTTTATGATTTCTACTTTACTTGATATGTTCTAAACTTACTAACGCTATTTGTTAGTTTTAACGCACAGAGGAGCGAAAAGGTTACGCTTTATTCAAAAAAACGAGATCTTTTTGTCAGATTTTCAAAATTATGCACTTTTTATTCGCAAATCGCAAATATTTTTCGTAATTTTGCAAACAAAAACATTTAGACAACAAGTTAGGATAAGAATGGAGCACCAAGAGGAGTTTGACCATATATTTAGAGAGTACTACGCCCAGCTCTTTGTTTTCGCTCGTCGATTTATAGATGATATAGATGACTGTCATGATTTGGTGAATGATGTCTATGAAGATGTGTGGTTGCATTTTCAAGATATTCGCCAAGAGGCAGTACGCTCTTATCTTTACACCAATCTCCGTCATAAATGTGTGGATTTCCTACGGCGCAAGAAAACCCGTAAGAAATACGAGATTTTCACCTTGGCTCTTGCTGAACGATTTGATTCCACTGATCGTATCCTAGAGATGGAAGAGAGGGAAGCTATCATTAAGAAAACAATAGAGATGCTTCCCGATACAACCCGAACCATCTTCATCCTATGCTTTGTCGAGCACAAGAAGTATGCAGAGGCAGCCGAGGTGCTCCATGTAAGCTTGAGTACCATCAAGAAGCATATCGTTAGGGCTTTGAAGCTTATTAGGGAAAGCCGAGGTGGGAATGATGAATCGCAAGAGTAGTAACAGTTGACTGCATAGCTTTTGAGGTAGTAAACCACCGTTAAGGTTAAAAAAAAGAAATTGACATAACCGTTTTTGGGGTCAATCCGTTCAAATAGTAGTTAATATGGTAATAGAATATGAATAAAGAGGAAATCTTAGATATATTAGAAGATGGCAAATCGCTTACAAAAAACCAACAAGGGGTTTTTGAGGAGGATGCTGATGTCTCCCAACTTGTGGAGGATGTCCTTCTAGGCGTACATTCCATCCGTGATGAGCACCTGCCTTCTGAGGAGGTGCAGGCTAGGCTTGATGCTTTTCATCAGACGCATTCACAGATGGGCGGAAACGAGAAGTCTAAGACGGCGTTGCTTCATTTGCTTTGGGTGAAGGCTTTGATTGGCGTTGCAGCAGCATCTGCCATTGTTGTTCTTCTCTTACCTTTTGGGAAAGGAGGCAACACGGTGGTCAATGTTAGCGAGCAGGGAATCATCGCTTCTGCCAATCAGCATCATTCTGAAAGTAAGTTGATAGCTACTGATGCAGATGCCGTTACTCATGAGCGACAGATTACATCCGAAGATATAGATGCTTATTTCTCTCGGACAGATACCGTGCTGCTGAATGTGGATAGGGGGCAGCAATGCAAGGTGGTACTACCAGATGGCAGCACCGTATTTCTTCATCCTGGTAGCAAACTCGTATATCCCAAGGAATTTGATGGTTATGAACGAAGGGTTAAAGTGATTGGAGAAGCTTATTTTAAGGTGCATAAAGACAAGGAACACCCTTTCATTGTGGAGACTAAAAACTCGGAGACCTTGGTTACAGGTACGGAATTTGACGTGAACACCTATGATGAGAAGATGGTAAAGGTGACTTTGGTCAACGGTAGTGTGCAGTTTGCCAACACAAAGAGCAATCGAAAGGTGATGCTTCGTCCTGGTCAGCAAGTTCAGTTATGCAATGATAATATGAATGTGTGTGATGCCGACACGATGCAGTTGGTGGCATGGCGAGATGGATATCTTTTCTTTGACAATGCATCGCTCAACGAAATCTTGCAGCAAATCAGTTCCTCTTATAATGTTCCCGTTGTTTGCCACGACAGCCGTCTTTTGGAGAAAAGAATGCACTTCGTGATGCGTCGTGACCAGGAGATAGAATATGCCATCGACATTCTCAATAAGATGAAGAAGATGAAGGTGAGTCTCGAGAATGGAAAATTGAAAGTGGAAGCATATTAGAGAGTGGGTAGTATATACATACATCTTACGAAAACCGCCGCATATCCTATGTGTGGGGATATGCGGCGGTTTGTTGTATTTGAAAGACATCTTATGCTATCTCCTCGCAAGCTACCATTTCGATGCCTCTGTATATCACGACTAGCTTATGGAGCTTGGTGGTTTTTACCGACTCTCTCACAATGTCGCTATCGGCATATCGACTAATTTGGGCGGAAGCGTCCTTGAAAAGCTGGCTCACTTGTTCGTCGCTTGTGCCCGTCTTGCAGTATTTTAGCTCGATGATGTAAGAATCGACCATATCCTTGTAAATGTCGCAGAGAGGACAGAGGAAGATGTCGGCGTATCCTCCCTCATTATCCAGCTCGGAGATAGGGCGGTAGAACTTGCACTGACTTGTCATGGCTAACGTGAATCCGTGGACGTAGGCTTCGCCTTTCTGCTTGTCTCGCTGGGAAGAATATCGCTTCAAGCAGTCGGCGATGAAGCTGAAGTATGCCTTGTAATTGCCATCGTAAGCTAGCTTGCTCTCCAATTGCCCCTTGCCGTACGTATCATAACTGAGAGCATTCTCCTCGTATGTGGAAAGTAAGTAGGTGAACAGCTGGTCACGCACTACCTCGTTAGGAATGACAAATTTGGTAGCACCCTTATATGTGCCATCTATCGTTACCATACCGAAATAGAAGAGCAGACTCACGAAGTTGTCTGGGTCATTGATGCGTTCTGCTGGGAAGTTCTCCACGAGATTGCCTGTGACGTAGCCTTTGGTTACCAACTGCTGGATGACGCTCGCATCGTGGGCGAACTCCTTGTCGTGGCGGATGAGCATACGCAGCTTGTTGTAGTCTGTGCGCACGTTGCTTTCCACCATGGAGTCTGGGATGTCGTATTCGTTGCGGATGTAGTTGTCGATGAAGTTGAGTACCATTACAGAGTTATACATGGTAGTTCTGCCATAACTCTTGATGGCGAAGCAATAGTTGTCGTACCACGGCTTCATCACCTGAATGAGTTCATCCACCGAATGATTGAAAGGAAGCACGCTGGAATAATAGCCGAGCATCTCTCTCACTTCTTCCTCCGTAAAACCAGTCATCTCGTTGAACTCTGGTGTCAAAGAGTAGTTGGTACCGATATTGAAACCACTCGTCAAGTCGTCCATGGTGACAGGACTGACACCGGTGACAAAGACTCTTCCAAGGGCAGCTCCTGCCGCACCCTTGATGGTGTTGAAGAATTGGCGAAGATAACCCTCGCCATGGGTCTGCTTGCGATAACGCTGCAAGTGCTCCTCGTTGGCAAGGATATTGTTGGTGAAGTTGTCGTACTCATCGATGAAGAGATAGATGCGCTGGCCTACTTCCGTACAAATCTGGCAGAGATACCTCAACTGTTCCACAGCCCCCTCACGTTTGTTCATCTCTTCCTTCGTTCCTTCTGGAAGGAAACGAGAATAGACATTGCAGAAGAAATTAAACATAATGTTGCAATGCCCATCCATACTTCTTTGATAATTGTCGAGTCCTGCACCCACCTCGGCAAAGTTGAGATGGATGATGAGATAAGAATTGCGCTCAGGGGTCGGATTCTCACCTATGTACAGTCCACCGAAGAGGGACTCAAACTTGTCCTTCTTGTTGATGTCATAGTAATTTTCTAGCATGGAAAGAGTCAGCGTCTTACCGAAACGGCGAGGGCGGATGTAGAAGAAGTACTTATTGGAATCTTCTATATCCTCGATGAATGGAGTCTTGTCAACGTAGTAACAATCCTCCTCTCTGATTGCTTCAAAATTTTGCATTCCGTATGGGATGCGCTTGCGATAGATTCGCTTTCTTCTTTCTCTGATTGCCATTGCGTCTATATTTAACTTTTTGCAAAAGTAAACAATAATTCTGTAACCTCCAAATTTTCAGGTGGGTATTTTCTGAAAAACGCAGTTCGAAAGACAAGCAAAAACGAAAGAAGGCGGACTTCCCATCGGAAATCCGCCTTCAAATTTATCTCTGAATTCTAAGAATTACTTCTTGTTCAAAGCGAGGTCGATAGCAACGGCGATAGCTACAGTAGCACCTACCATTGGGTTGTTACCCATGCCGAGGAAGCCCATCATCTCTACGTGAGCAGGAACTGAAGAAGAACCTGCGAAC
>ERZ1026866.913-NODE-913-length-16560-cov-11.449015_pt1 | contig 16560 bp, 6 predicted proteins | sample MGYA00380163_ERZ1026866 | MGnify/ENA primary metagenome ERZ1026866 (study PRJEB33269, sample SAMEA4719799) | human gut metagenome | biome: human-associated habitat; feature: organic feature; material: feces | place: Cameroon | collected 2013-10 ...
TCATACCATCACTCCCCCATGCAAAAACGCTGCAATTGTTTAACGTTATAGCTCAATTGAGGAGTAGCGGCGGCAGGTTTTCGGTCAACTGGGGAGTTTTAGGCGTACGGGGTAAGGGCACGTCCGCTTTGGAGTAGAGGGGCGGCAAGAAAAATGCGCCCCTGTGGGCGCACCATCCCGTTCGCTATTCCGCCTTTTTAACGCGTGGCTTGCGACCGCGCGGCTTATCAACCAGCGCGGACTCACCGCTCTCTCGGTACTGACGACACCACGCCTTGACCGAAGACTCGCTGGGGATCTTGTGCTTGATCATGGCCTCGCGAACCGTCAGGCCGTTTTCTAGGCGATCCTTTACCACGGCGAGCTTGACGTCGTACGAATAGGTTTGATGGCGAGCGCCCGCGTTGAGCACGGCGTCGGCACCGCCCACGGCATATGCGCGGGCCCACTGACGAGCCGTGGCCTGGGGAATGCCAAGCTTTGCGGCGAGGGCGCGGTGACCGACCCCCTCTTGGAGGATCTCGACGGCGCGTTGCCTAACCTCGGGCGCATGCGCGCGAGTCCTTGTTGCTTCTGACATGCCTGCCACTTCTTAGCCTTAACCGTTAATCTGCTTTCTTACGTGCTTGTTAGATAGTAGCATTTTGCTGTTCCCGCGTAACAGTTAATTGAAAATCGTAACGGCGGCATCTGGGCATTTGCCATTCATTTGCAACAGTTCTTTAGGTTTTATTTACGCAGCTAGTTGGCTCGCGGCTCATTGACAGTGTTTTACCAACCAGATTGGTATCTTTTTGTTTGGCTGGTATGGTTTGTGTAATTATTAACCCCTCGTCAGCCCGCATCTAACATGTCAGCTTTCCACTTACTTTCCAGCTTTCCACCTTGGGTGGTAAGTTGGGTGGAAAGTTGGAAAGAAGTTGGGAGACCGAAGCATGGGCGATGGACAGCCCTACCTCGCGAGTCGATACCGTTGTCGCGGGCTGCGCGGAGGCTCCATCGCCTCAATCTTGCCCGCACCAATCAAGCCTTTTATGTGGTTGGAAACGGCGCTCCTACTCAAACCCGAAGCGTCGGTGAGCTCCTTAGTCGAGGCCGAAGAATGTGTTGCCAGGTAATCCAAGATTGCCTCGTCCACATGCCCCACAGACGTCACCTGTTCCGCCCGCATTATCTTTCGCTTATCGAACGTCAGCGAAAAAGAAACCGTCGAGTTCTTTGGTTCGGGCGGCAACATGTTTGCCCGCTCGAGCTGCTCACCTATCTCCTGATAACCAGTGCCGCGATTTTCGACCACGTAGCCACCACCTGGGTACGGCGTGGTCTCGAGGATATTTGAAAGGAACTGATTTCTGGATGACGAAACCCCAGAAATTCCCAACGAATCGATCGTTACATCGCCGTACAGCCCGCCGGGATTGAGAATCTCGACGCGGTCGATATACAGGTTGACCTGCACTTGTGAACCGCGCGCGGCGGAAGAGTAGTCGCGATGCATAAGCGCGTTCGCCACCGCTTCGCGCAGCGCCACGGGCGGATAATCGGGTACATCTTTCCGGAACGCGCCCTCGATAACCGCGGCGTTTCGGGTGTTTCTCGCAACGGCGGCAAGCACGTCCTCAATCATGAAAGGGATCGGTCCCAAAATGGTCTGAGAATCCACAAAACGCTTGTTATCGCTTACTCGCTGCGTTTTTGTGGTCCCGGGGTACGCCGTAAAGGTCACATTGAGACGTGGGAAGAACTTTTGCGGAAACCGTCCCATCGCGACAATTGCGGCAAGCGTCGGCACGATTGCGTCGTCCGCCCTTTTGGTCACATGCAGGTCAAGGAGAATCTCATCGTCGCTTCTGGTGCCCAAAAGCCTAGGGTGCAGCTCGCGCTGGCGTTTTATAAACCCTTGCAAAAGATCGGCGTCAAGGTCATCGAGCGTGGCACCTTCGATCGGCTCGTCGTCGTATGTAGGCTGAACATGCTCCTCCATAAAGCGATCGATTTCGTAGGGAGTCATGCGCCGGTCGCCGTCGCCCGTACGGATAAAGGACGAATCGTACATTCCGCGCGCTGCAATGTAGCAGGGTTTATCGCGTGGATGCATTTCTTTGATGCGCGCGCAAAGCACCAGCTTATCCTCGAAGGGAAGCACTTGGATATCCGGCCTCACGACGGGCGTAAGCTTCTCACATGCAGAAGATAGGGCGTCTTGCATCTTGCGAGCATCAAAGCTCTCGACGGGCACAAACCCGTTCTTTTCGGAAATGCCGAGGATTACAAAGCCGCCCTGCGCGTTAGAAAAAGCCGAAAGCGTCTCAACGATGCTTTTGGGAAGCGCGCCCTTGGCTTCTTTTACTTCGTACTGCTGGGTGTCGTTTCCTATTGCCCGCAGATGATGGATGACCCGCGCCAACCACTCCTCATTCATGCCGAACCTCCCAACTTTCCAACTTTCCACCTAACTTACCAGCTTTCCACTTAACTTTCCAGCTTTCCACCTTAGGTGGTAAGTTAAGTGGAAAGCTGGGAAGCTGTTGAGTAGCTGGGGCAGTAGCAGGCCAAGCGAACAAGAAAAATAGGGGCGGCAACTGAATGGTTGCCGCCCCCTTGTGGCTAGTTAGCGTTGGTCCCGTGGGGAATGCCCTTGGTGTTGATGCGCGCTAGCGTGTACGTCACGTAGTCGGAGTGCGAATAGCCATCAAGGTTGCTAACGTTGACCGGTGTGTCGTTTACAGCGCCACCGGACATATGAGCCGTAAGCACCAAACGATAGTTGGCATAGGTTTTTTGGCTCTTACCCTCAACATCCGTGTTCACCTTAACGCGGAAAGCACGCGTGAAGACAGGTCTGTTTCCATCTCGCGTGGCGAATTTGCCGTCAGTTCCCTTGTTATCAGTAAAAATGTAACTATTGCCGTTGTCGCGCCAAGTATTGTCGCCGTCGCCCAAAGAGTCCACTTTGATGTACCCCGAGATATCGCTCACCTCAGCATACTTGCCCTTGTCCTGGCGCTGCTGCAAGCTCAACGTGTACGTCACCGTAGTGGCACTGGAGATCATGGCCTCGGCGCCCGCGAGCTTGGATAAGTCGTATGTCCCCACCAGGTCGATCTCGCCGTCGCGGGACTTGGGGTCATCGATGTTAATGCCCAGTTGCGACTTCTTTGAAGCCTCGAGTGCAATAGTTGAGGAGCCCACGTCCATGCGGTAGTATCCAGCGCCACCATCGTTGTATGCCGAGTTGCCGCTGGTGCTGAGTGTGTCGTCATTCGTGGAAAGGTGGGCTCGGTAGTTGGGCTTTGTGTACTTGTCGTTGCCGCTATTCTGCGAAGCGATAATGCCAGCCTGGCATGCAGGCTCCGTCATGGTGAGATTCGCCCTCATGGTGATGGTGAACTGGTTGCCATAGTTCTTAGCGATTTCGCGAATGCCGGAAAGGTCGATGGCGCCGTTGTCATCAGCAAGCACGAGCGACATGTCGCCACCAGTTTTCGAAGACCACTCTTTGGCACGGACGGCCGGTGTTTCCGTTGCGACGGGACCAACCCACCCAGAACCATTCCACGTGTAGTAGTACTTGTCCCCCGCTGTCACGTAGAACGAATACGTGCCCCGAGTTCCAGTCGGGTAGCCATGCGCGCCTGCGGCGCTGCCGTTCACGTAGTTCACAAGTGAGGAATCCAGCTGGTAGTATAGCGCATCGGTGCTCGTATATTCCTGCTCGCCAAACGTAATGGTGTCCCTCACGTCCATCTCGAGCGGATAGGTCGTTCCCTTCACGGCCATCTGGTTGATGCTCGTTTTGCCGTCCACCAAAGTTTTGTTGTCCACCAAATTGTGCTGGAAGTTCGTGGCAACGCTATACGTCGAGGCGGTGTTCTCATGCGAGTCCTGCGAGTCCTTCTTCTCACCTTCGCGAAGCGTGTAGTTAAGATGCGTGTTCACGCTTGTCTTAACCGATGTACCGGTATATCCGTTGACGTTGGCCGAGTTCTTGGGCGTGCGAACAACAAGATAGAAGCTCTCGCTTTTGGGCTGCTCGCCGGGCTTCTTTTTGGGAACAGTCAGCTTGTAGAACGGACCCTTGGTATCCGCGTCAGTCTTTACGCGGTAATAGTCATTGCCGATCTTCGCGCCAGCGATATTAATCAACTGGGCCTCGGTCTTTCCGGCTTTCTCCTCATTGGTCAGCTTAACCCACGAACCACTACCATCCTCCGGTACGGACGCGGCTGCACCCATAGTCTCGCTGAGCCACTGCTCCGTATAGTGGTTTCTGCTGGAGTCCTCAAAGTCCGTCAGCGCAACCGAGGTGGCAGATTCGCCCGCGGGCACCGTATAGTGATACTCCTTGCTATTGTGCGCCGTGTCCACGAGCGTCAGCTGCGTGCCCGCGGGCAACGCCCCCTTTGCTCCGGCTCCGCCGAACTCGATGCGCTTGTTAAGCGGCCTCATGTCACCACCGCTCGCCAGGTGCGTATCCCAGCCATACTCCGTCTCCTGGGTATACGCCTTGTTGTACGTCCAGGTAAGATAACCCGTCATGGTCTCGCCGCTGCTAATGAGCACGTGCTTGTTGTATTTGCTGCTGTAGTCGTCGCTGTTGAAGTTCGAGCCCTCGGAATACGTTGCCGTAAAGTTAATCTCGAACACGCGTTTGACGATGATGGGCACCATGACCCTGTAGCTCTGGCCAGCCTCGGTAAAGGTGACGGTGAGCAGGCTGAAACGGTTCTTGCCGTTATCCCAGTTGGAGTTGGCGCTGACCGACAAAGAAGAGCCGCTGCCCTTAACGTCAAGCGCCCGATCGGTAACGTTGGTCTGCTTTACAAACTTACCGTTCTCAAGCTGGAACACGTCGACCGTTGCCGAAACATGCGATCCATCTGCATTCAGGCGCAGCGCGTCCGAATAGCCGCCGTTAGTAAGAATGTTGAGATAGTCCTTAACGGTATCCGAGTCATTGCCCGAAAGGACAAGGACATTGGGGTCGCTGCTCAACTGCGTGGCACCGGCGTCATTGTTTGCGCTGAACTTGCCGACGCTCGAAGATAAGTAGCTCGAGGTATTTTGATAGGCACCATCTTTATCGATACCGCCGATATTGGTATAGGTGTAGCGGCCGGTGACGTTTTTCCCTGCATCGTCCTTGATAGTCGATGCAGTGTCCTCGATAGTCGATGCAGTGTCCTTGATGGTCAATTCATCGGAAACGTTCACACCATCGCCGAACAGGTAGCGGGTCTGCCCCGCATCACCAGAGGCGGTTTGAACCGAAAGCGAACTCACTGGGCTTGTAGTCACGTAGGGCGAAACGGCTGCAGTCGTGCTGTCGGCCGCATCGGCGCCGTACAGCGTTTTGTCCTTCGGCTCAGCAGGCGTGTCTTTGTAGCTGCCAAACGCGACATACGACTTCTTATTGACCTCGCCGCTCTTGCTGCTTTCGCTCGCACGGATCAACGCGGGCATGGTCGCGTTGGCTTGGCCCTCGGTGAGCTTCACGGATACGCCGGCGGCATACAGCTCGTAACCGCCAAGATTGCTCGTATCGACGCGACCAAGCAGAATTCCCTGCTGATCTTTTTTATTGAACGTATTGCTATCGAGCAGCACGTTGGCGAGATGGAACTTGCCCTTGCCTTCTCCCGAGATGCCGCCGGAATTGGCCTGTTGGAATGTGTTGGAGGTAACCTTGATATTAGAAGCAGACACATCAATGCTATTCAGGTATCGTCCCGTCAAACCTCCAGCATACTGGCCGTCAAACACAAGGTCTTCGACCGTTATGTTGTCATAGGTCACACCTTGAGTGCTCCAAAAGTAACCCAATACGCCGCCCAAAACGCCACTCGTCGAGAGCCGCAGCCCCTTAACCGTACAGTTACTAAACCAATATTTGCAGTAGCTCCTACTATTAACGAAACCGATAACACCGCCGGCATTCGACAGATTGCCCCTATTTGCCGATGTATTTCCGATATAGCATCCTCGATCAGAAGTAACCGAAAGGTTGCTAATCGAAATAATGCCGTAGTCGGCCCTTCCAATTAAACCGCCTACGCCCATATAGCTTCCAGCGCTCGTGAAATCAGCTTTTACCGTTACGTTTGAAACTATTACTGCATTTGTTGTTTCCAGCTCCTTGGAATCCATCTTCGCATTTACAGACACCGAATCTTTCGTCCAGCCGAAGGCTCCACCGATATGCGCGCTTGGAGATTTTCCCGTTACAGTTGAATTCGACGCAACCGTTGCATTTTTCGGGGTCGTCACCCAAATGCCACACTTCGTCTGCTCGTCCATGGCCCCAACATAGCCACCAACATTAAGGTAACCCGTCACATCCATATCGGTATACGAGCAGTCATACAACTTGACCGGAGAGGCTTTCCTACTATTCCCAACAATCCCCGATGTCGAATTGTTCGCCGTATTCCTGCTGCAATACCCAGAACTGCCCAGCAGACCGCCGACGTTTTTAGCTCCGTCAACCTTGCAGCCGCTCATGGTCACCCTGCGATAGACGCCAGAAACGCCGCCGTCATTGTTTGCCGTCACGCCCGCTAGCAAGCCAACGCCAACTTCGCCTCCCGCTTGGCCTCCGGCATCGTTACTATTCGCATCGATGGTCGTCAATTTAACGTTGCAGTCCTCGAATTTTAGGTCCGTGACCATGCCCGCGGTTGCATTGTTCGAAACACTCTGCGAGGTAAACGACACCGTGCTAAACAAAGCACCAACACCGGCCACCTTGTAATCGTCGTCGGTGTACTCCTTGACCTCGTATACCTCACCGCGCTCTTTGCTACCAACCTTAATCGTTTCGCCGTTGCCGTTGATGCAGGCGATGCGGGGCACGATGCAATCGCGGTTAATGCCCTTGTTGGATGCACATGCATTTGAGACATAGCGTCCCGAGAGGCCCGTAAATCCCCTTCCGTAGCTGGTCATATCGTAGGGTTTGTTCTCTATGTTCTCCAACTGCAACTCGACGCCCGACGACGCACAAAGTGAGCCCGTCGCCGCATCGGCATAGTTCTTCACCAGGTACGGCGAATTCGAGCCATCAGCTGCGGCACCGGGAGACGTTTGGTCATCGGTAATTGACCGCGTAAAGTCGCTGCCGACATTGGCAGGCTTTCCCACATGCTCGTATGTAGCGTTTCGAGCCTTGCCGTATAACGCGTTGCCAAACTTATAGGAAGTCTTCGTATCGTATGTGCCCCCCTCGTATGCCAACGAAACACCACCCGACGCGGCACCCGAGTTGATGATGGCCGAAAGCACCAGCAGACCCTGCGAACTTGTCGGCGTAACCCGAGCAGCCGTGTTACCACTTGCAGCCGTAGTGGTAACGCAGGACACGCCTTTGTTCTCGAGCTTGTTAATCTTGTAGTTAGCGTCTCCGTTATCAACGGTACAGTCCTTGCCCTCGCTAACGGCATAACCGTCGATGACGCGGCCAACGTAGGGGTTGTCGTACAGCTGAAAATTGCCCGTTCCAAGACCCCGCGACTTGTTGCTAGTTCCTGCTCGCCAGGATGTCCCCGACATATTGCGGAAAATCACGCCGCCGCCCGCAATGGCACCGACGTACCCGCCGATGGGAACAAGATGCGATCCGGGGCCATCGCCCGCAACGGTAAAGCCATTCGAGTTAACGGCAACGCCATCAATAATGTTATCGCCACCAAGAATGCAGCCAAAAATGCCACCAAAGAACGATATCGGGATACCGTCGGTGCTCTTGGTGTACGAAATGGTATTGGAACCCGAATCAACGTTGCTGCCTGAATACTCAACATTCAAGCCCTTAACAACGCAACCATAGCTGTATGGAATCAAGCCAGAAATCGTACGGGTCTTCCTCACCACTCTGATCGTTGCTTTATCGAGCCCCTTTTTGAGATTACCCACGATAACGCCGCGGAAGGGATTGTCCTTGTTACCAAATCCCCTAAAGCTGTTTCCGTCAAGCTCAATATAATTCAGCTTCTCCGTCTTGCTATCCGCAGGCTCAATGCTGTAATAGGCGCTCTGGATATAGCTATGCATAGTGTCGTTCGACAGCGTCTTACTAGAATCGGTAGTGCATACCCAGCTGCCCTGCGACCGTTTGTACTCATAAATTAATTCATGGCCCTTCAAGCCATCGCTACGACGTGTACAGAGGTTTTCTTGATCGTCGATAACGGCAATCTGCCAACCGTCTGCGGCGGACTCTTTTCCATTTATATAGTTTGCGACAGTTACGACCTCTGCTGCATTCGTTAACGTATACGGGTCACCATAGGTACCGCATCCCGTAAGCAAGTTCGAGACGCGCTGGTTGACCTTAATCTCATGGAATGTATCGTGAGCGTGCTCGCCCGCACCCTCCTTCGATTTATAAACATACGGAAGGTATTTATTCGCAAACTGGGGATTGTCCTCATTGGCCTTAATCGAACCGTCGGTCACCAGGTTATCGTCGGTCATATAGCCTTTTTCATCGTTGTACCAACGCTGCTGGCCCTCGTACTCGCTGTCGTTACCCTTCGTATCAATTTCAGCGCCGTACGTCGGCTCGAAGTATGTAAAACTCGAATCCTCTTCGTGATGCTTTTCGCTGTAGAAAATATAGCTCGCCGACGAACCGGATTTAGTGCCATCGTAGGCAAAGCTCTCAAGCAAACTTGCATGGGTAAAGATGCCGTCCGTATTAGAAGACGGGACCGTTATGTCCTGGAAGTTGGCCGTTACCATCTCGGCCTTCTCGTCGCCAAGATTGCCGAACAGGCTTGTTGCCGCTTTTTCTCCCGCTTCGTACGAGCCCGTCTTCACGGCTATGCCCTGGACATAACCGGCCGCTGGATTACTTTTATTTTTAAGATGCCCGCGCACCGTCAAGTTTGTTTTCGAGGCCATCTGGTTGATGAGCAGAGGGGCATATTCCGAATCTTTCGCCCCATCCACTCTTAAGCCGTCAAGGGTGAGGCCGTCAATGGTGACATTGGCCGTACCGCCATTTCCCTTTACGGACTTGCTGAATAGCGCTCCAGTTCCGCCGCCCGCCGATCCGATCGTTCCCTGCAAGGTTACATTGAGAACGCTAACAGTTCTCGGGCCTGAATAGCTGCTAAACAGGCCCGCATGCATGTTCATATGCTGCGAGGGTTGAGAGTTTTGCTTATTCCCGCTCTCTTTTTTATTGATATCGCCGAAATAAAAATCGATCGTCGAGTAGTAAACGACCGCATTAATGCCAGTAATATCGACTGGATAGTAGCTATAGCCCCTCATATCAAACTCAATGTTTTTCCATCCGCCAATGCGCCCTATGCCCCAGCAAAGCAACGGGCTGTCCGCGTCTTTCCAAACATAAGGCCTGAGAGCATTGGGTGCATACCAGCTCACGCTCCACACAAGAAGCTCCTGGGGGCTCTTAATAAACTCCTTACTATCTTTTGATATCCCGGATCGTTTGATATCCGCAACGGCGCGGTCAAGATTGTAGTAATAGCGCACCAATCCATTGGCTTTGTGCTCGCGACCGTACGCGGTGCGGTTCTCGTATGAGTTACGGGCACCGTCACTATCGGTCATGTGCAGCTTTTCCTCTTGCGTGTGCAGCGAAACAACGCCGTTTACCCCGCAGTCATCGACCGCGCTTTGAGGCTTACATCCATCAGCAACCCATTCATCAAATGTTGTCGCCTGCGTTGTAATGGCATTATTGTCCCTATTAACTACATACGCAGTAACCCACGGCGCCCTATTCTCAAGATAAAGTCCAGCCAAAGATTCAACGGCGCTGGAGACACCGCTGCCAGCGCGACAAACAAGCATGCCGAACTTTTTTGCCTTGGGAGCACTTAAAGTAACGCCCGACAAATTGAGGGCGAAATTATTGATAATCCAGTGGCCGCTGGCGGCGTATACGAGGCCGCCAAATTCGGTGGCATTAGCCGAGCTCACGCTTGAGCCACTTGTTGTAATTGCATAGCTACTATCGTCCTTGTTGACTGAAGCGTCACCGAGCGTTACCTCAGCGCCAGCCCAGCTATATCCGAGGAGGCCACTAGAATTATTTGCACTTGAACCGGCTGATGTGAGATTAAAGTTTACGAAATCAAGCTTGGTAATCTCGACTTGTTTCACCGATGTCAGGTCGGCTTTGCCTTGCGAGATTTTGCCGATAAATCCGCCTGCGTATGTTTTAACCGACCCATAGTTAATGACAATCGACCCTGAGATGATTAGACCGTCAACTTCAACGGTCTTTCCGGCGTCAGACGGAACGCAGCCGCCATCAACGTAGCCAACGGCTCCGCCGACGCAAGCTGTCCCACGCTCTGGTGCTTTCTCTGTTGCTTTCGAGACAATATTCGCTTTTATGTTCAAAGGGGACTCGCGACTTCCGATCTTTAGCGATCCTGCGCCCGACATGCTGCCGAATACGCCGCCAGCATGCACATAGTTATCTCTGTTGGTGCTTTCGTATTCGATTCCAGTGCTAAATGTCACGGCGGTTAGCGACATGTCGCCACCAACTTTTACGCCTGCCAGTGCGCCGGCATCAACATTCGACTGATTGTCAAACTTCATGGACCCGGCGATTGTGACGTTGGAGATGGTTGCGCCGTTAACGGCCGCGAACAAGCCCAAGCGGCCGTGACGGTAGATTTTGCCGTTGCCGTTGCTCGCGTCATTACCGTCGAGCGCAGTTTCACCGCGCTTGCCGTACGGCTCGCCGACGGCAAGGCTGATTTTGCCGTTGCCATTTGTGCCGTTGCCATTCAACGTTCCCGAGAAAATTTGTGAGTCACTTCCGCGGTCCTGCGTGAAGCCCGTCAGGCCCGTACCGGTGAGATCAATTTTGCCGTTCACCGTAATGGTCGAGGACTGCAAGACGTTAAGGTTGTTTCCGGTAACGCCGTCGATCATGGAGTAGCAGCCGTTGGTCTGCCAAGTAATCGCAAGTTTGGCGAAATCCTCAACCGAAGTCAGGGTATAGGCACCGTTAGCTGCCGTCAGCGAATCCGGCAAGGTCAACTTATGAGTGTCCGCATCAAGCTTAATGAAGTCGCCGCCCAGACGAATAACTTCGCCGTAGGTCGCGATGTCGTCCGTCTTCGAGGCGGTATTGCTACGTTTGAAGGTCCAGCCCGCAGCACCCTCGCCAGCGTTAGAGCCATTGCCGACAGCAAAAATCAGCGCGTTGTAGTTCTCGTATACGAGCTGACCCGTCGTGCTGTTTTCGGCAAAACTTGCGCCCGACAGGTCCGTGATGCCGCTGAATTTGATCACGGCTTTCCATGCTGAGCCAGCAATGCCGGCGGCGCGATTCTTTGACGCACCGCCAATGGGCCTATCGTTTGCAAGCGTGAAGTCACGTACATCAAGCACGCTGCTCGTGTCGACAACACCCACAGCTCCACCGAGCTTCCCGGTGTCCGTTCGTGACGAGGCATCTCCCTTGCACGCAGCCGTCACGCCATTGAGCACAACGGCAACAGGCTGCGGATTGGGAGCTGCACTATCGCCAACATAGCCGACAACGCCGCCCGCGTCGGACAGTTCGCTCGCCAGGTCAAACTCGATCGTGCACTTATTCTTACCTGCATCCCCTTGAACAACAAGGGCACGCAAAGCGTCGCTGTCGCCCTTCGCCGTCGCGAACACCTTGCCCACAAGGCCACCATAGCTGCCGCTGGTTCTGCCTTCCTTTCCTGAGGCGAGCTTGCTCTTATACGTTCCGCCCTGCACCACGATGTCGCCAGCAGAAATATCCGCCACGCCAAAGAGGGCGCCAGCACGCTGCGTTGCGCCAAGTGTCACGCCATCGCCCAGGTCGAACATCTTGGGCTTAACGATAAACCCTTGTGCAAAGCTCACGTCGCCGATGACACCACCGGAGCAAGCGCTATCTTTATCGCCGACCTTGCGCGCCGATTTAATCGTTGCATTATCAGCGATGTTGAGCATGAGGTTGGCTGCCTTGCCGATAAGACCACCGCTAGCGGCCCTACCTTTGACGCTAAAACCGGATAGATCAATATCACCGTTAATGGCTACGGTCGCGCCGTTGCCACAGGCACCGATAAGGCCGCCGGCACTTGCGCCGTCCTTGGTCGTCTGGATGGTCGGGGTTCCGCTGTAGGTGCGCGGAAGCGTTAGCTGCTCAACGGAAAGAGATGCGGCATCTACGAGCGTGTTCGCAAGAAGGCCAACATTGTCGTTTCCGGATTGGATATTAACGGCTGGAGTTACGCTGTCTTTCGCCGCATAGGTTGCATCGAGCGTAAGCACGCCCGAAACAGAACCCAATAGCGGAGAGGTTAAGGTGATCGCGGTCGTATTTTCTACAGCGGGGGCAACAGTGAGGACAACGACCAACTTATGATCCCCGCCAGCAATCGACGACGCAACAATGGGATCGCTGGTCGCACCCTTCCAAGTGAGCTTGAGCGTCATATCTGCGGACAGCTCAACATTATTGAACAGGGGCCTATTTAAAACGATAGGAGAAATCCCCGAGCCGAAGCTCCCCTTAAAAGGCGTGTTCGAGGCACCAAGGCCCAAGAAGGAAAGGACCTTACCGTCCGCGGCCGTCACCGTGTTGCATAGATTGAGACCAGATCCCGTCGCGCCGCCCTTCGTAATGGCCGCATTCTGATAAATGGCGGGATCAGTGTTGGAGAGCTTGATCAGGTCCTCACTGGTCCCAATGGTGACCCCAACTACCTTATCGGCATCGACAGTAACGTTGGCGTCACCGATAGCGTCCCCCAGCTCCCCAGCCGTGTTGTACTCATACTTGACATTTGCCTGATCAGCAGAATCCGCGTCATCCGCTTGTTCTTCGTCAGCAGCACCCTCATCGGCAGCCGCATCGTCTTGGGACGCGTCGCCCTCCGTTGAGGTATCGCCGTTAGTGGTTCCATCGGTCGTGGAGTCCTGCGATTCACCAGCGTTGGTAGAACCGTCGCCGCCCTCGGTAGCGCCCGCGTCGGCGCCCGGAGTCGTTGTGGCGTCATCGGATGTAGCCTGATCGGCATCTTGCAACGCGCCGGCCACGGCATCCTGTACGGAACGGGCAGCATTGCCCGCGGCGCGCGCGGCAGAAACGGACGCCTCCATGACGGCGTCGAGCTCTTGCGCGAACACCTCTGTGGAGGGCGCGAGCGCCTGGAAAATCATGATCGCAGTCAGGCATGCGGTTGTTATGCGCTTTGCCGTTCTCATCTGATCCTACCTCGTTCTATCTCATGACCCGTACGGGGTCTCAAAATCTATGCTTGCGGTTGGCCTACGCAGCCCTGCATGTAACACCGATGTCTTCCCAGCTGCCAGGCGCGGTATCCTTCGCACGGTAAAAGGTAATAATCTCCGACCCGGGATCCATGGTGAACGTAACCGACCTTCCATCAAAGGTCGCGTCGGAATGATTCGTCGCCAAAAATGGGTCATGCTCAACCTTGTCGCCCCATGTAAGCTTGATTTTTGTTGGCGCGCCTGTAACGGTCACGCGATAGTTGTATGCGCCGAAATTGCTGAAATTCGTATCATCCGAGTTCTCATCGACCCACTCGCCCGAAACGCCCGAAGCCGTAACTTCCGCTCGCTCGGCCGGCGCGATATTGGCCGCGAGCAGCTTAAGATTAGTGCCAGGACTATTGGCGCCGACCCTGGCCTTAACAAGGAAGGACGCCTTATTGAGGTCCGTCTTGGCAAACGTAACCGTGTAGGTATACATCGTCGCCTTGTTGGCGGGAAAGGGGAGATCGACTGTGCCGCCCGTCTTCAGCTCGGGCTCACCGCTTATGCTCCAATTGTCCGTCCCCTTCGCCGTCACGCTCAGCGTCGCGTTGACATCCTTGTCGTTAACCTTGTTCTTGTCACCCAACAGATGGTTGTAAATGCGGAAGGTAAAGGAGCAGGTATCCTTACTCGTGTCGACAATGATGGTGTTCGTGGCGATTTCCCCATCCGCCACCTCATTCGTATAGCCCGTAAGCATGTCCGAGGCAAACAGCGTCTGCGACGTGCCCGAAACAACAACCGACTTAAGGAAGTCGCCGCCCAAAAACGCCGTGTAGGTAAGGTAGGTGCCCATCGCCATCACAACGATGCACAGCAGAACCGCAACTGCCCACAGGCGCTTGTGCGCTTTGGATCCCAGGCAAAACGGATGTTTACGGCAGGAGGGTTCGGCGGAGGGCACCTGTTCGGGCGCGGCCGTCCGATCCGACTGGTCGCAAACCAAGTCCTCGGCATTGTCGAGCTGCTTGTTCTTGTCCTCTGTCATGTGACGTCCTCCCTTCCTGCGTTAATTGCCGCTTGTGCCGCGAGCGATTAGGTAAACCATGTCGGTCTCTTTAATGTTTGAGACCTTGGTGTTGCCTTCGGTCACAACGCCCGGGTTCCACGTGCATTCGATAATGAAGTTCGTGGCGTCGTTGGCCCTTTTGGTCGCTTCGCTGTAACCGTCGAGTTCGCTCTTATCGAACTTGTAGTACCGATACAGCGGAAGAGCGTTTTTCTGAACGTTCTTGTACTTCTGATAGGTGGGGTCGTTTTCTTCGAGGTCCTTGGCTAGCGAGGCATCCGTCTGATCCGCATTGATCAGGTTAAAAGGCGTTACCTCTGCAGCCTTGGTCCACGCATACCTATTACCAGCGCCATCCAGACCGGCAACATCGCCTTTGCCCGACTCCGTCGTATCGTTTACCTTGTACACCTTAATATCGAGGCCCTTGATATTGGTGGTATTTGCCACCTGCAGCTCAAATGCCTGGCCACCGTCATTGCTCTCGTCGTTGTTACTCTTTACGCAAAACGCGCGACGAATGGCCACGGTACCGTTGGAGTTTTTCACATCGCCCCGTGACTCGTCATACGAAATCTCGATGGGCTCGATGCTCGTCTGGTTGGGACCCATGATCTTAAGCTGTGCGGGCGTTTGAATCTTGCCCACCGTAGACAGACTTTTGCTGCTTACGAACCATGTCATGGTAAGGCCGATGATAAAAATGATGGCCGCGAGCAGCACCAAAACCGCAAGTGTCTGTGCACGGTGGTTCTCGACCCAATCGTGGACGGCAGTCATATGTGCGCGGATGTTATCCATTGGTGGTACCCTCCTGCGCGGTTATTCTGAGTTGGATGGAAATGACCTCGTTGCCGATCTTCTCGTCCGCGTTGTTGTAGAGCGCGGAGTAGGCGTCCACGTTGGCGTAGGGATCCACGTTGTCGTGAGGGTCAGAGGCAGCGGTGCTGTTCGACGGGTCGTAGAAGTAGGTTGCTTTGTTTTTGTTCACGTCTGTTTTCAGGGCACGATAGTCTTCGTCCTCTGCCGCAAACAGATTCTTATAGTAATTCGTGTTGCCCGTAAGGACGAAGTTCTGGAAGTACTCCGGCCATACCCAATACAGCGTGATGGGGACGGGCTTGAGCACACCTTCGCCTTCGTGGAAACTTTCCTTTGGAATCTTAATTTGGCCCTTCTCCACGCGGCCCGAGTAATACCCGTTCTTACAGCTCGTAAAGAACAGCAGATGGCCTTTTACCAGGCTGAGCAGCGTACTCGCATCATTCGACAGAGTGCCATCGGCTTCCTTGTAGATATTTTCCTTGGCCTTAAGTACGCGGGATAGGTTGATCGTGATATCGCCGAGGTCATCCGTGTGCGGCGTCACCGTAAACATGATCTTGCCGCGAGCACCCGGGTACAGGGAGCCCGCGGTCTCGTTGTTGAGGTTGGAGCCGAGCGTCACCGTCATGGCGTCGGCCGTATCTAGATCGGCGATAGTTTGCTTTTCCTCGGGCGTGCGCTCGGAGCGTTCGTAATAGCCCACGTGTGCGTCGGACTCACCCTCGCCCTCGGCGGTCAGGGTGTACCGCGGGCCCTTCGCCCCAATCGTACTCCCCGTGGCACTCACTCGATTGTTCGCGGCAAACCAGGCCAGGCATGCAAAGATGGCAACGATGGCAGCCAGCACAAATAGACCGCTCACTAGGAAATCCTTCCAAAAATCCTTGAGAGTCCGCACGTGCTCGTCGGCAGCCTGGCGGTACTCGGCCGCCGTCTTATGCTGCTGGAGCTCGCTATGTCGGTCCATGCCATTCATCGCTTACGTTTGCCCTGCTTGCGGGCGTGCCATCCTTTCCGCTTGGTCGCGTTTATCTGTTGTTCGCAGGTAGAGAATCCAAGCAGAATACAACACCGTACGATAAGGTAAAAGAATAGCATTGACCTGCGGTTTGCTCCACAACGCAAGCCTTAATGATGTCTTAAAGATTACGAATAGCGGCCTCGTCCATATGCCAAGGACTTGGTGCAAGCTCGCCTGCCCTCTCGCACAAAAACCGGGGTGGGGGCTGCTGTTCTTGCAGCCCCCACCCCGGTCGATGGCCTATGTTCGTTGGGACGCAGTCGGGCGAGGCGGATCCGTGCTACCGCCCCGCCTGGCCGCGAAGTTAACTACAGCTCGTTGGCCGCGTGATATGCCGTGCGGATGGCGCTCGCAATGTCGGCGGTGCGCTCGCCCGAGCAGTCGCCCACGCAGGTCACGGGCACCGTCA
>ERZ1026866.920-NODE-920-length-16515-cov-6.143621_pt1 | contig 16515 bp, 26 predicted proteins | sample MGYA00380163_ERZ1026866 | MGnify/ENA primary metagenome ERZ1026866 (study PRJEB33269, sample SAMEA4719799) | human gut metagenome | biome: human-associated habitat; feature: organic feature; material: feces | place: Cameroon | collected 2013-10 ...
GATAATGACATGTTTAGTTTAAAAGGTACTACGAAAACAGAGAAAGGATATTTGTCTACATCATTTAAAAACTTTGATTATAAATTAAGAGATGTAAATCTTGTTATGAAAATTCCAAAAGGTTATAAAGGCGCATTGTATATTGAACCATTAGCAAAAGAAAGTTATAAAAATCAAGATGAGGTTTTGTTTAAAAGAGGTGTGTGCTACAATATATGTGAAGTAAAAAAAGAAAAAGATAAATACACTTTAATAGTGGAGGTAAAGATAAATGATTGATTACGATAAATACCAATTTCATATTAAAGTTATAGGAAGCAAAGAAGAATTTATAAAGCATATTGAAGATTTTAAAAAAGCTGCTCCTTATTATACAGAGGAAGACATAGTAGCAATTCTTGATGAAGAACAAGACAAAAAAATAAGGCCTTCTTTTTGGAATAGACCTTGGATGTAAGCCGACAAATAGTCGGTTTTTATTTTTTCAAAATTAAGGAGTAGATATGGAAGTTAACATTTTAGGAACAACTTATGAAATTGAAAAGCTGGATGAAAAAGATTCATGCATGCTTAAAAATAATGCTGATGCATATGTTGATTACATAGAAAAAAAGATATTTTTGCATAAGGATGATGTTATGATCAATACATCATTAAGGCACGAATTAATACATGCTTTTATGTATGAAGCAGGAATTGAATTTGGGTATCAATTTCATAATGAAGATGTTGTGAATTATATAGCAACTATTTTTCCAAAATTGGAAGAAGCATTTAAAACAACAAAATGTACTTAATGAGCAAGTTTAAATGACTTGCTTTTCTTTTTGTAAAAAATAGAAAGGAGTTATGGGATGTTAAAAGCATTGTTAATTATATTTGTTATTGCAAAACTTTTAGGACTTATGACCTGGTCATGGTGGATTGTATTATTTCCACTATTTATTGAATTAACACTTTATGTATTGAGTTTCATATTAAGCACAGTGATTTTTATTTCAAAAAAATTCTAATAATTTTTCACATGATTTTAAGAAAGGAGGAAAATGTGTGGCCAAAGGATTACGACCTCACTATCATCAAGAATTTGAATGCAGAACAGTTCAATATTTTGATAAGGAAAGACAAGTTGTCGTTAAGAAAATACAATATATGTGCATGATTTGTGGGCATATCCGTCATGAAAAATATGACTGCTACGTACCACCACCTAAACAAAAAACAAAAGCATTAGAAAGAAATAAGAAAAAATATGGCAATCGAGAGTGATTGCTTTTTATTTTTAAAGAGGAATTTATATGATCAATATTACAGTTGGAATTTCTAAAGAACATATAGCAATTAAATGCATTGGCCATGCCAATTACAACACGTGTGGTGATGATATTGTCTGTTCTGCAATTTCTACGCTGTTACAGACACTTTGCTATAGCTTGGAAGAATTAGCCAAAGATAAAATAAAAACCTCTCTAGAAAAAGGAGAGGGATATATAGGCATATATCATCCAACGTGCAAGGCAATTACATTAGTCAATGGCTTTGTGATTGGATGTAGAGAGGTAAGTCATACTTATCCTGAATATGTACAATTAGAATTCAAAAATTAGCGCATGTGGCGCTTTTTACTTTGTCCAAGCATTTATGACTTTAAAAGATATGGATGAGTCAGGTGTGGAAACTTTAAGCTACGGAGAAGAGCAGGCGTGTAACTCTTTAAAAGATACGGATAGGAGACGCAAAAATGGAAAAAGAATTAGAAAAATTATTAAAAAGAAATTTAAATTTACAGTTATTCGCTGATGATGGCGGAGAAGGTGGTTCAGGCGGAACTGATGATCCTGAAGATAAACCAGGTGATGGTGGAAATGATGATAAAAAATACACTGACGAAGATGTAAACAACATCATCAATCGAAAATTTGCCGAATGGGAAAAAAGACAAAAAGAAAAAAGTGCAAAAGCTGCAGAAGCTGAACGTTTAAAAAACATGACCGAAGAAGAAAAAAGAAAGCATGAAATGGAAGAACTCCAAAAGAAAATTGCCGGTTATGAAAAAGAAAAAGCTATTGGAGCAATGACAAAGGTTGCCAGAGGAATCTTAAACGATTCGAAAATCGTTGTTAATGATGAATTATTAGTAAATCTAGTAGCTGAAGATGCTGAAACAACAAAAGCAAATGTAGAAAACTTTGTTAAAAACTTCAATGACGCTGTTCAAAAAGCAGTAGCTGAAGCATTAAGAGGGAAAACACCTCGATTAAAGGATGGTTCAAAAGAGTTGACAAAAGAAGATATTCTAAAAATTAAAAATAGAACTGAACGTCAAAAAGCAATGGCTGAACATCCTGAATTATTTAGATAAAAAAGGAGAAAACTATATGAGAAAACAATTCAATTTACAATTATTTGCTGCACCAACAAATACAACAGTTACAACTGATTTAGAACCAGGTATTTCTATCGATTATACTTCTAGAATCAGTTCAAATATTAATGAATTACAAGATTTATTAGGGGTTACTGAATTAACACCAATGTCTTCAGGAACAACAATCAAAATCTATAAAATGGAGGTTGGCACAGTTGCTCCTCAAGTTGGAGAAGGTGAAACAATCGGTTTAACTAAAGTAACTAGAAAGAAAGTCAAAGATATTGACCTAGTATTAGAAAAATATCGTAAATCAACTACTGCCGAAGCAATTCAACGTTCAGGACGTAATATTGCTATCAATCAAACTGATGAAAAAATGGTCGGTGTCATTCAAGGACAAATCAAAAAGACTTTCTATTCTACATTAAAAGAAGGTACTGGTACTGCTACTGGTAAAACTTTACAATCTGCCTTATCTGCAGTGTGGGGAGAATTAGTTAAACATTATAAAGATGAAACGGTTACACCTATTTATTTTGTATCTACAGATGATGTTGCTGAATATTTAGGTTCAAAAGAAATCACTTTACAAACTGCTTATGGATTCACATACTTAAAGAATTTCTTAGGTTTAGGTGATGTCATCGTTTCACCTGAATTAGAAAAAGGTACAGTATATGGTACTGCCAAAGAAAACATTGCGGGTGCTTATATTCCAACAAACAATGGGGATGTTGCTGATACATTTGGCTTAACAAGTGATGCAACAGGTTTAGTGGGTATGGTTCATACTTCTAAAACAGACAATGCAACAATTGAAACATTATTAATGTGTGGTGTTAAATTCTTTGTTGAATACGTTGATGGCGTATTCAAAGGAACAATCACTCCAGGAGAAGCTGCTTAATGTATGTTGCAATTAAAAGGTTCATCGATTTGACAGATGATGATCATATTTACAATGCTGGTGATATGTACCCTAGAGATGGTTTTGAACCATCTAGGGAACGTATCGTTGAGTTAGCAACATCAAAAAACAAACTAGAAACACCACTTATTACTTATATCGAAGATGAAAAACAAAGTGTTGCAGGAAATGACAAAGTAGAAGATGAAAAAGACATACCTAAGAAAACAACTAAAAAAGCTAAAAGTGAATAGTTATGGCAATCATTGATGATGTAACAGCGTTGTTAGGTTTTTCTGATGAAAAATCTAGCAAAACATTAGATGTGATTATTCGTCTTACTACTAATCGTTTAAAAACACTATTGGGTGTTGAAGAAGTACCAACTGAATTAGAATATATTGTTACTGAAGTTACAATTGTTAGATATAACAAGATTGGTTCTGAAGGAGTCACAAGTCATTCTGTTGAAGGAGAAACCATGTCATTCAATGACAATGATTTCAAGGGGTATCTAAATGATATAGAAGTTTGGAAAAATAAAAAGAACGAAGTAAAAGGAGTTGTCAAATTCTTATGAGATATGACACTCCTATTTATTTTCAAAAAGTTACACAAGGTGAGTATGATCCTACTACCGGAGATTATGGAGAGGATACAGTAGATGAAACCTGTGTAATGGCATCTGTCATGGATACAAGGACTGAAACAATGCAAATTGTTTATGGTTCTATCAAGCAAGGAAGTAAAACGATTCATATTCAAAACCATTATGATGAATCATACGATTTAATTAGAATCAATGATAAAATTTATCAAACGGACTATTCTAGAAAGCTTAGAAATAAACAGTCGTTTATCGTTCATGAGGTGCAAAATGGGTAGAGGTATAAATATTACAGGCATTAAAGAATTAGAAGCCAAACTAAAGAAAAATGCAACTCTTGATGATGCTAGAACTGTTGTTAAGAAAAATGGTGCGGATTTGCAATCGTTAATGACAAGAAATGCAGTCTTTGTCAAAGGATACTCAACTGGTGCAACTAAAAGAAGTATTAGAAGTACATTTACAGATTCTAATTTGATAGTTACAGTTGAACCAACAACCACCTATGCATCTTACCCGGAATATGGAACACGTTTCATGTCGGCCCAGCCCTTTGTAAGGCCATCTTTCAACATTCAAAAAGAAATCTTCAAAAGAGACTTAAACAAATTATTTAAGTGAGGTGTTGGTTATGGATCCTCAACAAGAATTATTCAGCTACTTTTTAGTAGAATTAAAAAAAATATATAAGGATATGGTTTTTGATGGATATATGCCTCCTGAAAATACCCCATATCCTTTTATCTATATTGCCGACAGTCAACAAACTGATGATTTAGGTAATAAGACAGCAATCTTTAATGATGTTTATCAGACAATCCATATATGGAATGATACACCTAAAAAAAGAGGGACTGTCTCAAAAATGGCATATACAATTAAGCAACTGGCAAGAAGCCTTGAATATACGAGTAATTATAAGTGGGATGTAAGGAATGCAGAGCAACGTATCTTGACCGATACTACTACATCAACACCACTTATGCATTGCATTATTGAATTTGAATTCAAGTCCTCACCAAAAGCCAAAAAAATACAAGGAGGAAAAACAAGTGAATAGAAAAATTGATTTACAAATGTTTTCAGGTACTTCTCCTGAAACTGTTTCAGGGAAGAAATTAGTTTATCTCTTTAGAGTCGCTGAAGATTCAAAAACAAAATCTGCAGGAGCGTTGGCTTTCACTACTGAAAATGAAAGAACTGCTTCAAAAGATGCTGATTCAACAGCCACTAAAGACGGAAATGTTCGTACACCTGGATCTGCTGAAATTGAAATTACAAGTACATCTTTATTAACAAAAGGTGACGAAATGATTGATAAATTAGAAAAAGCTATGCTAGGTGATAAATTAGTTGAATGCTGGGAAGTAAATTTAGCCGAACCAGGCGAAAGCACTAATCAAGGAAAATATAAAGCTAAATATTATCAAGGATTTTTAACAGAATGCTCAACATCTTCAAGTGCGGATGGCAATGTGGAAGTATCGTTAACATTTGGAGCAAACGGCAATGGTGCAGATGGCTATGCATCTTTGACAAAAGAGCAAGAAGAAATCGCATCATATGTTTTCAAAGATGTTACAGCTGAAGAATAAGCGAGTAGAAATACTCGTTTTTTTATTTTATTTAAAGGAGAAAAAGAAATGGAATTAATTATTAATGAAAATGTTTATAATTTTAGATTCGGAATTGGATTTGTCAGATATCTCGATGGAAAAGCATCCGTGAAACAAGACGGTGTAACATTTGGGGTTGGTTTAGAAACGTTGTTACCTAATCTTTTATCAAAAAATACAGTAACTTTAGTCGATTGTTTGATTGCAGCGAACAGAACAGAAAAAATAACAGTTACTCAAGATATTCTAGACAAATATATTGATGATGATTCTACGGATATCGATCAAGTGTTCGAGGATGTGATTGAAGAGTTAAAAAAGTCAAATGCATCCAAGTTAAAAACAGCGAAAATTATAGAAGATATCAAGAAGAACGAGGAATTGTTAGAACTTCAAAGAAAACAACTTATGAATCAATAGTGAATAATTGTTTTAGATATTTGAATATCAATGACATCGATAAAATAAACAGATTAACAATCGCAGAATATCAAATGTTGATGAACGGAGCTGTTCTAAAATCCATTGATAAGCAAGAAGAATTATTTCTTCTTGCATGGGCTATTAGACAAGCTAAAGCTAAAAAGAAAAGTGGCAGGTATTTCTATCGTACTTTTAAACAATTCTTTAATAGAAAGAAAATAGAAAGTCAAATCATAGGTAAAAAAGATATTACCTCTCTTTCTTCTAAAATTCAAAGAGCAATGGAACTTGTCAAGAAGCAGGAAAGGGAGTGAGAATAGGTGGAAACATACAGTGTCAAAGCGGTATTAAGTGCAGTCGATTCAAATTTTTTATCCACAATGAAAAGTGCAAGTAGCAGTCTTTCTGGTATTCAAAGTGCTAGCGAAAACGCTAAAAGTTCAATTATGAAAATAGCTAGTGGCATAGGTGTATTTAAAGCTTTAAGTGCAAGTGCTAACTTAGTTAAAAGTTCTATTTCAAGTGCCATGGGTAGACAAGATACTATGGAAGCGTTCAACCGTACTATCACACAGATTACTGGCAGTGCTGAAAATGCCACTAAGGCATTAGAGGATTTAAAGAAAATCACTAAAGGTACTGCTTATGGTTTGGATGTTGCGGCAAAAGCAACACAAAACTTTGTTACTCGTGGTATGGATCTTTCAAAAGCTACTAAGTCTGTTGGAATTTGGGCGGATGCTGTCAGCTTCTATGGAAAAGGAACCAATGAACAGTTAGAAACAGTTACTGATGCTCTAGCAAAAATGAGAACCAAAGGTACAGTTGAAATGGAACAATTGAACCGTTTATTTGACGTTGGTATCAATGCTGTTGGAATTTATGCCAAAGCAGTTGGAAGAAATGCGGCGGACGTACAAGAAGATTTATCAGCTAAAACTATAACTACTGAACAGTTCTTAGATGTTGTAGAAAAAGCTATGGCAGAGGGAACCAACGGAGTTGATAAAATTGCTGGTGCAGCATTACAAGCTGGTTCATCATGGACTGGTACAATTGACAATATGAAAGCTGCAACAACACGTGGTGTTCTAAGCATCATGCAAGCAATTGATGACATGCTATCAAAAAACAAGCTACCTCAAATGAGAGAAATGATTTCTCAATTTGGTAAAGGTGCTGAAACCACAATGAATACTGTTGCCAATGGCATTAAAAATTTAAAAGACGTTGGGGCACTTATTCCACAAATTGGAGCACTGGGAAGTGCTCTTTTTGTTGTTGGTGGAAGTGTTGATTATATAAAAGCTTTAGGCGGAGGGTTTGACCTATTATCAAATAAAACCGCTAGACTCAAGGCTTCTATTGGTGCTGTAGGAGAAAAAATAACCGTTTTAAAAGGCGCATTCAATGGATTGTATGGTGCGGATTCATTTGGAAAGTTAAGTAAATCTGCTCAACAATTTGCAGATGGTCTCGAAACAATGAAAATAAAATCAATGATTTTTAATGATAGCGTGAGCAAATTAATGCCTAGCTCAGTTAAAAAGAGGGTACTTGGAAATTTGTTGGGAATAAAAATGAATGGAATATTAATCTCTCAACAACTAGGGGATGCATTCGATAAAGTGTCTTCAAGAATTCCTGACAAATTCATGAAGATGGGTTCAGGAATCGGCAAAGGATTAAAAAAATCAACGGATGTCGGTATGAAAGCTATGTCAACAATGACGACAGGATTAACTAAAGTATTTGCAATTGCTATGAAATCAGTAGGACCTGCAGCTATTTTAGGATTAGTTGTTGCTGGTTTAGGAATTGTAAACAATCAGTTTGGAAGTCAAATTGATCAAATGATTGCTACGGTTGTTACACAGGCACCTAAAGTGATTAGTAATTTTGTAAAAGGAATTACTAGTCAAATGCCTATGTTAGCAAGTTCAGGAGCACAGTTACTAGTTCACTTATCAGTCGGAATAGCCAAAACATTACCACTTGTTGTAAATGCAGGTATGAAGATATTAAATTCAATTATTCAAGGAATATCAGCTAACGCTCAATCAATTGTTAAGAGCGCATTGCTAATTGTTGGTACTTTAGGTGGCGCAATATTAAATGCAGTTCCACAGTTATTAGGAATGGGACTACAAGTGCTTACTTCAATTACACAAGGTATCCTAGATAATATGCCTTTAATATTAGTAGGGATTCAAACCATGATTACCAATATTACAACAGCAATTCAAACCAAACTGCCTACAATGATACAAATGGGAGTTCAAATACTTCAAAATATTGCTACCGGTATTGTTCAAATGCTACCTCAATTAGTTGTAGGAGCTATTCAAATTATCACAACGTTAATCGATACAATTAGTGGAAATCTTCCAACGATCCTTAATGGTGCGGTAGAAATCATCAATACATTAGTTGATGGTTTAATCAATAATTTACCACAAATAATCAATGCTACAGTTGAGTTGATAGGAGCGATTTTAAATGCAATCATTACAAATCTCCCTCAAATTATGACCGCAGGTGTTCAAATCATCTTGAAATTAGCTTCAGGATTGATTTCAGCGATACCTCATGTTGTTTCAGGTGTAGCCAAAGTTGCTAAAAAGATTATCTCAACATTTAAAGATACAAACTGGTTGGAAGTTGGAGTTAATATTATCAAAGGAATTGCTAAAGGGATTTCTAGTGCTGCCGGTCAGTTATGGAACGCTGCAAAAAGTGTGTTAGGTTCATTCAAAGATAAAGTATTAGGGTTCTTTGGTATTCATTCGCCTTCTCGTTGGGGTAAATGGGTAGGTAGAATGCTTGACACTGGTGTTGCTAAAGGTATTGGTGGATTTGCACGCTTGATTGGTAATCAGGCTCAAAAAATATTCAATACTGTACAATCTTATGTTGGTGATATCAGTAATCTAGGAATGCAATATTCATTTGCTGGAGATATGGGCGTCGCAAGTGTAGAACATTACGTTGAATACAATGACGACTATATTAATTCTAATGGTGGAGATAATAGTAAGAATGAATATTATTTTAACATTACCAATGAAATGAATGGAAAAGTATTAAGTAAAGAAACTTACAAGTATGATCAAGAAAATGCTAAAAAAGATGAAAAATTTCTAAAAAAATTGAGAGGTGATAAATAGTGGGATATTCATTTATTGACACAATTGAAAATGCAACTTCAAGTAGTCTTTTACCTGCAGAAGCGATGTCTTATGATGGTATATTTCTAGAAAACGAAATAGAGGGTTATAGGACGTTAAATGTATCAGGACGTGAGTTAATGTCAGCTGATATCAAAAGTTCTTCTATAGATGGAATAAATGGTTCTCAGTATCAATATAAGACATATCCCTCTCGTACTATCACTGTTAAATATCAGTTGCTTGCTAAAACTGACAGAGCTTTTAGAGAAGCTTTTAATAAGATGAATTATCTTTTAAACAAAGAACAGGTAAAAGTTATTTTTAATGATGAACCCGATAAATATTTTATTGGAACTAAGCAAGGAAATACGGTAGTAGATGCAGGTATGAACAGCGTAGTAGGAGAATTTGAAATCTATTGCGCAGATCCTTGTAAATATTCGATGACTTTAAAAGAATTTGAAAGTGTAGTTGAAAATAACGAATTGGTTGTTAATGTTCAAAATGATGGGACTGAGCCAGCTGTACTTGATTATGAAGTGATAAATAATGCTGAAACTGGATACTTAGGTATTGTATCTGAACAAGGCGTTATGGAATTTGGAAAAATAGATGAAGTGGATGGAACAGTTTATCAACAAAATGAAACATTGGCCACTTTGAATGACTTTATAAACACAAAGGATGATACTACCGGTAAAGATGCTATGCATCCATTGTACGGGACAAGCGGAACACTTGCCACCGATAATTGGTATGGCAAGACCTTTTTAAAATTTGGCAGTGTCGGGACAAAAAAAGGTTCAGCAAATGGCGGAATGAGAACATTCATTTTACCTGCAGATTCAAACGGAGATACAGGCTGTAAAAATTGGTATTCATATTTTCATCTTTTGTTTTATGCAAACTTGATGGGTCAAACCGGTGAAATGTCTATCAGTTTTTTAACTGAGGACAACAAGCTTATTGCAGGGTGTAACTGGTATAAAACGGACTCCGCAGGAAATACAGCTTCATATGATTTTGTTGTCTATAATCCTGATGTTAAATCTTCAGATGCTATGGCTGGAAAAGTATTAAAAACATGGAATTATACAACTTCGCATTTACAATCTCAAAATCCCTGGTATTGGGATTGGGGGCATTGTGATTTACGTAAAGAAGGTTCAAGAATAACCTTTTTTTATTATGGAAAGTATTACACTTATACAGTTCCTGAAATTAAAAATATGAAATGTGCAAAAGTTCAAATTTCCATAAAACAATGGGGTGATAGAAATGGCAACAAATTCATGTACTATGCAGGGTTTGATAATTTCTATATCCAAAAAATGCATGTTGAAAAATGGAACGATGTACCCAACAGATATCCAAAACACTCGGTTCTTTCTATTGATGGTGAGACATCACATTTTTTCGTCAATGGAATGCAAAAACAAAGTGAAGAGATATTAGGTACTCAATATTTCAAAGCAGCCCCAGGAAAAACAAAGATCAAATTCTACGTTAGTGAGTGGACAAAAACTCAACCAACAATAAAAGTCAGAATAAGAGAGGTGTGGTTGTAGAAAATGGAATATATTAGAATTGCAGTACTAAGCGCATATGATGAAGTATGCGCTTTTTTAGATAATACTGTAGAAAATTCAATGCATTATTGGGAAGATGAATTGCACACATATTTGAAAGGCTCTGCTTACACATACACTTTTAAGACATTTACTGATCATGAAGACGCCCAACATTTGGTAGTTGGAAACAAAATATCTTTTTTATATAAAGATAAAGGATATTATTTGAACATTGTTGATGTTGATAGAGATGATATATATACAACAGTTACAGCATATGGTTTATCCCTTGAATTAACAAACGAAGAAACAGGTCCGTATAAAGCATCTGGTGCAATGTCATTTGAACAGTATGTTACAGCATTCAACTTTGAAAAGCCTTTTGAAATAGGAATAAATGAAGTCAGTGACAAACGTATAACAAATGAATGGGAAGGTACGGATACTATCCTTGCTAGATTATTCTCTCTAGCAAATGTATTTGATGCTGAACTTGAATTTGTAACTGAATTGGATAAGAATTATTCACTAAAAAAAATAGTCATGAATATCTATAGAGAACATGATGACAATCATCAAGGAATTGGCTCTGATAAAACAAAACAAGGTACTATCAAATATGGAAATGGTATAAAAGGAATATCAAAAAAAAGTGATATTACTGAGCTATACACTGCTATTAGACCGACAGGTAATAATGATTTGACTTTAGCGGATCTTGATAAAAATGAATATGATTCAAATGGAATTTTGGAATATTCCAGCCCTAAAGGGACGATTGAAATATTAGCACCACAAGCAAGAGATAGATTCCCTTCAACTTTAATGGCTGATATTAACGGTCGATATATTTGCAAAGTTTGGACTTATGATACAGATAACGTAAATACATTGTATGGCCAAGCTCTTGCACAATTAAAAAAGAACTGTACGCCTCAAGTATCATATACAATTGATGGCTATATTGATGCTGATATAGGGGATACGTTTGTAATTGAAGACAATGAATATAAACCAACTTTGTATTTAAAGGCTCGTATTACTGAACAACAGATTTCTTTTATAAATAAAGATAATTGTAAAACGACGTTTGATAATTTTGAGGAACTTGAATCTCAGGTTAATTCTTCATTGTTAAATGAGATGAAGGACCTAATAGCACAAAATAAAATTTATGATGCAAATATTATTTCCAATAATGGTATCTTATTTAAAAACGATGATGATCAAACAATTTTAACGGCTTTGATTAAGGACAATGGAGTTGATATCACTTCAAAATTTGAAATTATATGGTATGCACAAGATGGAGAGATACTTTCAAAAGAAAAGGAACTACTAGTCAAATCATCGGATTTTATAGATAAGAAGACATACTATTTTGATGGCTATATCAATAATAGTGTAAAAGCAACTTGTGAGGTTACCTGTATCAATTTAAGAGATGGTAAAGACGCAATCGTATTACATGTCAGCAGTTCAAACGGGACATCATTTAAAAACAGCGATATCTCTACAACTTTTACCGTGTCAATTATCGTTGGAGATAAAAGAATTGAAAATTCAAATGATATGTATAATGTTTTTGGTAAAAATGCAAGGATCATTTGGAAAGTAAAAAGAATGAATGAAAATGAATTTAAAGAGCTGTTATCAACAGATGAACGTATTAGTGATAATGGCTTTATTTTGACTATAACAACAAGGGATGTATACATTAAAAGTACATTTACTTGTGATTTTGATTATTGATAAAAGGAGATTATAAAATGGCAATTAAAGCAAGTGCACAAATTGATTTGATAGATTTAACAGATGGTTTTACCGTTGTATTAACGAATGAAAACCATACTTTTTTAGGAACTACATCAGCTGTTGATGGAACACAAACAGCAACTTGTCAAGTTCAAGCTTTGCAAGGAGAAAATGTTGTAAATTGTGAAGTTGGGGATGTGACTTGTCCTACAGGTTTATCAATTGTCAGCGATGGGAAAACACCTGTACCTACTTTAACTATTACAGCAACATCCGCCTTAACCAAAAGTGGAAGTGTTATCATTCCTGTAAAAATCGGGGAAATTACAATTAATAAAACATTTAGTTGGTCTATTGCATTTAGAGGAAGCAACGGGACATCAGTTACAATTAAATCGACTGAAGTCACTTATCAAGCTGGTACAAGTGGTACAACTGCACCTACAGGTGCATGGTCGTCTACAGTTCCAACGGTAGGACAAGGGGCTTATTTATGGACAAAAACAGTAGTTACTTATAGTGACGGGAAATCTACAACTGCATATTCCGTGTCATATAACGCTAAAAATGGTTCATCTGTTACAGTTGCAAAAACAGAAGTAACATATCAAGCAAGTACCAGTGGAACTGCCACTCCTAGTGGCGCATGGTCTTCAACAATTCCAGCAGTTGCCCAAGGATCATACTTATGGACAAAGACAGTCGTAACATACAGTGACGGAAAGTCTACAACATCTTATGCAGTTTCAAGACAAGGCGTAAATGGCTCTAATGGGAAAGATGCTTTAGTAATTGTGATTTCGTCATCGAATGGAACTATCTTTAAAAACACTGATATTGCTACAACATTAACGGCCCGTGTTTATCAAGGAGGAGCGGAAGTAACTGGTTCGGCATTAGCAGCTCTAGGAACAATCAAATGGTATAAAGATGGAGCTACTACTTCTACAGCTTCTGGATCAACATTAACAGTCCAAGCTGGAGATGTGGATTCAAGATGTAACTATACCGTCCAATTGGAAGGATAAATTATGTCCGTAAAAGCTAGAGGTTCTATTACATTGATTAGAGTAAATGACGGGGAAGATGGTAACGATGCGATTACCGTTTCCCCAACAGCTCCGTCTAATCCCGTAACAGGGCAGTTGTGGCAAACTGCGTCAGGCAATCCAATCAAAAGATGGGACGGTTCAAAATGGGTTGTTCATTATATTTCTGTTGAAAATTTAAAAACAGATTCGCTAAGTGCTATATCGGCAAACCTAGGCGCAATTACTGCAGGTTCGATATCGATTAATGATAAGTTTTCTGTTACTTCATTAGGTGTCTTAACTGCAACAAGCGGAACCATTGGTGGAATAAATATTTCTTTAGATAAGATTTCAGCACAGAGCACTTCTTATGATGGATTTACATCTTCTTATGAGATACGTAGTGATGGGATCATATCAATAGAAAATACCGGAAGTGGTAGAAATTATTCTATAGATATGAGAGCTGATAAAATAACAATAACTGGTATGAATGAAACAGGATCTTTTACGCGTTCGACAAGTATAGGAGAAAGATCAATAGTATTCGAAGCTCCTACTGAATCTGATAAAGCGTTTATAGGATTAGGATGGTTTGGCGATTCTGATAAATTATCAGGACTGATAATTGAATCTAGTAACATAATGTTGGAAGGAAACATTTATGATGAAACAGGAACACAAAAATATATGTTTGGATTACAATCAACATATGATTTTTAATTAGGAGGTATTTTAAAATGAAACATATTACATCAAAAATCTTCGGGGGGGGGTGCAATATTTACTATTAGATATTGCGCCTTTAGAAAGAAGGTGTGCTTCTAAATTAGTTAGTAAGCATTTGAAAGGTGATATCCAATGGCTTTCGTAGATTTCTTTGGAAATTTTGTCAGGAAAAAGGATGTATATCTTAAATATTCAACCAATGAACAATGGACGGGCGAATATTGGATAGATGGACACAAAATCTATCAGGTATCTTACAATTTAGGAACGATCAATGCTTTTAAGAAAATTACTAACATTCCTAATTTTGATAGAAATATAAGGTATGAATATTCTATGAGAGCAAGCGATAAAATTAGTGGTATGAATAGTACAGTAAATACTGATTTATTCGTAACTACTGGTGGAGATGTTTATATAAATACTAATGGAAACACAAGATATGATGTTGTATTGACATTGTGGTATACAAAAACAACTGGATAACATTATTTAAATTAATTGATTTAGAAGTAAAGTTATGAGTTTTATTGATTTTTTCGGTAATAAAGTTAGAGCAAGGGATGTAGTATACTCCAATGGAAACAGTTTAGAAATTTCAAAGGAGTGGCAACGGCTGGATATAAACTGTGGTGGGTTTAAAACAATTACAGTAGACTTATCAAAATACAATGAGTTTCTACTCACCATAGGAACATATCCAGCGGATCAGTATAGAATATTGAGTTCTACAGTAATTCCTAAGACAGCTTTAGAAAATATGATAGGTCAAGATAGTAATGGTTATTTTCAGGTCAGATATAGTGATTATTACTGGGCCGGATTAGATTATTTAGGAAATAATAAAATTCGTTATCGCTCTAGCAATAATGAGGGCTTAGCTACTATTTGGGCTAGATAATCAATGAAGATAGTAAATATTGATTAATATGTCGTTTATAGATTTCTTTGGAAATGTAGTTAGAAAGAAAGACGTGTATTTTAAGTATTCTACTGATGAACAGTGGACAGGAGAATACTGGATTGACGGCAAAAAAATATATTGCAAAGTAGTATCTGTAAGTGGATTTACTAAAGATAAATACGTTGCGCATAACATATCAAACTTGCACAGGATATTGAGTTGCGACTTGTTTGTAATGTTTAATGATGGAACAAATCACATGATGCCCCGTGCACATAAAGATAATGATCATGATGGTATCTCTGTTCAAGTGACTAAAACAAATTTAATATTACAGGTCGGTCAATCAAATGGTTTTGCTGATGTGACAGGGTATGCGATACTGAAATATATTAAAACAAATTAGGAGTGAAAAGTGTATATGAAAATTAAAGATATTTTAAACAGTAGAAATGTATTGATAAAGTTAAATAATACGGCTGGTATGTCTAGTGTAGTAGCATATCGTGTAGGAAAAAATATTAAATTATTGGATGATGAATTAAAGCCTTATGATGATGCACGTACGAAAGTATTAGAAGAAGCTGCAAATAAGGATAAAGACGGAAAAGCTATCATTGATGAAGCAACACGTCAATATGACATTCCAGAAGACAAGTTGCAAGAAGCTTTACAAGAAATTGAAAAACTTCAAGATGAAGATATCAACATTGATATTAGAAAAGTAACTGTAGAAGATATCAATAAAGCTGAGTTGACTCCTAGAGAATTAATGTCAATTGAATTTATGTTAGAAGTTTAGAAGGTGAGGAAAATGGAAAAAATGGAAATGTTGTTTAATTATTTACAAGCACATAGAATGTTGGCGCTTGTTGCTTTTGTTATTATTTTTGATTTATTCTTAGGTGTAATGAGATCATTCAAAGAGAAAAAGACAAACTCTACAATTGGAATTGATGGAATGATTAGAAAAGTAAGCATGATTGCATGTTTGCTTTTTTTAGTTGTACTTGATTTTCTAATTCATTTAGATTTGATTGCGTGGTTGCCATCACAAATACTAGATATCTTTAAAGCAATCGGTATCACCACAATTGGAATTAGTGATGTGTTTGCTTTATTATTTATTGTTTTTGAATTGTTAAGCATTCTAAAAAATTGGGCATTAATTGGACTTCCAATGTTTAAAGGGGTTAATGAAAAAGTGACTAGATTTCTTGAAACATTTACTGATGAAATGCCAAGTATAAATAAAAATGAATAGTTGAAGAGAGCGAATAGCTCTCTTTTATTATGGTTAAAAACCAAAAATTGAAAAAAAGGTTGTTAAACGATAGAAAAAACGGTAGTAATGAACAATTTTAAATATAAGGAGATAAAAGTGTGAAACAAAAATCAATCAAAACGTATAAAAAAAGACAAACTTAAAAA
>ERZ1026866.931-NODE-931-length-16352-cov-5.412775_pt1 | contig 16352 bp, 21 predicted proteins | sample MGYA00380163_ERZ1026866 | MGnify/ENA primary metagenome ERZ1026866 (study PRJEB33269, sample SAMEA4719799) | human gut metagenome | biome: human-associated habitat; feature: organic feature; material: feces | place: Cameroon | collected 2013-10 ...
GAGTAGCGCCTTTTTAATCAAGCATTTAGCTAACCTGAATTAGTTCATGCCGTACTGTCATATTAGCTGTTTTCATGCTTTTAGATGATTTTAATATTCATATAATAATCAATGTGTTGTATAAATTCATGCCTGTATATTGTTCCAGTGTTTTTCTTTGTTTATGCTATTATGCAAGCAATTCTGTATAAACATTTGTATAAACACTTTGGGCTGGGTGGTCTATGGCTGGCGAACTTAACAAACTGAGCGACAGGAAGTTAAAGGGATTACATGGTATCCCGGCCAGTAAGATTGAGTTCTATGCTGATGGTGCCGGGCTGAGCGCCAAGGTAACTAAAGCTGGTGGTATTAGCTGGGTGTTTACTTACCGACTCGACGGGCAGAAGCTGCATCGTCTTACTCTGGGACGATACCCGGATATGAGCCTCAAAGAGGCCCGTTCTTCGCGTGATAAATGCCGCCAATGGCTGGCCTCAGGTAAAGATCCAAAGCACCAGTTGGCGCTGACCACTCAGGAAACGCTTAAACCGGTCACTGTTAAGGAAGCTATAGAATACTGGATACGCGAATATGCAGAAGAGAACCGCGCGAATGTTGAACGGCACAAAGCGGAGCTGCGAAAACACATTTATCCTTATATAGGGAAAATGGCGCTCGCTGACTGTGAAACACGATACTGGCTTGACTGCTTTGACAGGATGAAAAAGAAAACTCCAGTCGCCGCAGGTTATGTGTTCCAGATGTGCAAACAAGCCCTGAAATTCTGCCGGGTTCGTCGCTATGCTGTGAGTACCGCGCTTGAAGATTTAACAATTCCAGATGTCGGTAAAAAACAGGCAAAAAAAGACCGGGTATTAAACGATAAAGAGGCTGGCGATTTATGGGCTGCCATTTCCTCTGGCACTTGCTTCATGCCTTACTACACCAGGCTACTGACAATCTTAATGGTGTTTGGGTGCCGAACGCAGGAGGCCAGGCTATCAGAGTGGAGTGAATGGGATATGGATGCCTGGGTCTGGACAGTTCCCAAAGAGCACAGCAAGGGCGGCGAGAAGATTGTAAGACCTGTGCCGGATGCCATGCGCAAATTCATTGAAATACTGCATGATGAAACGAAACGATCCGGCCTTTTGCTTGGGTCGGTTAAAGGCAGTGAAGCGGTAAGTCAGTGGGGCCGCGGTGTTTATAAAAAGCTGGGGCATTCTGAACCATGGACACTGCACGATCTAAGACGAACTTTAGCAACGCATATGAATAATATGGGTATAGCACCACACGTTGTCGAACAGTTGTTGGGGCACTCAATGCCGGGAGTTATGGCGATTTATAACCGTAGTCTGTACTTGCCTGAGAAATTGGATGCGTTGAATAAATGGTATGACAGACTTGATATTTTATCAGGTGGATTCACTAACATTGTTTTGTTGAATAGGGCTGAATAATGACTAGTTTTCTAAAATTGGGTATTTTCGAGCGAGAAGCCAAAGCCCCGGAACTCAATATTAAACAACTTGCACTACTTATGTGTGGGGTAGATCCGACAGTTAAAACTGCTGATATCCCTGAGGCGAAAGTTGAAGCTTACAATATATACTATCGACAACTGAGTAGATGGTTATCAGCATCTAAATTATTTCGAGGTGGAAACTCAACAGCCTATCCCGCAGACTATATGTTTGCTCTGGCATATCCTCTTATTGATGAAGATATTACACCACAACCCATAAAGGACAGATGCCTTGCGGCGGTGGCTATAATTGCTAATCAAAACAAAGGAAAAGAGCATCTTTATGCTATGGGAGGGGATGAGCTTTTACAGGTCGGAATTGCATTGAAAAGCAGCAAACGCGGCTTGCATCGTAAAGAAGATGAAAAGGAATATAATGATAAATTAATGGGGATGCTGGTCAAGCTTATAGCACATAAGATAGGCCATTCGTTTGGCACCTCTAAAAAACCAAGCATCTCGGCTATTTTAAACGAACTATATAAATTAGCTGATGAGGAAGGTATATCTAAAACTGGATTATCCAAATCAGCAATATATGATAAAATTCGCAAGGCATTAAATTCGATTTATTATACGGAATGAATATTATTTTGCAGTGTTAGTGGGTATTATTTATATTTCATGTGAAAATACTAATTAATTATATTTGTTGGAGCTTTTGGCGATTCTATGATCGCCAAGGAGATTCAATTGTTATATTTGATGTTTATTACAGTTACATTCAACAGCATTCAACAGCATTCAACAGCATTCAACAGCATTCAACGACACGTAATGACACGTAATGACACGTAACGGCACCCGACAGCACCTAACAATACCTAGCTCCATCCACGGTCTCTACTAGGTCATTACTTGCTAACTTTTTCCATCTTTGTTCATGGTTATTCATCACTGTTCATCAGCGTTCATCATTGTTCATCTTTGTTATGAACAATCCAAGGCGAATCAAATCGTTAGAGAACGGTGATCTTCGGCGAGTTATTGAAATTCATGATTTTTTCTCTCGCGACAGCCGTTGAAATTACTGTGGAAATTGTTTTCAACAGGGGAGCGTTATCTTGATGGAATTTCTATCTTTCAATGGAATTGCGTGTTCTTTTAAAGGATTCCAGAATCAATGGAAATGCTGGTCGTTTATCCACTAATCTCTTCGCATAACATTGAAACAGTGGAGGCAGCATGCAAAATATAACCTTTACCCCGCCAAATCCTGAACAACGCCGCACCCTTTTAGAAGAGTACGGCTTTAAGTTTGATCGCCGAATCCGTGAAGATGAATGCAGCGAGATCACCAGTCTTTCCCGTTCCAGCCGCTGGAAGATGGAACAGCAGGGGCGCTTCCCTCCGCGCTGTCACTTTGGCCGCAATAGCTGTGCTTGGCTTCTTTCGGATGTGCTCTGGTGGGTTCGTAATCCGCCAGCAGTAGAGAACGTCAATAACCCATACAGCCGTAAATCTGCTTAATTAACCACAGGTAATCTGAGATGAAAAAGATTAATGCCCTCCACGGGCAGGGATTCGCTCACCCTGTAGCCAGCCAGCACGATATTTCAGCGAACCGTAAACAGGTTATTGCCGGTGACTGGTCGCCCATTAATCGCGGTGAATTTACGCTTGCCGATCTGGGGGTGCGCCACAACGGTAACGGGCTGGTGTGGCTGCGTTCCGGCGTGTCCGTGCATGAGGCAGACCATGATGCAGGGATAAGCGGCAAGGACAAGACCAAAGGAAGGGTTAACGGCCTTCCTTTTGAATTTGTCGGCCAGTGGCAGGAATACCCGACTAAACGCAGCTTTGCCGTTTCAGTATCTACGGAACTACGGCGCCAGTATTACCCGGACGATGCCGCATTCAGTAAGGCAATGCGTGAGGCTGGTTATGTTCCGGTGCGCACTCGCAAACTGACCGGAAAGGATGCTCGTTTTTGGCTGTACCGTGTAACGGGCAATGATAAGGGGGTTGTCGCAGCAGAATCCGCGCCACACAAGGCTTGCGCGCCAGTTGTCCAGACCATATCTAAGCCTCATCCGTGGTTTAAGCGTGTGGCACTCGATGGTAAATGGCAGTACGTCTACGCAGATCACATCCGCTTTCTGACTAAAAAGCGTCATCGCGTCGATGGTGTTCGGGTTCAGGGGTATACCGCTGGCGGGCTGAAAGTGGAGGCTATTGTATGACAGGCAAAACAAAGGCGGCCATGCCGGGCCGCCTGAGTCTCAACGCTTTACTGAAACATCGCCAGATTACCAGGCTTGCCGCTGGTGGTCAAACCTTGAGCCAACGAAATCCGTACGCACAAATTAACCGCGTACGTTTAATGTACGGAGATCGAGACAAAGGCGAACAGTATTCGGGTTCATGGCAAAACAACGTTAAACGTGGTTTAGAGGCTCCGACGAAAAACGTAGAGAGCTGCGAAGATAACCAACCCTCTTTAAGAGGGGAGCCTCTGCACAACTCATTAATAGTTGCGCAAAACAGACCCTTTTTAAGAGGGGCAGTCCACAGCATTACGGGGAGTAACCCTGTTCAGCCTTTTGGCTCGATGCCGCGCTTATCAAGTTCACGGCGCAAAAGGCGTTTTATCCATCCCGACTTATTATCGTCACCGTCTTCTTTCATCGCTAAAGCGAGCCGCTCTGACAGTTCTTTATCGAGTCTGAGCTGCACAACATGGCGCTCTTTATTTTCGCTTGTTGACATTGTCAACTCCTGTGGTCTAGTCTGTAGTGGAGTTGACAATGTACTACATTGCATGACTTTTAGTAAAGCAAAGCCCGGCAGTGGTGGAACACTAACCGGGCCTCTAACCACCACCGTTAGCGAAAGTAACGAGGCAGCTATGAAAGATCATATCACACACCCGCAAGGGCGGAAGTCCTACATCTGGCGTTTTCTTGCACTGAGCGCCATCGGTCGCAACGTCATTCACATCACAGCTAACACTGAGCGCGAAGCCCGTGAGCAATCACCGGCTGGCTGCGTGATGGTATTCGCTGGCCGTCTACCAGTTCAGGAGGTTCGCTATGCGTGAGCCAATCTGTCTGGAGCAGGCCGAATATAAATCAGCGCTGGCTTCATCACTTTACGAAACCATCCTGGAAAAAGCCTCTGCTGAATGTTCAGAAACGCTGCTGAATCTGATTTCTATTGCGTGTGATTTTAATCAGGAAATTCACCGGGCATTAATCGCCGAGCTGCACATGGGAGAGACAAAGTGAGACAGGTTCCTTTTGAAGTCCTGATGCACGCTGAAAATGCCCTTTCAGAAAGTGAGTGCGCAATGTCTGTGCTAAGCATGTGGATTGACAGCATTCCCGACGGTGAAGAACACCGTGAGGAAGCGTGCCGTGTCGGAGCAATTATGTCTCTGCTGCACAAATCTATCGGCGAGCTGGTGAAGGCGCGGGAGGCTTACAGTGCGAAATCCTGAAATCAACGATAGCTGGAAGGATAAGCGCGGCGAACTGGTCACGGTGAAAGATAACGCATTTAACCGGGTAACGTTTGTGCGTGATGGTTACGATTTTCCGTGCATCTTTCCGCTGGAAAGGTTCGTTAAAGAGTTCACTTTCGTTAGCTGGGGGCTGAAAGATGAAAAACGCGCCTAATGTGAAAACCCTCCCGCGCGACAAAATGGAGGAGGCCATCATCTTTGCTGGAACGGGAGCATGGAAAGCCGCTCAGGATTACCAGAAAGGGAAGGGCGAGCATGGAGACGATGTTCCGCCTGTGGTTCTGGATCACACTCAACTGGCGGAATTGCCACACCTGCGCATTGTTGATAAAGGCCGTCGATTTGCCCGTGTCTGTCAGGCCGGGCTTATCGAGCAAAACCAAATCAGCATGATTGCAAATAAGCTGTGTGAGGCTGGCGTTACCAATGCTGAGTTTATCAACGAAAAAGGCGAGAAAGAGGACTGGACGCCATTGATGAAACGTCTGGAAGACGAGCCACTTATGGTGACTACGAGGGGAAGTGCTACGCCTGCGCTTAACCAGATGGGAGCCAGCCAGCGCGGGGAAGTTCTGCTTGCTCATTACGATGGCAATCTGGCGATCCATGCTGATTCCGACACGGTTCATCATTACAACGGCGTGGTGTGGGTTCCGCTTTCGGATAAAGAGCTGCAGCGAGAAATGGCGCAGATTTTTATTGATTCCGAAGTCGCCTATTCGCAGAACGCGATTAAATCCGCTGTCGATACAATGAAGCTGGGCCTCCCGGTAATGGGTAACACAGCCCGTAACCTGATTGGTTTCAGCAACGGGGTTTTTGATACCCGGTTAGGCCAATTTCGACCGCATGATAAAAAGGACTGGCTTATCGTTGCGAGCGAATTGCCATTCAGCGAACCAGCAGAAGGTGAAACTCTGGCAACCCATGCGCCTAACTTCTGGAAATGGCTCCGCCGCTCTGTGGCGGATAATGACCGAAAAGCAGACCGCGTACTGTCTGCGCTGTTTATGGTGCTGGCGAACCGGTACGACTGGCAGCTGTTTCTTGAGGTAACGGGGCCGGGCGGAAGTGGTAAAAGTGTTATGGCTGAGATCTGCACGATGCTGGCGGGCAAGGCCAACACCGTATCGGCGAGCATGGCGGCGCTGGAGAACCCAAGGGAAAGGGCGCTGGTAGTGGGCTATTCGCTGATTATCATGCCGGATATGACCCGGTACGCTGGCGACGGCGCAGGGATTAAAGCTATCACTGGCGGGGATAAGGTAGCCATTGACCCTAAACACAAAGCGCCATATTCAACCCGTATACCTGCGGTGGTGCTGGCCGTCAATAACAATGCCATGTCGTTCAGCGACAGAAGCGGGGGGATTTCCAGACGGCGGGTGATTTTCAACTTCTCCGAAGTGGTACCGGAAAACGAACGCGATCCTATGCTGGCCGAGAAGATTGAAGGTGAGCTGGCTGTAATCATTCGCCACCTGCTCACTCGCTTTTCCAGGCAGGACGAAGCCAAACAGCTTTTGCATGAGCAGCAAAAATCAGAAGAAGCGCTGGCCATTAAACGTGAAGGGGATTCACTGGTGGACTTTTGCGGCTACCTGATGGCTTCGGTGGTTTGTGATGGAATGCTGATTGGTAATGCCGAGATCGTGCCATTCAGCCCGCGCCGTTATCTGTATCACGCTTATCTGGCTTACATGCGGGCCAATGGTCTTAGCAAGCCTGTATCGTTAATGCGGTTCGGTACGGATATGCCAGGCGCAATGGCTGAATATGGCAAGGAGTACCAGAAGCGCAAAACTAAACATGGCATAAGATCGAACGTCACCCTGCATGATGATTCAGAAGACTGGATGCCAATGTGTACCGATACAACAAAAGAATAAAGGCGGGGAAAATTAAAAGTAATGGGATAAGTGTTCACCACTGTTCACCATGTATAAAAATCATTAAATAACAATATGTTAATGGGTGAACACTTTTTTATGAAGTGTTCACCAAGTATTCACCTGTTCACCTTTAAAGGGCTTTTCTTTTAAAAGGTGAAGGGTTAAGGTGAACACTAGTGAATACTTAAAATCATAGTCTTCACCCTGTAACCGAATGAATTTAAATAGGAAAAATGCAAAGGTGAACAGGTGAACACTTAAACGCATATTTTTAAATTTTACAGGAGGGGCTGTATGCCAATCACTAACGAGGAACGTAGGGAACACCTGGAAAAGTTTGGTTTAACCAGTCTTGATACAACGCACACTGCCGATTACCGTAAAGCCCTTGAAGAGGAAGCGTTCTTTTGGGATGACCCACACGGTTTTGTGATGCACACGCTTTCCGGAGAGCGACTCGTTACGAATACAGAACAGCTGGATGCCTTGCTCGAGCATCTGGAAGGATACCGTGCTTTATTGCCTGACCCTCCGGAATGGATGAGAGAAGATTAATCAAGTGGCCTCATCACAGATGAGGCCTAATATGAGATTTAACGATGTAATTCATTAATTTTGTCGCTGACGTTTTTTTTCCTTAACTCATTCAAGAAAAAATAATTAACAAGTATCACCCTAAATATCGCTGCGAATTGCGCTATAGCCAAGAAAGCTACAAATGTAAAATTAAGGTATTTAACATAAGGGATATAGTTAACATCAACCAGGCCTTTAAGTAAAGGGGCGAAGAATTGTATAAGAAGAACAGCCATTAATACAACAGCTGATACCATGACGATCTCAACTAATTCGCTTAAATAATTAGCATCCTTATGTGATTCCTTCCCCTCGGCTTTATTTGATTGAGGTGAGTCCCTCTTATTTAATATTCTCGCCATCGCCCTTGGATAAATAATTGCTATCCAGGCGCCTATAATGGCAAATATTATAGATGAAATATTAAGCAGGGCACCTAGCGTGTCCTTGTAATCATTATAGCCAAGCGTTGTTATTCGGCCTCTAAATATAATGGCCATCAAGGCTGCTATAAGCACATAAATTATATATTTTATCATGTCACCCCCCTGCTGGTGGTGTCTTCATTTTGTTTAACAACTCTGCTCTGCGTTTTATTATAGCAGATAACAGTCTTTCTGGAGCTATTATGTGGTTATCTTTTCGCCGAACATTTAGCTCGGTTTCAAAAGCAACATTTGCACCGCTAAGCCAGATAGATTTCCCGTCACTATATTTGAAGCCAACATTCCTTATAGGTGAGCTATTACCTAACTCATTATAGTTTTTAATAATTAATTTTAGCTGTGATTCTGTTGGTTTGAATTCCATCTCGTGAAAGATCGTTCTTTCCTGTGTGTTTGCTGGTGTGTTTTTTAACAGGCCAGAAAAAACTCTTTCAATTATTTTTCTATCATCTGGGGCTAAATAAGTTATTTTTTCTCTTTTTAATATCTTTGTGATTCTGTGAATGTTATTAATTAACTCTGCCTGAACCTCATCATATTTCATTCCTACAGCATAAAATTTAGGGTTTAATTTTTCTGAATCAGAGTTTTTCTTAGCATCAGCGGAAAAGCCAATTACTTTATCATCATTATCGAGCACGCGATATGGGGATTTGTTTGCAAGATATCCATTGAGATAGTTATCAAGATTACCCTTTCCCATTAGAGAGTGTTCAAATTTGATTGAAGCAAAAGCATTTTCATCAGGAATGAACCAAAAGTAACAAGGAAATCCTGGAATAGCCTTATCGATATCAAATCCAGTGGTTAACATATCCACTTTACCGGGTTTAGCTAGCGGTGGCATACCATATATCACCCCACTATCATTGGGAACCTCTGCCCAAAGAGTTAAAAGGTGGTCTCCGTACTGCCTGTCTGACGCCAAACCACAAAAATAGGTATTGCGGATGTCCTCTTCCTTTTCGGCTTGGTAGGTAAGAGTATTGATGAACTCTCTTCCATCAGAAGCCCAACCTTTCAGTTTAAGCAATGTATCAGTGGTGTTGCCTAAGTCTGGTTTTTTAGAGCCGTGCTTGTAATATCCGCATCTATTGATATCAAAAAACTTCAGTTTTGCAGTTAGCATTTATTTTCCTTTTTATTATCACTACCGAGAGGCTGTGGTTAAATAATCTAACAAAAAAATTCTTTTGTAAATTATTTGTTCTCATGTTTATTCGTGATTGCCTCTGTCTATGTACGGGGTTTTCTTTATATTTTTCATGTATATCTTTAAGAGTGGCACTCAGACGTGAGCCGCCACTGGCCGTTAAGTCAAGCTGTAGCGAGTACAGCCTGCGAGAGGCAGAAAAAGATTTAACGGCCTCCCCTCCAAGCGCTGGTTTCACGTCTCAACGTTAATTGTTACGGAAACCACTCCATGAAGAAACTACTCGAATTACGCCAGCAGAAAGCCGCACTCAAAACACAGATGCGTTCCATGCTGGACAAAGCCGACACCGAAAAGCGCAGCCTGAACGAAGAAGAGGGCCAAAAGTTCGATGAACTCCGCGCCCAGGCTGATGCGCTTGAAGTTGAAATCACCCGTCTAGAAGCCGTCGCCGACGATCAGCGCAATCTGCCTGGTACTTCCGTTGAAGGTGAGCCAGTAAGCAACGACGAGCTGCGCCACTACATCATGACAGGTGATACCCGTTCTCTCTCCACGCTGGTGCAGGCTGATGGCGGCTATACCGTTATCCATGAGCTGGACAAAGAGATTATGCGCCAGTTGCAGGATGATAGCGTGATGCGCTCCATCGCAACGGTGAAGACCACCAAAACCAACGAATACCAGAAGCTGGTATCTGTGGGCGGCACTACCGTTAATCGTGGTACCGAAGGTGAGGCACGTACCGAAACCAGTACGCCGAAGATGGAGCGCGTTGATATCAAACTCAACCCGATCTACGCCTACCCGAAAACCACTCAGGAGATTCTCGACTTCTCCGAGGTGGATATTTTGGGCTGGCTGTCTTCTGAAATTGCCGACACCTTCACCGCGACCGAAGAAAGCGACTTTGTGAACGGCGACGGTGATAAAAAATCCAAAGGCTTCCTGTCTTACCCTCGCGCGGCCACTGCCGACAAAACCCGTCCGTTCGGTACGCTGGAGAAGATGGAAGCGGCTGACGTTTCCTCTGATGGCCTGATCGACCTGCTGTATAAGCTGAAAGCCAAATACCGCAAAAACGCCGTATGGGTGATGAACTCCAACACCGCAGCCAAACTGCAAAAGCTGAAAAACGGCAACGGGGATTACATCTGGCGCGATCGTCTGGTTGCCGGTTCTCCCGATACGCTGCTGGGCCGTCCTGTTCAGTATCTGGAAACCATGCCGGATGCGGAGGCAGGTAAAGCATTCCTCGCGGTAGGCGACTTCAAGCGCGGCTATTTCATCGTGGATCACACCACTGGCGTGCGTACCCGCCCTGACAACATCACCGAACCGGGTTTCTACAAGGTGCATACCGATAAATACCTGGGCGGCGGCGTGGTGGACTCCAACGCCATCAAGGTGCTTGAGCTTTCAGGCTCCGGTTCCTGATTTGACGTTTAAGGGGCTTCGGCCCCTTTTTGCCCTCTGTGGAGTCCAGTAATGAAAACAATCGATTTTGAAATCCGTACCTCCGAAGTGAGCGCCAGCAACAAAAAGCTGGTGGGCTATGCCGTACGCTGGAACAGTCTCTCTGAAATTATCTGGGACGAGTTCCGCGAGCAGTTTGCGCCGGGAGCGTTTAAAGACAGCCTGGCATCCGGTAGCGATGTGCGTGCGCTGTACGAGCATAACTATACCCAGCTGCTGGGCCGCACTAAATCCGGCACGCTGGTGCTGTCAGAAGATGATACCGGGCTGCGCTTCGAGCTGACCCCGCCGAATACCCAGCTTGGCAACGATGTGCTGGAGCTGGTGGAGCGTGGGGATATCTCCGGCATGAGCTTTGGTTTCCGGGCGCTGAAAGAGGCGTGGGATATCGGCCAGTCTCCATACCTGCGCACTGTTACCGCAGCCGAACTGCGGGAGATTACCGTTACCTCTATGCCTGCTTATCCTGAGTCTGGAGTGGAAATCGCGCACCGTTCGCTTTTCTCCCAACATCCTGAACTGTGCCGCGCTGGCGATAACCGTCGCCGCTGGGCTGAATTAGCGGGGCTCTGATATGTGGAATATCTGGCCGTTTGGCCGTAAATCTGAACCCTCTGAGCAGCGCAGCATGACCATTGATGAATTTCTGGCGATGGCAGGGATTCCAAATACCGGATCAGGCGAGTATGTGTCTGCGGGTACTGCGGAATCTCTGCCGGCGGTCATGAACGCCGTATCAGTTATCAGTGAGGCGGTGGCAACAATGCCCTGCTACCTCTACCGCGTGCGTAATGATAACGGGCGTGAGACGCGAGAATGGCTGAGCAATCATCCGGTGGATTTTCTGCTGAACGAGCAGCCGAACGACTGCCAGACACCTTACCAGTTTAAACGCACGATGATGCGCCATTGTCTGCTGAATGGTAACGCCTATGCGGTGATCCAGTGGGGCCGCGACGGCCAGCCGCAATCCCTGCATCCGTATGCGCCGGGGGCGGTTGTTCCTGAGCGTATCGGCCAGCATAAGTACAAATACACCGTTACTGAACCGTTTACCGGGGCAGTGCGCACCTACTTGCAGGAAGAGATTCTGCACCTGCGTTACTCGACCGATGATGGTTTTCTGGGGCGCTCGCCGATCACCATCTGCCGTGAGGCGCTGGGGTTAGGTCTGGCCCAGCAGCGCCACGGTGCCAGCATTATGAAAGATGGCATGATGGCGGCGGGCGTAGTCACGACTGCTGAATGGCTCGATAGTGTGAAGGGTAAGCAGGCGCTGGACGCGCTTGAGCGCTACAAAGGTGCCAGAAATGCCGGTAAAACGCCGATCCTTGAAGGTGGCATGGACTATAAGCAGCTTGGCATGAGCAATCAGGATGCTGAGTGGTTGGCCTCCCGGCGCTTCACCATCGAAGATATTGCCCGCATGTTTAACGTTTCTCCCATCTTCTTGCAGGAATACAGCAACAGCACCTACAGCAATTTTAGTGAGGCGAGCCGCGCCTTTCTTACCATGACAATGCGCCCGTGGCTGGCGAACTTTGAGCAGCAGATTAAATCCGCGTTGCTGGTGGCATCGCCTGTACCCGGAATCCGTTATCAGGTGGAGTTCGACTCTGCCGATCTTCTTCGAGCCACTCCAACCGAACGCTACGCAACTTATGAGCGCGGTATCAAGAACGGGATCATGAACCCGAACGAAGCCCGCGAACGCGAAGGGATGCCGCCGCGTGAAGGTGGCGACGAATACAGCCAGGCATGGAAGCAGGAAGTGAAGGTCAGTACCGATTCTGAGACTAAGGAGGATGCGTTATGAGGCCGGGAGGATTAAGGCAACGCGTCACGATTCAGAATTTTACTACCAGCCGAACCCCTTCTGGTGGCGTCATTCAGGAATGGTACGACGTTGCGACAGTCTGGGCAGAAGTGAAGGGGATCAGTGGCCGTGAGCTGATTGCTGCGGGTGCTGAAATGTCCGAGGTTACATTTCGTATGTGGATACGTTACCGCTCTGACGTAACCAGCGCCAGCCGGATCATCTGGAAACAGAAAGGACATGATGCAAAAGCATTTGATATTCAGTCGGCAATTCCTGATGAAAAGGCTACCAGGCTGGAGTTGCTTTGTAAGGGAGGGCTTAAGCCGTGAGTGAACTAATTGGGCTTGATGAGGCAAAACTTCACTGCCGCATCGATAACGATGATTCCTATGAAGATGCAATGATTCAGGCATACATCGAAGCGTCACTGGAAGTCTGCCAGAAGCATATCGGTAAACGGTTCGGTGCTGGCCTGGAATTCACTCCTGCCATCAAGATCGGATGCCTTATGTACGTTTCCCAACTGTACGAATACCGCACGATGATTAGTGATGTGGAGGCGAAAGAGATCCCCCTTGCTATCTCTGCATTGTGGTCTGTGTATCGCGATGTGGGGGTGTACTGATGCCGTGGCAACCAATGCGCCGGTGCACTGAGCCGGGATGCAATAAGCGGGTGAAGTCTGGTAAGTGCGATGAGCACAAGCGGGAAGCCTGGCGGGCGGAAGATGCCAGACGCGGCCACCGTCGCGCCCGTGGTTACTCAGCATCATGGGAGAAGTACCGCGCTCAGTATCTGAAACGTCAGCCGCTATGTGTCGAGTGCCAGAAGCTGGGCCTCTACGTTCCTGCAAAGATTGTCGATCACATCATCCCTATCGACGGCGGTGATGATGTTCTGTTCTGGCCTGAGTGGAATCACCAGCCGTTATGCCAGATGCATCATAACCAGAAGACCACGCAGCAAGACCCCATCACCAAAGCGAACCGTAAGGCAGGGCTGTACCGAGAGCAGGAAGAGCGTGCAGCCCATCGCAATGACTGGATGTATGAGGCCAGCAATGAATGAGAAAGACGTGGTGAATCTGTACCGATCATTGATGCGCTGCCGTGATGGCTTCATGCAGGGGAGAAGCAGGCGCAATGAGCGCCAGCCTGTGCAGCGTATGAGCGAGCGTGAACGGGAGTTGCGGGAATGCTTCCGCAACCGCTGACAGGCCGCATGGACGGGGTGGGGGAGGTTTTCAGGACAAACCTCAAGGTGCCAGGCACCGCCCGCCCCCTCAAATTTTTACGCATGGTGATTTTTTTGAAAATAAAACGCGATGGAAACGAGAAATTTTTATGGCAAGACCACCAAAACCGCCAGCTTACCTTGATGAGTTAGCCGCGCAGCAGTGGAAAGCGAAAGCGAAGCAACTGGCCGAGCGTGGCGATCTGACACCCGCCGACTGGAACAACCTTGAGCTTTTTTGCGTCAACTATTCGATGTACCGCAAAGCAGTGGAAGACCTTGCCAGCCGTGGGTTCAGCATTGTTAACAGCCAGGGGGGCGAGAGCCGAAATCCTGCACTGAGTGCAAAGGCCGATGCTGAAAAAATCATGATTAAAATGTCGTCGCTGCTGGGCTTTGATCCGGTAAGCCGCCGCCGTAACCCGGTAGAAACGGAAGAGGAGGACGAGCTTGACCGTCTGGAATGAGTACGCAAATGCGATAAAAACGGGCGAAATTCCGGCCTGTAAGCGCGTAAAACAGGCCGTGGAAAGGTACTTTTCAGACCTGAATGACCCCCGATATGAGTTCGATACGGCGACCGTAGAGCGGTTTATTGCGTTCTCGCGGCTCTGTCCTCACGTCAAAGGCCCGCTTCGGGGCCAGCCAATCGATCTGGAACCGTGGCAGCAGTTCGCCTTTGCTAACCTGCTGGGCTTTAAAGTCAGAGAGACAGGCCGCCGTAAGTACAGCAGCGCCTTTATTGAGGTGCCGCGCAAGAATGCCAAATCCACCGTGGCCGCCATGCTGGCTAACTGGTTTCTGGTAATGGAGAAGGGCCAGCAGGATATCTATACGGCGGCGGTGAGCCGGGATCAGGCCCGAATCGTGTTCGACGATGCCCGCCAGATGTGCCTGTTGTCAAAACCGCTGAAAAAGCGCGTAAATATTCAGGCGCATAAAGTCATTTTCCCGAAGAGCAACAGCCTGCTAAAGCCGCTGGCGGCGAAAGCGTCCACCATTGAAGGGACTAACCCCAGCCTAGCGATTGTCGATGAGTACCACCTTCACCCGGATAACGGCGTTTATTCCGCCCTTGAGCTGGGTATGGGCGCACGTCCTGAGGCTATTTTGTTCGCCATAACGACCGCCGGGAGTAACGTTGTCTCAGCCTGTAAACAGCATTACGACTACTGTTGTCAGATTCTGGCCGGGGAAGAGAGCAACGATTCGCTGTTTGTCCTGATCTACGAGCTGGACGACGAAAGCGAGGTTGAGCAGCCTGAAATGTGGATCAAGGCCAACCCTAACCTGCATGTGTCCGTTGACGCGGCGAAGCTGGAATCCACCATCCAAAAAGCGCGGGGTATACCGTCGCAATGGGTGGAGATGCTGACCAAGCGTTTCAATATCTGGTGTCAGGGTTCTACACCGTGGATGGGTGCCGGGGCATGGGATGCCTGTGCACTCGATTATGCCGAAGAAGATCTGGTCGGGATGGAGTGTTACGCCGGATTTGACCTGTCCTCAACCAGCGATATTACCAGCGTGAGTTACGCTTTCCCGTTTGAACGCGAGATCAGGCTTCTTACTCGGCACTATCTGCCCGAAGCGCAGCTACTTAACGTTGCTAACAAAAACCGCGCCATCTATCGCCAGTGGGTAAAAGCGGGCTGGATACGAACCACCCCCGGCGACTGTATCGACTATGACCGCATCCGTGACGATATCCTGCGCGATGCTGAAACATTCAATATCCGGCTGGTGGGCTTTGATACGTGGAACGCCACTCACTTGCGAACCCAGTTACAGGGGGCCGGCCTCGATGTGGAGCCGTTCCCGCAAACCTATCTGAAATTCAGTCCGGTAGCGAAATCTTTTGAGGTTTTTGTTAACCGCAAGGTGGTGCGCCATCGTGGCGATCCGGTTCTGGCTTGGGCGATTGGTAACGTGGTGATGGAGTCCGACGCCAACGCCAATATCAAACCCAACAAAAAGAAATCCTCCAACAAGATAGACCCGGCGGTTTCTGCACTCATGGCGTTCGGCACATTCCAGGCAGAACACGAAGATTTTGCTTTCGATATGAGCGACAGTCACAAAGAGCGACTGGCTTTATTTAATGGGATTTGAGCATAAAGCGTAAAGGAAGAATTATCTTGAGGTTATCAGGAATATAAAATTGCTCTAGATCACTACATTGCTGTCGTGGAATAGGAAGAGTCTGTTTTGTTGTTTATAAATGTATTGCAGGGCTTTTCCTGTTCAAACTTCTGGTGAAATATGACTGATAAATGGGCTGATTACCTTATTTCTAAAGTCCGATATAACGATAAACACACTCACATTACCCATGTGTATGTGCATGTCGATAATGGCGATACTGTTGGAGAAGGGACATCAGAAACACGGCAGTGGGTAGTGAATAAAATCGATAGCGGCTATACCTTTTACACCATTTTCAAAGGTGATGACGGTAAGTGGAAGAAAGGTCAAAAAGTGGTTAAGGACCGTGTCAACGGTACTGATTACATTACTACTAGACCTAATGGTACATCCAAGGATAACTTAGAAAACCTTCCTGAGTACTAAACACTTTGGTTACTAAAGGCATAAAGCATCAGAATTGTTCTGGTGCTTTTTTGTTTGTTCAGCCAAAGCTGTATAAACATCTGTATAAACAATAATAAAAAAGGCGCATCCCCATGCCGAGTAGCGCCTTTTTATTCAATAACATAGCTGAAATGTATCAGTTCATGCCGTATTTTTTCAATTTTTTACGCAGCGTACCACGGTTGATGCCCA
>ERZ1026866.933-NODE-933-length-16340-cov-7.405342_pt1 | contig 16340 bp, 14 predicted proteins | sample MGYA00380163_ERZ1026866 | MGnify/ENA primary metagenome ERZ1026866 (study PRJEB33269, sample SAMEA4719799) | human gut metagenome | biome: human-associated habitat; feature: organic feature; material: feces | place: Cameroon | collected 2013-10 ...
AGCTCCACTGCTGCATCACGGGCAGCGCCAGCCCGATGGACGGAATAGAGAGATACCCAATATAGTCGTAGCCGTCAATGGTGCCAACAGGCATCTCCGTGTCCGCTGCTGCATCACCGGGATAGATGGTGCGTGGCTCTGCGATCGATTCCTCCAGCTGGGTCAGCACACTGTCGGCTGCTTTTTCTGCGCGGGTACTGTCCCACTGGTTGTAGCCCATAAGCAGCACAGCTGCCAGCAATGCCAGAACCCCAAGCGCAATCAGGGCGTTCCCCAGCTTATTTCTCATTCTGACCACTTCGCTTTTTGAGTACGACACCTGCCGCCACCAGTACAGCGCCAGTCACCGCCAGCACGGGGACTGGCCAATTCAACTGTCCGGTCTGCGGCAGTGCAGGAAGCACTTCCTGCGTGGGCGGCGTCTGCGTTGTTTTCCGGCTTGCAGTACCCGCTTTGGGGTGGGCATCCACATCGTAGACATACTGCCCGTTTTCCATGATTGGAACCGTCACAAGAAAAGGCTGTATGGCGTCATACCCTTCGGCTGCCTGCTTCTGCACAATAAGGTAAAGCCCAGCCTTCAGATCACCAAACACGGCGATTCCGCTGTCGTTGACGGTCTTGGTGACTGCCTGTGCATTCTGTGTCACCTTTTCTGCCAATCGGCTCGCCAGTGCGCTTTCGGATACGTTGTCCAGCGCGATTCCGCAATTCTCGAAACCGTTTGCATAGGTAAAGCTCATATCTGCGCCGTTTTTAGAGACACTCGCCACGCGGTACAGCGTCAGCTCACCGCCCTGCAGCGGTGCTGCGGTTTCGGTATCACAGAGCAATACCTTGATGGAGCCGATGCGCGTTTCATCAACTATTTCTGCGGCAAGAACCGGAACAGCGCCCCACACCAGCAGGCACAGCATAAGCAGCACTGCCAACCGATCACGGATGCTTTTCATAATGTTATTTCCTCCTTCTCTTGCTGCGCTTGCGCAGATGTGGGGCAACCAGCACACCGACCAGTGCCGCAAGTAGCATCGGGATGGCCAAAATCGGGGCCACGATGATGGGTTCAATGCGGAAGGCATCTGCCGCCACACGGATATGCTTTTGGCTTTCCGTAGTTTCGACCCGCTTGCCGCGCACCAATAGGCGGTGCGTGTTGATGCCGTAGGGGGTGCAGGTCATCAGGGTGACATAATCCATTCCCTCGGTGGGAAGCAGCTGGTCGATCTCAGTAGGCAGCACAATGGAGATTTGATCGACCTCATAGGTCAGCACCCGATTCAACACCGTGATGGTAAAGCGGTCGCCCACCTCCAGCTCGTCCAGATTGGTGAACAGCTTTGCACTGGGCAGGCCGCGGTGCGCTGATATGACTGCATGGGTCCCGGCACCGCCCACGGGCAGGCTGCTGCCTTCCAGATGGCCTGCTGCCACCTGCAGCACGCCCTCATCGGTGCCGTGGTATATGGGCAGCTCAACGCTGATTTTGGGGATCGTGATATACCCCATAATGCCCGTGCCGGAGATGTCGAGCGTCTGCGCATAGCCGCTGACCAGATCCGGTTTATAAAAGGCATTGGGGGTGGTGTTTAACTGCCGGTTGTACGCATCGGCAGCATCGAAATAGGTCTGATAATCCGCATCTGACAGCTGTTCTACCTTCTCGGCATAGCCAGCCACTGCGCGGGACTGATGTTTCCGGTTGACAGCGTCGCTGACGGAGGGATATAACATCACGGATAGACCCACGAGGAAGATCAATATTAAAATAATTGTGCTGAGGTTCTTTCTCATGGGCTACTCCCTAATGTTATAAGGATTGGTATATGACGGCAAATGCGCCTTTACTTGCTATTCATCCGCTTTTTGGTGACCAGCAGAACGGCAGCCACGGCCATCAGTCCGCCGCCGATCACATAGAAAAGGGTAGTGCCGATGCCGCCGGTGGAGGGCAGGGTAGAACCTTTATTGTTTGCTACTTGAACGCTTACACTCGATTGTTCGACATCGTTTACCGCTGCGGTTACACTTGTCCAATTATCACCGGTAGCATTATAAGTGGCGGTGATTTTGAACTTTACCGCATCAGTCAGGCGGTTATAGCCCGCGGGTGCTTTTGTTTCATAAAGATAATACTCTGTGGCGTCATCCAGACCCTTAATGGTGATTTTACCCGCTGTCATAACCTTCACCACAGGACCGGTGTAACCAGTCGGAGCAACTGTGTAGGAACCGTCGCTGTTTTTGATAAGGCTAATCAAGTTTTCAGTATTGTGCGGTTGTCCATCATCACCAATCGCGCCTAAATCACAATTTTTTTCCTTACTAAGGACAAATTTTGCATCGCTCAATGGAGTCTTGCTTTCACCATCGACTTTGTCGACTTCCATCTTAAAGGTCCAGTCATAAACGACCTTCTCCGGCGTCACATTTTTGGTCGTATTATCATGCGGGTTGTTGCTGTACTCCAGATATGCTTTATTGTCCTGTTTACCGTCATTATAGACCTTGGCCTTTTCGTTGAGAATACCTGTATAGTATGTATACAGTGTATCTTCCTCAGCCATTTTGCCATCCTCAATGGCTTTCAGTACATCGACTGTAACTGTGAACTTGTTCGCATTTTCTGGGTCAACCGTCACAGTATAATAGATTTCATCCAATTTATTTGCATCTTCATCATTTACCTTGATTGTCACATCATTGTTGCTGTGGACATTTGATGTCAGCCCTGCGGACATTTCATCGTGGATTACATACGTGTATTCGGTATACCCGCTCACAATCGGAACAGTCGTGATCGTGCGGAACTCAACGGTGTCACCGATCTGGTTATCGCCGACAACACCCCATTCACCATTATCATTGTGTCTGATCTGTTTATCCAGCGTTGGCTTGCCGCTCTTTGGATTGACTTCGACATTCTTAACAACCTGCAGGATATAGTCAGTATAAACTTCGCCGTCTCCTACGGAAGTGTTCTTGATCAGATAATAACCGGCTGCCAGACCCGTGATGGAATCCGTGCCTGTACCTGCAGCAGGGTCGGTCAAATACTTTGCAACTTCAACCGCAAAAGCTTTGGCATCTGCTTCTGTTGTGATTGTCTTCGCCTTGTCGGCTGCATTACCAAACTTCGTCCGACCCTCATCTGTAACATTATCGCCCCACTCAATGTTGGACAGCGTGTCATTATACAGGTCACCCTTGAAAATCTGATATGCTTTATAGGTGCCGGTGCCATTATTGATTGTGATTGTATATGTTGTTGTTGCTGCTTCTGCAAACGCTGGGACGGCCATGGCCAGTGCAAGCGTCAGCGTTGCAATCAGTGCCATGAATTTTTTCATGTACTTCATTGGTTTTATGTCTCCTTGCTCAAATATTTTGGTCTGCGTTGTCCACATCGGTGGAGGGGTTATTTCTAATTATCACCCCCCCTCAAATGGCTGCATTTGTTGATAAGATATCCTAACATCAGCGCGATGCCCATGATCAGGGCGCCTGCTGCTGTATACGGGGGTGTACCGGCCGCGCCGGTGGCGGGCAGCTCATAGCTGGGCTTTTGCTTGTTCGTGATGGTAATGGTGCCGCCGCCGGTGACACCGGTGTCGTTGCTTTCACTGTACTTTACTTCATAGAAGATAAGCGCACCACTGTCTGTTCCTAACTCTTCTACATAGTAGTGATAACCGCTCTCCAAGGGAGAAATTTTCTTGGTCCAGCCGTCAGCTCTTGTCAAGGTGACCGGCGTTCCGACCGTCTCCGCCTTGTCTTTTCCATCCTTGTACCGGTACAGCTGCACCTGGATCTTGTCCACCGGTGCTTCTATCGTGTCGTTCCCGATGCCATACCAGATTTTGCGCAGGGTCAGGCAGTTTTGCTTGTTGGGGATGGCCATTGTGGCGCGGTCTCCGTTCACGCCCAAAAAGCTGACGTTTGCAGTGGTAACCCCATCCGGGACAGTAGTTCCGGTTGCAGCTGTAAGCGCAGCTGCTTTTTTGTCACCATCCGTTGCATCGTTGTTCCAGATAAAATAGTGCGGGGTTTTATCCTGTGCATAGTCTGCCGGAGCCACAGTTTCCACAAGCTTATACAGGTTCCCGGTGACCAGATGCGAGCTGCCTGCTGCAGGGGATTGCGCAAATGTCAGGTCAAAGCTGCCGTTCGTAGTCTGCCACGTTCCAATGGACTCCCACTGACGGTCGGTTTTATTATAGTGGTATATCGCAAAGGTTGCCGGGCTTGCCGTGATGGCTAAGTTTGTAGCAGAATCCGTCTTGGCAACAGTCAGAATGGCATTGTGTACAGTTGCCGTTGCACTGTCGTTTTTCACAGTGACATCATTGCCTACAAGTTTTCCCGCCAGCGTAGCCGTATTTTTTACCGACATGTCGGTTGCGAGATTACCCGGATTCATTTTATAAGAGTACTCCAGTACCAGGGCTTTCTCGTCCGGCAGAACGAACTTGTACTGCCGCGTCGATGCGGTTTCTTCAACCTTTTCAACGCGGACACCGTCCTTGACTTCTTCGCCCTTTACCCAGTCGCCGTCCTGCAGGATGTATTCATATACCTTGATAGAATCCAGCATCAGCTCCATGCCGGTTTTGCCGAAGTACGTGCTTTCCATCGTGTCCGTAAGCTCGAGCGTGTCACTGCCCGGTGCAAGATCCTCTGCGCGGGGGTTGATGCAAAGGGTGTAATTGGCTTGATGGGTTTTTGCATCATAATTGCCGGTCTTTTCCAGAAGCTCCTTTTTCGGGCGCGTGATGGTCATGCCGGACGATGTCGATGCACCGTCCCATGTGGCAGTATTCGTATAGGTTTTTTCCTCGAGAGTACGCTCGTTCCAGGCTGCCGCATCATCCAACCGGAGCGCATAGCGGATCTCCACATAATGATCCGTTGTTTTGTTTGAGTCGATCAGACGTTGCAGCGTAATAGGAAGCACCTTAATGGTCAGCTGCTTTGGATCAGAAGTGTCAATCGACCAATAAGTATCCCTGCCAAACATAAAGCCGTATTGGTTTTCGCCAAGCTTTGTGATGCCCGTATATTTATTGCCCGGCTTTGTATCCAGATCCGCCGCAATCCTATAGCTGCTAAGAGGATTATTGTCCGTAGCCAGCTTCATGCCGTCCGGGATCTTATCTACCACCGTCAGCGCGTGGGTCTTGTCTACATCACCGCTACCCAGATTCAGTTTGATGCGATACCAGATGACCTTGTTTTTGGCATAGGTAGTGCTGTTGTTCTGCTTGTACCCACTGTCGCTCTTGTCAGATGTTTCCTTGGTGATAGAACCGATCTTTGTATAATCGTAAGTTCCTCTCCAGCCCTCGTTCCCGGCGTTATCCGAGTAAATTTCCACGCGGTTCACAAAATGCCTCGTGGTATTGTTCGCCATATCCGACGTTTTTGCCACCGTTGGAATGTCGCTGATGGTGCATCTCAAAATGCGCAGCTTCTCGCCGTCCGTCCGGCTAAACTGTAATCGGATGCGATGCACCGCGGTTGCATCATCGGAAACCAAACTGCCGTTGTCGGGATCGCTCCAGTCATTCGAACCGTTGGAAAAAAGGGACAGCTGAATCTGTATGTCGTTCTTCTCTGCCTCCTCCCATGTCAGCGTTGTTCCGCCTTCCATCGTCAAGCGCAGATTGTTTCGAATGGCGGTTTCCAGCTGGGTTTTGACGCCGTACAGCGGTTCGCGGATGTTATCCACGATTTTGAAACTGTTAACGCCCGCGGGAACCGTTCCGGTTATATTCCACATGACCTTTTGGTCACCGTTTTCCAGCGGCGTGACAGTGCCCGGATACTTTCGAATATCCACTTTGCCTACACCGGTGGAAACATTGGCTGTCGCGGTATAGGAACGTGAACCTTTTTCCAGCGTTGCCTGGTTGGTGGCGGAAACGGTGCCATTCACCGGGTCCGGTGCAGCCGTTTGATAGGTAAATGTATAGGCGCTCGCATTGGAGTTTTCCGGGAAGGTATAGCCGTTGGTCAGAAAATCATTGCCAGTGATGGTTGTTGCAACTGTTCCGTCAGCCCTCTTCAGCGTTACATCACCAACAATGTCCAGCTTCGGCGTCGGGTTGTCGGTCACCTTATAGCCTGCCAAATCACCGTCCGGATTTTTGACCTTGATGACCCAGTTGATGCGGTGGGTCGCAGCATCATAGGTGCCTGCTTTGGTAATGCTGCTCTCCTTCACGGTGACGGTATCCTTGACCTCGTTGCTCTGCAGCGTACTGGTTGTGCCCTTGGCCGTGTTGACAATCGTACCGGAACCGTCTGCGCCTGTCACAACACCCACATTTACGTCATAGGTCAGTTTATACGACTGGTTATATCCGAGGGGAGGCAGCCCTGTGATCGTAAAGCCCTTGCCGTCTGCGTTGTCGGTAATTTCGGCATCTTTATACTCGGAGAGCGGCTTCCCGTTGATTTTGATACTGTTTTTATCATAGCTGCCGTTTGCGGTATTCTCGGCCAGCCAGTCCGTAATGGTGACTGTCTGGTCATGCGTACCATTTGGGGCATTGACTGTGACGGTGTAGCTTACCTTACTTTTGTCTTCCGAAAGGGTGTGCTCTTTCTTCGTGTTCAGCGAATACACCGGCTCAATGGTGTAGGTTTTCTCGCCCAGCTGTATCTGGCCGTCGCCACCGGTCTCTGCGTAATTGATCGTGGTATCAAGCTTGAAAGTACCGGTGAACTCTTGGCTCGTATTGTTATTAAATGTAAATGTGATCGTAGGAGAATTTTTCGTAAGCGTAAAGGTACCAATTATCTCACCGTTTGAATCGGTGATGTTTCCTGTCAGATCTTTCTTGGGATAGATGCCCTTCGGCAGGGTATAGGTCGCGGTGTTTTTGTCGTTTTTGAGTGCACCTGCCGGTACCTTGTAGGCGATCTCCACCCGAACCGGGGTGCCGTCCTTAATAGATGCAGCGTTATCCAGCGGTTCCCAGACATTACCTTGTTTGATGGAAATAGCTGTACTTGTCAGCAGATTATCCAGCTTTAGGTTGCCCTCGCTGTCATACTGAGGGGTTGCTGCCGCTGCGGTCAGTGTATCATCGTCTTCCGCAGCCGGCATTATGGGATCCGGCCGTTGCCAAACAATATACGCCACCGCGCCATCTCTTGCCAAAATGGCGTCCGCATCAAAGGAGAGTTCTTCGGATCCGTCTGATGCGCCGGTCTGCGCATACACGCCATACGCATCCAACACACGGATGGTATTGGTGACATCGGCCTCTGCGACCGTCACAGCCGCTACCGCACCGTCCACAGCGCCGGAAACAACGGTCAGGTTTGCGCCATCATACGCGGTTACAATGCCGATCGTTTCCTCACCGGCGGCATTTGTATAGAGTACGATGTCGCCCGGTGTGGCCTCACTGCCACCCGGGGTGATGTATTCAGGGTGTGCGTTTTCCAATTCCGTACGCAGCTGAAGCAGGCTTGCGCATTGCGGGATGACATCCTCCGGTATGCCAGCATAATGCTGGCAGAAGGCGACAAACATCACATCCCAGTTCCCGTAAGGGTTGCCGTACCAATCACCGTAGCGTGTGTAGTGATGGGCCTGCGCCAAGGTCTCGCCCAGCGCCTTGTCCACCGTAAAGTTTTTGGCGCTCTCGGTGTAGCCAAGCTGCCTCTGTGCGATTTCCGTCATGGCATCGCTCCAGAAGCTGCTCACGCCCTCGCTCTGCTCGTCCCAGTCTGCCGGGGTCTCAACATCTGCGGTTATGTCCGCCAGACATTCCGGCGTGTGGGTATGCTCCGGGAGGGTGCAGGTCAGCACCCTTTGGTAGCAGTCTGCGGTATGGGAGTGGGTTGCCGGCGCGGCCTCGCCGTCTTCCTCCGCTGAATCAGCAGGGGTTTCCGATGCTCCGTCTTCATAACCGCAGATCAAGACCTCGGTATAGCAGGCATCGCTGTGTACATGCTCCTCATATCCGCAGGAGTATTCATCGTCCGTCATCGCGGTGCCTACTTGGTGCAGACGCCAGCTGACGGAAAGTATCGTCAGCAGTGCCAGTATCACCAGCACGGCAGCACGGCGGTGCTCCGCATGGCGCGCTGCCATTACCCGCCGAATCGCCTTGTCCAATTGATTTCTCATGTGGACTCCTCCATCAGCCTATCCACGAAATACGGGGCGCGGGCCATACCCTAAGAAACACCTTGCCCACAATTTGACTCTTTTCAACGCAGCCGACAACCGTACTCCGGCTGTCGATCGAGGTCGCGCGGTGGTCACCCATCACAAAGAAGCGATTTTCTGGCACCTGATACGGGAAGCTGAGGTCACATTCTCCCAGAGCCGGCTCATCGACATACGGTTCTGCCAACACCTCGCCATTCACCGTCACAAGGCCGTTGCCGTCAATCGAAATCACATCCCCGGGGATACCGATGATTCGCTTGAGCAGCAGCTTGTTCTGCCAGTAGAAGCCGCACAGATCTCCCTTTTCCAGAGTATCTGTTTTCAGCAGAACCAGAATGTCCTGATCCTGCAAGGTTGGGTCCATGCTGTCACCCGACACCTGCAGCACCGGCAGCAGGTTCGTTGCCAGCAGCACCGCAATGGCTGCCACAACGACCAGCGCATAGGCGGTGCTTTTCAGCACACGCTTGTAACGCCTGCGGTAAAACAGGCGTTTGCGCTCCTGCGTGATCTCCTCCATAGAGGGAATCTCAACGCGTTTTCCGCTCAGTCCCTTCATTCCCAATATGCCCCTTCGTTATTCGCGGTGGGCGAAAACTCGGTGCCCTGCACAGGGTACTGCGCCTTGACCGATTCCAAATATTGATCTGCCGCAGCCTGTGCGGCTTCAAATACCCGGTTCAGCGACAAAGCGGCCTCGGCGATGGAACCAACCTGCTCCAGCCGCAGCGTGCGGTCTGCAAGCTGTCGGCGAAGCTTGGCATTCTGCCGTTCCAGTTCCTCCTCGTGCTGTTTGAGCGCGTAGATGATCTCTATCAATTCCATGCGGTTCATCCGCCGCAGTTCGCGTTCTGCCATGGTATATCTCCTTGAGATTTGTTCGGGTCAGTTCAGTGTCTTTAAGCATTGCAGATTGTTATATTGTAAGTGCGTTATCTTTTATTAGAGCATATTATAATTGGAGTTGTCAATCATTTCTCTTTGCTATGCAATAGATTCAGGATGCTCCGCAGCACATGGCGTAATTGCAATGGACTTCCGATCTTTCCTCTGCAAAACGCAGATATAGGTCGGACTTCCAAGAATACGAATAACATCTTTCCCAACATTCAATCTCCGGCTTTCCGCCGGAATCGTCACTCGGAGGTTCATAATTCGTCCCGAATTCATGTCGGCATTCCTCTCTCGTCAAGCTCATAACTCGCTTGCTGCATTCACACCATTAGGGATAAAATGTGTTTCCCTCCCGTATGTATCCATGAAGTACTTTTGAACGCCTTTGCTTAGAACGATGATTTCATCCGCATATTTCACGGCATTTTTTTCGCCACCACGAATAAACTTGGATGCAATGCTTCCGTGCCACTTTTCGCGATCCCAGTCCAAACCATGGACGGTAACTACAACTCTCTTCCCAAACATCTTCGGCAACCATGTAAAGAAGGCCGGTCCTTCGGCGTGAATATCCTCCGCAGACAGATTTAGATTCTTCATGCTAGTGTCAATGTCCATCGTGGAACGGTGCGCAACACCAATCATTGCCGTAACCAGTATTCCGCCTTTGATAATGAAGTTATCCCGATATTCTGATTGTGCCAGTCTTTCCAGAAAACGCTCCATCATATAGATTCGCATGAGTGTCCTTGCGTCTGCATTGTTCTGTTTTGCAACGCTCTTGATACGCCCTTTTATCTGTTCAGGTGTAAATCCCATTTACAGTAGTACCTCCATATAATTTCGGATGATCTTATCCACTCGAAATAGCTTTGCATACTTCATCAGTTTATTAAGGTCCTTATCTTTTCTCCCGACATACGCTTTTAATACTGCATTGAAATCCTGTATTTCTATAGAACTTCTACTCCGCACCAAGTCGCAAATTGTCCGTTCCAAATCGTACATAGGAATTTCATTTCCTTGATTGCTTTTTACCGTGCGCTTGCCAACATCAAGGAGTTCTTTTTTTACTGTATAAACCTTATAGCCATCCTCTTTTAAGCGGTGAGCATTATATCCACTATAAATCGTGAGCGTATGAACAAGCGGTTCCCGATCTGTCAGCCCATAATAATAGAACGCTTCATCATGAGAAAACACTCCCATCGGGCAGCGGCGGTGCAGCATTTCTAATTCGTCAATCCAAGTATCTTTTGCTGCGTATACGCCATGTCCGACTTGTTCGTATTCATTGGCCTTTACATATTTATAAAATTCAAATTTCGTTAAACCTACTTTTGTTGCAAGCTGCGGCGTTAAAATCTCATGTGTCTGAGCCAAATTGTTCATGTTCATTATAAGTGTCACCTCACCTTCGTGCTTATATTGTATTCCAAATAAGCACGAAAGTCAACACAAATTTTCTTTTGTGCTTATTTCATTTGTAATATTAGCACATTCATCCGTTCATCCTTACTTGATGATGACTTTTATATTGCCCTGTTTCAAATTTATCAATTACCCATTCCATTCCTATCCATTCCCTAAATCCCTTGCCTTATGGCGAGGACGAAGCGGCACAGCCGCCGGAACGGAAAAGAACGGAAAGGAACGACGCTTACCGTGTGTATGAGGAAATCATTAAAGACAATATCGCCTATGGAAAACGAAGCAATCCGAAGCGGCTTTGACAATCTGAAGGACGGGCGGGAATACGACGCCCTCTACCATTCCGCACTATGCAGGGCAAAGGCTGACTGGCTTATCGGCATTAACGCGACCCGCCTTTTCTCCTGCCTGTATGGAAAGACCTTGAACGTGGGACGCGTCCAGACCCCGACCCTCAAAATGCTTGTAGACCGAAACGCTGCGATTACAGGCTTTCAGAAAGAAACCTACTACCATGTGCGCCTTACTCTCCCCGGCGCAGAAGCGGCAAGCACGAAGATCTGCGCCGCTGATGAAGCGGGCAAACTGAAAGCAGCCTGCGAAGCGTCGGCGGCTGTCTGTACTTCCCTTGTGAAAGAAAAGAAAACCATTGCCCCGCCGAAGCTCTTTGACCTTACCAGTTTACAGCGGGAAGCAAACCGTATTTACGGGTACACCGCGAAGCAGACCCTTGACCTGGCGCAACGGCTTTACCGGGCGACCCTCAAAAGGAAGCCGGACAGCGACGACGAGGAAAGCGAGCTTGCGTTAAATGTGCCGGACTTTTCCGAGGGGCAGACCTTTGATAAACCCGCTGTAAAAGTTACGGAGCATGACACCACGCCCCCGAAGCCACACAATGAAGCAAGCCTGTTGTCTGCTATGGAACGCGCCGGAAATGAGGACACCGACCCGGACGCAGAACGCCGGGGGCTTGGTACGCCTGCCACCCGCGCCGCCGTCATTGAAAAGTTAGTGAAAGGCGGCTTTATCGAGCGCAAGGGCAAGCAGCTGCTTCCCACCAAAGACGGGACAAATCTTGTCTGCGTCCTGCCGGACAGCTTAACTTCTCCGCAGCTTACGGCTGCATGGGAAAACAATCTGACGCAGATTGCAAAGGGCAACGCCGACCCGGACACTTTCATGCAGGGTATCGAAACTATGGCACAGGAGCTTGTAAAAACCTATGCTTCCGTGTTAGGCGAGAAACAGGAGCTTTTCAAGACAGAAAAAACAGAGCTTGGAAAGTGTCCCCGGTCTATGAGGGAAAGAAAAACTACTACTGTTCCAACAAAGAGTGCAGCTTTGCCATGTGGAAAAATGACCGCTTCTTTGAGGAACGGAAAACCGTCTTTACCCCGAAGATTGCCGCAGCACTTTTGAAATCCGGCAAGGCAACAGTCAAAAAGCTGTATTCTCCGAAAACAGGAAAAACCTACGACGGAACGGTGCTTTTAGCTGATACGGGCGGTAAGTATGTGAACTACAAAGTAACCATTTCAAAGGACAAAGAACTGGAATAGCAAGCATAGGAAGCGGGTACCCACTTCCGTAAAATCCCTGCCACTCTTACCGAGCTTGGCGGGGATTTTGCTTGTTGGGAAGTTTCCCAAACCCTCTAAAAATCCTCAAAAATCTTTGGCAGAAATGCGGGCGCACCGTAGTAGGACTATGTAACCACAAACGCAGCGTCCGCGCTGCCATACGCGAAAGGAGGTTTTACACATGGCAAGTTTGCGCGACAGCGTAAAGGACTATGAACGACGCTGAAATCGCGGAGCTTATGAAAGTACCCCGCAGCACAGTACAGTATCGACGGACAAGCTCTTTTGAACTGCTAAAACGATATTTGGAGGAACGCGCTGATGAATGGAACGAATTGTAATGAAAATGAGCGCGGCTTGTTACCCTACCCGGTCATTTTAGCCGCGACAAAGGGCGACCCCGACGCCATGAAAATTGTGGTGCAGCATTACCAAAGCTACATAGCCCATCTGTCTATGAGAAAGCTCCGCGACGAAAGCGGCAACACCTATTACGGCATAGACGAGGACTTGCGGGAACGGCTGCAAGCAAAGCTCATGCGGGCTGTCCTATCCTTTAAGACAGAGAAGTGTTCCTCCCCTTTCCTCTTTGCATATTTCTGTCTTTTGTACCTTGAAAAAGAAAGCGACGCAAGATAACGGCGGCGCAGCATAGGGCAAATCAGATACGTTCCTTTTGCGCCGAGCCATGCGGCGGGTGCGCCATGACGTTATCCCGGCGGGATTTCCCCGTTGGGATAACCGAGCGACCAACACCGACGCCGGAAAACAGGCACAGCAGCTTGTCGGCGACAACGCGCAAAATACATAATGATACTCCCTTATCGCCATAGTCCGAGCGTTCAGAGCGTCGCAGGCAATGGGTAGGGCTGCGCGAGAACCGCGCAGGGGTGCAATTCCCGTGAGGTTGAGAAGCTAATCGACCGTCTGATTAAAGCCCCTTTATAAATTACCGGGAATAGTGGACTTGCCACTATTCATAAACTGAACTATTAAACGAGCGAAAGAAAGGGGGCTTTTCTTTTGTCGCAAAATCAATCTTCCGTTACCACAACGGAACATAAAATTGGAAAAGTTACTTATCTTGTATGTTCGGCGCAGAGTGAACGAGCGACGGATACACTCGATAAAAAGATAAAAAAGCTCATTCGTAAAGATATGGAGCTAAACGCCGTAAACGCCCGAAAATAGGGCGTTTTTTCATATTTAGGACATGACTTTAGCAGCGGTTCATGGTATAATTTTATTAGTACAAATACCATGCTTGTCTGCTGTCAGAGAGGAGGACAAAATGTTACAGGCAGACAAGATAACCGCTTTATATTGCAGATTAAGTCAAGAGGATATGCAAGCCGGAGAAAGCGAAAGCATACAGAACCAAAAGCTCATTTTACAGAAGTACGCAGACGACCACCATTTTTTCAATACGCGCTTTTTCGTTGATGACGGATTTTCCGGCGTGAGTTTTGAACGCGAGGGGCTTCAATCCATGCTACGCGAGGTAGAAGCCGGGAATGTGGCGACGGTCATAACAAAAGACCTTTCCCGTCTTGGGCGTAACTATCTTAAAACCGGAGAGCTTATCGAAATTGTTTTCCCGGAATATGAAGTGCGCTATATCGCCATTAACGACGGTGTAGATACAGCAAGGGACGACAACGAATTTACTCCGCTGCGAAACTGGTTTAACGAGTTTTACGCCCGCGATACATCAAAGAAAATCCGGGCTGTCAAACAGGCGAAAGCCCAGAAAGGCGAGCGCGTCAATGGCGAAGTACCTTATGGCTACATAGCTGACCCTAACGACCGCAATCATTTATTGCCCGACCCGGAAACAGCACACGTTGTAAAACGGATTTTTGCTATGTATGTGCGCGGCGACCGTATTTGCGAAATACAAAACTGGCTGCGGGAACATGAAATACTGACCGTTTCCGAAATGCGTTACCGTCGTTCCGGGAGCTGCCGACACCCGCGCCCACACCCGAACTGTATTTACAACTGGCCGGATAAGACGCTGTATGACATTCTTAGCCGTAAGGAATATTTGGGGCATACTATTACGGGCAAAAGCTATAAGGTATCTTACAAATCAAAAAAGACAAAGAAGAACCCGGAAGAAAAGCAATACTTCTTCCCTAACACACATGAACCTTTGATTGATGAAGAAACCTTTGACCTTGCACAGAAACGGATTGCTACCAAACACCGCCCTACGAAAGTAAACGAAATCGACATTTTTTCGGGACTTCTCTTTTGCGGAGATTGCGGCTACAAAATGTATTTGCAGCAGGGAGCCGGAACATTAGAGCGAAAACACGCTTACACTTGCGGGAAATACAGAAACCGTATCAGAACCGGGGAACTTTGCACCACACATTATATCCGTAAAAGCGTATTGAAAGAACTCGTCCTTGCCGACCTGCAACGGGTACTGTCCTATGTGCAGACCCACGAACAGGCATTTATCCAAACGGCGAATGAGTGCAGCGAGCAAGCCATGAAGAAAACAATGGCGCAGCAGCACAAGGAGCTTGACAAGGCACAGGGCAGAATGAGCGAATTAAACGTCTTATTCCGCAAACTGTATGAGGACAACGCTTTAGGGAAGCTCTCTGATGAACAATTTGCTTTCTTGACTTCCGGCTATGATGAAGAAAAAAAGACGCTGACGCGACGTATCGCGGAACTGACGCAGGAGCTTGACACCGCAGCCGAGCGCAGCGCAGATGTAAAAAGGTTTGTTACCCTTGTCCGTAAATATACGGCGATTGAGGAATTGACTTACGAGAATGTCCATGAATTTATCGACCGTATTCTTATTCACGAACTGGATAAGGAAACGAACACCCGAAAAATTGAAATCTTTTATAGCTTTGTCGGCAGAGTTGATACAGGCGACAAGCCAACCGAAAGTATCTCCTATTTCAGACAGATAGGAGCCGACGTAAAGAGTTATGCTATCTAACATATATCAAAAAGAGGTAAGATAAACGCCCCTACAAAAAAGGTTACGTTATCTTACCTCAACAAAATTTGTTCCCGTATAGCCATCATCCACATATTCTACAATCTCACCAACCAAATCTTCCTGTTTCCCAATGTAATCGTGGAGCAGCATCCGTTGGTTCTCAATAAAGTCCGCTGCCTGCTTTTTCATTTCCATAACCATTTCAGGATGGTCACAAGCATCTTGCAGTTTTTCTTGCAAGTCCTCTACATCCGATTTTTTGAAAATCAATGCCTTATCTTCCACAACCTCTGTGCACTCTGGAATATCCGAAACCAAACAGCAGTTGCCGTAGCTCATTGCTTCCAGCAGGCTTAAGGGCATTCCCTCCAAATCAGACGGCAGCGTGTAGATATAAGCGTTACTGTACAGTTCATCCAACATCGCTCCCTGCACGAAACCGGTAAAGAGTATCCGCTCATCACCCTTCGCCAGCTCTTTCAATTCCTCCATAAAGGAATCAGTATCACTGGAGCCACCTGCGATAACCAGCTTTTTATCCGTCTTAACATTCTTGAAAGCCTCGACCAGATATCGAATCCCCTTTTCCGGCACCAGACGACCGAGGAACAATATCACATATTGCTACGGTATCGCTCTAACAAACAGATATTGTATTGTAGACCCAAAAGAACGTCTGATGGAGCTGGTCGGCTAACCAAGTGCCGCCTAAGATTCCACCTCTGCTCTTTCAGTGTCCGATGAAGCACTCTGCTTCAGGCTTCTTTCCGGCAATCCTCCGGCGTGGCAAATTCAATGTTCTTCACAGGCAGACCGTGAATGTACTCCACCAGAGATTCGGCAGAAATGTAATCTTCACAGCCACCACGCTTGATTTGGAGCATATTCTTTCCATCAACGACACTGCGATTCCCGATCCGCAGCCCTTTTGGGGTGCGGATTTCATGTTCTCCGTTGCTCATCTTTTCACGGCCTCCTTTGTGTTGGTTTAAGTTTCTTCTTTTCTTTTATTCAACTTCACCTTTTGAACTTCCGCTCTTTTTTCACCTTTTTCAGCTTGCATATTCACAATTTTTACGGTATAATAATTCAAAAGATGATAGAATATAGCATATATTATAAGCAAGTAATGTCGCCGTGTCAAGAGGAAAATGTGAAAATTCGTTGCATCTTACAGGCTGAATATTTACAAATTCAATTGCACATCGTTACAGCACGATAACTACTCCATAGAAAGGTTACAAACATGAAATTTGGAGAGAAAGTTCGCGAT
>ERZ1026866.936-NODE-936-length-16290-cov-7.878103_pt1 | contig 16290 bp, 10 predicted proteins | sample MGYA00380163_ERZ1026866 | MGnify/ENA primary metagenome ERZ1026866 (study PRJEB33269, sample SAMEA4719799) | human gut metagenome | biome: human-associated habitat; feature: organic feature; material: feces | place: Cameroon | collected 2013-10 ...
TGGAAGTCGTTGGTGGCGATGACCTTGACGCCCACCTGCTTGGCGATGTCGATGAGCGTGCGGTCCATCTGCTCGTCGGTCAGGCCGTTATCGGTGGTAATGCCGTGTTCCTGAATCTCGATATAGAAGTCGCCGGGCCCGAAGGTGTCACGGAAGGTCTCGGCCCACTTAATGGCGCCCTCCATGTCACCGCGGTCGATGTATTTGGGGATGATGCCAGCGATACAGGCGCTCGTGCAGATCATGCCCTTGGCATGGCGGCGCAGATTGTCGAGCGTCACGCGCGGCTTGTAGTAAAAGCCCTGCACGGCGGCCTCGGAGACCGTCTGCATCAGGTTAACGTAGCCCTCCTGGTCCTTGGCCAGAAGGATCATGTGGTAGAGCTCGGGCTTGTGGTCGCGGGCGAGCGTCTCGTCCGGCGTAAAGTAGACCTCGCAGCCAAAGATGGGCTTGATGACCAGGGGCGGCTTGAGCTCGTCGATATTGCCCTTCTCGTCCCACATTGCCATGTCCTTAACGTACTGGGCATGCTCGCGCGGGTTTGCCTCGGCGTCGGGCTCCACCAGCTCGTCGCGGCGGTCCTTTTCCAAGAAGGCCTTGTCGTGGCTCCAGGTTTTGTACTCGGGCGTGTTGTGGTTGACGGCGTCGCAGGCCAGCGCCAGATCGGGCACGCCGTACATGTAGCCGTGGTCGGTAATAGCCACGGCGGGCATGCCCAGCTCAACAGCGCGGTTGACCATATCCTGGATACGGGTTGCGCCGTCGAGCATGGAGAAAACAGTGTGGTTGTGCAGATGGACGAATGCCATGTGATGAGCTCCGATGCGGGTTCGTGTTCTGACTGAACGATTTTACCGCACGGCACGGACGCCCACCGAAAGTAGCTAATTTGGGACGGGGCTTTTTGAGCTACTTTTGCCACGCGCTTTTGACAGGTTAGCGCTGGGCACATCTGGCAGATTCCTAAGGAACAGCTACTCCCCTGCGTCTGTCACGCGGACAGCAGCGCACTCGCTGGGACGTGCATCCTCCAGGCCGGAGAAGAACTCGACAAGCGGAACATCCAAACCGTCCGCAAGTTTGCAGAGCCACTCGAGCGAGGGATTGAACTTCCCAACCTCAAACTTGTTCAGAGCAGAACGGTCGATGCCCGATCGCTCGGCGGCAAAAGTCTGACTGTAGCCCCTTTGCACGCGAATACGCCCGGCGTTAACGCCCACGACCTTGCGGATAGATATGTTGATGCCATCGCTCTTCATGGCAGCAATCGTATTGGCGAAAACACAGTTCGCTGAGGTTTATATTCCACAATGCCGAGATCGAGGTTAGACTGTTGTGGATTATATTCCACAACGCGACGGGGGATCGATTTCTATGGCTCGGCAGGTTAAATCTCGCAAGAGAGTGCAGGAGCACGGAGAGGTCTTTACGAACGAGCGCGAAGTCAACGCCATGCTCGACATGGTCAAACAGGAGACCGAGCGCATCGAATCCCGTTTTCTGGAGCCGGCGTGCGGCAATGGCAATTTCCTAGCCGAGGTACTGCGCCGCAAGCTCGCCGTTGTAACTCAGCGTTACAAGAAGAATCCTGACGATTACCAGCGAAATGCGTTCGTCGCTGTAAGTAGCCTTTACGGCGTCGAGCTTCTCGAAGACAACGCCCAAGAATGCCGCGATCGTCTATACGGAATCGTCGAGGCAGAGGCCAAGAAAGCAATCAAAAAGCCGGACGCGCTCTTCCTCGAGTCAATCCGCTACGTGCTCGAGAAGAACATCCTGTGCGGCGACGCCCTCACGCTCAAAGACGCCAACGACAGCCCCATCACCTTTGCCGAATGGTCACTCGTAACGGGCGACAAGGTGAAGCGCCGTGATTTCTTACTGAGTGAGCTTCTCGATGGCAACGCCGACAAGGGGGAAACGATCTCCCTTTTCACCTTCGACGACTTAGGCGGCGATGTCCGAGCGCATACCGACTGGGAGTACGACGCCGAACTCGACGCCTACATCCCTTCCGCAATAAAGGAATATCCCCTCACCAATTACTGGGAGGTTCAGCGCCATGGCTAACCTGCTTGAGACCGTGCACAACCCCGACGTATTGACTTGTCTGGCTAACCTAAGCAACGACGAGGTTTTTACGCCGCCGGATCTCGCCAACGATGTTCTGGACATGCTGCCGGCCGAGATCTGGAGTGACCCCACCATCAAGATCTTGGATCCATGCTGCAAGTCGGGCGTGTTTTTGCGCGAAGCGGCAAAGCGATTCATCGTGGGACTTGAACACGTGTATCCCGACCTGCAGGAACGCGTTGACCACATCATGCACGAGCAGCTCTTCGGCATCGCGATTACTGAGCTCACGAGCCTGCTGTCGCGGCGCAGCCTGTACTGCAGCAAGTTTCCCAACGGCAAATTCTCGGTTGTCGAGTTCGATAGCTCTGAAGGACGCATTAGGCACCGAAGCATCCAGCACACCTGGGCCAACGGCCGCTGCAAGTATTGCGGCGCGTCCAACGCGGAATACGACCGCGACACGACGCTTGAAACCCATGCCTATGAATTCATCCACACCGACGATCCCGAGAGGATTTTGAATATGAAGTTCGACGTGATAGTCGGCAATCCACCGTATCAGCTGAGTGACGGAAGCGGAGCAAGCACTGACGCTGCCGCCCCAATCTACCAGAACTTTGTCAGACAAGCGATGAAGTTAAGCCCTTGCTACCTCTCAATGATTATTCCCTCCCGGTGGATGGTCGGCGGCAGGTCGACGCTTAATTCATTTCGCGAAGAAATGCGCACAGATCAATGCCTCGCAGAAATACACGATTTCGAGAATGCCGCCGAGTGTTTTCCCGGTCTTCATATCGACGGAGGCGTTTGCTTCTTCCTATGGGATAGAAGACACAAAGGCAAGCTGAAGTACGAATATAAGCCAGCCAGCGGTCAAGCAACAACATGCCTGCGATTTCTGGATAGTGGCACAAAATATGTTGTGAGAGACAGTAGACTGTTTTCAGTTTTGGAAAAGCTAGATGGTTCGGAGCGCTTTTCTAAAATCGTCTCAAAGACCAAACCCTTTGGAATAAGAAAGTTTCTTTTTAATGAGCCCAACCGCTACCCAAATTCTAACCTTTCCGACACGGCCTTCCCTGGGTCGGTGAAAATATATGGAGTAAAGGGTATTAAAGGAGGGGCCCGCAGGATTTCTGGTCACATCACTCGTGAGACGGTAACAGCAGGAAAAGAGAATATTGATAAATACAAGCTGTTTTTCACAACATCCTACTCCACAAATGCAGTAATTCCCCCCGAAACAATTGTGGGATTGCCCGGTGAAGTATGTACCGAAACATTCCTCCAAATTGGCCCATTCAATTCGGAGGATGAGATGCTTCGCTGCAAGTTCTTCATGGAAACGAACATATTTAGATTTCTTCTTTATTTTGGCAAGGGAACAATGCAGGTAAATCAGTCGGTGTTCGATTACATTCCGCTTGTTCCCTTCGATAGAGAATGGACTGATAGTCTCCTGATTGAACGGTATGGGTTCACAGACGAAGACATCAGTTTCATTGAAAGCATCATCGGAAATAAGGCAGAGGCCGAACATGAGTAACACCTTCTTTCCGCAGCGGCCGGAAGTGCGGCCATCGATATATGCTTACCGCGACAAAAATCCAGACCACGCGGACTTCCTCAAGGTCGGATACACGGAAATCGACGTTGAAAAGCGCGTTGCCCAGCAGTTCCCCGTCATCCAGCCGGGCGAGGGTAAACCGTACGAGATCGTGTTTGCCGAAAGCTCAATGCGTACTGATGGTTCCTCGTTTATGGACCACGCGGTTCACAAGCGCCTTGAGGCCAAGGGGTTTGAGAATGTCGGTGGCGAGTGGTTCCGCTGCACGCCTGATGATGTGCGTAGCGCATGGCTCGAGGTTCGAGACCGAACTAGCTACGAACGCGAGCGTACCGAGGATTTCGCAATGCGTCCCGAACAGCTTGCAGCGGTCAACAAGACCGAGGCGTACTTCCGCATGTGCGAACAACCCGGTAACCGCAGCATTCCCAAGTTTCTGTGGAATGCCAAGATGCGCTTCGGCAAGACCTTTGCCACTTACCAGCTTGCCCGCCGTATGAATATGAAGCGCGTGCTCGTGCTTACCTTCAAACCTGCCGTGGAGGATGCCTGGCGCGAGGATCTTGAGAGCCACATCGACTTTGAAGGCTGGCAGTTCGTCGCCCGCGATGTCAGGTCCTACGATGAGTGCGACCCAACGCGTCCCATCGTATGCTTCGGCTCCTTCCAGGACTTCCTCGGCGTGGACAAGAACGGCACCATCAAAGCACGCAACGAATGGGTCCACTTGGAGAAGTGGGATCTGGTGGCGTTCGATGAATACCACTTCGGCGCGTGGCGAGACAGCGCAAAGGGGCTCTTTGCCAGTCAAGATGAAGACAAGGCCGTCGAGGCTGAAGAGAAGGAGGCCGACGAGGCCTCGAAGGGTAACAACATCGACGAGACGTGGCTGCCCATCCAGGCAGATCGATACCTGTACCTCTCCGGTACGCCGTTCCGTGCGTTGACTTCTGGCGAGTTTATCGAGGACCAGATCTTCAACTGGACCTACTCCGACGAACAGGAGGCCAAGCAGGGCTGGGCGCAGTCACATCCGTTCACGCAGAACCCGTATGAGGCCCTGCCCCGTATGGTGTTGATGACCTATAAGGTGCCCGATGCGATAACCAAGGTTGCGCGCCAGGGCGAGTTCGACGAGTTCGACCTCAACGTGTTCTTCTCCGCTACGGGCGAGGGCGATACCGCGCAGTTCAAATACAAGGACTACGTGCAAAAATGGCTCGACCTCATTCGCGGCGCGCTGGCCGAGACCACCACCGACGAGCTCAAGATGGGCGCGCAGAAGCCAGTGCTCCCCTTTAGCCATGCCGACCTGCTGGCAAACCTCACCCACACGCTGTGGTTCTTGCCTAACGTTGCGTCGTGCTACGCCATGGCAAACCTGCTATCCGAACGCCAGAACGTGTTCTACCACGACTACAAGGTGCTGGTGGCCGCGGGCACCAAAGCGGGTATCGGCTTGGCTGCCGTCGAGCCCGTGCGCCATGCCATGGGCAACCCGTTGGCAACCAAGACTATCACGCTTTCGTGCGGCAAGCTTACTACGGGCGTGACCATCCGTCCGTGGACCGGCGTGTTTATGCTGCGAAACCTTAAGACTCCCGAGACGTACTTTCAGACCGCGTTCCGCGTGCAGAGTCCCTGGACAGCAAAGAACGAGGACGGACATACGCAGGTCATAAAGCAGGAATGCTATGTGTTCGACTTCGCACTCGACCGTGCGCTCGCCATGGTGTCCGACTACAGTTGCCAGCTTTCGGTGGACGAGCCGAATCCGGAGAAAAAGGTAGCAAACTTTATCAAGTTCCTTCCCGTACTCGCCTACGACGGCAGCGCGATGCGCGAGGTGGATGCTGCCGATATCCTGGATATCGCCATGGCCGGTACATCTGCCACGTTGCTTGCCCGCCGCTGGGAAAGCGCCTTGCTGGTCAACGTCGACAACGACACGCTGCGTCGCCTGCTTGAGAGTGGCGAGGCGATGAAGGCCCTAAGCAACATCGAGGGCTTCCGTAGTCTCAACGACGACATCGAGACGATTATCAACAAGTCCGAGCACGTGAAAAAAGTCAAGAAAGAAGGCGGCGAACTTACCAAAAAGGAGAAGAAGGAGCTCTCCGAGGAAGAGAAGGAATTCAAGACCAAGCGCAAGCAAATCCAGGAGAAGCTGATCAAGTTCGCCACGCGCATTCCTGTGTTCATGTACCTCACCGACTACCGAGAGCAGAGTCTGAAGGAAGTCATCACGCAGCTGGAGCCCGGTCTGTTCAAGAAGGTTACGGGCCTTACGGTCAGGGACTTCGAGCTACTGGTGTCGCTCGGAGTGTTCCGTGACTCCGTGATGAACGATGCGGTGTACAAGTTCCGTAGGTACGAGGATGCGAGCCTGTCGTACACGGGTATCGAAAAGCACAGCTACGACGCACGCGTGGGCCTGTTCGACACGTCTCTCACCATGGCGGACTTCGAGCTGATGGCAAAGCAAGACACGCTGCTGGACGAGACCGGGCGCATGGTGCGTGGGACGAGTACGGTGAAGCATGTCGATATGTCCAAGCCGGGGGCGGTTACTCGCGTGCGGGAGAAGAAGGAATCTGGTACCGCCCGCACGGACGATACCACGCAGGCGCCCGTGGCCAGTACAGCCAACGCCACCGCGCCAACTGCCGCGCAGACGACTCCCGCCAAGCGCGACTGGATCGTCAACGCCATCGAAGATCAGGGACTCAAGTTCGTCGATCTGCGCGAAACGAGCGAAGGCAACCTCTGGGTCATCGGCGGTGGTGAGCTGGACAACGTCATGAAGCAGCTCGCCAAGCGTGGAGCGAGCTTCGAGTTCACCTTCCGCGGCAACAAGGCCACGGTCGGCAACCCTGGGTGGTGGATCTCGGGCTACCCGGAGGAGGCGGAAGAGTCTGCGCCCACCACGCCCGCACCGACTGATGCACAGCTCGCGGCTCTCGAGGTGGGCGACACGGTGTTCCACAAGGCGTTCGGCTACGGCGAGGTTGTCGACATCGACCGCGAGGGCGGGTTCATCGACGTCATCCTCGGCGTGGACAAGCACGGCAAGCCCAAGCAGCGCAAGTTCAAGTTCCCCAACGTCTTCGACCAAGGGTTGTTGGCGCTGTAGGACAATTAGTCATTAGTGTCCGGCATCTTTGACAGAACTGCAATGTGACGCAATTCTGCAACAGGGCTTGCCGTGCTGGGGCTATCACACGGACTTGCGTCGACTTTGGGGCGGGAGCGGGCTGTCCTCGAAAGCTACCGCCATCAGTTGTCGAGCAGCCATTTCCAAGCGGGGACGACACGCACGGTTCCCGAATCAACATGCACGGTTTCCTCGGTGTCCATCGTCACGATCGTCGACTCGTCAATTCCATACTTCTCCATTGCAGACTCAAGCGCCGAGATTTCCCGAAGCCTTGTCTTGGGATTCGCGAGGTCAACGCTAACCTGCACGAGCTCGTACACATCCCCTAGCAGTGCGTCGCCCATGACAAAGTCGACCTCGTGAGCGCTCCCCCCATGCTCGAATGTCAATCGTGCCAACGATCCCGAACGAACGGTGGGTGCGGTGCGGCGCAGTTTGTTGAACACCGCAGTCTCCTCGAGAGCGAGCGTCCCCTAAACTCACCTGCAAGCTCGGACAACAACATCTTCCGATTCTTGCAAAGTAAAACTGCAAGATATTCTATTTCTTGCAGTTTTACTTTGCAAGATTTGGGATCTGCTATTTTAGCTGCCCTGGCCGACAATCGAACAAAGCAATTGTGTTATCAGCCGGGGCAGCTAAAGAGAGACGTCCCAAATGAGCTACTTTTGAGTTAGAGGTTGTAAGTGACTACCTGGGGCTCGGCGGGCTCTCCGAAGATTGCGGGGTCTGTCTGTTCCACGCGGACGAACTTGACCGTCACGATCTCATAGCCCGCCTTATGCAGAACATCGGCGTAGACGCGCGCCTGCAGGGCATGCTTCTCGAGCAACTGGTCTGGCGTCTCGTCCGGCGTGCCACCTGTCTTGTAGTCGATGACCAGTGCACGCGATGGATTTGCCGGGTTCGTCGCCAAAGCGTCGATGGCGCCTTCGGCATACGCACCGTAGCGAGCGATGTCCTCGTCCTCGCAGCCCAGCGAAAAGAACGGCACCTCGGCACGCACGCACGGCCAGGAAAGCAGCTCGGCGCGAACCGCCGACTTGAGCCAGCGATTCAGGGCAACGTCGAAACGCTCGCGCTGCTCCGGCGTCAGATGCCACAGGCGCGTCAGTGCATCGGCGCGCTCGGCAGGCAGTTCATCGGAGCCCATCTCAATCAGCCACTGGCAGGCGGCATGGAAGGCCGAGCCCAGTGCCGTGGGGTTGCCGACGGGCTCAGCGGCGGCCACATCCGCATCCGTCATCTCCGAGCCATCCGACTCGGCATCATCGCCGGCCGCGTCCATGGGCACGCGCGCCTCGGCGGCACGGTCCTCGGCCTCGGCATGCAGCGCTGCGGCAATCGACGAGTAGCTATACGAATCGCGCGCCGGATACGGGCAGGTACCCATACGCACACCCACCGCCTGGGGATACACGAGCTCAAACGCATCGGGCTCGGGGTCGGCGGGACCGGGAACACCGACGCGGGCATCCGCGCCGGCGCCTTCCGTCTCCGCGCCATTGCGGACAAGTCCGCCCTCGGCATCCAACGAAGCGTTGGCTTCAAACGCCTGCTCGCCAAACGTGAAGTTCGCCAGCGAGATGAGTTCGTAATCCCCCGGCTGCGAGTTGTCAAACACCAGGCGGTCGGCATCGAGCTGCGGCATCTCCAGGCCGTCGGTCGGCAAAATGCGGCGCAGCACGTCGTAGGTCAGATCGGTCTCGACGTCGAAGGTCGGTGCCGTCACCTTGCCGCGGCTCACACCGGCGTCCATCGTCAGGATCACCAGCTCGCGCGCTCGCGTCATGGCAACGTAGAGCAAGCGGGCCCGCTCCTCGAGCGAAAGCTGCAGGTCGTCGTTGCGTAGACGAGCGAACGCCTCGGCGGGAGAGCCAGTCGCGCAGACATCCTCCATGAGCTCGGGCGGCAACCACAGCGACGTGCCCTTGCCCTTAAACGCATGCTCAAACTGCTTTTTGACGTCATCGCCCTTTACAAACGTGCCGTCCGCGAGTTTGACGCCATCAAAACGCGCCGGCAGTGCCACGACCTGCGCCCCGCCGTCGACACGACCCATCTGGGCCGCACCGGACGACTTGCGCACGCCAAAGCACTCCGCGACCGCCACGACCGGATACTCCAAGCCCTTGGACGCGTGCACGGTCATGATGCGCACCGCGCCGTCACCCTCCTCGTTGAGCGCGCCCGGCGCCTCCTTGCCCGCCAGGAAGCGGTCGAAGGCGAGCGCAATGGAGCGCGGCGAGTTACCGAACTCGGCCTCCGCCTCGGCAACGGCGTCGAGTGCCTTAAGCACGTTGGCGGCAATGGCTTTGCCCTCGGGGCCACGCTGTGTCAGGCGCACGAACCAGCCCGAGGCGTTGACCACGTCGTGCGCGATCGCCGCGAACGAATCACGGCCCACGCGACGAAGCGCATAGCGCAGCACCTCGCGGGCGCGCGTCACGAGCGGCAAGTCTTGCAGGCCCGGCACATCGGAATCGCTCATGATGCCCGCATCGATGTTGCGGCGCGAGGTCTCCCCCGTCTGGTCATCGAGCTTGGTCGCCAGCGCCAGAAATTCCTGGGCGCCCAGGGCAAACATCGGCGAGGCCAACAGCGGCATGAGGCCCTGCGCGGTATCGGCCGGGTTGGCGAGTGCGCAGACCAAGGCACGCACCGTCTGCACCTCGGCCGCCTGCGCAAAGACCGAGCCACCCGCGATAACGCAGTCGAGCCCTTGGTCGCGGAAAGCCTGGGCATAGACGTCGGCATTGGTCATGCGGCCCAACAGCAGCACCATGCCGCCTTGGGGCTGACCGGCATCGGCAAGCGAGCGGAACCGCTCCGCGATCGCCCGCGCCTTAGCCTGCGTGCGCTCCTGTGTGCTGCCACCGGCGACAAAGAGCGCCTGACGACGCGAGGCGTTCGCCACCAGCGTATCCTTGCGGCCATCGCTTGCCTCAAGATCCAAAAAGCCCTGCATCAGACCGCCGTCGTCACCATCGAAGACGCGTGCCACGTAGCGCAGCACCTCGTCGTGGCTGCGGAAATTGCGTACAAGCTTGACGAGCTCGCCGGCGGGGGCAGCAACGTCGGTCGCGCCCGAGGCGCCCACCTTGCGCTCCTGGCGGCGGAAGACCTCAACCTCGGCGCCACGGAAGCGATAAATCGACTGCTGCGCATCGCCCACGGTGCACAGCGCGCGCTCGCCCGCGCCCGTCAGATAGCGGATCAGGTCGACCTGCATCTGGTCGGTGTCCTGGAACTCGTCGATCATGACCATCTTAAAGCGGCCCTCGTAGGCGGCCCGAATGGCAGGATAGTCACGCAGGGCCTCGTAAGCCAAACGCAACAGGTCATTGTTGTCAAGGGCAGACTGGCTGGCCTTGAGCGCACGATACTCGGCCTCCACAGAACGGGCCAGGCCCACCAGCGCATCGAGCGCCGGGGCACCGCAGGCAAGCACGATATTGATAAACGCATCGGCGGCCTCCGCCTTGAGCAGCTCGACCCGCTCCTTGGGGAACGCCTTGCTCGCCCGTGGCATGGTGCACGACATCATAAGCCGCGACGCATCGGCCATGGTCTTGCCGCTCGCCTCGAACGCGTCGATAGCATCGAGCGCCACCTGCGCCTTCTCGGTCGCCGCCTTGCTCGCGCCGAGTGCCGCACGGTAGGCGTCGGCAAGGGCCGAAGTGTCGGCCTGACCGCGCGCCACGCACACGTCGTCCATGCCGCCCGGCAGCTGGCTCAAGAGCTCTAGCAGCTCGCGTACCAAGCCCTTGACGGTCGTGCCGGCGCCAAAGGGGCCGCCCTCGCCCGCCATGGGATACCAGGCGTAGAGGCTTTTAAGCGAAGCGGCGAGCTCGGGGGCGGCATCGGGCGCCGTCGCGCGGGCCAGCACATGTTCAACAGCCTGGTCCATGAGCTCATCGGTATCGGTGAGCACCGTGAATTCGGGGTCGATGCCCAGCTCCAGCGCGTGCGCGCGCAGGATACGCGAGCACATGCCGTGAATCGTCGAGATCCATGCGTCGTCGACGGTCAGGGCCTCCTCGTCCATGCCCTCGTCGATAAGCGCGCGGCGCACGCGGTCGCGGATCTCGGCCGCGGCATCTTTGGTAAAGGTAATGGCGAGCACCTGGTCCAGATGCTCGACGAACGGACCGGATTCGGGCGAGAGCGCGTAGACGATGCGGCGCGTGAGGGTAAAGGTCTTGCCCGAACCGGCGCCCGCCGAGACAAACAGCGGACGGTCGAGCGTTTTGACGATCTGCAGCTGTTGCGGCATCAAGGTCGAAAGATCCATGGCCTACACGTCCCTCCTTACAAACGTTCCTTCGTGGTTATACGAGCAGCGCGCATGCGCGGCCTGAGCCGACGTCGGGTCGACGGCGGCAACGTTGCCTGCTTCGAGCTCGCGCAGGCGCTCGGCGATGCCGGCCTCCACGCGATCGAGCAGGGCGTCGAAGTCCATGCTGCCACCCTCGCCGGGGAAACCTTTCTTAAGGCCCGGGATGCGACCGTCGCCGCGCTCTTCCTCGAGCAGCTCGGCGCTCGCGGCACCGCGCAACGCCGGCTTGCCGCCCTTGGTCGAAAAGTAGAGCGCCGCGCGGGTGTCCAAATCCAGCGCCCGGCGCATGGCCTGGGCGTAGATGAGCGTTTGGGTATGTGGCGGCAACCAGCGCGGATCGTCGATGGGCGCCGTGCCCGATTCCTCGTCGCGAACCGTAGGGTCGGCGAGCTTAAACTCCTCAACGCCCGTGCGATGCTTGTAGTCGATCACCACGGCACGATTCTCGGCGTCCACGTCCACGCGGTCGATGCGCCCGCCAAGCGGCCAACCGGCATACTCGACCTTGAGCTCGTTGAAGGCAAACTCCAGGTAGCGCGGGGCAAAGGGGGCAAGTGCCTCGGACTCGTAGGCAAGCACGCCCTCCAGCTGCGGCAAGATCTCGGCCACCTGGCGCTCCTCCACCGCAGAGAGCGGCACCAGCGGGCCCTCCGTGCCTCGCTTGCCGGCGTGCTCGGTCAATGTCTCGTCAAAGACCTCGCGCAGCAGCTCCTGAGCGCGCGGCAGATTCTCGGGCGTCACGCGCTCCATGCCCTCCTGGGGCAGACGGGCGTGCAGGTGCTCCAGCACATCGTGGACAAAGTTGCCCTTCTCCATGTTGCCAAAGCCCGCGTCGATGGACTGGGGCTTCACGCGATACGACACGAACCAGCACAGCGGGCACGTCGAGTACGCCTCAATCTGCGAGGCGGACGTCAGGCGCGGCACGAGCGGCGCGTTCTCGCCCTCGCCATCGCGGCGGCGCAGGACCAGGTACGGCACAGCCGCCTCACTCAAATGCTGAGGGGCCTCGCACGCGACGCGCTTGCACTCGATGCCCTCGCCGGCCGCTGGATCAAAATCGGCGACGATACCGCCCTCGCCCACGCACGCAACCTTGGCGGCGCCAGCGGCCTCGGCATGCGCCCGCAACTCGGTCCACACGGCAGCCGGATAGCACTCGCGAGCCTGGCGATCGTGGGTCACGCGGGCGAACACAACGGGGCCGCGTGCCGCCTGCATCGCGCGGCCAAAGCGCACGCGCAGCAGGGCCGCGGGCTCAAGCGTCACGCCACTGCGCCCCAACTCGGCCGTCAGCGTGGCCAGCGGGCCCTCCTCATGCGAGAGCGGATAACTGTCCAAGTCGACGTCGGCAAACAGCACGGCATCGTAGCTGTCGGGGCGCAGGGCTGCCGCATCGGCAAGCGACGTAAAGCGCACCTGGGCGCGCGGCGCGCGGTCGACCTCGTAGGTCTCGTAATCGTATGCGGTGCTGCGCGTGTCCACCTTGGTACGAACGTCGTCGAGCACGGGCACGGTCGCGGCCTGCGACACGTCGAGCGCGCGAGCATCGTTCATAAGGATGTCGATGACATGTCGCAGCAGGGCGGTCTCCGCCTGGCGACGAGCCTGACCGTCAAGGCCTCCAAGGGCGCGATCGGGCAACGCCTCGGCGACGGCGAGCATTGCCTTGAGCGCCGTCACGGGTTTGTCGCGCCACAGCGCTTGGAACACGTCCGAGAGCACGCACGGCACGCTCTTAAACCAGTTATCATCGCTGGCGGCCTTGCGCGTGCCCCTGACCTGGCCCTGCACGCTCTGCAGCAGGCTCTTGACGGCCGTGGTGGTCTTGCCGCGCGACAGGCGCATGTTCTTGTCGAAGGTGCGCGCGCTGGCAGCATCGGCACCCGAAAGCGGACTGTAAATCCAGTCGGTAAGCTCCGGCGCGGGCCACCACTCGGTCTTGGAGGCGGTGCCCTCGTCGGCGGCCTTCATGCGCTCGATCAGATTGGCGAGCGCCGCGAACTGCCTGCCCGCGATGGATTGGGAAAACGCCGTGAACTCGGTTGTCTCGGCCGCAATATGACGTGCCGCCAAACGGGCAGCGAGTTCACCGAACAGCTGAGGAGCCCGGGCAGACACCACGAGCACGCGCACGGGGTCCGCGGACGCCGTGATACCGCCGTCGACCGTGGCGTCCTCACACGTTTTTACCAGCTCATCGATTGCATCCACATAGGCGTGGGCGCGGGCGTGAGGACCGGCAACCTCTACAAAGGTAGGCTGAGCGGCGGACTTGGAGGCAGTCTGGGGCGCGGCGGCACCCTCCCCCAGCGGCGCGACCTCAAACAGCACGCCGCGGGCATCAAATGCCGCGGCAAGCTCCTCGCGCATCGCCGCCTGTTCGCGGGCAAGCAGCACAACGACCTCTCCCCCATTGTTCGCCACGGCCGACAGCAGCTCGAGCAAGCCGTGCGTAAACGACGTGATACCGCGCACACATACCGCGCGGGCGCACGCCGGAAGGCCGTCGGCCAGCACCTCGGCCATAAGGTCAGCCGCCTCGCAGGGCTCGACCATGTCTCGACGGTCCAAGCCGCTCGCATAGGCACTCAACAGCTCGAACACGCGAGCCTCGGCGTCGCTCTTGGGATCGGGCTGGCAAACGTCGCCGCAGCAGCGCTCGGCACCCGTTCCCGCTACGCCCGGCAGCACATCGCGGGCCATGCGCGCGAGCATGCGCACCGTGCCCTGACTGCGCGAAAGCGGCTGCAGGTCGGCATCGTCGCGACGGTCGATCATGTCCGAGAACAGCATCTGGCGCTGCATGTTGTCGACGAAGCTGCGGCCATCGCCCATAAGCTCCCACAGCGAACGAAGCCACGACGCGGGGGTTTTGTAGTCAACACCCAGCGAGGCGCCAGCAACCGCAGCATCGTGACGGCACAGGTCGAGCTCGGCAAACGAGGGCGCCAGCAAAACGGCACGCCCGTGGCGGGCAACCAGGTCGGCAAGCAACGCCGCCTCGGCATCGCTCAAGTCCGTACCGGTATTGGTGGTATAGATTCGAACAGGCATGGTCCTCCACTCAAACCGTTCGCAATAATCAATGCATCCATCCTACCCGCCCACGCGGACAGATTTGCCCCACGCCAACAGATTTGGTCCCTTGGGGACGGAGGAAAACGGATCACCGAGGGGGTCAGTCTAACCAGGTGATCCGTTTTCCTCCGTCCCCAAGGGATCAAAAAACCGCCCCCGAAGGGACGGTTCTGCGCAATTCGTTTTTTGCCGCCGGCCTACTCGCCATCCTCCAGTTTGATGAGGATCTTGCGATAGCCACCGTACTCGCCATTAAGCGCCTTGGACACGCGGCTCACCGTGGTGGACGAAGCGCCGGTGCGGGCCTGAACCTCAACATAGGGCTCGCCCTCATCCAAATAACGCGCGACCTGCAGGCGCTGAGAAAGATCGCAAATCTCGCGCGGTGTACAGATATCGGTTAAAAACGCCTGGATATCGTTCTCGTCATCCAAAAGACTAAATGCGTGGACCAGCTGCTTGACATCAGGCTTGTCAAACATGTTCTCGATATTCATCGATCACCGCCAAACCCGCCAAAAGGCATCGAAGTTGATACTGACATCGGGCATCGTTCGCCCGTAATATGCAATAAAACTATGCATGGGCCATTTGCCCGTAGCAGTGTAGCACACCACCAAACTAAAGCGACAAGACTCTCTGTCAGCGGCACGTTTTTCAGGACGAACGCCGTTTAGAAACCGAATGCGCACGTAAGCTCCACGAATATTTGAGACAATGGGCGTCCAAACACCGCGGCGCGCCCGCGCAACCATCCAAGTCGCCGCCGCAAGCCGCTTCACGCGACGCCAGCAATCCCGGCGCAAGAAAGGATTCACGCCATGCGCTTTATGCTTAACTGGCTCTTCACCTCGATCGCCATCGCGATCGCCACGTTCCTCGTCCCCGGTATCCAACCCTTCGGCTTTGCCGAGGCCTGGGTCTGCTTTGCCTTTGTGGGACTGTTCCTCAACATCGTCGATTCGTTCGTCAAACCGTTCCTCACGGTCATCTCGCTGCCGCTCACGATCATTACGCTCGGCATTTTCCAGCTCGTGCTCAACAGCTTTATGCTGGAGCTCGCCAGCTACCTGTCGGTCAACCTGTTGGGCGTCGGCATCTCCATCGCCGGCTTTGGCTCGGCCTTTATGGGCAGCATCCTAGTGTCCATCATGCGCAGCATCCTCGATAGTCTTGCCGAAGAGTAGAACGCCCCGATACACTGACGCATCGGACCAAATCAAAGGCCGCCCATCGCAAAAATGGGCGGCCTTCTTATTTGCCAAGTCTCAGAGGGCAAGAAAATCTACCATTTCCGCCCCGTCCCCACATGGCAGGTGGGCTAGATGACGTAGTCGTAGCCTTCGTTGGGAGCGACGAGCGCATCGAGCGTCACACCGTCGAGGTAGTCGTTGATGAGCTTGTCCAGGTTCTTCCACACGTCGAGCGTGGGGCACTTATCAGATCGCGAGCAGCCCTTGCAGTCGCCATCCAGGCAGGCGACCGGCGCCAGACTGCCCTCGGTCAGGCGCAGGATCTCGCCCACCGTGTACTGCTCGGGCGGGCGCGTGAGCACATAGCCGCCGCCCTTGCCACGCATGCCCGAGAGCATATTGGCGCGCACGAGCGTAGCCAAGATGTTCTCGAGGTACTTCTCCGAAATACCCTGACGCGCCGCAATCTCTTTGAGCGGGATACGACCGGCCGCCTGGTGCTCGGCCAGGTCAACCATAACGCGCAGGGCGTACCTGCCCTTAGTAGAAACCAACATATATAGTGCTGCCTTTCGGTCTTTTAGTCCGTTGAAATTCTAGCCGAAAAATTGGCTTTGGAAATACCCGTTCCGGTCAAGATGGTTAATCGACTTGCAATAATCTCCTATTTCCTATTGCATTACTAGGCTTTAGTGTCTAGTATGCTTCCCAACAGCTAAACGAACAACCTATAAGGTTTATGGGTTTAGCTGCTACACGCACTGTGAAACCACACGGCAACCAGCAACTTGAACACTTTGGAGGTTCACCATGAGCAAGGTTTACACGTCCATCGATCAGCTTATCGGCCACACCCCGCTTCTGGAGCTCACCCACT
>ERZ1026866.939-NODE-939-length-16260-cov-35.834681_pt1 | contig 16260 bp, 15 predicted proteins | sample MGYA00380163_ERZ1026866 | MGnify/ENA primary metagenome ERZ1026866 (study PRJEB33269, sample SAMEA4719799) | human gut metagenome | biome: human-associated habitat; feature: organic feature; material: feces | place: Cameroon | collected 2013-10 ...
ACACAACACAACACAACACAACACAACACAACACAACACAACACAACACAACACAACACAACACAACACAACACAACACAACACAACACAACACAACACAACACAACTAAACTAAATATTATAGCAATAATAAGAAATATAAGCAATATTATGATTTATTATAAATTATGATATTGCTTTTTTGTTTTAAATAAAATAGGAGTATAATAAATGGATAAGGAATTTGAAAAAACTTTAAATGATGTAGTTTGGTGGATACCATTTAAAAAAGTTAGAGAAATTATAAGAAATTTATTTGTTAATATTTATAAAATATCTCTTAATACTAATAATATACTTCTTAATACTAATAATGTACCAACAATAAATTGGCATTTTACTGCTATGAGAGAGTATATGATAAATAATCCTGATGAATTTAATAATAAAGTTGAAAAATTTAAAAATGGATTAGATGATTATAGCATAGAATATTTAAATTGTTATATAAGACAGTTAAAATATATAATAAATCCAAAGGTAATAGGTATGGATTTTTTTAAAATAGATAATAGTATATCTGATTTTTTTACAGAAGAACAAAAATTTCTATATTTTAATTATTATAATATTTATAATTTTTATTATAAGAGATATTTAAATAAATATAACAATCAGATTAATTTTGATCCTCATATTAACTATTATGAAGCTGGTATAGTCTTTTTACCAAATAAAATAAAAAATAGATTTAATGATTCTATAGCAATAGATTGTGGAGCTTATATTGGTGATTCAGCTATTATGATGTATGAAGAATATACTTTTAAAAACATTTATGCCTTTGAGCCTGATGGTAGTAACTTTGAAAAAATGCAATACATAATTACTAATTATAATTTGTCTGAAAGAATTATACCTGTAAAATATGCTACCTCAAATAAAAATGAAATAAATTATATTGTTTCTAATGGCCAGGGCTCATTTGTTACAAATGAATATAGTGAAAATTCTGAAAAGATAGAATCTATTAAATTAGATGATTATTTTAAAGATAATGATAATATTTCTTTAATAAAAATGGATATAGAGGGATTTGAAAAACAGGCATTGGAAGGAGCTGAACAATTAATAAAAAGATGTAAACCTGCTTTATTAATAAGTTGTTATCATGGTATTCAAATGTTTGAATTAAAAAATTATATAGAAAACTTAGATTTAGGTTATAAGATTATATATAGATGTTTATCAATAAATACTATGTGTGAATATAATTTAATTTGTTATGTAGAATAAATTAATTTACATTAAATTAAAAATATATAGTTTATAATTTTATAAAAATATTGATGTAAATAAAATAATTTTTAAATCAAATATTGCATATATTTTTTATCTTAAAAAACAAACCTTTATTTCGATAATTAAAATAAAAATTATTTGCTTGCAAATATATGTAAGTTTGTTTATACTTTAAATAATCTTTTTATACTAGGATTCTAATTATGAAATATTTGATATTGCATGGGCATTTTTATCAGCCTCCAAGAGAAAATCCGTTTTTGGGAGAGATAGAAAAAGAAATAAGTGCATCGCCTGCTCATGATTGGAATGAAAGAATAACTAATGAATGTTATAGACCAAATGCTTATTCAAGAATATTAGACGGTTATGGAAGAATTACGGATATGTCTAATAATTATCAGTATATAAGCTTTAATTTTGGACCTACATTATTGGATTATATTGCTGATAAGAAGCCGGATTTATTAAAGAGAATATTAGAAGCAGATAAACTTAGTATGGAAAGGTTAGGGTATGGTAATGCAATTGCTCAGGTTTATAATCATATAATTTTACCGCTTGCCAAAAAAGAAGATATGGTGGTACAGATTAAATGGGGACTTTACAATTTTGAAAAATATTTCAAAAGAAAGTCAAAGGGTATATGGCTTTCTGAGACTGCTATAAATTTAGATGTTGTTGATGCTTTATGCGACTGTGGGGTTAAGTTTACAATACTTTCTCCATATCAGGCACATTATGTTAAGGGTATTACTCAAACTGATGTATCCGGTGCTAGAATAGACACATCAAAACCTTATTGGCTTTATGGGCATAATGGTAAGAGAATTGCTGTATTTTTTTATGACCCTTATATATCTAACGCTATAGCTTTTGAACATTTGCTCTGTTCTGCTGAGAAATTAGCTGAGAGAATAAGAAATGCTTATGGTGATAGAAAGCTTGTAAATATTGCCACAGATGGCGAGAGTTATGGGCATCATGAGCCTTTTGGTGATATGTGTTTGGCTAGATATTTTCAAGATAATATTCACTATGATAATATTACGCCTACAAATTATGAGCATTATTTAAGTATATGTCCTCCTAGTGAAGAGGTGATATTGCATGAAGGAGAAGGTAAAAGAGGTACTTCTTGGAGCTGTTCGCATGGTGTTGAGAGGTGGAGAAGCAATTGCGGATGCGGCGGTGATGGTGTTATTGACTTATCTTGGAGGATTGGACTTAGAGAAGCTTTTGATATACTTAGAAATATGCAAGACAAATTATTTGCATTATTTTTAAACTTTACAAATGAATCTAGAAACTCTCTTAGGGATGAGTATGTTAGGGCTATATATAATGATTCTGATGCTAAAGATTTATACGAAATATGCTCCAAATATATATCTTTCAAAGAGTTTATATTTTTAATGGAATCTTATAAATATTCTTTATTTGCTTATACTTCTTGCGGTTGGTTTTTTGAAGATGTTTCTAGAATAGAGCCTATTAAAAATATGCAATATGCAGAGAGGTCTTTTCATTATGCTAGAATGCTTGTCAAAGATAAAGATGTTCCTTTTGTAGAAGAGGCTTATCAAGAATTTTTAAAAGCATTAGAGACTTCAATTAGTAATAAAAAAGAACATCATACTGCCAGATATTTTTATGAGAAAAATGCTAAGATAGATTTATTTACTAAACTTTATATTATCAATCAGTTTATATTTAATTTAATTGCTAGTAATTATAAAGAAAAAGATATAAATATTTTTAAGCATAATATTAAAGCTACTCTAATAGATAAAAATCATATTGAAGGAGTAATGACTGATAATATAACATCAGATTTATATTTTAAAGTTGATACTGTTGAAGAGAATTATGAATTAAAAAATAATATCACTCTTTCTGAATATAAGGATTGTAATGATAATTTAGTATATACTATGCATTTGAAAGATTTAAGTTCTGATATTAGAGATAAGTTTTCAGATTCATTATTTAAAGATGATATTTCAAAATTAGATGATATAATGCATAAAATATATCCTGAATATAAAAAACTATTTAAATATTTCAATACAAATGATATTACACCAGATTATGACTATAGAAGATTAATGGGAGCTATGGATTCTCCTATATTAAGAGAGCTTATAGTATCAAAAGGAAGAGAGGCATATGATGAGGTGTCTAAGGAATTAAAAGATGCTAGAAATGCTGGTATATTTATTTCTAACAGCGGTATATCTGAGGTTGTTGGAGAGAATATTAAAAATGCATTAAATGAGCTTTATGAAACAGGAAATGGAAAAATTATATTTGATTTACTTAGTGATATTAAGTTTTTATCTAATAATGATATGCCAATAGATAGAAATACTTATGAAAATATATTTTATAAGATACTTCTAAAATATAAAGGTCTTCTTATAAGTTTTAATGAAGAAGAGAAAAAATTATTTGTAGAGCTTGGATATTGGCTTAATTTTAATATGGATAATATTTAATTATTCGTATTATTTTTTAGCTTTATCGTTCCATTTACTAATGATATAATAACATCAAAAGAATTATTAGTGTAGGAATGAATATTAATTCTTATTACTTTGTTAGGGTCTATTGAACTTTTTGCTAGCTCAACATTTCCATTTTCTTTTCCAAAACCATTATGCTGAGTAATATAATATCCTTCGTTCTTCCATAAATAATTAGCATACTTTACGCTATTATATAAAGCATTGGTATCATTCTTAAAAGTGTATATATAATTATCATGAAACTTTTCTACTTTTGGTTTTATTTCTAACCCTATGATTTTATAGACAGAGGATACTGTATCATTTCCTATTTTATAAAAATTTTCATAATTAGTTTTGCAAGATGCAAATAAAAATAGTGCTAAAGAAAGTATAATATATTTTATTTTCATAATTTATTTTTTGCTATTATATTAGCTATAACCTTATTATTATTTTTTTTCAATTTTAGTACGCCAAAAAAAACATAAACAAAAAAGAATACAAAAGAAATTACAGGTCCTAAATCATGATTAATATTAGCAATTTTAGATATATAATTACCTACAAAATATCCTATTATAAGACATATTAGAGGTATTATATATACAAAGAAATTGGCAGATTTTTTTAGTTCTTCTACTTCTATAATCACATTATCTCCATTAGAAGCATTTATGTTGTTTATAGCTCTTAATATAATTGGTTTGCCTGTTGAACATATTTTACAGCCATCGCAACTAGAACTTCTTTGTAATTGTACTTTAGCAATATTGTTATTATATGTTTCTAAAACAATAGCTAATTCTCTTCTCATATGTTTTCCTCTAAATACTAAATAATGAGTGAAATATTAATTATAATTATATAATATAGAATAATAAATATCAATTATATAGAAATGTTATTTAATATAAAATAAAAGCATGCCGTAGTTTTGGCATGCTTTTATTGTTTTATGATTTTAATTAAGCTTGAGTAACTTTTTGTTTAAACCATTCTTTTCCTTCTACTATTCTTGAAACCAACATACCAGCAACATTATCACCAACAGAATTAACCATAGTAGCAGGAGGGTCAACCAATATACCAATAGTAGCAATTAAAGGGAAAGCCTCAGGTGGGAAGCCGTATATAGAAACAATAAGCATCTCACTTATAAGTCCGCCACCAGGTATAGCACCATTAGCCATACCAGCAAGTACAACAAATATTATAGAACCAACCCAAACATCAATACCAGTGAAGTTCATTCCAAATACACCATAAAGGAAAGCAATCTTCAATATTCCGCTTAAGCAAGTACCGTCCATATGAGCAGTAGCACCTATAGGTAAAACTATATTTCTAACATCTTCATTAACACCTATTTTTTTAGAAGCTTCCAAGTTTATAGGGAGTGTAGCAATAGAGCTTTGTGTTGATAAAGAAGTTATCATAGGAGTAATTAAATATTTCATAGATTTTACTCCATATTTTCCAGCAGCAATATATCCATAAATAGGGAAGAAGATAAAGAAATATAAGAAAGCTGCAGGATAATAAACAGCACAAGCCCTAGCATAAGTACCTATCAATTCTGGTCCAAACTTACCAACCAAATTAGCAAAATAAGCACCTAAACCTATAGGAGCATAATACATTATAATGCCTACTAATTTCATTAAAGCAAGTGTGGCCGCATTAATAACAGGGATTAATGGTTGAGCTTTTTCTCCTACCAACTTTATAGAAAAACCAAAGAATAAAGAAAATACTATAAGAGGAAGCATGTTGCTTATAGAAAGCAAATCTTTAAAATCTGTAACAGTAACCATCTTTACTAATTGTTCTGAAACTTTAGGAGGATTAGGCTCTTCAACTTGAGTGATAGGCATAGTAAAACCTTCAGCAGGATTAAATACTCTAACAGTAACTATCATTATAGTTGCAGCAATAAGTCCTGTGATAATAAATACTACAAACATTGAAGCTACTATTTTACCTAATCTCTTCATATTATCCATTTGAATAATAGAGTTTGTAATAGATAAAAATATCAAAGGCACAACTACAGTAAATAGTATATTAATAAATATATCCCCAAACGGCTTTAAAACTGTAGCCTTCTCTTTGAGAACTATTCCCAATATACTTCCTACAACTACTCCTGAAACTAACAGTATCGGGAACCTATAATTTTTCCAAAAAGAACTTTTCATAAAAGACCTCCATTTTATAATTATTTATAGTTTTTATTTTTTAATTGTGAAGTTACTTTGTTTACAAACTCTTCTATATATTTAAAATCTGTTGCAATATTAACTCTTATAAAGCCTTTACAACTATCAGAGAACCATTCTCCAAAGTCTATAGCTATTTTACAGTCATCTTGTATAAACTCTTTTACTCTATCTGGACTAACAACTTTTCTTAAATCTATAAAAGGCAAATAAGTTCCTTCTAAAGGACTTGTTATTATTTCAGGTACTTTTGCTTTTAATTCATCTCTTATATATTCATAATTGCGTTTTAATGTTTTTAAAAGTCCGTCAAGCCAATCTGAACCATATCTATATGCTGCTTCTGTAGCAACCATTCCTAATAAACTTAATTCTGTTCTATTAACTGTGTTTGCATATTTGTTATATCTTTCTCTCATCTTTTCATCTGGTATTATAATATGAGAGTTTAGAAGACATGCTAAGTTAAATGTTTTTGAAGCTGAAGATAATACTATTAATCTGTCTAAATATTTATCTTTATTTTTGATAGATAGAGCAGAAATAAATGGTCTTAGACCCAAATTCATATCTTGGTGAATCTCATCAGAAATAATATATACATTATGTCTTTTACATATATCAAAAGCTTTATCTATCTCTTCATCTGTCCAAACTCTTCCAGCAGGGTTATGAGGGTTACAGAATATCATCAATTTTACATTATTTTTTACTATATCGCTTTCTAGTTTTTCAAAATCAATTGAAAATACTCCGTTATCATTTTTTAATTCACATTTTATTAAATTTCTTTCATTGTCTTTAACAGCATTATGAAACGGATAATAAACAGGAGTAAGTATTACAACACTGTCTCCTTTGTTTGTAAAAGCATTAACCAACCAATATAATGCAGTTACTAATCCTGTAGAAAAGTTTATCCATTCTTCTTTTAAGTCTATATTATATCTGCTTTTTTGCCAATTAAAGAATGCTTCAAAATAACTATCCCATAAAACTGTATATCCAAAAACACCATGAGAAACTCTTTTATTTAAAGCTTCTATAACTTCGTCTGGAGCTCTGAATTCCATGTCTGCTACCCACATAGGTATTAAACCATCTACTAAAAATCTTCTGTCTTTTTTTGTTTCCCACTTTTGGGAATTTGTTCCTTCTCTGTTTACCAAATATTTACTATTAAATTCTTCTATGGTCATAAAACTTCCTTAAATTACATGATATTTTTATTTTAAGTATAGTAATTTTTTTTGATAAAATCAATAAAATTTCTATAAAATAAAAAAAATATATATAAAAAATATATATTTTTTTTATACTTGATATTTTTATTTTATGATTTATAATTTTATAATAAGGATTTATTATGGATAATTTTGATAAAGATAATTCAGAAAATAAAATTAATCCCGTATATTTTGATGAAACAGATAGAGCAATAATAGAATCGTACAAATATGTTGTAAAAGGTATAGCAAATGCCTTTGGAAGAAGCTGTGAAGCATTAGTACATTCTTTAGATAACTTTGAAAATGCAGTTAAATTTATAGAAAACGGACATAATTCTTCTAGAAATCCAGGAGCACCTATTACTAATTTGGCATTAGAGATTATAGCAGGTGTACATGAAGATAAGAAATTTTTAGAGCCATACGAATCTAAATTTCCAAATGGAGACAGATGCAAATCCATAACCATACCAATAAAAAATAAAGATAAACTTATAGGATTATTATGCATAAATATCAATATGGAAGTAAGTTTAATAGATTTTGTAAAAGAATTTGATATAAAAGATAATAAAAAAAAGTTTCATGAAAATTATAGCTCAAATATAGACGATATGATATCATCTATCCTTAATAAAAATATAAATGAAATCATGCTTGATATGTCAATACCAAATCAGGATAAAAACAAGAGTATAATAATAAAACTTTATGAAATAGGATTCTTCAATATAAAGGGCTCTGTAGAGGCATTAGCAGAAAGATTGCAAATATCTGTACATACTGTTTATTCTAATATTAGAAAGTATACTTAATTGAAACTAATAAAAAAATGCCTAATAATATAATTATTAAGCATTTATAAAAATTAATATTTAATAGTTAATTATCTTTTATCCAATTTTTACCTTTAAAAATTCTAGCCAATAACATACCAGCTCCAACATCATTTGTAGCATTTATTGCAGTAGCAGGAGCATCTGTGATTGTACCAATTAAAACCATAATAGGTATAGACTCTGGAGGGAAATTAAAAGCAGATATTATAAAAATCTCTCCAACATATCCTCCAGCAGGTATAGCTCCCATTACAGACGATGCTAAAACTGATACTAATATAGCTGTTATTATGTTTTGCGGTTCTAATATATTGATGTTAAACATACTGCACATAAAAGTAATTTTTAATATAGTTATTAGTGTAGCACCAGACTTATGCAGATTACAACCCATAGGTATTGTTAAATCATTAATATCATCTGGTATGCCAATATTTTTTCCTGCTATCAAATTAGTTGGTATTGTAGCAGCAGAAGAACATGTTCCTAAAGAAACTAAAGAAGGAGGTATTATATATTTCCAAAATAATTTTACTCCTTTTATTCCATAAGCTAAATAAGCAAATACTGTATTCGATAAAAAATAAAATACTACAGCCGCTATAAAATATATTATTAAAGCTCTGGATAATGGTCCAGAAAGTGCTGCTCCATTTTGTCCTACTAATGTTGCAAAGAAAGCTCCAAGACCAATAGGTGCTATATACATAACATATGAAACTACTTTTGATATTATTGAAGTTAAAGAACCAAAAAATTTTACTACAGGTTTTCCAACTTCTCCAACCTTTACAGTAGCAATTCCTATTAGCATTGCAAACACTATTAAAGCCATTAGGTTTTGTCTAGACCATAAAAGAGGAAAATCATTAACTGTAAACATTGCCAATATATTTGAATTGCTAGTCATGTTATTTATAGTTTCATTCATAGCAATATTAGCTCCCTCAGCAGGATTAAATATTATAGTTATTATAAGCATATATATAGCAGCTATAGTTTCAGCTAATAAAAATATAACTATCATTATACCCAATACTTTTCCAAGTTTATTTGTATTTTCCATATTTGATATAGAATATACAAGCGAAACAAATATCATAGGAACAACACAGCAATAAAGTAAATTCAAAAATATATCAGCAATAGGCTGAAGTACAGTAGCCTTCTCTCCAAAAATTACACCAATAATAGAGCCTACCAACATTCCTAAAATCAAGATAAACGAAAATTTATAATTTTTTAAAATATTCATATGAACTCCAAAAACATATAAACTTATAAATTAAAAAAGCCCATCTATTTTTATAATAGAGGGCTTTTTTATATATACTATAAAAATATATTATTATTATTGCTGAGTAGTTTCAGTTGTTTCAGTATTTTGTTGAGTATTGTTGTTATTATCAGCAGCAGGTTTAATATTTTTAATAGCATCTATAGCAGCTTGTCTAATAGCTAAGAAATATTGATCATCTTGAGAAAGATCTATCAAATCACCTAAAGCCATAGGGCTTCCTATTTTACCTAAAGCAACAGCTACTTCATAAACTATACCTTGAGTTCTTCCTAATCTTAATTGGAAAAGTAAAGCAGGAACAGCTTTTTCACTTCCTATTTCACCTAAAGCTTGTACAGCAGCGATGATATTGAAAGTTTCTTGTTCAGCAAAAAGCATTTGAGATATATAGTCTACGCTAGTTTCTGATTTAGCAATTTTTGCTGCTTGTAATGCTTGATATCTTACATCAGAATCAGAATTAGAACCAGAAGTACCTAAACCATAGCCAACATATCTGTTAATTGTTCTTATAGCTAAATCGCTAGTAGCACCTTTTTTGCTTAAAGCTTCAAAACATAATGCTTTAACTGATGGCGAACCTGTTTCTATAGCATTGATTAAAAGCGTTTCATCTTGATTAATTAAAGCGTCTACAAAGTTTTGATCTAATTCTTCTCTAGGTTTTGTACCTGTTGTATTATTAGAATCTTGAGTAGTAGTAGTTGTTGTTGTTGTGTCTGTTGTTGTTTCTTGTGCAAATATAGTTGCTACAGAAAAAACAAGAACTAATGTTGAAATAAATATTTTTTTGAACATTAGAATCCCCCCTTAATATTTAATAAAATAATATATTTTTTGTAAAATAATTGCAAGTAATTTAGTATGAAGATAAAAATATTTTTATAATAGAAGGCAATAATATTGCAAAAAATTATGTTTTTATTATACTTTATCTTATAAATAATATGTTAATTTATAAAAAATTATAAAAGGATTAAATGTGGTTGGTTTAATTTTTGTTTCAGATAGTAATGAATTTGTAAGAGCATTACAAAAATATGTTAATCAAGTTAGTAAAATATCTGCTGCTTGTTCTGGAGGAATAGGAGAGGGGTTATTGGGTACTAACTATAATGATATTTATAATGTTATAAATGATAATTATACTGATGATGGTGTTATTATATTTTTTGATAGTAAAGAAGCTTTGGTAAATTGCAAAAAAGCTATAGATATGTTAGATAAAGAAAAACAAAAGAATGTAAGAATATCATTTGCTCCTATTGTAGAGGGTGCAATGATTGCTGCTTCTGAGGCTTCTTTAAATAAAAAAATAAATGATATAGAAGAGAAATTAAATAATCTTGAGAAAAAATATTTCAGTGAAAATATTCAAGAAAATTTAAAAGATTATATAAAACAAGAATATACTGTAAAATTAAAAAATGGTTTTCATGCAAGACCTATATTTATGTTTATGAATATGGTTTCAAAAAATAATTGCTCTGTGTATATCACTAATAAAACTAAAAATAAAAATATTGTTTGTGCTGATAGTATGAGTAAGATATCTTTATTAAATATACAAAAAGATGATGTTGTGGAAGTATATGTAAAAGGAGATAATAATCAAGTTTTAAGAGAGTTTTTTAAAGATTTATTTGGCGGAAAATTTGACTTTAGTGATAATGAAGCGAAAAAAGTTTACACTGTTAATTCTGATTTTGAAATTGTGTGCGAGGGAAAGGTTAGCGGTTTAGCTAAGTATGTTGATTTAGATATTAAGATAGGATATGAAGAGCAGAGAGATATTGATGTAAAAGCTGAAAAGGAAAAATTTGTATATGCAATAGAAACCGTAAGAAAAGAGATATTGAAACAAAAAAAGAAAATGGAAGAAAAAAAAGTTTCTAATGATGCTTCTTTTATATTTGATTCACATTTATCTATGCTTTTAGATGAGGCTGTTATTAATGATGTAGATAGTTTGCTTGATACTTCTAAACATACCGCTTTATATTTGTATACTAATATTATGCAAAATATGTATGATTGTTTTAATGAGTTTGATGATTTATATATGGTAGAGAGAAAATATGATATTCAGGATATTTTAAATCAAGTTTTATCTGTAATGTTAGATAAGAAAATACAATTGCCTGATGATAAAGATATTATATTGATATCAGATAATATTTATGTGTCAAACATTGCTAATTTTTCTAACAATATTAAAGGCGTTATATCATTGAATGGAAGTTCTATTTCTCATTCTGCTATACTTTTGAAGGAATTAAATATGCCTTATATAGTTTATAAAGATGCTAAGAAGTTTGACGGAAAAAATATTGTAATAGATACTAATAATAAAGATATAATTTATTTGAATAATTAATAATCTTATTATATACTTTTACTAAATTTAAAGATTTTATGTTTTTATATTAGTTCTTAAGTTGTGATTTGAAATCATAGGATTTTGTATTATGGAATACAGTACTATAATAATTATCGTAATAGTTGGTCTTGTTATACTTACACCTATATTAAAACGAGCTTTTAAAAATATTAGGCTAGATTCTAATAGTGATAATATACATATAGCTTGTTTGTATGGGGATTTAAAAAAGATTAAAGCTTTACTTAGGTCTGGTATAAATATTAATGCTAGGGACTTTAGTAATAAAACTCCTCTTATGTATGCTGCTGAAGACGGTGCTATTGAGACTGTGAATTTTCTTTTAGATAATGGTGCTAATTTAGATGATGTTGATGTTAGAAATGAATCTGCTTTGATAATAGCTTTAAAAAATTATAATATTCATGTGGCAAAGATATTAATAGAAAACGGTGCTAATTTAGGCATTAAAAATGAGGAAGATAAAGATGCCTTACAATTAGCTAATGAAATTGATTCTAAAGAGATTATAGAACTTATTAAAAACAAATTAGGCAATTAATTATTTTTATTGCTTCTTGCTATATTTGTTGAACCGCATATAGGGCAGTTTGATACAGAATCATCTATTATATCATCTATATTAGTTAAATCATCATCTTCTACGATATTGATTTCTTTATCATCTACAGCCCAAAAATTAGAACAATCTTTGCAGTAGAAATGTATTAAATATTCTCTATATGTTGGATAATTACCTTCTATTTTTCTATATCCATCTATTATATTGTGTCCCATAATAAAATCTCCTAAAAAATCTCGGTAGAGTCTAATATTTTTTATTAAAAAAGTCAATTATAATATTATACTAATTATAACAGTTTATATAAGATAATAGTAAATATTTTTTATTATTATATTGCTATAGAAAATAATTGATTTTTGTAGTATAATTAGGTATATAATATAAGTTATATGGAATGGCGGTTTTGTATTTATGAAAAGAATATTGTTTATTATTTTGATAGTATTATCTGTTGTTTTATTTTCTTGTAAGAAAGAATCTGAAGTTTCAGTTAATAATAATAATAAAGTGTATGTTAGTGACCCTAATAATATATATCATAAAGAGTATACTAATGTTGTGAAAGTAAATGGTAAGTTTGTTGATACTAAGAGTGCTTATGCATTTGCTTATGAAGGCAGAGAAGAGGGTGAATATAGTGAAGAGTATGATATATTTGATGCTATAAGAAATCACAGTTTAAAAAGGGTGGCAGAATTAATAGAAACGGATAGTCAATTAATTAATGATACTATAAGTACAGATGAAAGCGAGTATAGCGAGTTTATGGACGATAGTTATAGCATTGATGGAGCTACTCCTTTGATATTTGCTATATTTTATAGAGATTTGGGTATAATGAAATATTTACTTGACAATAATGCTGACCCTTATATTAAAGATGAAGATGGGTGGAATGCTTTTTTATGGGCTTGCGGTACTGGAAGTGCGGAGGAAGTAAAAATGTTAGTTCAAGCTCATCCTGATTTAGTTGATTCCAGAAATATTTATGATGCTAATGGGCTTCATATTGCTTCTTTGAATGATAATTTAGAAGTTATTAAATATTTGGTTAATGATTTGGATTTTGATATTAACAGCACTGATGAAGACGGAGATGGTGTTTTATATTATGCTAACGATACTGAGACAACTGAGCTTTTAGAGAGTTTAGGTGCTGAAAATTAATTTTTATAAATAGGAGGGTTTTTATTATGGCTGTATTAGTTTGCGGAGGAGCTGGTTATATTGGTTCGCATGTGGTGCGTGAACTTTTAAAACAGAATATAGAAACTGTTGTAATAGATTCACTTGAGTATGGACATAAAGAGGCTATTAAAGATTGTAAGAACTTTTATCAGGGAAACATTGGAGATAGTGCTTTGCTTGATGAAATATTTGCTAAACATAATATCGATTCTGTTATGCATTTATGTGCTTATATAGAAGTTGGTGAGAGTGTACAAAATCCTGCTAAATATTATCATAACAATGTATCTAACTCTATAAATTTACTTAACGCTATGCTTAGAGCCAAAGTAAAGAACTTTATATTTTCTTCTACTGCTGCTGTTTATGGAGAGCCTGAAGCTATTCCTCTAAAAGAAGATTGCAGAAAAGAGCCTACTAATCCTTATGGAGACAGTAAGCTTGCATTAGAGAAAATACTTGCTTGGTATACAAAAGCTTATGATTTTAATTATGTTGCTTTGAGATATTTTAATGCTTCTGGTGCTCACCCTGACGGAGACATTGGAGAAGACCATAACCCAGAATCACATTTAATACCTTTAATACTTCAAGTTCCTCTCGGAAAAAGAGAAAACATAAAAATATTTGGTGATGATTATCCCACACCTGACGGTACTTGTTTGAGAGATTATATACATGTATGCGATTTGGCTTTGGCACATATTGCTGCTATGAATTATCTTAAAAATGGCGGTAAGAGTGTTGCTTGTAATTTGGGTAATGGAAACGGATTTAGTGTAAAAGAGGTTATAGAGGTGGCTAGAAAAGTAACAGGTCATGCTATACCTGCAGAAGTTTGTCCGAGAAGGGCAGGGGATTCATCTGAACTTATTGCTAGCAGTGATAGGGCTAAAGAGGTATTGGGTTGGACTCCTACTATAGACTCATTAGAGAAAATAGTTGAAACTGCTTGGAATTGGCATAAAAATCACCCTAATGGTTATAAGAAATAATGTTTATTAGTTCAAAAAATGCTATAGTTGAAGCTCTATCTAAAGACTTGGTTGATGTTATTTATATAAAATTTCCTATATCTAAAAGAGAAAAAGAAATTATTAAGCTTGCCGAGAGAAAGAAGGTTTTAATAAAAAATGTTGATAAAAGAGAGATGGAAAGCATTGTAGGGAAGGTTTATTCTATTGCTGCGAGCGTGAAAGAAAATTCTGAGATAGGTATTGATGTTTTTTTGGATAGGGCTTTGGAAAAAACTAGTACACCGCTCATATTTATACTTGATTCTATAACTGATGTTCATAATTTGGGTGCTATTATAAGAAATGCATATTTTTTTGATTTGGGCGGAATTATTATACCTAAAGATAATGCTGCTCCTATAAATGAAAAGGTTTATGAGATATCGGCTGGTGCTGCCTATCATTTGCCTATATCAATAGAGACTAATCTTAATAGGGTTATTGAGATAATGAAAGACAAAGGTTTTTGGGTATATTATGCGAGCGAGAAGGGCGACACATCATTAGAAAATTTTAAATTTGACACACCTACAGCTATTATACTTGGAAATGAGCATAGCGGAGTGAGAGATAGTTTGAAGAAGAATTCTGACGGCAGCATTATAATAAGAGCCCAGAGCGATTTTGATTCACTTAATGTATCAGCAGCATCTGCTATAATATCCTACGCTTATTCTGTGTATAAAAGATAATGTAATTTTTTGAAAATAAGTTAATAAGTTTCTTTATATTTAGATAATATAAAGAAATACATTGTATTTTTATTATACATAAGTAATACTTTATTAAAATGTAGTTCTTTTGGTTCTTTTATACCAATAAAAGAACTGGGGTGCGGGGCAAAGCCCTGCAAATATATTAATAAAAAATAATTTTGAGAAAAGCTAGTATATGTTGAAAAAATTTTATTGTTCTTTTTCCCGCAGCAAAAAGAACCAAAAAGTGCATTTTTTGCTTCATCTTTAGTAAAGCATAACGAGTGATAAAAAAAAATTTAATACACAAAAAAGTTGATAATATATTTACAAAAATATATAATTTTTATTCCTCCATAAAGTGCTTATATCCTAAATCTTCTGACTGTTGAAGATACTCTTTACTTTTATTTTCGCATTCTTCTTTTGAGTAACCGCTGTTATTATTGTCAAGTTTAGCATATTCATCGTATACAAGATGTAAATAGTAGTAGGTTTCTCCTATATCTTCTTTAAATGTATTTTTTTCTATAGATTTATTTAAATATTCCAAAGATTCTTTTAAATATTTTATATCATTATTTTCTTTAGATTGTAAATATAAAAGTATACCTTTATTATTTAAAAGTGAGATATTGTAAGGCTCAATTTTTAAACCTTTATTTAAATATATTTCAGCATGTTTTAAACTTTCTTTATTATTAGTTATTTCATAATTATTTAAATATAAAATAGCTATATTATTTAAAATATCAATATCTTTTTTATTAATATTTAATACTTTATTATAATCTTCTAAAGCTTTATTAAAATATTTTTCTTCTTTAGTTTCTTCATATTTATCAGAATATAAAGTACCTCTGTTATTTAAAGCATTAATATTATTTTCATTAATATTTAATACTTTATTATAATCTTTTAATGCTTTATTAAAATATTCTTCTTTTTTACTTTCTTTATACTTATAATAATATAAATTACCTCTGTTATTTAAAGCATTAATATCATTATTATTCT
>ERZ1026866.941-NODE-941-length-16213-cov-23.391942_pt1 | contig 16213 bp, 11 predicted proteins | sample MGYA00380163_ERZ1026866 | MGnify/ENA primary metagenome ERZ1026866 (study PRJEB33269, sample SAMEA4719799) | human gut metagenome | biome: human-associated habitat; feature: organic feature; material: feces | place: Cameroon | collected 2013-10 ...
GCTCGGCGATGTTCTGATGTCCTATCGTAAATGGGTCGAATGTACCCGTAAATATCCCTATCTTCATTACTTTGAACTTTATTCAAACAGGTCACCCTGCATGATGTTGCTTCCATACGGATTCCTGCCCAGATGCTCGTAGGCAAGCTTGGTCGCCATACGTCCACGAGGAGTGCGCTTGATGAAGCCTTCCATGATGAGAAATGGCTCATATACCTCCTCCACCGTGCCGCCATCCTCACCAATCGCCGTGGCAATGGTGCTCACGCCCACCGGTCCTCCACGGAACTTGTCGATGATAGTAGTGAGAATCTTGTTGTCAATCTCATCCAAACCATATTGGTCGATGTTGAGTGCCTTCAAAGCCACTTGGGCGATGTCGTAGGTGATGGTTCCGTTACCCTTCACCTGAGCAAAGTCACGCACTCTTCTGAGCAAGGAGTTGGCGATACGAGGCGTACCACGAGAGCGGCGAGAGATTTCCACCGCAGCCTCATCCTCGATAGGCACCTTCAAGAGCATGGCACTTCGCTTGATGATTTTCTGCAGCGTCGCTGGGTCGTAATACTCCAAATGGAGATTGATACCGAAACGAGCACGCAGAGGAGCGGTCAGCAAACCGCTTCGAGTGGTGGCTCCCACGAGGGTGAACGGGTTGAGGTCTATCTGGATGCTTCGAGCCGAAGGACCCTTGTCTATCATGATGTCGATGCGATAATCCTCCATCGCCGAATAGAGATACTCCTCTACTACTGGCGAGAGACGGTGAATCTCATCGATGAAAAGCACATCATTGGGTTCGAGCGAGGTGAGGATGCCTGCGAGGTCGCCCGGCTTGTCGAGCACAGGACCAGAGGTAATCTTGAATCCAACACCCAGTTCATTGGCGATGATATTGCTCAACGTAGTCTTACCCAATCCCGGAGGACCATGCAAGAGTGTGTGGTCGAGCGGTTCGCCACGATATTTCGCCGCCTCCACAAACACTTCGAGGTTTTCCACCACGCCCGTCTGTCCACTGAAGTCAGAGAACTTCAGTGGTCGCAGTGCCTTCTCGAATTCCTTTTCGGCAGGCGACACCGTTTCTTGTCTTATGTCAAAATCTTCGTTCATTCTTCTATCTATTTGTGTGCAAAGTTACACATTTGTATTTTAAAAAAAGAAGTTTTTGAAGGAAAAACATCAAATTAGAAGTAACTATCCCGAATAGCACCCGATTTCTTGAGGGAAATAGTACTTATAGCTGATTGCACATAGCAAGTCGTTTCGTGCAATATCGTAAGGAAAAATATACCAAGCTCTAACAATTTATCATTTATTTACCAAAATATTTGCCTATTTACAAGAAAAGAGATACCTTTGCACTCGAATTTGAAAGAGAGGAAGCTATGAGAGATCATAAACGAGAGAGAAATATAGGATTTTAAAAGAAATAGAATTATGCTTAAGTTATTTCAAGGACTCAGCCGCTGGCTGGCCAATTATACATCTATTTTTGTAATAGGTGTAGCTGTGTTTACATTCTTCTTCCCACATACCTTCGACTGGGTGCGCGGAACAACCCAAACCGTAATTCTCGGCATCATTATGCTTACGATGGGTCTCACCCTGACCACCAATGATTTCAAGATTCTGGCTCAGCGTCCGCTCGATGTTTTCATCGGTGCCTGTGCCCAGTTTATCATCATGCCTGGTGTGGCCTACACGCTGGTTCATGTATGGCATCTTGACCCTGCGCTGGCGCTCGGCATTCTGCTGGTAGGTTGTTGTCCGGGCGGCGTATCAAGCAACATCATGAGTTATCTCTGTCATGGCGACGTGGCCTTCTCCGTAGGAATGACCTGCGCCTCTACCATTCTGGCTCCAGTAATGACTCCGCTGCTGATGAAGATTACGGCTGGCGAGATTATCCATGTAGATGCAGTGGGAATGTTCATCAACATCCTCATCGTCACGATTATTCCTGTAGCCATCGGCTGCGCCCTCAATTACGTATATGGCAAGAAAGAATACTTCCCTACCATCCAGAGCCTCATGCCGGGTATCAGTGTAACCTGTCTGGCCATTATCGTAGGCGGTGTGATTTCTACGGTTCACGATGATCTCGTAGCCCGTGGCTTGATGCTTTTCCTCTGGACTTTTGCGGTGGTTTTCTGCCACAACACCTTGGGTTATCTTCTGGGTTGGCTGGCAGGCAAATGTGCCGGATTCAATACAGCCAAGAAGCGCACCATCAGTATTGAGGTGGGAATGCAGAACGCTGGTCTTGCCACGGTGCTTGCCGGCAATTTCTTTGCCGCCCAGCCTTTGGCCGTATTGCCTTGCGCCATCAGTTGTGCCTGGCACAGTATTTCCGGCACGATTCTCGCAGGAATCTATCTGAAATGGGATCATCTTCATGGGAAATAACAAATATAGGTCGTAAGGTTAAAAAACAACTTACGACCTAATATTTTTCACACAAATCAAACTAAAAATCCTTTGATTGATCTGGCTTTTTATATAACTCATCCTGTTCTGGACCGTTAGAATAAATCATAATTCCTTCTTGTCCATTTGGCTGAAACGAGACTATTAAATTATCTTTATAATAAAAGAATATAGAATCATTATTTTTAAACAAATTAGAACTCTTTACAAATTTTCTACCTCTTTCTGATTTCTCAAAGTAATGAGCTAACATCTCATAAGGTTTCTCCTTATATTTGTTTTTATCTTCTTTAGCAACCTTTATTGAATACATCATTTCGCTCAATTTTCCATTTAAGTATTCTGGAGCAAAAGAAAGATACATCTTATGGACATCGTCAACATACAACACATAAGAGCTATTAAAGATATAATAACTTTCTATTGGGGCAGAATCTTCATCAATATATTCTGTTAGAGTTAGGAAATCCTCTTCTCCTAGTTTTTTCACCACAGAATCAACCTGTTCCTCATTCATTCCTATCTTAAAGTTGGCAAACAATTTAGTCTCTTTTATCGGAGATTTCTTTGCTAAATCCATTGCAGCCTCAATTATTGGATTTTCCTTTGGTTGTGTATTTTTGCAAGACACAACCAATACACAAAACAATATAAATATTATTTTCTTCATAATCGACTTATTTTATTTTCCGGTTTGCAGCAGTTGAACTGCACGCAGAACAATCTCGTTCGTCTCATTCCATACCTGGAAATATTGACTCATATTCCAAATATCGCGCGCTACAAGGGCTTTCAACTGAATAGCTAAGTATTTCTTCGTCTGAGCCAATTCAGCCTCGTCCTTCGCCTCTATTTTCTCTTTCTTGCCATCCTCGATGATCTCATCCACAAGCGACTGAGGAACCTGATAGGTCTTCATAAACTTACTAAAGTCCTTGAACTGGGCTTTCAACTCCTTGCGATGAGCATCGATGAACTTCAAACTATGGTTGATGACGATGCTCTTGGCAGCCAACTGGCGGTGCATCTTGGTATATTTGGTTGTATCCAATGGCACGAAGTAATCTGGCATGATACCGCCGCCACCATAAACCACACGATGCTTTCTCAAGGTGTAATACTTCAAGGAATCAGCCAAGTGGATACTATCTTGGTTGGTGAACTCACCATGCTTGTATCGTTTGTCAAGATCCATCGCATAGTCCTCACGGTCACCTTTCTTATATGGTTTCTGAATACATCTGCCACTTGGGGTATAGTAATGGGCGATGGTGAGACGAATCTCACTGCCATCCTCGAAGGTGAGAGGACGCTGCACCAATCCCTTGCCGAAGGTACGGCGACCTACCACCACGCCACGGTCTTGGTCCTGGATGGCACCAGAGACGATTTCGGCGGCTGAGGCAGTAAACTCATTGGTGAGCACCACAATCTTGCCCTTGCGCCAACGACCATTAGCCTCAGCACGGAACTCCTGACGAGGAGCCTTGCGACCATTGGTATAGACTATCAAATCGCCCTTCTCCAAGAACTCATTGGCAATCTGAGCCGCCGTCTGGAGATAACCACCTCCATTGTCCTCCAAGTCGAAGATGAGGTCTTTCATGCCCTTCTTCTTCAAGGAATCCATCGCCTCAGAAACTTCCTTGTGGCTGGTCATACCGAAACTTCCCAAACGGATATAGCCGATACCCGGACGAATCATGTAGGCTGCATCCATCGTTGTGACTGGAATCTTGTCACGCTTCACATTGAAGGTCAACCTGTCCTTGATGCCACGGCGCACAATAGTGAGCTTCACCATCGTTCCCTTAGGACCACGAAGTCGCTTCATGATTTCCTCCTTACTCATCTTCACGCCAGCGATGGCAGTGTCGTTGACTGCCACGATGCGGTCGCCCGCCACGATGCCCACCTTCTCAGAAGGACCATTGGTAACGGGTTGGATGACGAGCAAAGTATCATCCACCATATTAAACTGCACGCCGATACCATCGAATGAGCCATTGAGCGACTCGTTCATCGACTGCGTTTCCTTGGCGGTGGTGTAGGAAGAATGAGGATCCAACTTCTCCAACATGCCACGGATGGCATCCTCGACAAGTTTGTTCTCATCCACACTATCCACGTAGAGGTTGGCAATGGCGATTTCCGCCCTTCCCAATTTCTCTATCGGGCTGTTCTTGCCCATTCTCACACGCATCTGGGCACTGACAGAAGTGATTGCCATGAATGCCACTAGCGCAAAAACTAAGTATTTCTTCATTGTATAATATTGTTTCTAATTAATCCAGCGGAGCCGAGTCTTCCTCAGGAATATCCTCCTCTATCACCAAATTGTCGATGATGAAGTTCTGACGCTCCATGGTGTTCTTGCCCATATAGTACTCCAAGAGCTTCTGCACTTGGTCGGTTTTGTGCAGAGTAACCTGCTCCAATCGCATATCCGGACCGATGAAGTGAGCAAACTCCTCCGGCGAAATCTCTCCCAATCCCTTGAATCGGGTGATTTCCGGGTCAGGACCGAGGTCTCTGATGGCTTGCTGGCGCTCCTCATCGCTGTAGCAGTAATGCGTGATGAAATCGCCCTTCTTCTCCTTAGGTCCCAGTTTGGCATCAGCATCTGCCACCGCCTGCTTGTTCTTGATTTTGGTTCGCTTGTTGCGCACACGGAACAATGGGGTTTGCAGCACATATACGTGACCTTTCTTGATAAGGTCGGGGAAGAACTGGAGGAAGAATGTGATGATAAGCAATCGGATGTGCATGCCATCGACATCGGCATCCGTCGCCACGATCACCTTGTTGTAACGCAATCCGTCCAAACCATCCTCGATGTCGAGTGCCGCCTGGAGCAAGTTGAACTCCTCGTTCTCATACACCACCTTCTTGGTCAAGCCAAAACTATTCAATGGTTTACCACGCAGTGAGAACACCGCCTGGGTATTCACGTCACGGCTCTTGGTGATGCTTCCACTGGCAGAATCGCCCTCGGTGATGAAGATGGAAGATTCCTCCTTGCGCTCATTCTTGGCATCACTGAAGTGGATGCGGCAGTCACGCAACTTACGATTGTGGAGGTTCGCCTTCTTGGCACGCTCACGAGCCAACTTGGTGACACCAGCCATCGCCTTGCGCTCACGCTCGCTCTCCTTGATTTTGTTCTCCAAGATCTCAGCCACATCGCTATGGATATGGAGATAGTTATCTACTTCCTTCTTGATGAAATCGCCCACATACTTGTTGATGGTCTCGCCACCATTCGGAGTCATCGTGGTGCTACCGAGCTTAATCTTCGTCTGACTCTCGAAGACTGGCTCCTCTACGTTCAAGGCTATGGCAGCAACGATACCATTACGGATGTCGCCATACTCATACTTGCCATAGAACTCCTTGATGGTCTTGGCGATATGCTCCTTGAAGGCACTCTGATGAGTACCGCCCTGAGTGGTATGCTGACCATTGACAAAGGAATAATACTCCTCACCATACTGATTGGTATGTGTGAAGGCTATCTCAATGTCCTCGCCCTTCACATGCACGATTTCATACAATCCCTCATTGGTCATGTTATCGGTCAAGAGGTCCTGCAAGCCATGACGACTCAGAATACGGCGACCATTGTGCATGATGGTAAGACCGGTATTCAGATAAGTATAATTGCGAAGCATGGTTTCCACGATGTCATCATGGAAAGAATAGTTCTTGAAGAGAGTATTATCTGGTTCGAAGAAGATGTAAGTACCATTCTCGTCCTCGGTCTTCGAAGTCTTGTCGCTCTTGAGGTTACCACGCTCGAAAACCAAGTGGCGCACCTTGCCATCACGGAAGGATTTCACCTCGAAATGGGAACTGAGGGCATTGACCGCCTTCACACCGACACCATTCAAGCCGACACTCTTCTTGAACGCCTTGCTATCATACTTACCTCCGGTATTGAGCACGCTGACCGCCTCGACAAGTTTGCCTTGCGGAATACCACGTCCATAGTCACGTACGCTGACACGAAGATGGTCCTCTATGTCGATTTCAAGACGAGAGCCAGCTCCCATCTTAAACTCGTCGATGGAGTTATCCACCACCTCCTTCAAGAGCACGTAGATACCATCCTCAGGCAAGTTGCCATCGCCCAAACGACCGATATACATACCCGGACGAGTACGCACATGCTCCATGTCGCTCAAGTGGCGAATGTTGTCATCGGTATATTCCACAGGTTGCTGCTGCGGAGCGTTCCCCTGCTCTTCTTCCACGTTTAGATTATTTTTGTCTTCTGACATAAGTCCTCCTTGGTTTTATTGGTTAACCGAAAGGAACGCCTCCTTTCCTCACACGAGATGGAGGAATTCTCAGGAAGCCATTCCCTTATACATTCGGCATTCTTTAGATTTTCTTGATATAGCATTCACGGCGTTTGTGCTGGATAGGACTCAATGGTCCCCACTGTCCCTGCACTGCCGTATTGGTTTCCATCTCCACCTGTGTCTCTCCCCACTCGATGCCGTACTTCTGATAGATAGGAATCAAGTCGGCAAAGAGGAGCGCATTGGCACCCTTGGCACGATACTCAGGAAGGATACCGACCAACAAGAGATCGACGATCTTGGTCTTGTGGAACTTGATGGCACGTAGCAGATGCCACCATCCGAATGGCAACATTCTGCCTCGATGGCACTTCTGCAAAGCGATTGACAGGGAAGGCATAGAAATGCCGGCACCCACCAACTTGCGCTCATCTCCCGACCAATCCTCGATAAGGGTAACAAACTCCAGGTCGAGCATGCCGAGATACATCTTGATATACTGGTTAATCTGCTTCTGTGTGAGTTGCGAATATCCATAAAGATGGCTGTAGGTAGCATTGATCAAGTCGAAAATCTTCTGACCATATCCTTCGTCAAACACCATCTTCTTGGTCAACTTGACCACGTGCAGATTGTATCGCTTCTGGATCATTGCCGCAATCTTGGCATATTTCTCAGGCACAGCCTCCGGAACCATCAGTTTATTCTCCACGTATTTGTTATCGACCTCAAAGCCACCTATCGCCTTGATGTGCTCAGGATAATAAGGATAATTGTAGATGGTAGGCATCGTACCTAGTTGGTCGAATCCCCAGGTCAACATTCCCTCAGGATCCATGTCGGTAAAGCCGAGCGGACCCACCATATCTTCCATGCCCTTCGACTTGCCATAGTCCTCTACAGCTTTCAGAAGAGCCTTCGACACCTCTAGGTCATCGATGAAATCAATCCACCCGAAGCGCACGGACTTGCGATTCCACTTATTGTTAGCCTTATGATTGATAATAGCAGCGACACGTCCCACCAACTTGCCCTCTTTATAGGCAAGATAATATTCTGCCTCGCAAAACTCGAATGCAGCATTGCGATCTTTGCTCAAGGTGTTCATGTCGTCGCTGAAAAGATTGGGCACATCATACTTATTGCCCTTGTATAGGTCGTAATGGAAGTCGATGAACGTCTTCAAGTCCTTCTTGCTCTCGACCTTTTTGATTTCTATTAATGACATGATTTCAAACTAGTTTGTAACTTTAAACATGCAAAAATAGCAATATTTCGTCAAATGACCAAATATTGCTATTTTATTTTCAGTTTTTTAGGGATTATGGGCAACAAGCAGTCCTACCATATCCCCAGAACTATACCTTTTCGCAAATGAAGAGCACGTGGCTCTCATCACTCAGGGTCGTGGCAAAGATATAGGTGTCGCCTCCATCCTTCAGTTTGAGTCGCTTACGCAACTCTGTTACGGAAAGAGGGAAGTTGCGAGTGGCGATATTCGCCTTGGTGATGCCCGAAAGCTGACGCTTGAGATCCTTCTTATTGAAGCTAGATACCGCCTTGATGCGGAAGGAACGACCTGGGAAATCATGGACAGGCTTGTCGCTGATGAAGAGATGGGAATTCTTCTCCAGCATCTTCACGCCATATCGGGAAGAAATGGCGCCGAAGCATCCTGCTTTCATCAGGGAGGCGTTCGGCTCATAGAGATAGAGAGGCTTGCTGCTGTCTTGAGACAACTCATTCTCTTCGCTTGAACATTTCTCTAGCTCTACGATTCCACATTCTATTCCTGACGCAATGCTCACCACAGACTTGTCCGACTCATCGTATGACATCACTTGATTATCATTGATGCAATATATTTTCAAGAGGCTTGTCTCATCATCCGTTTTCGAGGCTTTATCTTCATCCGCTCCTACGCTAAACTTTGTCTTCTTGCCGAAGGAAGAAGAAAGTACGAGAAGAAGTTCCTTGCACTCGTTGCCCGTTGAGACAATATGTACCTCTCTCACACATTTCAACTCACTCACGGCACGATGCCAATCAAGCATCGGAGACAGCTTGATGATGACGAAGTCCGACTTCTCCAGCATCTCATCTTGCAAGAGGGTCACATCAGGGGTACAATCTTGCAGCGACACCACCTTATTGCCAGCATTATCACGGCGAGCAGGGTCGATGAAAATCAACTGAAGCGGTTTTGCACTTCTTCCTTGATAAGATTCGGCATTGGGCGCATTCTGAGGAGACTCATCTTCCTGCAAACCGAAAGTATGCAAAACTTCCACTCCATCCCCATTCTTCACGATGGCATTTTTCAAGCCCAATCGCTCAAAGTTCTCTTTTGCCGCTTCGCAGAGATGCGCTTGTCGCTCTACATACATCGACTTGACACCCAACTGGGCAGCGATGTAGGAGAAATCCACTCCTAAGCCTCCAGTCATATCCAAGAAGGACACATTTTCCTGCTTTCCAAGAATATCGTCATTTTTGGCGAATTTGGGACCAGCTGTGCCATCGGTTGGAAATTCGCAAATTTCAGAATTTAGCAATCTCGCTGCCAATTCTGCCTTATACATCGCTGTCACCTCCGACGAACATTGTTCCATCGAAATATGAGGAGGATAAATGATGCCATCGATGTTTGCCCAACGAGGCAACTTGGTACGTGCCATCTGCCGCCCCCGAATCTGGTCGAGGGCGAAAGGCATATCCACATCCGGATACTTACTTCCGAGGAAAGCCAACTGACGTACATCCTCTTCTTGATGCTGACGGATAAAATCTATTGTCGCTTGGTTCATTCTTCACTTACTTGATTACCTTATAGTATTTCTTAGCCGTGGCACGGGAACAGAGATTGAAATGCCACCATTCCGTACGGAGTGGCTTCCATCCTGCATGGCGCATCACCTTTCTCAGTAGTTCCCTATTGCGCAAGGCCTGTTTGGAGATGCGCTTGCTAGCCACCAATTGTGCCTCTTGGTCGATATGCGCCGCCTTGCCGAAATAATCCACCTTGGTTCCCATGTCAAGTGTATCTCCCTTCTCATTGCAGAGAGTGATATCCACTGCCATGCCATAGTTGTGCATACCGCCTCCATGCGCTGGGTTCGACACATAGATATCATTCTTGGTGCCTTTCACCACATTCCACATCTTCTGTTGGATGCTCATCGGACGGGAAGCATCATAAATCTTCAAGCTAAGATGTGGATGAAGCGACTTGAGATAAGTCTGCGCCTCCTTCAGAGCCTTGGCAGCCTTCGGATGGAGATAAGCCTCCTTCAGGTCACCATACAACACCTTACCACAGAAGTTGTCAGCACGGGCATACATCAAGGAAACCAGAATGCTCTTATCCACATTCTTGATATTCACGTAGCCTTGTCGTGCCAGCGACCTTGCCGTGGCACTCAACTTCTGTTCCTGCTGCTTGCCTTGCAGCATTCTTGTTTTTTCCCAAGCCTGCCCATTGCTCGTCAAGAGAAGGCACGCAGCCAAGAGAATCATTATCTTTCTTGCTTTCATCATTGTCGTATTTTGGTACTGCATTATTCTTCACCATTTATTCTCCTTATCAACTCGTCTGGATCGAAATCCTCCATTTTGGAAAATGCGAACCACTTCTTGCCGAGATCTTTGATGGAAGCTCCCACATGATATACAGCTTCATCTATGCAAAGAAAGCGATCATGAGAACGGCGAAAGATGGAAACTTCTATTGGAGGATATTGACTATTGTGGCGGTCGATGTCCAACTGAAACTGGCGGTTTATTTGCTGAGTATAGATAGCAGCCGACACATTTGTCCTTCGCTTATCTAGCAATGTCAAGACCGATTCATCAACATAATTATCTATTAAGATGATGCGTTGCTTGGCACTCTTGATTAATTCTGAGACAAAGGAATATGCATCATAAATTTGGTTATCAAAAAAGATACCTTGCTTCTGCTGCACATTTCCCTCATCAAGTCTGCGGAAAACTTCATCAATACGCTTATCTTGTTCTTCTTGATGAGACAAGATCTTTGCTTGCGCCTTGTTTGATTCCAACTGATTAAACTCTATCGTTTCCAGACGTTGGAAAATAGTAGCATGATTCACCATAAAATGTCGCATAGAAACAAATGCTCGCATTATGCGGATATTCACTTCTATGGCTATTTTCGAGCGCAGAACACTACTAAGCATGGCAACACCTTGCTCAGTAAAGGCATAAGGTAAATACTTAATGTTACTACCACGTCCCTCGTTCAAGGTTCCAATTTGGCACCTTGAACATTCATCTTTTGTCAATTGAAACATGAAATCATCAGGAAAACGCTCTTGATTACGTTTAACCTGCTTGTTTAAATATTTAGTTTCCACCCCATACAACTCTGCCAAGTCACGATCGAGCATAACTTGTTTTCCCCTGACAATTTGTATCAGAGATTCCACCTTTACTTCCATTGGCTCTTGCTTTTCTTCTGCCGTTACCAAATTCTTCTCTTCTGCCATTTTCGCTGAAATATTAAATTATTCGGCAAATATACAACTAATATCTGGAACTCACAAAAAATCAGAGGACAATTATACTTCAAGGTCGCAAATTGTGGCCCTAAGTAATATAGAAAAGCGACCATTCCCTAATCGAGAATAGCCGCTTTTACTTATTGCCTTATTTTACAATTTCTTTCCTTACACTGCTAGTACACCAATAGCAGCACCGCTTTTGGGGGCTTACTTATGGAATACAGACCTTTCGAACCTTAGAACCAGCTTTGACAAGATACATACCAGACCTCAAACATATACGCTTGGCATTGCCTTTGTAAACCAGCGCACCTCCTAACGTAGTTATTTGACTTTCAACATCATTTGGATCATCAAAAACGATTGTTCTATCTATTACCTTAAAGCCGCTCTCTGACAATGAAGTTTGCTTAATTGCAGACGCTTCAGTAACAACCACAATACAAGTGCCAACAAAATTGCCATCTTCTGTTGTTGCTAAGACTACCGTTTTTCCATAACCCGTTGCAATTATACTACCATCAGCAGAAATCAAGCATACACTTTCATTACTACTCTTCCACGTCACATTTTTGTTAGTTGCATCCTCTGGCTCAAATACAGCCTTCAACTGTGCCTTTTCACCCAAATTATGAAATTCTATTTCTGCAGGATCTATAGATACACCTGTTACTGGCAGAGCAACGATTATCTCACACGAGTTCGTCACACTACCATCATAGGACGAGACGGTTATTGTCGCTGTACCGTTCTTGTGAGCTGTAACAACACCATTCGCATCTACAGTAGCAACCTCTTCATTACTACTACTCCACTTGATACGCTTGTCAAAAGCATCAGCTGGTTGGATTTCGTCAAACAACTCACAAGACTCTTCTTTTAGCATTTTATGAGGAGAAGTGTAACGGAGCGCTATATTCTCAATCGTCTTTATTTCCTCAATTTCCTTAATTTCTTTATTTTCTCCATACTTCTTTTTATAAACATCTAAACTTCCTTTTGGGACATATAGTTTATCTATTTTATATGCGTAAATGCCTTGTGGTGGAACTGCCGTTTCAAAATAGGCAACTTTAGCCTTGAGACGTACTTCTAATGTATCACATTTAGAACCAACAACTATTGTGTCTGAAGTATAACAATGTTGAGCCCATTTGTAATGGTATCCTCCCAAAGAACTACTAGTCCACCCACCATGATAAGCTTTTAGACTTTCTGGAAATTCAAAACGAGAAGACGAGATTGGCATATCTATTCCATTACGATAACTATTAACAGTTTCGAGATACCAAGAGTTTTCATTATCACTCGGACTACCTAAACGCACAATATTTTTAGGCAGTACAAAATCGTCAGTTGGAAGTTTTAACCCGACAATAGCGGATGCACCTATTTCCTCAATCGAAGAAGGCAAGGTTATTACGCAACGTCCTTCAATAGAAGATTCATTATCAACAAATGCAGAAGATGGAATACGTGTTATATGTTCTGTTAATAGCAAGTGCTTAGGAAAACGTTCTAAATATCTACTTGCCAAAACATCTGCATCTATAATGAGGCTATCAATATTAGTTGCATCCAAGCTTGAACTACCATTATAAACAAGCGTACTTGGCATAACAAGTTTTTGCAAAGGCTTTCTACAATCAATGAAATCTTGCCAAAGCACGTCATCATTATTATTGTCATCAACAAGATGCACCTGATTTATATTTAAGACTTTTAATTTTCTTTGATTTATCAAGCCATTTACAAACTTCATATCAGTAGGATTGATATAGCCTGTAATCGTCAAATCCTCCACTGCGACTTGCTGGGCATAAGTCATCTTGCTTGATAGCCAACCAGGAGTTTGATTGTCTATCGTCATTACCTTGTCTTGCGCATTCACATTGAGAAATGCAAGCAAGCACACTAAGAAAATGTAAATCTGTTTCATATCACAATCTGTTTATGTTATTTAGTCAATTGTTCCTCTACAACTTTATCCATACCACTATCAGTATAGCATTTATGGAAAGAACTATCTATATGCGAATATTGCTTTATAAACCAAAGTTCTTCTATTGCCATTTGGGATGCAATGTACCTAAGAAATGTTCTTGTTTTAAGTTTCTTGGGAATATCCATTCTCACAAATTCCAATATTTCTTGCAAACTTCTAATATAATGTTCATAGCAAATATTTCTCTCATTTAAAAATATCCGAAAAGCATATTCACCTTTATTACTAAGCGTTTTAGCTTTATTATAATCATTTTCAGAAATGTGGTAAGTTTTGATATAAAACTTGTATTTACAATCATTCCTTGCTATATGTTCCATCTTAATTGCTTTCCGTCGTTCTTTTTCATTATTAGAGTATTCATCTTGTCGTATTTGCCATTGATTGATACTTTCTATATCAGTATCCTTCAGGTCGCCTAAATACCTTTTTTGAGACAATGCTTCTATAATTGACTGAACTTCATTATTAGCAAATAAAAAACATTGCCTACCTAAGAACGTCCTATAAACAACATCTATTTCTTCGGTAATTAGGGAAACATTCACCCTTAGAACATCTGCTAATTTTCTATGGCATTTTTGTGTCTGATAAAATGTCGATTTAAATTGCTCTTCTTTAAAAGCCCTTCGCTGATGCAAAAAAGTTAAATATGTCAAGATTGCAGTAATTATAGGGATTACAACTGCAACAACTTGCTCTATTATAGTTTTGGATTCTAATATACAAACATTATTTTCCATACAAAACCATTTTACCACGAATCCCCAAATGGCGATAAAACAATCAGATTACGGCAAAAATAAAAAAACGTGGGATTCTACCTGTTACCCGTCCCACGAATCGAGGCCTTCGCATTGCCCAATCTAGTTGAACGAGCAACTTCGAAGCCCACGCCGATATGTTTACACTACCCCCTATACGGATATAAGACACCTTGCATTACGCAATATGCCATACCAGTAAAGGGATGTGGCAATAACACATCCCGAGGGCATCTACCGTTGCCATGTCCAAGACTAGATTTGAAAGTTGCGAAGTTTCGATTCGTCAAGAACAGAGCGTCAAGTAAACGCCTTTATATTATGTCGTGATACCTTATCCCACCAACCATCCGTCTCAGCATGAGTTATCGCCTTTGAGCGGCTCAAAATGCCTCAACACGGCGTGAGCGAGAGTGGTATCCGCTGCAAAGGTAAGCAAAATAATGATAACTTGTATATTTTTCGTGGATTATTTTCGGTTAGAACTGAAAAATGATGATGTTTGGGAGCACAGTAGCCATTAATAAGAAGCCAAGAGGATCGCAACTGATTCTGTTGCGACCCTCTTGTCGCTTTATAGCAAAGGAGTCATATACAGCGGAAGATACGTGATGCCATCCTCTACCTTCAAGTCCTTATCATGAAGCACGTATGGTGTAGCCAATTGCTTGTCATATTTCTTAATGCACTTCTTTAGCGATGTAATCGTATAGTTTGAACCCGACTTCACCTCGTCTATTTTGCTTCCAGTCAAGCAGTTGCTGATATATCTTTCGTTTCATACCCACTCCATTTTACACGTTTCTGAGATTTTTCACGCATCCTCCTTACACGTTTCTGAGATTTTTCAACGTACAAATTTACACCTTTCTGAGGTTTTTGCAAGAAAAAAGCGCACAATTCTTTTGTTTTTTAACCTTTGGAAACAATTGCTGTACTCACAAATCAGCCTTTTAACGTAAGATAGTATTCTAGACTTTGACTACCCAATCCAATTTGTACAAATCATTGCAAGCATCTACACACATAAAAAGTTTCTCCCAAGAAAAGTATCATTGTATCATTTTTGCGAGAAAATTCTTCAGAAAGTGCTGATATACTGATATATAGAAGCACTGATACTTCTCGGAAAAGCAGAAAAAAGTATCAGCCAAGTATCACGTTTTCGGAGAAATGTATCACGATTTTGGCAAAAGCATCTGCAAAAGCCTAGTTTTTCTGCTTCACAAGCACATTGAGGAAGCTGAAATTCCCAGGCTAGGGGCACTCATACCCCTTAGCTTGGGCACTCAATGCCCATAGCCTGGGCACTCGCCCCACCAAGCCTTATAGAATGAATCACATAGCCATCATTACATGAAAACATAGCCATACATATAATAATACCTAGGTATAACCCAAAAAAGTGGGCGAAAAACCAATCGGTTCTTCACCCACTTTATCTATTTTATCATTCGCATCACACTGATGCGGAAGCTTTAATCAGCCAACTTAGCCTTCAAGAACTCACGGTTCAAGCGAGCGATGTTAGCGATGGTCTCGTTCTTAGGACATACAGCCTCGCAAGCGCGGGTGTTAGTACAGTTACCGAAACCAAGCTCATCCATGCGTGCAATCATCTTCTTAGCGCGAGCAGCAGCCTCTACACGACCCTGTGGGAGAAGTGCCAACTGGCTAACCTTTGAGCTGACGAAGAGCATGGCAGAACCATTCTTACATGCAGCAACACAAGCACCGCAACCGATACATGTAGCGCAATCCATTGCCTCGTCTGCATTCTCCTTAGGAATCAGGATAGCGTTGGCATCCTGAGCCTGACCTGTACGGATGCTGGTGTAACCACCTGCCTGGATGATCTTGTCGAATGCTGAACGGTCAACCATACAGTCCTTGATGATAGGGAAACCAGCAGAACGCCAAGGCTCTACGGTGATCACGTCGCCATCGTTGAAACGACGCATATAGAGCTGACAGGTTGTAGCGCCACGCTCTGTCTTACCATGTGGAGTACCATTGATGTAGAGAGAGCACATACCGCAGATACCCTCGCGGCAGTCGTGGTCGAATACGAAAGGCTCCTGACCTGCCTCGATGAGCTCCTCGTTCAAGATGTCGAGCATCTCAAGGAATGAGGTATCATCTGGGATGTTCTTCATCTCATGTGTATCGAAGTGACCCTGTGCTGTA
>ERZ1026866.957-NODE-957-length-16055-cov-9.120500_pt1 | contig 16055 bp, 7 predicted proteins | sample MGYA00380163_ERZ1026866 | MGnify/ENA primary metagenome ERZ1026866 (study PRJEB33269, sample SAMEA4719799) | human gut metagenome | biome: human-associated habitat; feature: organic feature; material: feces | place: Cameroon | collected 2013-10 ...
TTTTGGCATCGCATACTGTACAATGATGTGACTTGCTTCCTGACTCTGTACATGTTGCTTCTTTATCTATTGTCCATTCTGTACTGTATTTATGGCCTGTTGCCTCTATCTTTTCTGTCTTTGTCTCCTTGCATACCGCACATGTGTATGTCTTTTCTCCGGCTTCTGTACATGTGGCTTCCTTTGTTACCTTTCCTTCATCCCACTTATGTCCTGTTGCCTTGATTTCTGTTTCTTCTGTTTTGGCATCGCATACTGTACAATGATGTGACTTGCTTCCTGACTCTGTACATGTCGCTTCTTTATCTATTGTCCATTCTGTACTGTATTTATGGCCTATTGCCTCTATCTTTTCTGTCCTGGTCGCATTACATACTGTACATGTGTACGTCTTTTCTCCAGCTTCTGTACATGTGGCTTTCTTTGTTACTACTCCTTCATCCCACTTATGTTCTGTATGTACTGTGTGTTCATCATTATACTTTGTTTTTTCCCACTGTAATGTTGTAAGTGTAAGCTTTCCTGCTCCTGTATAAGGCTGTACCACTGTTGACAATTCTGAGGCTGAATATAATCTGTAATCACTATATGGAAGAGCCGCCTTAAATTCATCCTTATCCTGAACTAATGCAACCTCTCCTTCTTTGGAAGTATTTAACATAACCTTTAAGTCAGCAGCCTTATTATCAAGCTTATAAATAGTATTTACAGCATTGATATATCCTGCAGAACTCTCACCATTACCACTTATAAGCACATTTGTCATACCTGACATATAACAATTTTCAAGAAGCATATGCGCACCACAATTAGATGAAGCACCGTTACTTACAATCTTCTGTGCAAGTGTTGAACCTACTTTATTTTCTATATCAAGACGCATATCTCTTAGATCCTGTGCATCCATAATACAATTATATACATGAGCCGTACCATAACGAAGTCTTGGCATTCGGTCCATTGAGTTTTTGTAATAATTATTTGCAAATGTTGCTGTAATATTCTTAGCTGATGTATCTGTATCTGACTGTCCTAAAAGGTGTGTCTTTTTCTGACCGTAAGCATAATTATATATCTGTCTGTCAGTCATTCCCTCTTCACGCAGATGCTTATAATATGGATAATTATCCGGATTATCCTTCATTATATTCATCATGGCATCAAAGAATACATTATCCTCACTTGCCGGTAAAAATTCACACCATGAGATTGTTACATTACTTGAATCCGTTGGAGTCTTGATGTCAATTACACCATCATATGCCTTATAGAAAGTACAATGGTCAATCCATATATCAAAACTTCCTTTTTCAATAGTCATGTAATCCCAGTCATTACGGTCGTATCCGCCTTGTGTTTCATCATCCCATTCCCAGATTTCATCAAATTCTATATTTCTGATAATAATATTATTAGATCCGGTAATATCAACACATGTATGTGTAATCTTAGCTCCATTCTTAGAATAAATTGTTAAATTACTCATATTTTCAAGCTTTAACATTGATACACCTGTTTTTAACAGTGTTGGATGAGTAAGTGGTGCCTGCTTATGTGCCGTTATAAATGCACTATAATCCTGGAAGTTGTTAACTTCTTTATCACCAAGAGCAATATCTGCTGTAAGTTCAATAACTGATGCCATTCCGCTCTTCTTAACGCTCTGGATTGCCTTTAAGAAATCTTCTGCATTATCCACAGTATAGTAATTTTTAGATGATTCTTTTAACAATCCTCCGCCTGTTGTATTAGCACTCTGTGCATAACCCTCCTGTGTATATGCATCAAGTCCCTTATCATTACCCTCATTTTCAGAATAAGTATCAGAAACATATTCTTTTTCAACGTATTTATTATCTGTTTGTGTACTTATATTTCCAATATACTCTGTTCCTATATCTGTAACTGCACTATATGGATCCCATCCTAAGTATGAGGCCGTAATCATAGAATCCGCTTTACTCTTTGATATCTGTCTTCTATTTACATTAATGGCATAACCCGGTCCAAAGCTTCCAAATTCATAAAATCTTGCTTTAGATGCAAGTGCTCCACTCATATCTGAATATGGATTAGCCGAATTGGCACGAATCATCTTACCCATATAACAGTTAATCCATGTTATATAAGCATCCTGTCCCCAAGGTCTTGCAAGATAATACTTACTTCCTGAACAGCCTTCCTCTGAAATAACCTGACAATTATTAAATGTAAGGCCATATGCTGCCGAAGCCCCTGTCTTAGGTGCACACACATATCCCGAATTTTTATTAGCATTATAACGGAATACAAGCTTACAATCATTGAATAATGCTCTAGGCTCATTACCATAAATAAAGTCTACATTACCTGCAATATAACACTTATAATAATATTGTGTACCGCCATTAGCACAAAGTGTATCCTGATAACCTAATATTCTTACATTAATATAAGAAGCATTAGCGGCATCATTTCTTAATGCATCACAAGATTCATTTGAAATTGTACCATTACCAAGATACTTATATGTATTCTCAATAGTAAGGTTTTCTGCTGAAAAGCCTGTAGCTGTCGCATTAATCTTTACAGCACATCTAAGGCCCATATCGCCTCCAACCCATTCCTTGGTATCATAGAATATCCTTGTCTTTTCACTATCCTCACCAATAAGTGTGATATAAGGTGATGATACTATAAGATGCTCTTCATAATCTCCTTCTTTGACAAGAATAATGACTCTTTCACTGTTAGCTGATGATACTGAATCAACGGCTGCCTGTACAGTCTTATATGTTTCAATTCCATTTACCTTATCACCATCATTGCCTGTAAACTTAGCATCTACTACCTTCTGATAATCTGTTAAATATACATAATTGAAAGTTTCCCTTGTAACCTTTCCATTCTTATCTGTAAATAATAATTCAACATTATTTCTGCCTGCTGATAATTGTTTATCTTCAAATGAAAATGTTCCCTTTGCAGCCGCATCTGTATTTCCTGCCTCAGTGCCATTAATCTTTAAAGTTACATTTGCCTGCTTTTCTACAACACCTTCAATAGTAAGCTTTCCATCATATACTGTATTATAGGATCTCTTAGTAATTGTAAATCCAACCGCCTCATCTTCATATACATAATCAGATGTATGACCGGCACTTGGTACTGTCCATACTGTTTCTGAAGGATTACTCCAATTATCAAGGACTCCATTTACATATGAATTGGCAACTGCATAATAATAATATGGCATCTCCGCAGCTACATCGCTATCCTCATATTCACATTTATTAACTGTTGCTATCTTTTTAGCATTATCCTGTGTATCATCATAGGAATATCTGTAAATATCATATTCTGTAGCCTTATTAACTGTATCCCATGTAAGATTAACTTTATCTGCTGTTGACGAAATATTTAATACAACTGAATCTAATGCTGCAATAACATTAATGTTATCCGATACTGCATATGTATTTCTATCTCCGTTGACACCTAGCTTACCACATACCCTGAACTGATAATCTCCAGCCTCAGATATATTGTATCTGTATGACTTTTCTGTAATAGCAGTATCAACATCTGTCCATGTATTTCCCTTATCTGTCGATACCTGAAGCGCATACATTCCATCTAATTGTGCTTCTGTCTCATTCTCCCAGCTAACATCAATATAATCCCTTGTAGCCGCTGCCTTTGCCTTAACGCTCTTTACTACAGGTGCCACACCTGCGACCTGATAGCAATCATTCTGGTCATAAAGTACTTTTCCATCGGCTGATGTATATGTCATATTCTTAACAACTGCCTTAACTCCTGCAAGTACAAAACCATACGAAACTGCTGTATTCTTACCATTCTTCTTAAATAAAAGATTCTTAGAATAATCAAACTTTGCAGTCTGTGTCTGTCCACCCTTAGGTGTTGCTGTAATTATAAGCTCTGTATCAGACTTTTCTACTGTAAATGTTACTACTGTTCCAACAGGATAATTGCCTGTTACACCGCCTGAAGCTCCCGTAAGGTCAGATTCAGACTTTGAATATATCATCTTTAACTCGCTGCCCTTACGAATACCTGTAGTTACTATATAATCCTTGTTAAATGCACCAAAGAATATACCATTAGAACTGCTGTTTCCACAGTCCTCAATAATTATATCTGCTGTAAGCTTATTGATATCACTTGTTTCATTAAAACCATAAAAGCTTACACTTGTATTAATATTAGTTGTTTTGTCTGCATTAGTTGTTGTTCCTAAGCTTCCACCTGTCTGTGTTAAGACAAGTCTCTGACCTTCCGGCTGTACTACTAATGAATCCGCATTACCATATGTATACACCTGTGGCATCTCGGCCTGTTCTTTATATTCAACATCTTTTGCAGCATATACGACCTTAATTGACTTGATATAAGCATTACCTGTAGATACTATATCAACTGTTCCAGCATTCTTATCTGTATACTGATATGTTGATACAGCCTGTGTAGTATCCGCTGCTGTTCCGCCTATTGTATACAATGCATAAGTTTTATCATATGCCTCAACAGATATTGTACACTTACCTGTTACAGGAACAGATATCTTAGCTCCAGTATTAAACTGTGCTGAATTTGGTGTACTTCCGTTTGGTGTAAGCTTTCCGCTTGTTGCATCAATATATAATCCATTGTAATAGCCTGTCGTTCCATTGATTGTATCTTTGTAATAATTGCCGTCATCAGAATATACAAAGCTCCATTCTGTAACAAGTTCAAATTCAAGTGTCTGGCTGACCTCTTTACCATTAACTGTTACATCAGCACCACTCTTTATACTATATGGCTGTGCAAGAAAATCTCCTGCAAGCTTTAATGTATATGAGCCATTTCTTAATCTAATATCTTCTGCTGAATTAAATTGATATACATATCCATCCTCATTATTGGTATATATATATGTAAGTTCTGCATTAGTTAAATCCGGTTCATCAGGAAGTTTAACCGTAACAGTATATACACTCTTTAATCCTAAATTAATATCTAATGTACTATCCTGTGTATACACAAGTCCTGTAACATCTGATGTTATCTCATAATCGTTAATGCCCTGTACTGATAATTTATAAGCCACTCCCTTTTCAAGCTTGGCGGAATATGTCTTATTATCCTTATCCACTGTTATTTCAGGTTCATAATCTGTAGCTTCATCCGTATCAAATACAAGCTTCATATTGCTTATATCATAATTATCTGCAATACCATTTATGTTTCCTGTTACTATGCATGTACTGAGTTTAATAACTGTTAAATCAATCGTCTTGCCTTCTGTATCAGCAGTACTTACTGTACATGTTGTTATATCCGATGTAATCTGATATTCCGGATTACTTAATGTCAACTCATATTCCATCTGTGTATCTTCTACCGGTACCTCTATAGAATACTTTCCATCATTTATATCTGACTTATATGTAAGCCCTGTTGTCTTATTAGTTGCAACTACCTGCGTTCCCTCTGGAATATCAGACTTACTTGTTACAGAACCGCTTATTGTTGTAGTGCTTACTTCTTCACAAGCTATACCTATACTTCTAAAATATGTATTAGATAATACCTCTAATGTAAGCTCTCCCTCTTCTCCGTCAAGATAACATTCTATCGTTGCTACCTTATAATTACCATCATCTTCATATGTCTTCACAGAAGTACACTCTGCTCTAAGCAAACCTGTTCCTGTCAATGCAAGATATTGTTCTGTTAATACATTATCTTTATCACTTCCAATACCATTCTTATTAACAACTATTGTCATGACAGCTTTATCACCAATTACTGGTAATGTAAGCTTTGTTGATTTATTAATCTGTATTCTTTTATTTGTAGTAGAATCCGGCTGGAATTTTCCTGTTTCTGCTGCGACATATAAAACATCACCCGATTCATTAGTATATGTTCCTGTAGTACTCTGAATACTGCTAGTAGAATTATTAGCAGCACTTATTGTTCCGTTATTGTATGTCCACTCCGCTGACATATGACCATCTGCAAAAGCCGCATCTGTTACAGCAAGACTTGAAGATGAATTCACTTCAATTCTCCTAAAAAATTCCTGACTATTTGTCTTGATTGTTACAGTGTTGCCACTTCCATCCGGTGTTCCTGTAATCGTATATGTTAACCATCCACTACCACTTTTACTTATACTTGTATCTTTCATTCCATCCACTGTAATAGAATGAGAATCACTTGTTATATCATTATAAGATACAAGTGTTATTGTACATGTCTTTGCCTTAGATACTACAGGAAGTGAAAGCTCCACTCCACCGTTTACAAGAAAATCACCATTAGAGGTTCTCTTTGTAAATGTATTGGCATCTGATATATCTATAACATTACCATTATTATTAGTCAGCGTTCCTCCTTTTACAGAATCCGCCTCCGTATTATTAGTATCTTTTAATACCGAATCTGCTGTTGTCCACACTGCTGACAATTTCTCAGCCGCATTCACTGTTATGCTGAACAACCCCGGTTCAACTGGCATTACTGAAAGAACCATTGCAACAGCCATCAATACTGCTGCTACCCTTCGTAAGCCTCCCTGTTTTTTAACCTTTCTGCCCATCTTCTTTACTCCCTTTAATTTTATAAGTCAATAATATAGGTCTACAATACTATAAATAGTCAAAATGATACAACTTATATTTTTGTCATTTTTAAATGTGAACAAAATATTACAGATTTTTTTACATATTTTAGACGTTTTCGACATTTTTACTCATATTATATGTATTTTTTTGTGAAATATATACATTTTATATTAATATTAAAAAGCAGGATATAACTACATTATGCAATTATATCCTGCTTTTATGTGGATAACCAGACAGAATACATATTCAATAATATTATAAGTCTATATGGTTATTATCCACGATATATTATTATATTGTAATACTTTTACCTATGATTAATATAACTACTCTTAATTATATTAGTTCTTTTCAACGCCAAGTGTTACATTCTCACCATTGATATTCCATTCCTTAACAAATCCCTCTGCTTCAGAAGCGATAATATCATCTGCAAGGACTACCGACTTAACCTGCTCTGCATTTCTTTGCATAAGATCCGCAATCCTGTCATTACCTGATACATATACCTTGATTCTGTCCATAACCTCAAAGCCTGCATCCTTACGCATTGTCTGAATCTTGCTTACGATTTCTCTTACAAAGCCTTCCTCAATAAGTTCTGGTGTAAGGTTAGTATCCATAACAACGGTAATACCCTTATCAGAATTAGCAACGTAGCCCTCCATCTGTGTCATCTCAATGAGAAGGTCTGCCTTTTCAAGGCGGATATCCTGACCATTTACCTGTAATGTAATAAAGCCTGCATTATTAAGCTCATCCATCGCCTTATTGCCATCAAGCTCTGTAAGCTGCTTCCTTATCTCACCTAAGAACTTGCCATACTTAGGTCCTAATGTCTTAAGCTGTGGCTTGAATGTATAAGATGTGAAATCTCTTACATCATCCTTGTATTCAACGCTCTTTACATTTAACTCATCAGCAATAATATCTGTAAAGAATTCATTTAACTTCCAAGGTGCCTTGATAAACATTCTGCCAATCGGCTGTCTGTTCTTGATATTAGTAGCATTTCTACATGCACGACCTATAACTACGGCATTTAATACATCTTCCATGTTATCTTCAAGTTCCTTATCAATCCAATCTTCCTGTACCTTAGGGAAGTCACAAAGGTGTACACTGATTGGAGCTGACTTGTCAATGCTGCATACAAGGTTTCTGTAAATGCTCTCTGTCATAAATGGAATCATAGGAGCTGCCGTCTTACAAAGTGTAACAAGTGTTGTATACAGAGTCATATAAGCATTAATCTTATCCTGTTCCATTCCCTTAGCCCAGAAACGTTCTCTGCATCGTCTTACATACCAGTTAGAAAGTTCATCGACAAAATCCTCTAATGTTCTTGCTGTTTCTGTAATCTTGTAATTATTAAGGTTATCATCTACAGTCTTTACAACAGTATTTAACTTAGAAAGAATCCATTTATCCATTACAGGAAGCTTATCATATTCAAGTGTATACTTTGTTGCGTCAAAATCATCAATATTAGCATAAAGCACGAAGAATGCATATGTGTTCCAGATTGTACCCATGAACTTTCTCTGTCCTTCTGTAACAGCCTTATCATGGAATCTGTTAGGAAGCCAAGGTGCTGAATTCTCATAGAAATACCAGCGGATGGCATCCGCACCATGTTTATTCAATGCTTCCATAGGATCAACTGCATTACCCTTAGACTTACTCATCTTCTGACCATCTGCATCCTGGACATGTCCCAATACAATAACATTCTCATATGGTGCCTTATTAAATAAAAGTGTTGATATTGCAAGAAGTGAATAGAACCATCCTCTTGTCTGGTCAACAGCTTCTGAGATAAACTTAGCCGGGAACTGTTGTTCAAAAAGGTCTTTATTTTCAAATGGATAGTGGTGCTGCGCAAATGGCATTGAACCTGAGTCAAACCAGCAGTCGATAACTTCCGGTACTCTCTTCATTGTGCCGCCGCACTTGCCACATTTACATGTTACCGCATCAATATATGGTCTGTGGAGCTCAATATTATCAGGGCAGTTATCAGACTTTTCCTTAAGTTCTGCAATACTTCCAATTGACATCATCTCGCCACAGTCCTCACACTGCCAGATATTAAGAGGTGTACCCCAGTATCTGTTACGGCTGATACCCCAGTCCTGTACATTTTCAAGCCATGCGCCGAAACGTCCTGTACCGATTGTTTCAGGAATCCAGTTGATTTTCTTGTTATTAGCTATTAAGTTAGCTTTAACTTCAGGGTCTGTCATCTTAATAAACCATGATTCTCTTGCATAGTAGATAAGCGGTGTATCACATCTCCAGCAGAATGGATAATCATGTTCAAACTTAGGTGCATCAAACAACTTACCTTCCTTATCAAGATCCTTTAATACCTCAGGATCAGCTTTCTTTACAAAAAGACCCGCATAAGGAGTCTCTTCTGTAAGCTCACCTTTGCCATCTACAAACTGTACAAATGGTAAATCATACTTGCGTCCTACCTTAGCATCATCTTCACCAAATGCTGGTGCAATATGAACGATACCTGTACCATCTGACATTGTTACATATGTATCACATGTAACAAAATGTCCTTTCTTATGCTGCTTTGCTGCTGCTTCTCCTGCACATGCAAAAAGTGGTTCATATTCCTTATATTCAAGAGCCTTACCTGCAAACTTTTCAAGTACAGTATAATCAACGCCCTCGCCACTGATATTTTCTGCCACTTTGCCATCTTCATCTGTCGCAAGTTCTTTTCCGTCAACTGTCTGACCTGTCTTAACTGCAAGTCCTGCAAGCACCTTATCAAGAAGTGCTTCTGCCATATAATAAGTATAGCCGTCTGCTGCCTTAACCTTAACATATGTCTCATCAGGATTTACACAAAGTGCAACGTTAGATGGAAGTGTCCAAGGTGTTGTTGTCCATGCCAGAAAATATGCGTCTTCGCCTGCAACCTTGAAACGTACTACCGCTGAACGCTCCTTAACACTCTTATATCCCTGTGCCACCTCATGTGATGAAAGAGGTGTTCCACAACGAGGACAATAAGGAACAATCTTAAAGCCCTTATATAATAACTTCTTATCCCAGATCTGCTTTAATGCCCACCATTCTGACTCGATAAAGTTATTATCATATGTTACATAAGGATTGTCCATATCAGCCCAGAAACCAACTGTAGAAGAGAAATCCTCCCACATTCCCTTATATTTCCATACACTTTCCTTACAATGCTTGATAAATGGCTCAAGACCATATTCTTCAATCTGTTCCTTGCCATCAAGCCCTAACTTCTTCTCAACTTCAAGCTCTACCGGAAGACCGTGAGTATCCCAGCCTGCCTTACGTGGAACCATATAACCCTTCATAGTACGGTAACGTGGAATCATATCTTTGATAACTCTTGTTAATACATGACCGATATGTGGCTTACCATTGGCTGTTGGTGGTCCGTCATAGAATGTATATGTCTCACCTTCCTTACGGCTGTCAATACTCTTCTGAAAAATGTCATTGTCTTTCCAGAACTTTTCAACTTCTCTTTCTCTTTCAACAAACTTTAAGTCTGTAGGTACCTTTTCGTATACCATAGATGCTTCCTTTCCTGCCAGTGTAGCTGACACCTTTATTACTGCTATTCCAAATATATGCAGCAGCTTTAATTTAAAATCAGGGAAAACCCTGTGCGCTGATTTCGTAAAAGAATATTTATTACACAATTCCTATATCTTATTTATAATTCCAGATTATCACGGCAGCCGCCATAATTCCGTACTGACACGGTATACAGCCTGTTGCACACATAAAAAAATCTCTCCGCCGTAACAGGCGAAGAGACTGAATAATCACTTATCATACCATTTACGACATACCAGCATATGCGTCCCCAATAACGGTGGGATTACCGTCCTCATCTACTCACTACTCCGGATATTAAATTCTTCGATATTAAATATCTCAGGCATTATATATCTTAATATATAGCTTTCTGTTTGGATGCTTGGAAGTGATATTCAGATATCATCTACTCGCACCGGCTTCCACCATCCCGGCTCGCTTGTCTGCAGCTCTTTAATATACCATATTATTCTGCTAATCTGCTTTTGTCTGATACCTTACTGTCTTCGTCATCGCATGTAGTCTTATTTTAATAGTTTTATTGCTGTATGTCAATGTGTTTTATTGCTTTAAGCTAAAAAACCACCCTGCCGGATAAGGCTACACCCCAGCCGGCAAAGTGGAAGTTTTGATATTTATTTAATTGGACTGCTTATCTACAGCAGCTTTCATATTAGCAAGCTTTTCATATTTTTCATCGGCAGCTGCCGTTAATGGTTTCTTAACATGGCTTGCCTTAATCCTCTGCCTGTCCATAATGAATTTATCAAGCTTAGGATTAATCTTATCCACCCTTACTCCATATAAAAAGCGGTTAGGTGCAAGCTCCTGTTTTCTTGCTAGAATTCCCTGTATATCCATTCTGAAATCATTATATGTACACATAATGTGTATCTGCTGACCGTCTATATTCTCAACTTCTTTTTCTGTTATAAATGAAAATCCATTAGTACTTACATCATGCATTAAAACATCGAGCGTACCTGTATTGGTTCCTATCTGTATAACAGCCCCTCTGTCTATAGGCAGTCTGAATGCATTACGTCTGTTATACAGCTTACCATCTTCTCCGGCAATTACACGATGATAAAAATTCTTCCCCATTCTTACATGCTGTACAACCACATTTTTCCATATAACAGGAAGATTCTTACTGTTAATACTGCTCATCTCAAGATATACATTATCTGATACAAAGCTTATTGCCTCATTATTATCATTGGTTATCTCTTCTATAAGTATTGTTTCTCCATATGGTTCAACAACCCTTGATTTAAAGTCAATCCTCTCTCCATTAGCCATTGCACTGATAGTTATTTCTGAACCCGGCTTTAATGCAAGAATATCCATATCTAATCTCCATTCTTGTGCCTTATGGCACCTTAATATTATACCGGATTCCTCTTTCCGGCGGTATATATGATGTGATACCAACTACACTATATAATTATATCAAGGGACAAAAGTTCTAAATCCACTCAACCTTGCTCATAGATAGTTAAACTGCCTTGTGATCCGCACCAATATGAGCATAAAAGTAGAATTATAATCCCACGATATGCAAATATTGAGTAAGATTGTGGAAATACATAGCACGTAATAATCCATAGATATCATAGTTAATGGCTTTTAATCCCATCATCATATAATATTTTTGATAAAAATATCAGACATTTTTCGACAATTCCCACTGGAATTTATTATAAAATAGTATATAAAATAAAACAATCACTAAATTGTATTTTGATAAAAATATTACCACATAGATTGATCTCCATCTAAGACAATATTGTTTCCATCTTTATAAAGGAAAGGGTCAGCTCAGACTGCAATATAAAAGCAGGCTAGAAAGGATTGTGATAATATAGAATAAATGAATTACAAAATATTCCTTATTATTAAAACACCCTTCTGCCTGCTTATATATAATTTAAAATTAATTATATGTGTACATTAGACTTATTCACATATTAAAATATATCACATAAATGCATATCCATTAATTACAGTCCATACACCATCTTCATCAGTTATATAACCTGTATAATTCCATGCTATACAGCCATTAACCACATACCAGCAGCCATATTCATTAAGTGCAAGTCCTGTATAGTTCCAGTCTAATGCTCCATTTGTCATATACCACCAGCCGTAGTCATTAAGAGCCATTCCAGTATAGCTTAAATCTAACACTCCGTTAGTCATGTACCACCAGCCGTAGTCATTAGAAGCGTCTATGATCACGCAAAGCATGCATATCGTTTTGGGTTTCGAATGCTTACTCTTGGATGGTCAGATGGAAGTACATTTCTGCCGGTAAACAGTATTCTTCTTTCTACAGAAAACAGGCAAAACCGTATCAACGAGGCTACGGAAGTTGATAAAAGAACTGTTGGTTACAGACGCAGAAAGCTTTCCATGGAAAAAGTAACTCAAGCCATGCTTACGCTTTTAGATGCAGCCAGGAAAGCTGTAACTCCTGCAAAATATGTTCTTTTTGACAGCTGGTTTTCATAACCGAGTACTCTTCATGCAGTAAAAAATATAGGTTTCGATGTAATCGGTATGGTCAAGAAAACTCCAAAGATGTTCTTTCGCTATAACGGTGAAGATATGTCTCTAACTTCCATTTACAACAAGAACAAAAAAATACGCGGAAGATCAAGATATCTGCTCTCTGTTATGGTTGATGTTGTAAAAGATGGTGAAATTATTCCTGCCAATGTAGTTTATGTTCACAACCGCAACAAACGCAAGGAATATCTTTGTCTTATTTCCACTGATGTAAATCTGGATGAGAATGAAATCATCCGGATCTATGGAAAGCGTTGGGACATAGAAGTGTTCTTCAAGGTGTGCAAAAGCTACCTTAACCTGAGCAAAGAATGTAACTCCCTTTCCTATGATGCAATGACTGCACATACTGCAGTTGTTTTTACACGATACATGATGCTGTCACTAGAAAGCCGGGAATCCAATGATAACCGCTCTCTTGGCGAACTCTTTTTATACTTTTCCGATGAAATGTCTGATATCACATGGATACAGGCTTTTCAAATGCTGCTTCAAATGTTCAGAACAATGCTTTCAGATAACACCGAACTTTCAGACGAAAAAATCAACGAATTGGTGGATACATTTATTAATACACTTCCGACCATATTGAAAACACAGCTGCATAAAGTCTGAACATTGACAACTGAATAACTGCCAGATATTGAATTTTCAAGGTGCATAGCTAAAATTTATGTGCGAAGTTTGAGTTATTATGTAATAATTTCAAAACTTCACGATGCAATAGTCCTGTTTAAAATATTTAATCCATTATCTATCCCATATATAATCCTCGACTTCATTTCCAAATGACTTCACTTCTATATCATAAGTTCCATCCACGTTCTGACATCTGAAACTTATCTTTTCTCCCATAATATGTTCATCAGGCATAACTGTAAACTCTATCTTTTTATATTTATTATCAATTAAAGACTTTCCACTATTGACATCCAACACTCCATATTCTTGATTCTCATTCTTTACTATTACAAAATTTTCATAATACACCTCAGATATGTCTGTATAATCAAAACTCCTGATTTCATAAAATTTACTATCGTATTTATCCAGTTTTAAAATAATTGCTTTCCCATCTTTTAAACCGGATACCATCGTTGTGGTTGAAGGAAGATTATTAATATAATCCAGTCCATCTATAACTTTACTTCCGGATTTGTTAATTATCCCCCATGTGCCATCTTTAAATTTTACCTTTGCCATATTATTAACAAATGGATATGCCTCCATATATTCTTCGTTATTTATTCGAATTCCTTTTGAATTAATATAATAATACATTCCATCCACGTTGTCTCTTACTGCTGCACAGCCATTTGTCATCTTATCAGCTTCAATGTATTCAGGCTCAGCAACCATCTCTCCTGTCATATTTATAAAACCAATTTTGTGGCTATCTTTAGAAATAATCCTGCATAAATCATCCTTATATGTTACATCATCAATATAAATATATGCATACGGACCTGCCAGCTTCTGTCCCTTATCATTGACAAGATATACATCATCATTATCATACTCCGATTTTACTGTATATTTATCTACCAATGGTGAATAAATAATCTCATCAACAGCCTTACTCTTAGATTCATCTTCAGATACATTTATACATTTTGTTGTCTGTGATATATTTTCTGCAACTTTATCTTTGTTATTTATAGAATTAGCAACTAATAATATTATAAATATTGCAATAATACCCACCATCAAAAATACTATCTTCTTTTTCATTTAACACACGCTCCTTATTCTAATAAAGGCTCTGCCACCAACGACAGAGCCCATAATATAAGTATGATATTTATTATATATCCGCAGTTCCATTTAAAACCTTGCTTTTCAAAAAACTGCCCACTACCAAATCATGTTCTTACGCACCCAGACAGCTAAGTATCTAAATGCTGTATAAACATTAGTGGCTATTATCTCTGAACATCAAATGAAGCATTGTTCATAAGTCTCTTAATCTGGTCAACACTTGTGATATTAGTATCACCACGGATAGAGTGCTTCATTACTGATGATGCAACAGCGAAATTGACAACATCGTCAGGTTCCATATTCTCCATAAGAGCATAGATAAGACCTGATGAAAATGCATCTCCACCACCTACACGGTCTACTATATCAAAGTTGATTGTCTTACTCTCGTAAGTCTCACCATTAGTATAGAAGAATGCTTTAAGTGAATTATTGCTGCCTGAATGGACATAACGTACTGTTCTTGCAATTGCCTTCATATGATACTGCTTGTCAATTGCCTTAAATACTCTGTCCATATCCTTAAATGATGGATCCATTGTAAGACCATCCTTAACATCTGTTCCATCTTCATTATATACATGAATTGGTTCAATACCGATAAGTACATCCACATATGGAAGATACTTACTAAGTACATCTCTTGCTGTCTCAAATGACCATAATGTACTTCTGAAATTAGGATCAAAGCTTACTGTAAGTCCTAGCTTTTTCGCAGCTTTGACAGCCTTATCAATGAGCTTACGACAGTTATATGATAATGCTGGTGTAATACCACTCAAATGTAACCAGTCATAATCTTTAAGTATATCTTCAAAATCAACATCTGAATAATCATACTCTGCAAATGCTGAGCTTTCTCTGTCATATATTACCTGAGAAGCACGAACTGCAATTCCTTCTTCAAGATAATACAGACCCATTCTTCCATCAGCCTTAATAATGTGCTTAGTATGTACATCGTTAGACTTAAGGTAGTTGATTGTTGACTTTCCTAAATCACTGTTAGGAAGTACTGTAAAAAATGTACTATCTACGCCAAGATTAGCTAATGATACCGCTACGTTGGCCTCTGCACCACCATAATTAACTATAAAATCATGTGTAGTAACAATCTTTTCATAGTTAGGTGGAGATAATCTTAACATAAGTTCTCCGATTGCTATAAATCTCATGTCTACTCCTTCTCTGTATAACAGTATGTCCGATACTTTAATATATAAATCTATATGTATCTGTTAAAAATTACACGGCTTATTTTTAAACCTTTTTTTATTATAGCATATTATATTCAGACTAAACAACTATAATATATTCTAAAAAAATTTAATTATATTATTACTTTTAAACAATGCCCTACAGGAAGCACCACTATAAGCACAGCCTTAAGCACTCTGTCACTTATCTTCCATGCAGCATCAGCTCCCAGTACTAAGCCTGTTCAAAATTTTGTCATCATGTAAAACATATGTGAAATATACATAAAGCAACAAAAAT